>QGNH01000498.1_pt2 | contig 39979 bp, 60 predicted proteins | sample 1735481 | NCBI WGS metagenome assembly QGNH01 (sample SAMN09239004, study PRJNA386568) | Viral metagenome, whole genome shotgun sequencing project. | reverse complement strand
TGGGTGCAGGATTGCTTGGTGGTGTGCTTGGCGGTGCCTTGCTAGGTGGTAATGGTATATTGGGCGGTGGAAACAACGGCGCAGCTTCTACGCTGGTGTTGGAAAACGCCATTGCTGCTAACACAGCATTGACAGCAGCACGCTTCGATGCTGAAGCACAACGTGAAATTCAATCTTCGATTGAACGCACAGCGGCTGCTACACAAACTGCAGCTCTGGTGCAATCGTCTGCAATTGGTGTGCAGATGGCTAAAGGCCAAGGCGACATCAACACACAAGTTGCTCTGACTTCCGGTGCAACACAGACACAAAACGCATTGAGTGCTGCAGCACTTGGCGTCCAAGTTCAAAAGACTGCTGGTGATACTCAAACCCAGATATCCCAGCAAACTGCTGCACTTGGTGTCCAAACAGCAACGACAGCAACTGCAAATGCCTTGGCTACTGCTATGGCTTTGAAGGATCAACTGTTGGCAACAGCAACATTTGCAGCTCAAGGGGAAATCCAAGCTGCAAACATTGGTGCTGTTGCCTCGGCTCAGTTGGCTGCTGTTAATTATGGCTTGGCAACAGCTATCAAGGCTGACGGCGACCAGACTCGCAGTCTGATTAACAAGTTGAACGATGACACTCTGAACCGCTTGCTGGTTACGGCTCAGAACGAAATCATCGAACTGCGCGGTGATCGTGCCCGTGTTGGGGATCAAGCTGAAATGAAATTGCAAATCACTAACGTGAACACAGCAATTGCATCACAAGCCCAGACTCAGGCACAATTGCAGCAACAACAGCAACAACAATACATTGCCAATCTGTCGGCAAGTGTTGCAGCTCTGGTGAATCAGAATCAAATCATTCACCAAGGCATCGTGAATCTTGGCACAATGACTGGTAATACACAGTCGTCTGCTAATACTCGCGTAAATTAATGTAGGCTGGACACGTACAACTATATGTGCGGTGTAGCTGCATGAACGAGAAAAGCCCACCTCATGGTGGGCTTTTTGTTATCAAACTTTCGGCTTGTATGCTGCAGCAATATTCGTAGCATACGTGTGGAATTCCTGAAACAAGAGTGTCAGGGCTTCCGTACCTTCTTTCGTGTGAAGGAAAGGTGCAAGCTGATCGATGTTTGCCATAAGCCAATCTTTCTGTAACTGTCCCAAAAGTCCATTGAGCGCAATGCCCACTGGCAATAGTTTTTGTATTGCTTGTAAATTCATTTCATATCCCTTTCTTCAATATGTGCTGCAATGGCACTAGAGGCCCACCGTTAGGTGGGCTTTTTCATGTCTACAGCTTATTAGTACTACGAATTGCATCCTCTACAGAGCCTCCAGACGGTGCTGTACGGCCCGATAGCAGTTGCTCTGTGCTTGGTGCCAACGGATCAACCTTGATGCTCTTGGCAGCTTCTCCACCATCCTGAAGGCCAACGTCGATTATGATGGTGTTGAAGAAATTAGTTGACAGGCGACGAACACCTAGCAATGTCATGTCTTTTCCATCTGTGTCAGCCAACACACCAACATTGAAGTTGGCTAAATCGGTTCCCATGCCTTGCAATTCACGAAGGTAGTTCAATAGCATTTTTGCATTCATTACAATTCCTTTCCATGTCGCTTGGTGTATCCATAACCAAGCTTGTTCAGTTTCGCTATTTCCATATCCCTGTGGATACATGCCATGTTAAATGCTGGCATCAATCCGTATTTTGACACACAGAAGCTTTTGTGCATGACTTACCATATGATATATATACACTTTTGAGACTGCCCTACCTTTACGCCAAAATACTCCACACTTACCGGATACATTATTTTATGCCTGCTTGAGTTTCATCGTAATACCAGATATCGGATACAATCAAGATAGCAGTCTTTCAAGTTCAGCAAAAGCAGTTCCTATGTCCACTGTCTTTGCCACTGTCTCCTTTACCCTAGCAAGAAAAAACTTTTTCAACTCGGCAGGTTTATAGTCACAAACCCGCGCAGCACCGGCGACAGCTTGCTTGATGTCATTTTCCAACTCTACAATTTTCCCGGAAATTTCAACGGCGTCATCTTCTTTTGCAAGATAGTCTTTCAACTGTTCCTGCGCAGTTTTGATGGCATCAGCCAAGTCAATTGCTGTGTCGTCGGATTCCTTGAAATCCTTTAGCAATTCTTTCTGGTGTAGCAAGTCCTTCAGCATTGGTGCAATCTCGCGTGAGTATTCCACCAATGCTTGTGGATTAGCTGGCTTCTTATCTGTCGAATCAATTACGGTTGTTGTCATACATTCTCCTTTGTTAGTCAATCTGTGCCTCTGAAACTATTTAACGTCCTTAATCCAACCAAGCAATCCACCCATAGGAAATGCGAAGACACCGATTACTCGCAACAGCGAGAGTCCTGTCAGTGTCTTTGAGGAAGCAAGTCGGACGATGTTCATAAGGTAGCCAATGAAAAAGAAAACTACCAGAACTACAGCCGCAAACATTACAATAATATCCATGTTATTCGCCTTTAATTAGAAGCTCTCGCTTCAGTTGTTAATCAATACCAGAGTGGCAGTAACGTCATGATAGCACCCTTGTAATATCGCTGTCAAGCGTTTTTCATCGCCACCTCCAAGCCCTCCACCAATAAGTGGTAGGTAGACAGGCAAATTACGTTTCTTTGCCCACCTAGCTACAGCTTGTTGCGTTTCCACAACAGCATCATACGACACATATTGCTTACCATCACGTCCGTAGAATTCCTGCGTTACACAGTTGGCTACAATAACTGGACAAACAATCTCGTCCTTGTCATTCATCATTTCAGCAACGATTACCTGACCAGTGTGTAGCCGGTGTTTCTCTGACATATACGCCTTGTAAGCAAACGGGTACAGCTTCTTCACAATACCAGCCACTACCTGCCCGTAGACGCCTTGTGCATTGCACCCATGTGATAGGATGCATTCTTTGCCCATCACTTCGTTAAAAAGATCGCCGTAGATGATTTCAAGAGCCATCAGAACGCACCTGAGCAACGAACAATGCGTTCATAGGTAACTACCTTTGCATACCCTGTTCGTACACACATGTGTACGAATTTTGTGTTACTTCCCAACCGAATGTATCGCCCATACCCTTTACCTAGATATAAACCCTCACGCTTGTTTCGACTCTCAACAATTTTATTCATTCAAAGCTCCTTGAAGAAATAGTAGCTCCCAAATATTTAAATGTCCCGGCACTAAACATCTGGCCTTTGTGTTGAGCGACCTCAGACCGTGTAGGCGGTTTGTTGTCCCAGACACATTGCTGGATACGTACATGCTTGGACTTATGCTTGCCAACATACCAGCCCTCTCGCGTATTCCGGCTTTCAATTACTTTGTTCATGATTAGTTTCTCCTTTGCTTGCCTGCTTGTTGCGTAAATACCTATCACCTTGCTTCTTAGCAGGTTATAAAGTGTGCCGCACTCTTCAGGCGTTCGCCAAGTAACGATGTAGACATTGTGTCCTGCCAACATGAAGATGTCAATCACCTTGTTCCAAGTAGCTGGATCACGGGTGTACGTATCGTAATAGTCGAGTGAAATGGCAGCATACTGATGTATGCTGCCGGTTGTCAAGTTAAAACTTCAATGCTGTGTATTCCAGCAACAGCCGTGGTGAGTACCCCTTGGTAAGCAGCCTGTAGTACGTGCGAGTTCCAGCAGCCCCCTCTTCACCACCCGCAGCAACAGGCTGATCGTTTGGCGCATGCGTAGGCACTGCCTCAAGCACAATCCGAATAGACGGTGTGATGTGGTATCCGATAGATAGTGTCAAGTCAAACTTGTTGACAACCTCGTGGTAAATGGTGAACTGTATCGGGCCTGCGTTACCGTATGGAGGCGTAGCAACCCAATTGTAATTTGTCACATGCCACGACGCTCGAGTATCAACCAACGATGCGCCGATAAACACACCGTTATTGAAAGTCTTCCGTGCAACCAACTCATAGTACGGAATATTACCCCAACCCTTAATATGTGACAACGGCTGGCAAGGCCCATTACAATGTGTTGGGGAGTTCTCGTTGTAGTTGGCGTCAAAGTCAAGTACCTGTGCGTCAACCTTGTACTCTCCATAGTTACCAGCGCCAAATCCATATTGAATACCATGTGTGTCAGCATCTGTTAGGGCTTGCACTCCACACGTAGGTGAGGCAAGTTTCTCACTGTTAGGGAAGCCATTTTGATACCAATTTCCATTGGCAACTTTAGTGTATTTTGTAACACCACATTGTGCATCAATTTCAATAGCATGTGCGCTACTGGCAATGAACAGGGCAACAACAGCAAGTAGTGCAATAAATTTTTTCATTAATACTCCTTCTAGGTAAGTAGAAAAGCCATCATACGGGAGTATGATGGCCTGTGTCAAGGTCTATTTAATAGGGCACATACCGCCTGCACACTCTTCTCCACCTTCAAATTCCGCACTGCCGATTGAAGTAATCAGTTTTACAGCGGCTAGTAAGTCTTCGTAGGCTCCTTTCGAGACACTCTCGAAAGGAGCTTGTTTGAAGCCATGTTCATTGTGCAATAAAAATGACAAGGATTTATGACTTCCCTTGTAATTCTTTGCAAGATATTTCTTAATCTCTGGCAATTCCTCCTTCTTGTAATACACAGTGCAAGATACAGAATTATCGCTCCAAACTTCTTGCATTTGTTTGACAGCCGCAAGCTGATCAAGGGCCGACATATCAGATGCCATGACAGTTCCTTCTGGATAGCTGAACGGGAACGACACAACGACTGTACTATGATCCTCCGAACCGTCAAAATTCTGCTGGTACTCAATAGGATATCCATGCTCCCGGCAAACATCGACCAATGGATGATCTGCCATAATACGGATACGTCGAATCATGTATTGTGAATAAGCCGGGTGAATTCCAGACGTTACTCCGGGAAGCAAACTCAACGTCCCAGATGGCTTAATAGTTGTAAGTTTAACGCTAGTATTAATCCCCCTCTCTTCTGAGTATTCAACATCAAATTTACGAAGTTCAACATAAGCGTCTTTCAACCAGCTACGTTGCTCTTCTGATGCTTGAAGCACACCAGTCATCCCAATTCCCATGCGCATATTTTTATGCACAATTGCTTCTGTCTCTTTTGAATGGCATGGCAGTAGCAAACTGTGTTTACACACTCGGTAAAGAAGTTGTACAACATCATTAAGTTCTTCTTGGGATGTAATATTTGGCAAAAATACTTCAGCTAGACAGCACGTCTCATGGCTTTCCAAACCTTGTTCTGCACAATTATGGACTACAACATCACTTACAACACCCCAATGTGTTTTTGGTTCTGTAAAGTCAAATACTTCCGATGTTCCAGCACCCCTTACCATTCGCACAGATGGGCCAGAGTCCTTGATAGCAGTTTCTAATGAGGCACGTTTGTATTCGTGGAGAAAACTTATTTTTTCTGCAAATTTCTTAAGATTATCAAGACCTATGAGATTTACATCATAGCTCTGTTTGCAGATATATTCCCCATTTGAAAACTTCATAATCTTAGCTTTATTGGTCGTAACGTACGGCGTCATTCCTAGTGCTTTGAGAATCTGCACCACTTGCTCAACCAGCTTATACGATGTTGCTTTCAATGCTACACGTTTCCCGGTAGAAATAACAGAGCCATTTGCGGAGTACAGTCCCATCATAAAGTCGTCAGTCACAGTATCTGGCAATTCACGATTATAAGTCTGGGTTCCTAGTAGATTATATTTATTAGCAATGTCCATCACTTCTGTCAAGTAGTGATTTCCGGGAATTGACACCCCGAACAGCCTACCGACTTCCAAGTCTTTTTTACCAATACAAACCTCCATCCCTCTGTGATTTCCAGAGTTTCTTCGGTTCAACACACCATCACCTAGAATAAATCCTGCTTTGAAATCAGTCAAAGATTCTGTTGGAAACTCTTTGATCTTATAGAAGGGCATTAATCGCTTACCTGCCAAGTCTTTCGCCATACACTCATCGCCTGTGTTAAGCATAAATATGTGATCAGGTGTACAAAAGATACTTTCACGTTTTGCTGGACGGACTTCTACGATATCCTTAACTCCGTTAGACCAGACCTTTCCCTGCGTTGTCTCACCATCTTTATTGATATTAAAAAATGTCTTGCCAACCAAACCGTCCAGCCGCTGATAGCCATCAGATGTGAGTAGCTGCATATCTCCACGAAAACAAGGGTTATAACCTTGTACACCCGGGTCGGGGTATTCAGTCTCTCCGAGCCTACCAATCTTACGAGATAACTTTAGATTGATTAGTCCGTAAGGCTCACCTTTGCCCTCATAACCGTCCCAGAAGTAGTCGTGCAAGTCATTGATATTGCTGCACACAACAGAATTATTGCTCATACTGCGCCAAGATGGGATGCTACCTATATCCCAACGTTTAGCAAGAAGGAATTCCACATCATCCGAATCACCAATAGCAATCTGTGCAGAACGGCGAACATTACCTGCTACAACGACAGCACCGATAATATTCATCAAATCTAGCGCATCAATAGGGCGAATCTTCTTCCCCACCCGCTTCATTAAAATTTCGCTGATCTTCTTGATGCCCCAACACAAGTCCTCTGGCCCACTAGCTGTACCGCCAAAACTTTTAATTGGTGCGCCCTTTCCGCGAATAAGCTGCGTAGAATATGAGAACACAGGGGATTCTTTATCACTCAAGAATGCAGCCTTCAATGTCTTGGCGAGAAGGCTGACCCATCCTTCTCGCGTATCTGGCACAATATAGTCTGCACCCGCTTCATCAATGCGAACAGGTGTTTTGAATTCGACGTTGACAACTGGTAATTTGTCGATATTTACCTTCTGTAGGTTGTATCCGACACCAGAACCAAGCATCAACATGTCCATTGCCCATGTGAATGGACGAACTGGCTCATCAATTGTTACAAATGCACAATTTTGAAGGCTTGCCAATCCGAGGCGATCTACAGTTTCAGTACCCATCTGCCATAAGAAGCGTCCAGCAACAGACCCCTTCAACTCCAACATATAAGTCCGCAGACGCTCTTGCTCTGCTTCTGTGAACCCAACACCAAGCTGTTCATTTGAAGCACGTATGACGCGATCTATAGTGTCTGGGAACTCTTCTGTAGGACTGTTTACGTCTTGCTCGTTTAGGCGACGAGCATATGTGCGCTTGTAGGTGAGATATCCCACAGTTGAGAATGGTGTATTAATTGTTTCAACAGACATAGAACTCCCTTGTAATGAAAAAGCCGCCACATGGCGGCTTTTATTTGTCAGACAATGATTATAGCATAACTCCTACTATTTTGCAATACGTTTCCGGCGAGACATCTTTTCAGGCGTATGTTCAACAAGGTTGGCTTCATGGAACAACCTACGGCTACCATCACTCTTAAAAGGTGTCCCACGGGCAAGCAATAGCATATCTTCAAGTACCTTGATCTGAAGCAAGATTTCCTTTTCATTATCATTCATCAAGTCAGGAGGAAAGCCATCTGCGGGAGAATTGCCATAATCCCGGCTTGCTGTCTGAACACTTGCCAGTTCATTAGCCAATCCCAAGTCCTTATAGCCTGCAGCAATGATTCGGTCTTCCGATGTTGCAAATCCACTTTCCAAGAATGCAGCATTGCACTGAACTTCACCAGCAATCACGAAGCCGATAACAACCTGACCTTGCAGATTACGATGCTGGCAAGGAACGAATTCAACCGGATATTCCAAGTCAATCCCAAGCACTGCTAGATATGGTGCAATCAGATCAGCATATTGTGGGTCAATGAAATCCAGCATGCGCAGATGCTTCAATTCAGGGATTAATTTCAAATCTGTGACGCTGATGTTTTTCATTAATATGCCTTTCCGTTAGCTGCTTCACGAGCTTCTTTTGTGTGGTCTGTACGGCTTGCATTATATGCCAGCTTCTCAACTACAGCTCCACCCAAATCCATATTCATTGCACCAGCAAGTGCCGTTAGCCGGATAAACGCATCAGCAAGCTCTACCTCGCGTGTATCCCGATGGGGCAAGTGCTTATCCATAGAATCTTTACGGTCGCCTTCAAGGGCCTCTGAAAGCTCACTATGAATAAGTGCAATCTTCTGCGAGAAGAACATTGGGTTTGTTCGTGTGTCCATCCCCTCTTCATCATGCCGCCAGCCAGCATTGTACTCTGCGTCGAAGCAGGCATCTACTACGGAATTGATTTTATGTTTCATATGTTGTTCCTTTCATTGTGGAAGAATAAGATTTTGCTGAATCAACCACTGTGTCAACACTGGCATATCGCTCAACCGATAAGGGACATTGTACATATAAGTTTGCCCATCGTCAACATCTTTTCCTTCTATTTGTTTCTCATGCAGAGTGAATCCTTCAGTATCAAATGTTCCACTTACGTTGTAGTTCTGGTCAATGATAGCCTTCATTCCCTGATGGCCTGCAAAAAGCACAGTGCCATCACTCCTGAAAAATAATGTTACAGGGAATGAATCTGCCACGGCTACCTGTGCTTGGAATATTTGCATAAACCGTATTCCTTCTCAAGCCAGTCAAGACTAATGAACAGCGGATCATAGCTACCACTGCTGACATTATGTTTAACAACAATGCCGCGCCAGTGCTTATTTCCTTGCACTCCCTTGTAAGCCTCATCATGCGTATAGGCAGCGCCACAAATCAAGCCCCACTGTTGCGCACCGTTAGTCGGTAGAAACCTCGTAGCAACGTCTAGGGTCTGTCTGTGGCCCATTGTGAACGATGCTCCAATAGTCTTCAACATGTTTGCTGCCGTTCCAGTTAAAGCACGACCAGTCATCGTGTTTGGAAAAAAATGGCAATAGTTCACTCCGTCAACTTCGATAGGCGTAAGAAACGGCACAGTTTCCCAACCGAATTCTTCGTATTTTAGGGCTGACAAGTCCAAGAATCCATGCAGTTCTGGATTTGCATCGACATGTCGATCAAGACGATGTTCATGATTGCCGTACAAGATAATCTTGCGTGGCAAATACACCTTTACTCCTTGGGCCAATTGCTCAACTTGCAGCCTGCGTAGTGGGCCAAGAAGAATTTCCATGCCCAAGATTGCAACTTCAATGTCAGCTTGAACACGCTTGCCTTCAGCAGATTTCTTACCCTTGTCATAACTCGACAGGCTTTCAAAATCTGCGAAGTCTCCAAGATGTACAATGACATCAGGGCGTTTCCGTACAATGTACTCACCAATCCACCGAAGATACTCCAGACTGACCCCCGGTCTGACTTGTGAGTCAGGAATGACCAGATGCGTAACACCTTCAATTTTTTCATCTGCCAATGCCTCATTTTTCATTTCCTCGTAGGAGCGTAAGAAGTCAGATACAGTAGACCGTGGCACGTCTAGTGTCTTGGCAATATCCCTCCAACTCATTACACCAGTGTTCGCCAGCTTTACACAATCAATTTGCCAATCAGTGTTATATGCCAATATTCTCTCCTTGTTGTGTTACTAATCTCCATGTGCCGAAGCTTACAAAAGCTTCGGCTGCTTCTACTGAATACGTCACTTCAGGTATTGATTGTAGCCGAAGAAGATACTTGCCATCAAGTTTTTCAACGGAATATATCCTCTTCGTTACTTTGTGCCTGAAACTGAAGTTATCAGGCAGGGCCATTACTTATTTACTTCGTTGAATTCTTCCAACTTAGCCTTGGCAATTTCAAACGACTCAGCAGCAGACTTCTGATACCGTGCTGCACCTACCAATTCGTCTTCCAAATCCTTGCGATGTGCTACAATTGCTACTGCTGCTGCTGCAACAAAGTCAACCGATGTCCACAGTACAGGCCCAAGGTGGTCTGCTAACAACACATCACATGGTGAGCCAATATCATACACTTCAACGATATCATACTGACTCCACCGTTCAAATACCATATTGGCCTTATTAAATCCACCCTTTTCCAGATAGTTAATAAACAGTTCGCCTTCTTTGTTCTCTGTAACCAGTCCGATACCCGTGCCTTTTGTTTTCACCTTCATAAACGGCTTCAGGTGGGCACTGGTGAACATAGTCTTGTTGCCATTGGCGTCAACACCATTGAACTTACTTGTCATGTGTTTTCTCCTTTAAGATTGCTGTAACTGCTTCGCGGCGCTTGGTTAAATTTGATACTGAGAGGCCAGTATATCCATATTTCTCAAGAAATACAAGTAAATCTTTAGATTTCATTTGCTCGGTGATGTGCTTTTCCAACACAGCTTCTTCAAATGTGATTCCAGACCTCTCGGCTAGTGTGTGAATCCCGTGACAATCTTTACACAGTATTCTCAGATTGTCAACCTCACAGTAGAGATTATTTATGAACTCACCAAGATCGTCAATACTCAAGATACTACCTGCTGATTTAGGATGATGGTCTACATCAGTATCTTTAATCTTGTGCCACGTTCCACACAAGGCACACAGCACTTCCCATTTCTGTAGCTTGTTAGGGCCAACGTAGGGTCGCCTAGCGAATTTGATAGCTTCTGCACGGGGAGGCCATCGCAAGCTTTTACTACGTAGTGCTGATCTGACCCATGCCAAGAATTGTGATTCACTCATTGTCCCACCACAGCGAGTTAATGGCCCTTTCGGGCCACGTTTAGTTGCCATGCTCAATTCCTAACTTAGTGAGAACCGCTTTCACATCAATTTTATCATCCGGTCTGCGCAGCATGAATGCCATATTGAACATCTCCTGCATAACATATAACCAATCGATTTTCACCGGCCCCTTGCAACCTTCAACTTCCTTTGCTTCTGGGTATAACTTCTTGAACACTGCGACGAGCGCCGTAAAAGCCTCTTTGTCTGTGGTGCAATCCTTGAGGTCATTATAACCTCCTTTGCTTGCGTACTTAACACTGCTAAAACAATTCGACTTGTAATTATCAGTAGTATCACCAACAGCCACTTGATAGTAAAGCCACATTCTACCACATCCATCCACATCGCCTTTCTCTGTAAGCCACAACTTTCCTAAACCCTCTATCAGTCGTGGCGAATGATCTTTGGTGTGGTTGAAATGCCAGCCTTCTGTCTGCTTTGCATCCTTGTCCACAGCAATGGCTATCACAATATCTTCATCATTTTCGCTGGCTTTCCAAGCCTTGTAGCCAGCAATTGTAGCCATACTAACAGCATCATCTGCTTCAATTCCTGTCACCAGTGTGCAATTATGATTATCGCAGACATATTTCTTCATTTCATCCAGTAATAGTGGACGGATCAAGTCGTCACGTTGGCCTTTGTATGGCAGCAGTGTGGCAGTGTGATGCCGGAATACATCACCAGTCCCTGTGAAGCCGAAGTAGCTAGTAGCCTTCAGTTTATTAACTATCAACGCAATCTTGTCATCGATAATCTTCTTAGCACCTTCAGATGGCGTCAAGAAGGTGTCAGGTTGGCCCTCAGTGCCTTTGATTCGGAATGGCCTAGCTCTCTGTCCATCTGTAACAACGAAGTCTTCTACCTTGTAGAAATCGTTCCCTGACATGCTGTTCTGTGTCTCAATCCAACCTCCGACTTTCTTGGAGTGATGGCCCCAGAGTTCTGTCCTATTCTCCATCTCCATTACTTGATTTGTTGGTACGTGTGTCGCAGTAATGAAGCGTTCCTCTGCAACGGAGACAGCATCAAAAATGATGCAGTCCATGTCGAAACATAATCTTGTCATTTACTTTGCGCCTCCCTGTTATATCGAACGTAGCCTTTGTCGTTCCAATATTGTTCACACTCGCCATCTTTTTCAGGCGGCATGATGAAGTAGGACTGACTGTATTCGTTTGGCATGGCAGTGAACCTGTGGCAATTTCCTCGTTGTTCACAAGTACCTCCATGACACATTGTTATATCACTCATAGAATCTCCAATCCCTCATAAAATTAATCACCCGCTGATCGATATTGCTATCATACTGCAAATTGAACATCTAGCCATACACCCCTAGTAAAGTGAAAAAGCCCCAACTCCCGAAAGAGTTGGGGCGCTTACTACATCAATTACAAAGTGTTATCAGAATGGAATGTCATCGTCCATGTCTTGCACAACTGTCTTCTTAGCTGCAGGAGCCTTCTTAGGCTTGTCGGCAGGCTTGTTTTCTACCTTATCAGCTTCAGCAGTAACTGCGCCCTTTTCAGCTTCAAACTCTTCAATTGCCTTCTGCATCTGCGAACCTGCATAGTTTTTAGCCAACTTGATCTGCTTGACAATGTTGCTACGCAAATACTTGATGTCTTCCTTCTTTGCATTGGTGAAAGTGATACACAGTGGTGCCACTTTCAACTCAGCAAATACAGGCGGCTCTTCAATTTCATCGCCGTTATCATCTTGCTTCCCTGTGGGAACTGCAGCAACTTTCGATGCACCCTTGAAATTGACATTTCGATAGATGATTGGGTCGTCATCCTTATCCACCTTGCCGGAATCAACTTCTTTCACCTCAACATCAGCCATAAACTGCCCATTAAGCAACTGGTTAATCTTAGCTGATTCTGCAATCTCAGGCTTACCAATTGCATTTGCAACCTTGGTCAGCATATTTTGAGGATGCAATGCCCAAGGTTTGCCGGGGATGTCTTTACCTTTTGCGTCTTTTGGTGCGCTCTTGGTAAAGTTGATACCGGAGATAACACCCTTAAAACTCTTGTTCAGAAGCAGACGATAGTGGGCCTTGCCAATGTCACCACCGTAGTCCACTGTATCAGCTACCAAGTCAGCGAATACAGCAACTTGCTGTGCAGGCTTCTGTGGTGTGCCAATTGCACCGGGAGTGTCTTCATTGGCAAGCTTGCCGTCAGGAGTCTTGTAGGAATCAGGACGTTCTTGTGTGCCAAGGTCAACAATCAACGAGATACGGGCACGGCGTGATCCAGCTTTAGGCACAACGTAGTTGAAGCCATCATTCGGTGTGCCTGTGCTACGGCCTTGTTCATTCTCTGGTGTGAAGTCATCGGACATATTTGTTTCCTTTCAGTAATGCGAAATATTCGCTTGGTGCTGGCTTTGTTTAAAGTGAAGTAGCCAGCTTTCCACTGTAAAATCATCCAAAAGGTTGCAGTTCAAATGCCCCGGGTCTAATTCCTGCGGAATTTAGGATATCAAGCAATTGGCCATATACTGTATAATGACTTTCATACCCGTCAGGTGTTCCTGCTGCATGTTGGTAGGCATTTTTACTAGTAGCTCCTAATACGGCAGCGTAATACTTAACTTCTGCCAGCGTTTCAAGTGTGATTGTTACAAGCTTTAAACCCTCTTTTTCTCGACTTAATTTCATATGTTGCTCCTTGGTAGGGTATTTTCTATCTATGTTTTAAAATGTATTGGTAGGCCCATTGGGGAACGATCCCAAAATGCTCGATTATGAGTCGAGAGTTATGACCAATTTAACTACAGGCCCAATGGTCTTCACATTCTACGTCACTCCTAACATCCTGTCAAGCTCTTTATCAAGATATTGGAATCTTTTTGTTTGCTTCACAAGCATTTCAACATTATATGCTGAATGCCCGTTGTCATACAACCAATTTAACAGCGATGATGCATTCAGTCGGTAGGTTATTGTGTCACCATCTCGGCTGTACACGTTAAGTTTTGGGAAGCCTTTTGCAAACTTGCACGTCTTAGGAAATGCCAGCAACACATGGGAGACAATACCGTGTCGAAATTGTCTCCCCCTATGCGCCATAACCACTCCAGACGCTGCCGTTACCATCTTGGCATAGGCAGCATCCATTATTGAAATGAAGACCGTGTGTGGCTGCTTAACGCCTGCGTATAGTTGTCCGAGTCTGTCTTCAGCACCTTGTTACGTCTATGACGTACAACCAACTCCCATCCAACCAGTCCCAACACGCCAGCCAGTATAGCAGCAAGTGGTGTCCAAAGCAACCAGTTTGTTTTAGCAGCTTCAACAGCCGGTGATTGACCTGTTTGCAATACACCAATAACCTTCTGTTCAGTTTGCACATCAGAAGTTGGAGCTTTCTCGGCAATCATCAGATTGGCGTTGATAGCATGCGCCCGGACAGCTTCAGGACGCTTACGCAACACTTCTTCAAGCATTACATGAGCTGTCTGATAATCACGTTGGGCAATTGCTGATTCAATCTGTGTATATGTCGGTGTAGCTGATGCTGCAGTAGCCGCTACAAGAAGTGCAATTGCCAAGATTGTTTTATTCATTGCTCCCCTTAAATCCGTTGCCGTTTCAGACAGCTTTGGCTTGTTAAAAATCAAATCCCAACCTTCTGCATACTTTCCTTGGTTAGTCCCCCGTGTTTGGATAGCTGCACCTGTAACATCGTTCCGAGCTGTGAAGGTCTTTGGTGTCTCATACTCTGGTGGAGTCCAACGTTTTTGTTGACTCATTTTACAAACCCACTGAATGCCATGAATGCTAGCAGGAAAGCAAACGCCACTGGCAAAACACCAAACAAGATGCGTTGCAGACTAGATGTATTCCGTAGCAGTGCAGATTGGATAAGCAAGTATACTGCAGCAGCTACCAGTACGATAAAGTTGTAAAGTGACATAAATTCCTTTCGTTGTTAATGTGTAGTGATTATTGCATGTGTGTTAAATATTGTCAACCCTTTGTTTCGCAATTTCAAAATAATTTGCATCATTTTCAACACCAATGAAATGCCTGTTCAGCTTCTTACAAGCCACCCCTGTTGTCCCACTCCCCATTGCGTTATCTAACACGACATCACCAGCATTGGTGTATGTTGATATAAGATACTCACACAATGCAACAGGTTTCTGTGTGGGGTGCAGACACACCTTCTGTTTGTCCATAGGAAATCTGAGTACATCTCTCGGATACCGTTCAGTTGAATCGTAATCAACAGATTGTGTTTGAACACCGTAATTGGTTGACACATCTAACCTCTTACTCTGCTTCCTAATATGACCATGTGTCTTTATCGGGTTGTATGTCGGCAACTTTGCATAAAACACAAGTATATTCTCATGGCACTTTAATGGCATCTTCTTGGCATTCAAGAACCCGGTTGCGTTGCTTTTCTCCCATACCCATTCATATCTTAGCATAGCTAGATTAGATGCACCAAGCACTTTATCGAACGGTGTTTGTCCAAACAATAGGATAGCTCCATTACTTGTGATGACACGCCTATATTGCTCCCAGAGTTTATCTAGGTCGATGCAAGAATCCCACTTGTTCTGTGTAGTGCCATATGGTAAATCACACAGCACCATGTTGATGCTATTGTCAGGAATGCCTTGCATAAGCTCCAGACAATCCCCGAACATTAGATTCATATACGCCCTTTCAATGAAGAGATAGTGTGACGAAGAACAAGATGACAAATAATATCATGAATAGTGTCACGAGAACGGTTTTCATGTTCCATGCCTATCTGTGTATCCTGCACCTTGTGAATTGAGTTCATCAATCATCTTGGTGCGATGTTGACACGCCATTTCAAATGCAAGTGTGTCACCAAGGACACCTATATTGAACCTAGCAGTACAGTTTTTTCCGGCATTGTCAGTCCAACGTGCTGCCCAATAATATGTCCCACGCCCATTGCCATATTTGCTTACACCAGTAATTCCAGAATTATTATCCATACGTTTATCTGCGTTCCTTGTATTAAACACTTGACGTATCGCCCGCAGATTCCCTTTCTTATTATTTAATTCATCCCCATCTTCATGATCTACAATAAGTCCATTCGGGATTGGGCCATTAAACATTTCATAGATTATCCTGTGAACTTTGTAACGTCTGCCATGCAATAAGACTGTTGGCCTATCCCCATTTTTCTTACCTGCCACACTTGTCAAACATCAGTGGCATTCAGCCCAATTTTGGCCCATGATGTAATCCGCAGACAATGTTACATTAAGTTTATAATACTCACCTGATTCCTTAACAGCAATCGCGGCCAGTTCTCCAGCCCGACACAATCCAAGATAATACCCTTTAGCAGAATGTGCAACTTCTGACCAAGTGGAATTATCGGCTTTAAATGCTTTTGCTTCAGCTTCTGCAATCTTCGCGGCAGGAGATTGCACCATCTTCCCATCCCCCCCTTCAATTTCATATGGGCCTTCAAATGTAAATATTTTCCACTTAATCATGGATTTATGAACCTCAAGTTGTCCCTCATCATGATACCCGATCAGTTGCTGAACGAAGGCTTTGTTCTTCCAATCATCTTTCCAAAAATCCACAGTAAGACCTTCTGCTTTCATTTTTTTATCATGCAGAACCATAGCGCGTTTAGCACAGATAACACCCGCACTCTGGAATAAAGAATTAACCAATGCACTAGCTGATCGTGTTGGAATCTTGCGGCCATCAATACCAAGAATAAATTTCTTAGTACCAGTAGTCTGCCAATACAATTTCAACTTCTCTGATAATATTTTCAGAGGCTTTGCAGCATCCCAGAATGCCTCAAAGACTAGATTGCCCATTTCAGGACTACAGCCTACAGTCTTTGCTACACGCTTAGGCTGCCCGCCATAAGAGCAGCAATATTTCACATTTTTAGCAGGAGTTCGATTAAATGCTTGTCCAATTACTTCCGAAATCTTCTTTGCTGTGATTGTATGTACGTCAAAAGGCTTTGCCATTGTCAGAGATTTGCAATACTCCTTATCTTCATCATATCTCCAACAATAGTGGGATTCAATCATTGCTTCCAAACTCGCAAAATCATATCCTAGTTGGAAAAATCCTGCAGCAACATCTACCCCAAATAATGCCCGCATTTTATCACCATATAAGGATGTAACTCTCGGAACGTTGGCGACAAGTCGGTGTTTAAATCGACTTGTCCCAGCCCCGCAAGTATCTGCTGGCGTTGGTATGCGATGGTCTTCATTAATGCGGTCTACGGACAACCAGCCCTTCTCCATTTCTTCATCATCGTCCGGGTCAACTTTTCCACCTAGAATACTATTACGCCTATGGCTGTAAGTCAAGTAATCAGAGATTTCCTTTGCGTACGCAAATTTATCCTTCATTTCCAGAAGTCTCGGATCAATTTCCTTTTCACCTCCTACTGTTAGAGTGGGATTAGTACAAACTTTTAAAGGCCGTTTCATGTGATCATGGCCCTTCATCTGCCGCAATAGGAGTGCCTTATCCACATTCACAGTGTAACCAAGTTCTTCCAAGCGATCTGCTTTAAAATTGCTTGAAAATGTCTGTTCAACCCATTTCTCTACAGCAGCATCAAATTTCTCTTTGTCGACTTTCTTTTTCTTACTGTCCACTGTAAGATCACGCTCTTTGAAAGCCGAAGGCGACCAGCCTAAGCTGACTAGCCACTCCTTGATATGCAGCGTGTCTTTAATCTCTGCTTTGGTAGTTGTGAACATAGGTTCATGAGGCATAGGAAGCGTCACACGCTGTCCGAACAGCGTGGCAGTCCATACCCCTTCAACTTCTACGAACTCGCCACCATGACGCTTTGCGAAGTTCAGAATATGGCTTATAGGCTCCCCGTTCTTCTTGAACTGCTTGGCTGTCGGTGTAACGTCAGCCAATGCACCTTTCGTAAGTTGCTTTGGTGGAATCAACGGCTCAACAATTGCCTGCAATTCTGCCATCTTAGTATCCAAGTCTTTGACACACTCAACAGCGCTGTCACGATCAAACCAAAATCCACGATGCTCTTGCCGTGTGATAATTTCAGCAACTGATTTCTCAAGTTCATAGGCATTAGTCCAGTTCCAAGTGCCCCACTCACGGAGTAACCAATTCCATACACGAATATCCACGTCAATATCTCGCATCATATAGACGCCCATTTCTGGATGGTATTCGCGGAACTCTGCACCCTTTGGTTCGTCAGCCGTGATTAATCCTAGCTCAATAGCTTTTCCACGCCAATCGATCTTCTCAAGCCCTAAAAGCCTACCAAAGTAGTCGATACTGTGCTGTGGCCGATCTGGATTCAAGGCTTTTGACATGACAAGCGTATCGGTAATAATGATATTCTTCCCGCCAACTGTATCAGGTACACCATCCCCGCCAATTGTAAAATCTAGCCCTGTTGCTGCCTTCATCACCATATGGTCAAATGAAATCGTGTTGTGACCAATTAACTCGCCTGCTGTGTCCATGATATATTGGCCCATGTGCGTATAGCACTCACGCCCAACAAATATCACGCGATCTTCAGGTGCGTCAACATTTACAAATCCTCCACAATGGATGAACTCAGGGTCTTTTAGGCGATATGGCGAAGCGTTGTAATCCACTGAAACATTATTCAACAGATTCTTTGTTTCCAAATCCCAACTAAGTCGTTTTCTGTTCGTCATTTATCTCTTTCGCTCTAAGCATGGCATCTGCCATTATATACCTAATTTCTGCCACGTAGTCAGCTAGTTCAATTACTGTTGGATACCTACCTTGACTATTTTTGTACACCTCCGAAAAGTCACCCGTTGAGACATCTGCATGGATTGCTGTGTAATCACGTAGTGTCATACCATCGCTGGCATACGAGACAGGATCACCGTTAGGCCCAGCAACGTAGTTTACAGGAAAAGCTGAACCTCCGTCTTTATTCACTTGGAACCTCAATAACAATATATAGATACTGTGGAAACTCCTGAGCTAAGTCATCACGACACTTATTAGCAAGTCTAATATCGTTTGTGTAACTTAGTCCGACAGCTTCTGATAAACGGCACTGAATCCACTTCCGTGGATTGCTCAGTTTTCGACGTAACACTGCGTATTTCATAATATTCTCCTATCAATTCCAAGGTGGTGAATCTTCGGTTATTCCGAGTTCAGATAACACATCATACTGCCTAGCTACAGCGTTATACTCAGCTTCGCCGTCTTGCATCGAGATTATATACTGAACTCCATGCTTGTCAAGAATTTCAGCAACTGTAGTGTTGATTTGCAATACACGCTGTGCGCGAGTGACAGCAACATACAATAGATTTTCATCATGCTCCGGCATGCCAATCCACTCACCCTTCTTGTAATTACTTCCAAAGTCATCGGCCAAGACCACCTGATCAGCTTCCCGGCCCTTGGCCTTATGTGCTGTCGTATAGGTCGCAATAGCATCTTCAGGTGCTATATAGCTGTGCAACACAGCAATAATGTGTGATGCAGAGCCACTGTCTACAATCTTTGCAACTCGCGGCAATTCTCCACCGTTGATTTCTTTAACTTCAGCAAGGAACGAGTACCAGCTAGGATATGGTAACATCATTTCATGTTTGACATTTCGCATGTCATCAGCATGCAACGCCTGTGCGCTTTCAAGCAGTTTGACAAAATCACGGACATCAATTTCAATCTTAATCTTCTCTCCACGATCTAGTGCTGAAACAGCTTCGGTAAGCAGCAACGAGTTGGTGCGGAACAGGCACATGTGTGGCTTGGTTCGATCAACCACACCAAGACCTATGATGCTGTCTAAATCATCCCGGCCTGAAATTATCATATCATTATGTAGAACTTTCGTAGCCACTTCAGCTATGCCATTACCATACCGGAAGCTCTTGCTTAGTGGGGCAGATTCACAATGCACTGATGCCATTGCATTTGTAGCACCACGCCATGCATAGATTGCCTGACGACGATCACCAACCAATATCAACTTTGCATGTCCCGCTTGACGCATGAAGATGTCAAGGACGCACGGAGTAGTATCCTGGGCTTCATCAAGGTAGATGATGTTATATGGTAGGTTTGGTTTCGACAACTGGAATAGCTTCAGATATGTATCGTGTGTCGCCAATACAACACTGCCAGAGTCAATACGATCTTTCCATAGCCGCTTTGCCATCGTGAAGACATAGGAAACAATGCTAGGATCAGCAGCAATAGCTTTTTCCATGTCGAACTTAGGCATATGCTTGATTTCAAGTTCAAAATCAGCCGACTGTTCAAACCGTTCAACTGTCTTACGGACATACAGCCCGATAGCATTTGCTGTCGTAACTGTTGCAACTTCACTTTCAACGCTACGTAGTTTGTAATACTTGGCAATCTCTGAACCTGTCCCGGCTACGTTGACATACTTACCTGTTGGACGTTTAAGTTTGTGCTGCAGTGCACGGCCATACACCTCGTGGGCCAAGCTGTGCGTTGTACGACATTCGACATACTTGGGAAACTTACCTGTAGCTTCAAGTGCTGTGACCTTATTGAATGCCATGTACAGTGATTGTTCTGGCAATGCAGTAGCGATAAGATTAAGCGTACTTGTCTTACCAGCACCGGCGCAGGCTTCCATTTTGAGAATCTTTTCCAGTGTTGCTTTGATGATGCAGTGTTGTTGTTGTTCAGTTGGTGTCATTTAATATCCCATGTCTGTTTGAATGCCTCAAGTGTAATCTTCTTTGTGCACAAACGCAACTCGTCTTTGTCTTTTATTTTCGACACATGCTCAGATTGCCACTGGAGATTTGGCATCCCGTCTACTCCATTGGCACACAGAGGGATCATGTGGTCTACCACGAAGCCACTACAACGCCCCATACCAAGCTTTCTAGTAGCAGGGCATGGATTGGCCTCGCGGAAGTGTTGGACAGCCGCCTTGCTCCTGTGAATGCGGCCATCAGGATCCCGGATAACTTCTGCGTACACTTCCATTGTCAACATCATAGCAATGAATGACAACAGGAGTGTCCAGCAAATTGTCTGGCCTTTCACAGCGTCTGCTCCATAGGGCCAAGAAGCCAAAGCATCACGCTACTAGCAGAGCGTCGGACATGTGACTCTAGTGTTTCTGTATTAACGGCAATATAGTATGGGTACATAATATTCTCCTTGTCTAATGAAAGAAGCCATCATACGTGAGTATGATGGCCTTTGTCAACAACTGTTTCAATGCACTGTGCGTGCGCCTGTCAAATCGTAATAGCGAGCTAAGAATTGCTCACGAGCTTTCTTTGGACTCCACGGCTTAATCCACTGGTCGTATGCTACCACGTCTTTCAGAGGTGCCCAATGCACACTAGCAGGCCTAAGATCGCGGACTTCGGCTGCAAGCACTTGCTTATCTGCCAAATGAACCTCTGCCGGGATTGGGTATGGTAAATCCATGCGCCTGAATAGTTCACGTTCGTGTAGCTGTTCGATTGCTCTGTAGTCTTTCAAGAAAGCTTTTAGGGGCGACGGAATATCACAAAGGAACGCCTCTACTCCATCATGAAGAAGCCCCGCCAAGGCGAACCTCTGATCCACAGCATGACTAACATACCAACTGTGCTGCGCAACAGAATAGTGTTTTTCTAAATGACCACCAAATCGGCAGACATGGGACAGGCCAAGAGCAATGTCTTCAATCGTGAAGACATTGCATTCTGGGTTCAAGTAACTGTACAAATGTCCAGATTGAAGCAGAATTCCATCAGCCATTATCTTCTCCTATCAAAGCATTATACTCGTCCTGAGCATAGTCGTATCCATCCCAATTGTCAACACCCGCATTGCGAAGACAGCTCAGAAACAAACTGTCGTCCAACAGTTTGTCATATTCCTTCTGCGTAATTGTTACTGATGGCGATTCAACGTGTGTGCAGTTAGTTGGTTTATGGGCTACCATCACTGTACCTTTACCGTAAGCCAATCCTTAAACTCCGCAGGATCATAACTACTTCGCCAAGATGCTTCAGAACGTCTTTGAAGAATTTCTTGTAACTCTTTTGGAATGCAATACTCAGGCGACCATTGCCCCTCTAATCCATAGCAAGAACAGTGTCCACCGTGTACTTCAAAGAATTTGTTTAGGCTCTTGTCATATCCAAGTACATAAGCACTTCCAGAATAACCTGCATAGGAATACCATGCAAACAATATCCGAACTTCTTTGCCAATAGTTTCTTTAAAATCTCTTTCAAGGTCTTTAATACAAGACCAATTGCCACAGAAAGTGGTAGGCAGTCCTAGCAACATCTTCTTAGTCAGCTTCATATCTTCTCCTTATTTGTTGATGGAACGGGTTTATGATCGGTTCCATCAACTTGTCAACACTGTTTCAGATTCAAAGTATGGTGTCGTTACATTTGGCATCAGCGATTGTATAGTGCCGTGGAGTCTTACCCGCATGTAATACCTGCAAACTGGCAACAATCCCTTGCAATGCTGCCCGCTCTTTGATATAACCGCCCGGAATATTCCTATCGTCAATTAATGTCCCTGCAGCACGGGAGTCCAGAATAATGGCAATATTTGCGAGTACACCGCCCAAGTTTGGAACATTGTCAACAGGGTCAAATTCCTCGCCTTCAGCCCAAGCTGCAAGATGCCGCATAGCCCCTGCAATGTAGATAGAAGCCTCTACAGGCGTTGCCTTATAGTTCCCGCCGCCGTATTTTAATTTTCCATTATAAAGCCCTAGTGCGCCATAAGAGCTTGCCAAGCTACTCCACAAATTAAGTGGAATATTCTTGTCTCCAAACTGCTTTTTTGGATTAACATCAGGTGCAATCTCTTCAACAACAGCATCCCCTTCAGCAATCATCTTCTCAAACATGCCATGCACTGTCAATTTCTCAGCCAGTGGGTCTGGTGTGTAATCATGTCGTCCAATTGGATAGGCAATCACTTCTTCAATGATAGCAGGGGCAAATTGGATTTCAGCTTGCCATAAGCCAGAGTTATTCAAGCGATAACGGACGATATCATTGCACCCATTGACGTCCCGCCAGAAAGCAGGAGAGGCATCACGTCCCCAAGTTGGCCTACACACACCAGCGGGGCCAGTGTATTGCCTGTCTCCGTCACGATATTGTACATCCACCACTGTACCAGTAGGTACTGGACATTCACCACCTTGCCATTCAATCCATTCGCTAGATTTGGCTTGCTTTGGCAACAATTCTGCGATATCTACCTCTTTGTACGCCAGTATCTTAGCACCTAACCAATCCAATCCCAATCCACCAAACGTCAGTGTCTTGTTCTTATGGCAGAATATTACTGCTGGATACACGTCCGACAAGCTCTCATACAAACTTTTTATCTTGCACTCCCACACATACCCCAACTTATAAAGAGCTTCCTGCACAGCTTCTGATTCCTGTACATTTTCAACTTTGAATTTTTTCATTGCATACATTGTGATTCCCTTCTCGGTTGTCATGACTTTATTTCCCGGCCAGAACTTTTTATTGATGCTGAGTTCTTGCAAGCTTCCTGTCCTATATTCTTCCCAATTCCCCGGCCAGCTACCCGTATCACCAGACTCCAGAAATCCCAACTTCCCATTGGAGTGTATGCAAAGCCATTCACAATCGTAGTCGTACTTCCCTACGCCCCCACTCTGCCAAAGAAACCCTAGTGGGTACAGGTGATCCAAAACTTTCTTGAACAACACTTTGTTGTTACCAATGAAGAACTTTGTATATGCCAACTTGTCAAAGCGTTTTTGCTTGATGGCATCTTTCTTCTCTGTTAAGAATCTCTCCACTCCCTCGTCTAGCGTTCTGTGAGAGATTTCATAGTATCCAGAGTATTCCACACCAGACCATGTAAGGCGTAGATCGTTGTCAATGAAAATCCACCCCGACGCAAATGGGAAATTAATTTCCCTACCTTCCCCACATATGCTGCCAGTCCATCGAAATCCCATTTTGAATAGCTGTTTTTGAATCTCTGCACTTGTTTCAACTCCAGGATACCAAATCTTGGTATTCTTAAACTGTGCTGTAATTTCAGATAATTTGGTCATATTGCTTCTCCTTGGTTAGTGGGACAGATGAATGGTAAGTCATCTGTCCGGGTTTTGTCAACTACTTTTTCTTTTCTGGTGTGAAATCATCATTTCCAAACACCATTCCCTGTTCAGCCATCCACTCGTCCAAGTTTCGCAATTGATGTGTAACACTATCATAGTAGTATGATCCTGCTGGGCCTGTCAATCCATTGTCACGATTTTTGCTTATGAAGGCATACGTAGTATTACGAATGATAACATCTTCATTCATCTTATCACGAACAAGTAAAATATTGGCTGCTGCAGACTTGAAGATTGTACTGCTGCCAGCAAAGTCTTCTTCAGAAATCATTGCGCCGCCACTGTTCTGCTGCCCGCCACCGCCGCTCTTACGAATGTGATTGATATTGATGAATGTCGTGTTGTGACTCTTCAGCAAACCCTTCTGCCACTTGAGAAACATCGCCTGTTCTTCATTTGACAGTCCATCTAGAATATCTTGCAGCGGATCAAGAACAATCACTTTGCAATCACATTCAATGATAAGCCGTTCAACAGTTTTCTTCAAATCTTCTACGCTACCATCTCTATCATCGACTAAGTGGAACCGATGACTTCCATCTTCTCTGAAAAAGAGTGCCCTTTCTTTCTCTACAACTTCAGGAGAGTTTATGAATTTCAAGCGTTCATCTATGTCCCGAATTGAAGATATCTTCCGGCCAACACGACGAGACAACATCGACAGTCCATATTGTGCTGCTGAAAGTTCCATTGACACAACGCCAACCTGATACGGGCAGTGATCAATAAGATATTCAACAATAGTGTCAACATATACTGTCTTCCCAATCCCAGATGCTGCACCGATGTTGTAGATTCGGCCTAGCATCATACCACCACCTAGCATTTCATTTACTTCACGCATTACAGGTGGAAACATAATACGATATAGTGCAACTTCCTCACGGAGCCGTGTGCCTAACTCACCAGAGCCAACAATGCCTGCAGGGACATATAGTTTTGCCTTATAGTAGTCGTCAATGAATTTCTTTTCCATGTTGGTCGTCAGCATGGAGTTTGGGTCTTTTTTACTCCATGTGGCAATGTACACTTTACCCTTTGGAAGCATAGGTACTATTGCTGCTGTTGCTCGCTCTCCTGCTGTGTCGTTATCCATCCCAACAATAATCCGTTCAAAACTGTCGAAGAAAGCATAGTTCGATTGAATCTGCTTGGCACAACCTGTTTCACCGACAGTAGGAGAAACAACAGCTACACGTTCATACTGCTGATTACCCTTAGACACTTGGTAGTCCCATAGCATCTGTTCAGCACTCAAGGCATCCACCTCCCCGCCAACGATAACTACAGTCCGTCCACCCTTCTTATAGCGGTGCTGGCCCATCATTTCACACTGCCTACCAACGATCCCGATAGGATTACTAAAGTCTTTTGGGAATAGACGAGTCTTGTAGCCAACGATCTTGCCGCCTATCGTTGTAGGTACGAATTGCTTCTCTGGCTCACCTGTCTCGTCGTCATATTGATAGCGAACACCGTATGGGATATTTGTTTCGTCTCGGATACCGCGCCAATCTTTACTTTTTGTTCCTGTATGTACCTTTACCTGTTCATTCTGTTCAGGTGTGATCGCTTCTCTGGTCATAATTTCTTCATCCCCTTCATAGTCCTCAGCAGCATCAAGTCCTCTTTCTGCAAGCTGTTCATCACTTAAAATCGTCCAAAGACAAGCATGGCAAAATGAGCCTTGTCCGGGGCCATATACCTGCAGATTATCCTTAGCTGTATCTTTACCATTCCGGGCACACCTTGGGCACTGCTCTTGATGGGCATACGAATCATCAATACCGTATTTTTCAGTTAATCTCATGATCCGCACCTTTCAACTTATTTTCTGCCATGCATTCTCCTTTACCAAAGACCAGATTGTAGCAGGACAAAGCTGTTGTGTCAATCACCCCAATTGTCGTAAAGAATGATTTGGAACAAATCGATACGTTGTTGTTTATCTAAAAGATTCAATTTCTTGGCAATGTTTGTAGCATGTACGAAATCATCGAACAACGTCTTCGATTCCGTTACAATATAATTAACATCTCCGCGCCTCCAAGACAAGAAAGATTCATCGTCTCGTGGGGTTTCTTCAGTGATATCAAACACCTCACTACCTCCAACAGCATATCCGTTATAGGCCAAGTCTCCCACAACAGACCAGAACAATCCCGGCTTAACTAACACAACATAGTCCTGATCTGTGTCAGTGGGAGCTGGATTACAAATTACACGACTACCTGTGGCGAATATTTCAAGGCAGTCTTGGCTGATGAATTCATGCATTATACATCCCCTAAGATATGTTCACGGAATGCAGCAACAGAAACAGGAACAATCGGTTCAATAAGTTTCAACATTGCCTCTGCATATACACGAATCTCATACTGGCTGTGAGAGTGCAAACGCAGTCGCAAGAATCCCATCAGATTGTGCAAATCAACAGTTGCAAACATGTGGCTGTATGTCCCAACTGGTAATACACTGCGTGCCAGTTCTCGTGGGCATCCGTCTGCAATAAGTGTCTTGTAAGTTGAAAAAGCACAGGAACTTTGAACCCTGATTGCATCCCGCATTCCCTCTGCAAATGGATTCTGTTCCTCCGTTCGCATCTGCTTATTAGAAGTTGACTGAGTAGTAATTTGCTCTATCGCTGGTACATAAAATTCTTCTGGCAATTCTGAGTACCGAGCTGAAATTTCATTAAAACTCCATGTGCGATGTCGATGCCATTGACGAAATACAAAAATTGGAGCCTTCACATCAAACGTGAATACACATGATTCAAATGGACTTGTGTGATGGTTCTTGACAAGGTAGTTTAGCAATTTTACGTCTTTTCCTTCATCGTCTCCTGCCCGCCATTCGGCATCATATGATACTCACGCATTGCGTACAATTGACAGGTCTGAACCCATACTCTCTATTAAACGGACGTGTCCGTGATCTAATACATTTATCATACTTCTCCTATGTCAAAAAGTTGTATCCAACAGCCACTTGCAACGCATCATACTGCGTTGCAAACATCAGGTTTTGTTCAGACTCCCTGCCCCAACTGTCATATCGGACAGGAACCCACCAAGCACCGTATTCTTCATACGGCTCACCTAGCACATGTGTCACAACAGCATCGATTAGGTTCATTCCTAAACACCCTTGGTTTGTAATACTTCTTGAATTGGCGGCAACATAGCATCTACAAGTTTGTTTTCCAACTCTTCAAACTTAGCCTGCATTTCTGCCAGTTGCTTCTGGACAGTGCGGGTTTCGTTTTGTGATGAATACAATTGGCTTTGTCGGCCCTTCAACTCTTCTTCAAGCTGCTTCACAACATCAGCATCAGCTATGATTTGAGTGTCTTTGATGAATACGACTTCAGGTACAGCGTCACTTGGCGTGAATGTGCAATCACTTCCCCAACCTTTGCGCTCGTATGTCTTTGCGCTGGTCAATAGCTGCAACAGCAACGGTTGCTCTGTCACATCGACGATCAGTGTGTCACGAAAATCAATAGCTACTTTCATGTGTTCTCCTTTGTAGTTACGACAGAACCCGCCAAGTGGCGGGTTCTATATTTAAATTACTTCAGCTTCTTGACATGAATTTTCTTCAGCCATTGTGTTTTACCAGACTTATCTTCGTACTTGTAATCACCATCATCGTCTTTTGTATCTCTCAATTTTTGGACTTTCTGACCAATTTTGAATAAGTGCGTGTAGTTTTTAGTAGTGTCCCCAACACCGCGTCCATCTGCAATAACTTCATGTGTAGCAACAAGACCTTGAATCTTCTCGGCCTGAATAACGCCAATAAAGCCACGAGACTTCTTATGCCTTCCCCATCATACCCTTAGGTGTCTTGGCAGGCTTTGCAACGTCAGCAACAATTTCGGCAACTGCAGGCTCGATTTCCACCAAAGCTTCTTCAGCTACTGAAATTGCCTCTTCAACAGCTACAGCGACTGCTTCCAAGTCCTTGTCTTCGATTGCAACAAGAACAGCACCACCAGCATGATACAACTTCTTACCGAACACTGTCAACGTGTCAGCGAGACGGACAGTGCTGCCGATTGTGAATTGATGATAAACGTCACCGTTGTCTGTCGTGTTTCCTATGACTGTAAATTGTGTCATGTATTTCTCCTATTGGTTATCAAGATGATTTTGAACAAGTTCAGAAACGTAGTCTTCAAGCAAAGCTTTTAGCTTACCTTCAAACGTTACCTCTGGTAGAGTAGTAGCTGCATTATCATACACCTTTGCTGGAATAATCCCAAGCTTTAATGCAATATCTTTGTGTACCAGCTTTTTAATCTCAGGTGCATTGGTTGAGCAGCCGTTTGTTAGCGTGTAAGTTCCACGAATAACCACTTCAACGAAGTCCTTCTTTTCTCCTGTCTTGCCTGTAATATCACAGATGTATGTTGTTACTATTGCCATGTTGGCTCCTTATGCATAAATTGTTTTTAGGATGTCTGTTACTTGTTCTCTGGTGAAGCTGCCGGTAAGGGTTAGCTTTACAACATTATCCCACTTTGCAAGCTCTACAGTCCGGTGTGGGTCACCTTCAGACGAGTCTGTAGTCTCTACTTCAATAAATTCAAGCTGGCTTGGCTCACTTGTCATTTTTGTTTCTCCTTTTGTTTGGGTGCGTAGAAAATATGATGCGCTATTTGCTTTATCTTGTCAAGCCTTAATCTCCACGCTGGCTTAACATACTCGGCGTGGAAGAATTCAGCCTGTTCAACAACAGGCTTCATATTACTCACAATTTCATACGTTGTCAACATTTGTTTTGTGACAGACATTTTCATACCTAAATGCCAGCCACTAAACTGCCTCGGCTGTTTTATCACCTGACAGGCTGTCATATCACGCTTCACCATACGTGTCAGGATAACGTCTAGGACGGCCCGTTGACCTTGTAGTGGCTCACCCCTTGCCTCGTCCCATATGATATATGCAGTGCAGTTTATATCGTCCTGAGACACGATTAGTGGCAAATTGATTTCTGAATAGTGTAGCCCCTCGTCATCTGGGATTGTCATTGGCAATAGTGCCAACAGCAATCCAATAATCAACCACCTCAAAATTCCACCCAAGGATTACCTACAGAGATCACTTTTGGAATTCCAAGGTCGTACCAAGCACGTACCATAGCTGGCCGATCATCTACGCAAGCAACAACGTTATACAATGGTGCAACATGCTCCCAGAACAGTTCCGTCTTGATCACCGCATCCTTCCGCATATCACCCTCTTTTCGCATATGCAGGAAGTTGTAGATAATTCCATTAGAATCACACCACCGCCACGTTTCATCTCGGCAAACACTGTCCCGACCACTCATTATAACGATATCATAGCCACGTTTTTGGAAGTCCCACAACATTTGCCTGACAACGATATCCACAGTGTCAGAGCTAACTTTATCCCATTCAAATGGCCCCCGGCCATTCATATGTGCCAGTGTCCCATCAACGTCAAATATAACAGCTTTCTGTAGATTGTAATTTGGAACGTATTGCTTTGCTGCGGAAACTTTAAGCCACATTAGCCACTGCTTGTACAACACTTCCCTACCAACTGCGAGATTTCCACGGTGCTTATCTCTCTCCCACAATTGATCAAGGGTCACAGGAAATAGTTTAAAATCAACTTCATATCCCAACATCTCAAGATATGAAATCAGATCGTCAATAGTGTGCTTATTTAAGTTGGTGTCAGCAACTATTACATCTAGCCCAGCCTTGGCACAATCCTGCAACATTAAACGTTGGACATTCGTCACAGCAAGTTCGTGTGCCTTAGTAAATTTGTACTCGTGCCATCCTGTTGCACCCGTGAGCTTCCACCGTATATTATCACGGCTGACCACAAAGCAGTTAGTTTTATCCTGCGCCTCGGCCCAAGTTGTCTTTCCAGAGCCGCTACATCCTACTGTCAATATTGCTTTCATGCTGCATCCTCGGTGTCAACAGCTTCACACATCCCCTCCATAACTCGGAAGTTATGGGCCTTGGATTTCAGAAAATATGGCTTCATCTTTCCAGTGTCAATCCGCAAGATAACTCCCTCACTAGGGTGCGTAGGATCAATATAATCCTCACCAAGCACCTCAGAACGCTCTACAAGCTTATCAACCTTTGCGATCAACGCATCCACGTTGCCATCATAAATGATGGCATCAGCTACGTTTAGCGGATGAATAAGATTACGGTCAACACACCACTGCTCAAGCTGCGATTCAGTAAAATCTGCATTAACACCATCAGTGTTCAATTGCGTAATTCGATAGATGTGAAAGCGATATTCATGCTCCTTGCAGCCGTATTTATACACAATGCTTTCACCATACTTCTTCAAGAATGCCTTGTCCTTTGTTGCCTTGCCGGAGTGGACAGCCATAATCGGTGAACTGTTGGCGTATCCTGCGATTTCACCATAAACTGTCAAACCCTTCACCATGAACGGCTTCAGCATCTCAGCAACATCGAATCGGAATTGCTCGGAGCCATGAAAGCCCTCTTTTCCTTTATCTGTCAATACTACATTTCGTGTACCGACAACATAGTCCCACTTTTCTGTCGGAAACAGATTTACAATCTTGTTGACAAATTGCCTCCATTTCGGCAATTGGATAGCCACTTGCGTATAGCCTGAACGGTGTGATGTTCCATGTACCTTTGCATGGAAGTGGATCATTGATCCCTTTGGAATCATCCCCGCTTCATGCTTGAATTGTTGGCTGTCCACATGCTTTTCAAAGTGGGGTGCATAGTCAACCTTTGCCGCCATCGGACGATTTTGTTTGCTAATTGCATCGCGTGTTGCTTGGCTGACGAATTTGCAGCAGATGGCTTTTCCGTCGATTTCGTCAAACAATGTCCCGATTGGAAAATCAACACGTTTCCCAAGGTAATCAAGACTACGAATATCAGCAAAATATGCCTGACTCTTGACTTTTAGAAAAGGTTGTGCCCGGACACGTCGATTGGTGTCAAAGAAGCCTGTCTTCGTGTTGTCGGAATTCATTTCGCTATGCCGATACAGATTGTTTTGACGACAATAATCTTCAGACAATTGTGTCTCAGCCGGGAAGAACACACCGACATATCCTACATCAACGTCTTTACTGACGATAACATTTTCTGCCAAGACAACGGCAACATGGATTTTGTCAGCGCCCGGAATTTCCATAACTGCTGTAACTACTGCAATAATTGCTTTCGACATGTATATTCCCCTTTAGTTTGTGTAAGCAGCCATCCTACGTGAGTAGGATGGCCTTGTCAAAACATTTATTCGTCGTAATGGGCTTCTACAGCCACAGAACGTGTGCAACCAATACGAATTGCACCATTTCCAGCGTTACCTACTCCGGCATCCGCTGCTTCCACTATCATGTCTATCTCCTGTTCGTTACGAAAGAAGCCAGCATATTATGCTGGCTTCCCTTTGTCAAGCGTTATTTTATAAATCATCGGCATCACGCCAGCCTTGAAATATGGGAAACCGAAAGCTGTCTTTCATCCCGATTGCAAAATATTTGAACTTTGCGAGTTTCCCAAGAAATTTCTCTTTGTTGTTCCACACTTCAGACCGTCCTGCATCATCGAATCCACTGCCCATTGTGAAATGAATGCCATTACATTCGCATATCAATGCACCAAGTGTTCCAGCACCAACCATACCTTCAATAGCTTGGCTTCGCTGTGTACGCCCTAGTTCGTTTATCTTAGCTTCATTAGTATTCGTCATTTTCTCTTCAAAACCTACAACAATAGCTTCAGCATCCGAGAATCTTTTTATTTTACCAATAATACCTTCTTTTGCTGTACTCCTACCTTGTTTATACCTATGCGATATGCTTGTCCCACGCACCATAACACCCTCATACCCCGCCTCTAATGATTCTGCCTCGAATTCCAACAATTCTTTTTCATTTCGTACAAGCATTTGTGGAACAATTTTTATATTGTTATTGCGCGCGCAATATACCACAACCTCTGCAACAATATTTCTTCCTGCAAAATCAGAATTTGTTGCTGTATGATCGAACACAGCAAGGCTCAAGGATGTCTCTAGGAAGCCCTCTGGCATGTTTGTTGACATCACTGCTGATGTCGTTACATTGAACACATTTGAAGCATTCCAAGGCCCGTATAGGATTTCTGCGTCAATACCGTTTAGTTCTGGCTTACCAAATAGCTTCTGGACAGAGGTAGAACGAATTGGCTTCATGCTACGGCTGTACACAATGCCGTCGAGAATTACTACTCGAATACCGTCAAGTTTTACGCTTGCGTATTGTGGATATGCCAGTTTGCTTGTGTCTTCAACAGTGTAGGCAAGTAGCGGCTTAAATTTAGGTGTTATCATTTGTTATTCCTCGTATAAAAATCGATCAACTCTTCAATCAACATCCAACGTTGACACTGCGCTTATTACATCTGCAAAGGTCTTACCTTTTCGCAAGGCCAGTTTGAATTTAGATTCAAGTTCACTTTCTTTTGCTCCTGTGACCATGAAAAGTGCCATAAACCCGGTATTATGTAGCAACCGCACAAGGATTTTCAGCCTCAAACATTGCCGACGCCGTGAGATTGTTTCCGCGAGCAAAACGCGCTAACTCAAGGAATTTGTCTGTTCTCAATATTTGAAGAAGTTCCTCGTCTGAAATTTTGGAAAGTGTTACCAGATCGGGATTTATCGGCCTCTTAAGCCAGATATTTTGATCGAATAACGGGATTTCAGTACGCTTGCTCCAGTCTATAAAGAACTCGAAATTTACACCGGCCAATCCAAACGATTGTAAATTTGAATCGTTAAACCAATCCTCTGGAGCGCCGATTACCGGGTTCTCCTGCGCCAATATAGTACGATCGTCGCACCTAGCCAAAAAGGCTCAATGATGTATTTGCCCATTTTTATCTTAAAAATCCTAATTCAAATACCATAGGGCGTAGTTTTTCGCACAATAATTCATACGATTCCTTGAATGCACCAAAATCATATGCCACATCGCCCTGTTTGCCGGATGCTTCCAAGGCTCTTCTGACCTGATACCATCCGACATCAGGACGGTTTAGTTTAAATTCATCACGTATGTTACGGTCAAACTTAACTGCGTTAAACGCTTTCCATATTTCACGCCCTTGGCTTAACACTGCCTTAGCCTCCTTGGAAAGTGTCTTGGATTTGAGGTAATCGGCCATGAAACTGGATTCAAAACGACCTTTTGCGTTGACCTCATTTTCATCGAATGGAATAAAGTGGTTCACGATTGTCCACTTGGCTCCGTTCCATTCAAGTCCATTGGCACTGGCGGTCAAATTGCTCCCGTTGAAAAGCATCCAAATTAAGCAATCGTTTTTGAAGGATTGAGACAAAGTTCCTGTTGGTTGCAAAAATTGATCACGGTCATTGAGCCATGCTGCTTTGAATAAGCGTCGGACAGCGAAAATAACGGCGGCTTGCCATACGTTATCAGGCGTCACATAGAATCCGTCTCCGCGTCCAACCGCCGATGAACAAATGAAAGTCAGATCAGGAGCGTTATACATGTCATTGCCAGCGCAGCACATGTACGCAATTGCATTGTCAGACCACGTTGAAACTCGTGGGGCTGTCGCCCTTACGGTTATCGCGTTGGATAATGGAACCACAGTCGTCTTATTCGCTTTGGGTCTATCCAGCCACACATTCAGATATGTGCTGGATGGCAAATTGTAAAACGCCTTCTCTGATAGCCAATTGGCGTCTTTATCCAACGCTCTCGTGACGATTTTTGTGATGGGTTCCTGCTTGCTAGTGTCCCAAACTAAAAAACCAATCGGAAAATTACCTGTCAAGCCATCAAAAGCTTTGCTATGCACAACAAAGCCACCTAAATACTTGGCTTTCCAATTATTTCTGAACAATTCAAAATTCGGAGCATTAACGTATTTCAGTTTGCTGAACATCCCCAGAGTTGCCGACGGGATTTCCTTCTGGACACGTACCACAAATTGAGTAAACAATTCATTGCTGGCCTTGCCATACTCGCCCATTGCACTCGCAGCAAATTTTGTCTTTGACACCCCTGACTTGACTTGTGCGTTCGTGTTGGCGACAGTGTTTTCCGCGTTAGTGGCTTCTGCATAAGGGGGATTTATCAAAACCAAGATTTTTTTCGCGCCCTTCTTTTTCGCGTTGGCATCCGCTATCGCCTGACGCAAATTCTTCGGCAGCTTATTTGTAATTGAATAGTCAATTTGCCCGAAGTCATTGATGTCGTCATTCAAGTAGTCATATTGGAAGCGGGTCGCTGCGACGCAGGTTTTTGTGGCATTCATCACATCGATGTCCGCTGCATCCAGTGTGGACATGTAAATATTTCGCTGGTTGCTGTGTTTTACTTCCAAATTTCCTACCCCACAACACATATCCCATACAATGTAATTTTTTTGCCAGTTCTTGCCTAAGGTCGCGGCCAACATGTCATATGCCTTATCGACGACGGCCAACGGCGTGTAATACGCGCCCTTGAAATTACGTTCATCTATTGGGATGAGGCTATCCCGGCGTTCTAACAAATAATCACGATACTCAGTTTTAGGCGTCCGATGGAACATCGCCCAGAACTGGCGATAGCCGTTTTTATTGCTGAGTGAATATATTTCCCCATGCAGCTTAAATACAGGATCACCGTTGTCGTACATTAATTTCGCGGTCAAATGCTCATGCGTAGATACTGTGCCGTCGCTCATAATGTCAGCGAAAAAAAGGAGCGCGTAATCTTGCTCGCTTACGTCCACAATTTCGCGTCCAATCATAGTTACCCATTTATCGAATACCTGTTTGAGATTGTCAGGAGTGATATGGGTACGGATGATATCTCCGGTTTCGATAGCGGCCTTGACGGTGCTTATAAACTCGACCTCATCGATCGCAATGTTAAATGCAACAAAGTGCGTACCAATGTGAGCCGAGATTTCCGTCAGAGCTTCCGCTGTATATTTGCTGGCTAATTTTCCCCATTTGACGGTTTTCTTTTCGAGGAATGGCAACACGTCGGCACTTTTCATTAGCGCCGCTTTTTCAGTGTCGATTACAGCTAAAAGTGCAGGAACGACTTCGCCTTTGTTCAACGCTCCCTGAACGTAATGCAAGAGTTGTGTGAACATAGCATAGAATGATTGCTTCCCTGTGTCCTTTGCCTCAAACCATATTTCATTCGTTTGAATGTCAATCAATCCCTTAGTATGACTTTTCAGACGGAGGGCTTTGATATAGATGTCTTTGACGTCTTCTTCGCTTTTTGCGCGTTGCAGGTCTGTGTGAAGGCTCATATTTAACTTTGCTTACTTTCTATTTGTTTTCCAAGCGGATCGTGTCACGGCCTAGCGCTTTCATGCACTGCAAAAAAAACAAGAAGCTAAACGTCCCGCGATTGATCTTGGCGGCAATGCCCGTATAGCTTTCTTTCACGCCAATTACACCAAGACGGCGAATCAATTCTTCGTAACCAACGCCAGCGCGTGCCAGTTCGGCCTTAATGGTATTAGTTGCCATTTTGCTCCAATCATCGTCAGCCATACCCACCTCCTATTTAATTTGTAAAATTATTCCCAAACAATCCATACCAGAAGACTAAACCAACCAGAAAGCATTTGTCAACAAATATTGTATGTAAATACGTTTTCCAGTTTATGGGGCGTTTTTGAAATGCCTGAAAAGTAAATCCCGATTTGTTCATCTGAAAATTCCTAGCCAACGTGTACGTCAGCGGAGCCTGATGGCCTCCAACGTCTGTTGGCACTCTGACAATTGTCGCTTTGATAATTAGAGAGCATATCATTAGTAATCTAATCATTTGTCCATCTAACTATCAACTCGCATTTAGACATAGCTTCGCCCTATTCAATTATCAGAATATCAATTTAAAACCTTTCGGTAATATAATGCCTACGTAACACAATGTTACTTTTCTGCAGACGTGACAATCCCTCAGTCGTTTTTGACTAATGACGAATACTAACACGAATTTAAAATAAGATGCAAGCTATTTTCGATGCACCGTAGGGGTTTCCCCTGGAGGGGTTTCCCCTGGATGCAATGCATTAATGCCGAATGTCTGCAGAATGTCGTCTATATAGTGCAAAGCCTAAAACGACAATTACACAGATATCGCAAAACTTGTTGACATATCAAACTAATTCAGAATACTATTTGTTTGTCCGAACGAAAGCCAAGGCTAACGGGAAAGACAGGTTAGTAAAGTGTAGCAATCAGTCATGGATAAAGACGTAAAAACCACGCTAGAAAACCTGTTAATCTGGGCATTATTTCCTAACTTTGAAAGCCACAAAATGCGAGTAGAAACAACATCAAGAAACATTTACAAATTTTCTGAATTGTCAGAAAAGGCAAAGCAGAAAGCAATCGAGGATCAAAGCAGATTTGAATCTGGAGAATGGGACAGTTCATACTCTGTTGATGATATTAAAAGCACTGCTAAAATATTTGGACTTGAAATTGATAACCTGTATTTTTCAGGCTTCTCGAGCACTGTCACAGGTGCAAGTTTTGATGGAAACTATCAGTATGCAAAAGGCGGTTTGAAGGCCATTAAAGCCGATAGACCGAATGATACAGAATTGCATGGTATTGTTTCACGGTTTCAAGACATGCAGCGCAAAAGCTTTTATGCTCTTTCCTGCAGCATTGTGCAACATGGTAATAGTTACCATGAAAATACAATTTACATTGATAGTCTGTACATCAATGAAGATTATCCAAACTACGATACGACTAGCATTGAAAAGGATTTACTTTCATGCTTGCGTGAGTTCGCACAATGGGCTTATGCACTGTTAAACTGTGACTATGATTATAGAGTATCTGAAGAAGCATGCATTGAATCAATCGAAGCTAACGAATATGAGTTTTACGAAAATGGGGAGATTGTTTAATGAACACTAGAACACTTATAGCAAGTGTGTTGCGTGATTTTGATGTTACGGGCGAAATTATTTGACATGGTAGAAAGAATTGGCAAATAATAGATGCAAAAGGCCATTTTTGCAACGCTGCTTTAGAACACATTAGAGGCGCTTTGAAGTTTCCTGAATACCTTATCAATATGCGAAAGAGTGTAAAATGATGTACACTTGTAAAAGAATTCTGGGCTTTTGGTGTGTTAGTATAGCATCGAACAAGAAAATAGTATTTCGTTCATTGTCTCGCAAAACTGCGTTAGAATGGATGGACGCTAACGAAACGACACCAATGCGTTTAAACGTACAAATTGGCCTCTCTATCTGGAGTTAAGAAAATGACTACCATCAAAAATACACTTCCTGCGCAAGTCAATCTAAAACCCGCTGTTAAGGTTTAATATCATGCCGGTATATCAGACACAAAAACAGATCAATGAAGCATTACAGGCATATCATGCCGCAATTGCGGCAATATTCGCTAAGACAAAATGAACAGAGGAAATTCTGATATGCAAACTAACGCAAGCTATGTCAAGATGGAACACTCGCAACGTATCGGAAAACAACAAGTGAAGCCTGAAAAGGCACGGCATGGTGGAAAGCAGTGGAAGCGCATTGATTCAAAACGGCAACAACCTGATAACTAAAGGACTATTATGATCTATTACTCTGAAAAAACTTCACGCGGTAATGTTGGGATGTCTTACCAGTCGCAAGCATCGGCAGATATACAGGCCGCTGCATTGGATGCAAATAATTGTAGCAACTGTCACAACTGTATCAACTGTCGCCACTGTAGCAACTGTCGCCACTGTAGCGACTGTAGCAACTGTAGCAACTGTCGCCACTGTAGCGACTGTAGCAACTGTATCAACTGTAGCAACTGTAGCAACTGTATCAACTGTATCAACTGTATCAACTGTATCAACTGTATCAACTGTAGCAACTGTAGCAACTGTAGCGGAATTCTGAAGTGGCAAGGGCATGCTGTAACAAACCTGCTAGCATTAAACGGCTTAACTTGGCCTATATCTATTTCAGGAACGCATATGCAAATTGGTTGTCAATATCATTCAATCATCGAATGGGGCGAGTTTGATGACAGCAAAATAAACGGTATGGATAGCCAAGCAGTTGATTTTTGGGATAAGCACAAAGCGCTAGTTATGGCTGTAGCCGAAGCAAAAGCAGTAAAATAGAGAGATTTTAGTTGATAGCCTAGACAATAGGCTGTCACAATAAGATTTTTCACAGTTGTCTAACTCAAACGAAAGCTCAAAATGTCCTACGAAAATTCTTGCTCTGAAATTATCGCTTTGTTTGTCGCAGCGGGTAAAGAGATTCCTACACAAGACAGCGATACAGGTATTGCAATCCAGATTTTGCAAGAGATTTGTGATAGTCAGAATCACACAATCCCAAATGCGCAGGAAATTATTGATACAATGCAAACCGAGCTAGAATCTCTTAACTGGTCTTTCGATTTCGGTATTGATGGCGCTTTTAAATCCTCTGCAATGCAAGATGGCGACGAAGCAACACTAATTGAAACATTGTCACAAAATAGTCTTGTTGTCGAAGTCGCTAGCTTTGAAGGGATTGACAATCCCACATCGTCTGATGCTTCAGAAATATTTGATGCACTTGACGCTATAGAAGGCGACATAGGCGATGATTTTAACCTAGATTTTGATGGCAATGAATACCGGATTATTGCAGAATCGGCAATTTGGGAAATCTATCGTGACGAAATACAACAGACGGTAGAAGACTGCTACGATTTGAATCTCGGAAAACTTCCATCATTCATTGCCTTTTCAATCAACTGGGAACAGACAGCAAAGAATTGTTATTCCGATGGCTATGGACATACATTCAGCGGATATGATGGAAGCGAAGAGGAAATAGCAGGATATTGGATTTTCCGAACAAACTAATATGATTGTGTTAAAATAACTGAAAGTATAAAATGTCCCTACGTCCTAAAATCGGCTTTAAGCGTATTCCATGTGAAACAAACTTCTATTCAAGCAACGGTATCATCAAACCGACTAGCATGCTACACTTTGCACATTGGAATAGTGAAACTATGCGTAAGCCATTAAAAGGTGAATTGTACATATCCGGCAGTATTCCAACGGCGTACATTGCAAAGCAGGATATGACAAGCGAGTATTTCATTGCTGCAAGGGTTTAAACAGTCATAACAAGGCATTTAAAACACTTCCCTGTCACTTTGTATCAACTAACTATTTTAAAACGCTCTAAGGGCCTAAAATGTCACGTCAAAGTATGATAGAATACCTAAATGGCTTCAATATTAGTACTTACGAAAAACTTCGTACATGGTCAGATATTGACCTTAAAATGGCTTGTAATTTTATCAAAATTTCAATTAAGGCATAAAATGAACAATTTCAAATCATTTGTATCTATCGAATTACAAACCAAAATCTACAATCTTGTTGAATTATCAACAGACAGCTATGATGGCAGCATATCCGGCATTGGCCGTGCTAGTGAGTCTGGAGAGGATACATTAGACTTTTAAACGGCTTTCTAGGCTATCGCCTTGGCGATAATATGAGCAAGCCTATAGAATGGTATAGGCTTGCAATTAAAACGCTCTAACAGGCTTTAAATGAATGTGTTCCTATCAGCACATTGATTTAAAATATTTGTTGACACACAATTGCAATCTGTGAAATAATTCGTTTGTCGTATAAAACCTAAACACTATTGGAGAATAAAAATGGCAACAATGTATAAACTCGTCACACAGAACATGACTTCATACGGTGATATGAAGTGGGAAATTGGTGTTACCAATAAAGCAATTGTAGATGGAAATAAAATGTGTAGTAATCAGGTATTGCATTGCTATGCTAGTCCGTTGATAGCTGTTATTTTCAATCCGATTCATGCAGATATTTGCAATCCAATTTTGCTTGAAATTGAATGCTCAGATATTGTTGCAACGGACGGCATAAAATACGCATGCAAAGAACAAACGCCTGTTAAATTGGTTGCATTGCCGCAAGTATCCACTACTCAAAAAATTGCTTTTACTATTAAGTGCGCCTTGCTTGTGTGTGAAACTGCCAGCTTTATTACGTGGGCGAATAATTGGCTTGATGGCACAAACCGCACTGCTGCCGCTGCTGCTAAAGCTGCTAAAGCTGC
>QGNH01000461.1_pt1 | contig 39985 bp, 58 predicted proteins | sample 1735481 | NCBI WGS metagenome assembly QGNH01 (sample SAMN09239004, study PRJNA386568) | Viral metagenome, whole genome shotgun sequencing project. | reverse complement strand
GATCGAGAATCGCGAGCGCCTGCCCCGCTCGCTCGATGTCCGCCAGGCGCGTGAGTTCACAGTGATAGGTAGCTAGGCATGCCGCGCGGCCGCAAAGGTCTCTGGATGATCGCGCCCGAGGAAGTCAACCGGGCGATCGGCATCTACTCGAACTGCATCGTGGCGGAAATCTTTGGCGTCACCCAACGCACGGTGAGGCGATGGCGAAAGACCGGGCTGCCCTTGTGCTACGGACGCCGTCCGATCAGCCGGGAGAAGTGGGACGAATTCGCGTCGACGCCGCGGACATGTGTCGATCGACAGATGTCCGCTCGAGGAAACCTGTCCAGGCGCTCGAGCTAGCATTTCCCACTCCATCCCACTTAGGAGTCAGCGCAGCGGCTCGCTCCCGCCTGGCATGCTCGAGAGGTGCCGAGCTCCGGTTCTGCGCCACGGATCTGTCCCACGCTGATGATGAGGGCGCAGCGGTTTGGCGTAGCCTTTTGGGATTCCTAAGTCGTGCATCAGCTTGTGCAGGTACGTGCGATTAATCCCACCCTCGCGCGCCGCCCGCTGCACATTGCCCTTGCACTGGCGCAGCTTCTTTTTCCAGAAGGTTTCCTTGAAGCGGCGCAACTCGCTTTCGTAAGTCACGGGCGGGTCAGTGCGCAGCGGCGCCGGTCGGCGCGCCCGGCGTGAGCGCGGCGGCCGCGATCGTCTTCGACACCACGCCCGAGTCGACCGATTCGGCGCCGGCCTCGACGGCGGTGATCGCGTAGAAGTAGGTCACCGGCGTCGCGCTGCCCGCGTTGTCCGTGTAAGTCAGAGCCGAGACGTTGGTTAGTTTCGTCAAGTTCGCCGCGCTCGATCCGCGATAGACGTTGAAAGTCAGCGGCGCCGTGATCTTCGAGCCGTCGGTGTTCAGCGTCGGCGCGATCCAAGTCAGCACCGCCGTGCTGGTGTTCGCACCGAGCGGACTTGTCGCAGGTCCGACCCACGCCGCTGTCGGCGTCGACTTGCTGAACCACTGGCCGGCGCTGTTCTCCTGCCACACGACGCCCGCCACGTAGGCAATCTCGGTGACTTGGCACGAGGTCGCATCGAGCACGCCGTTGACGGTGATCTCGCCTATGGTGCCGGCGGTCGCCCAGGTCGCTGTGCACTTCGCGGTCGCATTGATCCCCCACGTGTTGCCGGCAGCATCGGTGATGACGCTCGTCGATCCCGCTGTGACGATCGTGCCGCTCGGCGACGCGGCCGGCGGCGGCGCGACGCCTGTCGCGAACGAAAGCGTCGAGGCGAGAACCCAAACCCCGGCCGGCTTCGCTGTCGTCTTAACCCATATCATATCGGTCGGCAAAACGGTCGAGTTGCCGACTCGCTGCCAGCTGTTCGTGCAAGCGCCCGCCGTCCCGGCCGGCAGCGGGCAACGCATGTCGTTAATGATGGCGGTCACTGGGAGCGGCGGCGGCGCCCAGTACAAGCCGGCTGGGCACAAGAGCCATTGCGTCGTGGCGCTCCACGTGGAACCCGGCACTGCTGACTGACAGCTCGCGACCGTTGTTCCCGTTTGCGCGTGCGCTGGAGTCAGCGCGAGCAGCGCGATCAGCACCGCGCCGAACATAAAACCGTTTATCGCTCTTAAGATTCGCATCGATTTTCTCCTTTTGAAAATTTATGCCGCGGCAGTATGCGCCGCCGGCCCCTTGATGCACGCCACGCAAGGATCTTTGAGCGCCTGCCAGTCGTACAGGTCGTAATCGAGCATCGAGAGATACGACAGGATGTGATGGTGGCACGCGAGGGTAAAGCCGATCTGCGCCTTGGCCGCCTCTATCCCGATCCAATTCACGCGCGGCAAATCGGTGTAGTCGGGCCCGCGTGGCACGCGCGGCACGACGTCGAGTTCGTAGTTCCACAGCTGATACTGCGCAAGGCTGTCGAACGCCGTGACGAACTTCCGATCGCCTGGGCGTGGGCTAGCGAACAGCACCGCCTGCACGCGCTCACCCAACTCGGCCGCGAGATCGAAGGTGAGGTACGTCGCGAGCGGTGATCCTAAGCTGTGGCCGAGGACGATCAACTCGCCGGCGCCGACCGCCGCCGCGATCCCTTGCGCCGCCGGCGCCGGCATCGTGCCTGGCCGCAGCGATCTGTATTGCATGCTGCGGTAGATCCCCCAGAAACCCGCCTCGACGAACCCGGCCACGGGATGCGTGACGACCGAGAATTTCGCATCATCGATCCAGCCAAGCAGGCTATCGGTGCCGCGAATCGCCGCGACGTACACGCTCGGGTTGTCGATCTGCTGCGCGAGGTAGCCGTAGCACGTCTTTTGCCAGAGCACGACCGACTGGCCTTTCCGAAAAAGGCAATCGGTCGCGGTCAGATAGCCGACCACGCGAAAGTGCTGCAGGCGTGGATCGACAGGCGGCGCGAGCGCGGCGCGATCGCTCTCGTACATGAGCGCGGCGTACCAGACCAGTAAGCCGAGCTCGGCCGCCTGTGTGTCGCTCAACATCTACGCAGCTTTCGCTGGCGGCGTCAGTGACGTCACATACGCATCTGCGGCGGTCACGATGTAGCCGAGCATGTCGTTCGCCGCGACGCCGCCCAATTTGCCGAGCAGGCTTTGCGAGTTCAGCTGCGAGACGAAGGTGCCGAGCTCGGCCAGGAGCGCGTTGAAGATCAATGCCGCGGCCGGGTTCGATCCCATCTTGACGAGCGATAGAAACTCCGCCTGCAGGCCTTGCACGCCGGAGAGCTTGCCGCTGTTCACATCGATGAAGTCCTGCGCGATGGTCGCGATCGTTGTGGCCTTGGCGAGCTGCGCGGCTGGGCCTGTTGCTTGTTCGATCACCTTGGCGGTGACCATCGTGACGGCCGCTTGCTCGAGCAATGCGGCGGGATTCAATAGTAGGGCTGCATTCATTTGGAAATCTCCGGGTTTGGTGTGAGGTGTGGGGCGACCGTGGCAAGTACCTCGGTCGGAACTGCGACGAGCGGTATCGCTGGTTTCGCCGTCAGGGTCAAGGGCTGGATCTTCGAGCGCCAGCGCTGCAAGGCGGCGATCGCGAGCGCGAGCTGCGTCAGGGCGTCGAGCCCTTCGGTGACGAACGTCACCGCGACTGCCGCCGAGAGGTGCCGCCCGAACATCGCCGCGCCGTGCACCAGGAAGGCAACCGCGATCGTCACGAACAGCGGGGATTTGAAAAAGGCGAGCGAACTTAAGAACTGCGTCATTGGGTCTTGCCTCCGTCCGGGCTGATGCTCCAATGGTTGCCGTCTTTTCGACCTTTGAAGTTCTGGCCCCAACAATGATCGGGCCCGAGACTGCACCACCATTCCCCCAGGTCCGCATAGTCCGCGCCGTCCTCGAGCCAGACCCCGGCGCGGAAGATATTCAAATCAATGGCGAGCCGTTCGCTGTGCAAGCTGTTGGCGATGCCGCTGCCGGCCGCAGCGTCGGCCGCCGCCTGCGCGGGCTCACGGTACGCAGGGCCTAACGTCACGGCGTAGCCGAGCTCGGCGGCTTTTTGGATCAGCTTGGCCGCGTCCTGCGCGAAAGTCTCTTGCAGCGCTTCGACGCTCACTCGTGTTCGCCCGGCACGCGCACTATCAAAAAATCCGAGTTGGCCGGCGGGGACTCCCCTTCGTGCCGCACGCGCGACATCACGAAGGGCAGCATGGTCGCCGCTAGGCGCTCCGATGCGTTGATGCTGGCGCCCATGTCCTTCGTGCGCTTATCCAGTTCCATTGCGAGCTCTACCTCGTCGGCGCGGGTTAACACCGACGGCGGCCCGATCTTTGCCAGGAGCGCGTCGAGCTTCGGCGTGTGATAGTGGGTCAGCTGCTTGATGAGGACCGCCTGAAACGCGGCCGTGATCGGCTGGATCGTCTGGGTGAGAATTCCCAGTTTGCTTTCGAGCTCGATGACCCGCAGATGCAGCGCCGCGTCTTGCGCCACGGTGATAGCTGCTTTGTCTTGCGTCGCCTTGCGCTTGGCCCAATACAGGGCGGCCGTGAAGCTGAAAGTCGCCGTCAGCGCCGTAAACATTAGTTGAGCCAAAAGTGCGGTCGTCATCGCGCGCGGATTCTACCGAAACCCCGACATTTCGGAACGTGTCTTAAGTCTCCGACGTTCACCGATTCGTGCTTTGCGCGCGCCTGGCTGCGTAAGTGGGGCGCGCGCCGATCGTGCCTTGTTCCCACGGCCCATCCCAGGATGACGTGAGACAGCCGGACAGCTCGACCGGGATCTTGCCCGAATAGCGGCGCCTCAAGTCCTTGAGAATGAAGTGGGTCTCGATGCGCTCAGCCAAAAACGCGACGCAGCGCCGCTGGATCGGATCATAGGCCATGAATCGCGCTCGATGCCGGCGAGCGAATTCCTGATAGAGCGGAAAGACTTTATCGAAGGTCTCGCGCACGAGCTCGGCCGGAAACACGCCCATCGAAAATCCACCTTCGATCAGCGCCGGCTCTGCTTCGAGTGCGCGCGCATCGGCAAAGGACATGACGCCCATGTCCACCGCGAGGCCCAGGCAGTCGGTCAAATCTTGGCTGTGATGGGCCGCGTTCCACTGCTCTCGAATATTTCGATGCACGCGCCCGATCTTGAAAAAATCATGAAGGCAAAGCAAAAAGTCAAAGCCAGGCCGCGGCTCGGTCTGTGCGCGCGGAACTTGAGCGCATTGCGCGGTGCCGATTCTGTTGTGCGGCTTGTCTCCGTGCATGACGATCTTTCGATAGCCGCACACGTTCACTAAGCCAACCGGCGGCGCGAGCCGCGCAATGATCGGATGTGCGACCAGGGAGACCAGAGCCTCGTAATCGTGGCGCGGCGGCGTGTTGATGACTACATCGTACAAATGCGCCGAGAGCTTGGGATCTCGATGCGCAATGCAGTACGTCGGGATCATGAATTAGGAAACGGCAACGTCGGCGGCGAGAAATTCGCGAGATAGCGGGCGACGCCTTTCGTGATGCGCCACTCTTGCGCGAGCCCTTCTTTTGCCGGGCCGTACTGCGTGGCGCCGAAATACCACGTATCTGCTGCCGACCAGGCGGCGCGAGAGACGGCGGCCGGCGTGAATTGCTGAATGCCGTTCACGTACACGGTCGCGTGGTTCGTTGCGTCCATCACGAGCGCGACGTGGTTCCATTGATTGAGCGGGATGGTCGCGGTACCGATCGTCGCGCCCTGGACCTCCACTGGGCAACTGCCGCCCGTCGGCAGAAGCAATATGGCTTGGTCGGTGCCGTAGGTCAGCCCGAAAATAATGTACGCGGCCGAGGCGCGCTGATAATCCCAGCACTCGACCGTGTAGGCGCCTAAGCCCAAATCGATCGGGCCGCCCGGCGTCATCGGCAGATACAGATTGCCGCCCGCCGCACTGCCGCCGGCGGCGCTCGCGAAGTCCGAGCAGTCTGCGCCGACCTGCTGGTGCGTTGAGTCGAGAAACGGCGCGGTTCCTCCCACTGCGACGCTCAACGCATTACCCGACGAGTCGACGAGCGACGAGCCCATGTGCACGAGCAGGCCGACGTTCGCAAAATACGGATCGGTCGCGCCGCCGCCGCCCACCACATCGTCAGCGTAAGAGTTGATCAGCATCAGACGTGCCCGATCAGCGAGACGATCAACCCTTTGGTTCCGGTGCCTGCGACCGTGACGTCGATCGTCAGCAAATCATCGTCCGCGATCGCCGGGACCGAGATCACGGCCGGCGTCGTCGCGCCGACGCTGGTGTAGGCGCCGGAATTTATCGACAGATTCGTCGAGAGAACAGTCACGCCATTTTTCTTGATGTTCACCGTCGGCAATCCCGAGCTCGATGCCACGAGCACAGATGCGCGCACGGCGGTCAGCGTGAACGCATGAGGCGCGCGCACATAGCCGACGCTCGCCGCGACGATGAGCGCCGTCACGAGATCGGAGCAGGCGAGCTGGAGAGTCACTGGCGTGCCGGGACTGCTGGGAGAGTCGACATCGCCGCCGCCGCCGCTCTCGGGACTGTCCGTCGGATAGTCGATCGTGACCAGCGCCGCGTCGTCGGTTTCCGCTGTCACGGTCGCGCCCAGGAACCGTAAGGTTCTCACTTTGATGACGCCAGGCGAAGATCCCGACGCCTCGACGTTCAACGGACTTAGAAGCCCGTCGAGCAAATTCAAATCGAAATTGATCGGCACTTCCGGCTGCGCTTGGCTCGGGTCGAGCAGCTGCAAACCTAGATTCGGGGTAACGCCTGCCATGATGGGGTTTCCTTCTAGCTAATCGGTAGGGTCGCGATCAGCGGCGTCCCGCGCCCGGTGATGGCTGAGAGTTGATAGATCGCCACAGTGATCGTCGCCGGCAGCGGCGAACCGAAATCGGTCTCCTGATTCGCGTGAGAGTACAGCACCGACACGGTGGAGCTCGTGAGCGTGCGCAGCACCGTATGCGGGCTCCCTAGCTCGATGATGTCGATCGAGAACGCCTCCGTGGCTTCGCCCAACGGGATATCGATACCCGACATGAGCGTGCGGCCCAAGCGACTGCGGCGAATCCACGTGAGCAGAATGTCGCCGTCGCTCTGGCGCTGCGCGGTGGCGTCGACCGGCGAGAAACACACAAGCGCCTGGCCGTGGCCGGTGAACGCTTGCGTGACCGCGCTCGATATCGCAAGCCCGATCGAGCAGACCTGATAGGTGCGCGCTGCGCCGATCTCGGTGCTCTGCAAGACGACGTGGCCGAGATCTCCACCCGACACGAGCACGAATTTATCCGCCGGCTGGCTCGTGCCCATCACGTGTTCGGTGCCGCGTCGGCCGCGCAGCAAGTGCGAGAGCTGCCAGTGGGTCGGATCGATTTGCGTCGCTCTGCCGAACTGCACGATCTCCCATCGGCCGTCTGAGCCCATCGCGGCCGCGTTGGCGCCGGCGAGCACGGCGGCATCGCTCACGCCCTCGAAGGTGATCGCGGCGGCCGCCACGGTGACGTCGATCAGCGTCACATCGTCCCACGTGAACGCCTGCGAAGCCGGGACCGCCGCGCCCAAAACTCCCAGCGGCGCCTCGTTGATCACGGTGGACACCAAAGTATAGGTCGCGCCGCCGTCGATCGACTTGTAGATGCTCGCGCCCTTCCAGGCGCCGACGCCGTTCAATCGCTGCGCAGCGACGTAGAAGCCCGGATCCGAATCAGCGTCCTGCAAGCATGGCAAGTCGAGGAATTCAAACGAGGCCGGCGCGATGAACGTCAGCGGCGCCGGCAGATACGCCGGCGCACTCGCGACAGCGAACGAAATATAAGCGCCGTCTGAATCGCGCACGCATGTCAGCTTGCGCAAGACGCCCGACGCGAGAGTGTCGCTCACGATGCGCAGCCGCTCGATCACGGCGTCGATCGGCACGCCGATGCAATCGGCTGGGTCGAGATTGAGCCACGCTTGATCGACCGAAAGGGTGTGCGAGTTGCGCGCCGCCCAAGCCGAAGCCCACAGCACATTCGCACACCGCAGCGCTTGCGTGTCATCGAGACACAGCGGCAGCGTCACATCGATATCGTTGGTCGCATTGGTCGCGAGGCGAAATTCTGAATCCTGCTCGGCGTCCTGATAATCGCGCGACGTCGCCATGTAGTGCAGGCGGATCGAGCGCGGCAGCTCGACGTCCTGCATGCGCGCCGTCGTGACCGATGGCGGACACTTCGAGGGGTCGGTCGATGCGGTCGCATCGTATGCGCCGAAGTCGTCAGCTGTGAGCGTCGCCACGATCGGCTTGCCGCGCGCCAGAAATTTTAGCGTGCCCTCGCTTTCGACAGCATCGAAAAAGCCGACCGAGCGCAATGGCGTGATGATCGCCGAGCCGGTGGACACGGCGGCGACCGGGTATCCGTTGATGTCGATCGACTCCATGTCGGTGACATCGATCGCCGTGAGGCCCGCGCGATTGCAGACCTTGCTGATGATTTGCGCGAGGCTCACGGTCGCGCCCGACGCTTCGCAAATGACTTGCTCGACCGTCCAGTAGAAATTTTGCAGCATCGGATAATCGACGCCGTAGACTTTCCCCGCTGTCATCCATCCGTGCGTGACTGCCGCAGTGTACGCGGCCGTCCAAAACGTCGCGTTGCTGTAGTTCGGATCGCCGACGAGCAAGCAGGGATCGAGCGGATAGGTGCAACTCGGATTCGCGCCGGCGTACTGTTGCAGCACCTTGACTGTGCTACTCCCGAGCGTCACGCGAGTCCACGGATTGCACTGGATCAGCTTGCCGTCGAGCATCACCGAATAGCCGATGATCGCGCTCGGTGGCAGCCCGTCGCACAGCGGCAGCGGCGAGGATGGGAATCGCCTGACTTCCACTTGCGCATCGAAGCTAAGAAAAAACCAGTAGGCGGAACCGAAGGAGCCGGCGACTCTGACCCACGGCGGCGTGAGCGGCGGCACAAAGGTAAGCGAGCCGGTATTCAGCGCGAGCTGGCCGCCCCCGTTGCCTGCGCGAAATAGCGCGTTCGGCGTATTTTTGACCGGGATCAAGCCGGCTGTTGAATCGGCGGCGCTGTAAAAACCGTCTCTCGGGTAGGCAAAATTATAAGCGATCTGAATCTCTTGCGGATCTGGCACGCCACCAATGTGATCGGTGACTGCCGTTCCGCCCGATTGAATGATCTCGTAGTTTCCGGCTGTCGTGTAAGCGTATCCGATGTACTGAATCCCGTTGCCATATCCGAAAGCGTTGAGCGCTGCGAGCGTGTCGGCCTCGCTCGTGTAGATCGTGGCCGGATTGTATGTCGACCAGCCCGCCAAGGAAGGGTCGATGCCCTGTATCTTGAACGTGTGGGTATTGCGCGGGTTGACTGGATCGTTTGCCAAGCCGCCGCCAGCCCAAGGGTAAAGCACCTCATTGGAGTTGAGCGTGGTCGTGACGCAATTACTCGCGCCGGCCGCGTACACCTCGAATTGAAAATTCGGATGCCGCAGTCCTTGCGCCATCGTTAGATTGCGATTCGGATACACGATATAGGCGAGGCCGCGAAACGCCGGCACATTGCCCGCGCCCTGCACGGCTTCGATTGTCGGGTCCGGCAGCTGGATCTCGTCGCCTAAGTACAGCGTGAAAGTCTCGGCATAGGCCGCGCTCGCGGTCAATCGGTTCGCATACTCTTGATCGGTCTCGGCCAGCCGATTGAGCAGGCTCGTCGAGCTCGCGAGCTGTTGCGGCCGGATGTCATACACGATCGCGCCATTTTCCCAGATGCGGCTCACGCCACCGATCGCGCCCTCGGCGTCCGGAGCGTAGTCGTCGACGCGCTCGCACAGCGCGATCGCGATCGACTGCGTGTAGTTGTACAGCTTTTGCACCGGGCCGCCCTTGCCGCCGCCGCTCGAATGTTCGACGTATGGCGCGAGCCAGATGACGGTGCCGGCGACGGCGCAAGTACCGAACACGATCGGCACCGGGCCGCCAACGCTCGCGGTCGTGGTGCGCGTGTCGGCGATGCGCGGACCTGCGGGAAGCTGCGTCGGAAAGAGCACAGAGCCTGCGAGGCCGCCCAGGGCAAAGCCGAGTTGAGCGCCTGCAGGTCCGCCGAAATAGGCGCCGACGACGGTCCCGACGACAATGAGGACGCCTTGGCCTAGGTTACTGATACGTCACCCCAGGCAGCGCCCACACGCTCGCGGTGCGGCGCAGCCACGGCCCCCGGTAGCCGTGCTCGACCACTTTGCGATTCTCCTGCGTGCAGTGGACCAGGTTGACGCCCGTAAAAATTCCCGCGTGCGAGGGGAAGGCCTGCTTCGGCCATTGGATCAACACGAGCGCCGCCGGCTGCAGGGGGATCTGGTGCGTGAGTTCTGTCAAGCGCGTCAGCAGCAACGCCTGCGGCTCGCGCCCGTAATTCTCAGGCAGATTATCGAGAAACACTCCGTTGCCGAGCTCGGAGAGCAGCGCCGCGATGAACCCCAGGCAATCGGCGCCATCGCGGGATCTGCCCTGATGCAGAAACTTGACGCCGACCCAATGGCGCGCCGCCTCGACGAGCTGCTCCGGTGTGATCACAATTCCGCCACGGTCGCCGGTCCCGCCATGATCTCGAGCAGGCCGGGGATAAAAATCCCGTAGCCGCGCCAGTTGTCGAAGTTGTGGTAAATCCCGATGCAGGTGAGCGACTGCCGGTCGCAGCCAGGGGAAAGCGTGAAGGTGTCGCCCGGCGCCATGTCCGAGGGAAAGTTCTCCCAGAATTCGATCACGCCCTCGTTGAAATTCGGATCCACCTTGACTTCGCGCGAGAATCCCTCGTTGGCGCCGTCGGTGAAAGTGAGCGTGCCGCCGACGTAAGAGTACGGCGGCCGTGGGCTCGCCTGGGCCAGCGTGACCGAGAACTTCTGCTGGTCCGTCTCGGCGACGACGGCGCCGGTGATGGTGATCGCGGCGACGTTGAATTTGCAACGATGGTCGCCGAACTTCACCACGTTGCAGGTCGCGGCAAAGGTGCGGATGACGACTTGCGAGAGCAGCTGCGTCAGGCCGCGAACTTCGGTCACATACTTGCCGTCGCTGTCGCGGCTGATGTCGCCCAGGGTGCCGGTCTTGACCGCGAAATAACCGTGACCCGGCGCCTGCCAGTTGCAGATCAGCACCGTGACCGGCGCCAGGTCGAGCAAGCCCGCTTCGATTTCCTCGACGGTCACGTCTGGGATCACGGTATAGGGCGCCTGCGGCATCGCGCCCGTCATTTCCAGATTGTCGACGGTCAAATCGCTGGTCGAACTGATGTCGCCGGCGGTCACGTTGGCGATCGCGTAGTAGGTGCCCGCGTACTTGTCCGGCGGCGAGTCCGCAGGCGAGTTGATCGAATCGCCCAATGTGATGTCGAGGTCGTGCTCGGTGCCGCGGATCATTTTCCCGTTTGCCATTTCGATGGTCCACAGGAAGGCCATGCACGTCAGGTCTTTGCGCAGGTCGGCGAGAAGCAGCGGCGGAATCGTTTTCATAGTTCCTTGACCACGCGCCCGTCATTTTTTTTGCGCGCCCCCCTTTTCGCAATCGCTTTCTCTGCATCGTCGATTGTGAGGAACCAGCCGAATCCCGGCATGAACGCAGCCGTCCAAAAGGGCCACCACTTGAATTTGCAGCGAACGGTGAAGCCTTCGCCACTGGTGATGATCCGATATCTCATGCGAGAGGCACCCGGATCTCGGCGAGCTGCACGGTCACATTCATGACCGCGTTGGTGCCCCAGTCCGTGATCGACGGATTGAAAATCGCATCGAAGCGGCACCACACATCAAACTCGCCGCCCCAGCGCGTCGGCACGCCCGAGAACGTGCCGCCCGGCGTCAAGAGGCCCGTCGATTCGTCGAGCGACCAATCTTCCTGCGTGACGCCGAGCGCGTTCGCGACGAGCACCGTCGAGCCGATCGGGCGCTGAATATAACGCTGCTGGATCGTGCGCCCGCTCAAGGTGGAGTACTGCTTCACCAGCCTATAGCTCACCGGCGAATCGCCGGAGAGCACGAGCGGCTGATCGAGCGCGGTCGGCGTCTGGCTCGTGTGGCACGACTTGTAATCGATCCAATCCTTGAAGCGAAACCCCGAGGACATGCCGCCCATCGCGTTCCAGAAATCGAGCAGGATTTCGATGTCCTCTGAGGGCTGGTCCCCCGACGGCACGCCCGTGTATTTCGAGAGCGGCATCGCCCACACCCGCTGTCGGCGTTCGTAGCCGCCCTCGCGCGCCGTGATTTTCACGAGGTAGTTGGGCTCGGCGATAAAGCCGAAGGTGGGACACGTCGGAAAGACTTCGGCGATATCCGGGATAATCGTGCTCATGAATTATTCCTGTGGTTCGCCTGGCCGATGCTGCGCGCGGCGGCCGCCGCCATCTGCATCTGCGACTGCCGCGAGATCGTGCCGCCCGGCGCCTCGACGGTGAAGTGGTTCGTGACGCTGACATTTTTCGACTGAGTGCTCGCAGAGGGCACCACTTGCATGTCGGCCGCGCCCGAGTACGCATACTCCGGTCCGTTCTCGCCAACGATGCCGACTTTGCCCGACGGAATCGTGCCGCCCTCCGCGAAGCTGCCGACGATGTTGCCGATGCTGCCGCCCATGCCGGCATTTTGCGTCACGCCTGGGATCGTGGCGTTCGCGACGCCATAGTTGCTGCCGCCGCCCGCGAACAGGCCCGCGAGCATCGGCGCGAGACCTCCGAGCATCCCGCCCGAGCTGCCGCCTGGGCCGCCTGCAGGGGCGAAAAGCTGCTGCGCAAAATTCTTGGCGATGAGATCCGCAAACTGTTTCTCGATGTCCTGCAACATGCTGACGACGGCTTTGCGGAAGGATTCGGCGCCGGTGATCAGCTTCGAGAAGTTATTGCCGAACGATTGTTCGAGCCCATTGCGCACCGAATCCGTCAGCTGCGTCGTCTGCCCCTTCAAGGCGTCGATGGATACGCCGAACTTTTTAACGCCGTCGACGAGCGCCGGATCATTCGCGGCCGCGGCGATCTGCTGCTCGGAGACATAGATCCCCTGCAGCTGGACGAGCGCGGCGGAGCGCGCGTCGGTCTGCTCGGCCTGCGCGGTCAAGTCGCTGATCTGCCCTTGGGTCCGCTCCAGGTTAATCTTCGACTCGGTTGCGGCGAGCGTGGCGTTGATCTCGGCCGCATGCAGGTTCAACTCGTTGATCTTCGCGACGTTGATGATGTGGTCGCGTTCGATCTCGAGTTTCGCTTGCCCGTCGCTGTTGTTCGTCGAGGATAAATCCTTCGAGAGCGCCAAGTGCTGCAGGTCAAAAGCGTGGGTCGCGGCGTCGACCAGGTGGCCCGAGAGCTTCTGCGCGTCGTCATCCATCTGTTGGATCGCGTTGACGTTTTTCGCTTCGATTTGAACCTTGGTCAGCGCCAGGATGGTGTCGCGCGCCTCGATGCCCTTCTGCCCCATGCGGTGGAGCTCCTCGCCGATCGCGCCGGTCGAGAGCTTGTAGGACTCAGCGGCGAGCGTTCCCATGTTGAGCGTGATGATCTGCTCGGCGATCTTCGCGGTGTAATTCTCGACCGCCAGGTCGTCTTTTTTGGTTTGCAGCGCGGTCGCAAAGCTGATGGCGTCGGCCGCCGCCTTTTTGCCTGCGGCGCCCGCTTCGCTCAGCGTCAGGGCGAGATCGCCGACCGAGAGCTTGTACCGCACGAGCGCGGCGCCGCCCAGGCCGAAGGCCGCCGACTGCGCCTCGATACCTTTTGCAAAATTCTCGAGCTTGATGTCCGCCGCGTTGGCTAGCAGCTCCGCCGCTAGGTTTTTACCTTCGGTCTTGACCTGCTCGCCCGTATCCTTGGCGACCGCCACCGCTGCCGCGCCGCCCGCCTTCCAGATTGCAACGATGCGGTCCTGGGATGACTTGGCGATCGCCTCGTTGTCCGCCGTGTTCTGCTTGAAGATGTCGGCCGCCTCGGCAAAGTGGCCGTGCGCGACGGCGACCGCCTCCGCCCCCAGTGCGCCGAGAGACTTTCCCATCATCTCGAACTGGGCGACGATCTCGATCACCTCGACCGCCACCCACTTGAAAGCGTCGACGAGGATGCCCACCGTGGTCGCGAGCAGGCTGCCGGCGCCGCCCGTACTCGTAAATTGGTTCATCAGCTCGTTGAGCACCGGCAGAAACTGCTCGGCGATCTGGATCTTGAGGCCGTCGATCATCGTCGCCTTCAAGATCGACATTTTTTGCGAGAATTCCTCCGCCGACTTGGCGAGCTCGCCCGACATGACGATGCCGGCGGCCGTGGCCTGGTCTTTGAGCGCCGCGAGGCCTTCGGCTCCCTTGTTGAGCACCGGGATCATCGACTGGCCCTGTTTGCCCAAGAGCGCGACGGCGAAAGCGACCTTGTTCGGGCCGTCCGCCATCCCGGCGAACTTAGTCCCCATCTCGCTGATGACGGTGCTGGCGTCCTTCATGTTGCCGTTGGCGTCGCGCACGTCGATGCCGAGCGCGCGGAATGCGACGCCCGCTTTGCTGTCGGCGTTGCCGGCCGCCTCGGCGATGTTCACGTTTAATTTCTTGAGCACCGTCCCGAGGCCGTCCGCGTCGAGGCCGGAGGCGGCGGCGGCGAGGCGCAAGCCCGACAAGGCCTCGACCGCGATGCCGGTCGATTCGCTCATGCGTTCCATCGAGGCCGCGCCTTCGATGGCCGATGCTGTGAATTCGACAATCGCGCCGACGGTAAAGGCGCCGGCCAGTTTCTCCGCGAGACTGCCGAGCATGTCGCTCTGATCTTTCGAGAACTGCGAGAGTTTAGCGGTGGCCTGATCGAGCCCTTTGATGTACTCGGAGTTGTCGGCCTGCATCCGAACGACAAGGGCGGCTAGATCGGGCATGGTCTTTTCCGTTTGGCGCGCTGTGGTCTGTCGGCGACCGCGGTCAGTTGCGCGACGAATCTCGCGCGCGCCAGCGCATCGAGTTCCGCTCGCGGCCGCAGCATGAAGCTATCGGTGTTCAACGTCGCGCCCTCTTTCAAATGCGGCCGCAGCAATTCGCTGACGATCAGCGCCGCGTGCAAGTTATCGCGATACGGCCCCCACGGCTCCTCGCTCCAGTACATCGCCCATCGCTCGATCTCGCGCGACGGCAGCTCGTCGAGCTCGTCGAGCGTGCGCCCGAGCAGTGCGGCGAGCCGATGCTCGAACAGCTGCTCGGGCGTCAGGCGTTTTTTGCCGCGCCCTCCTCGGCCGAGATCGGCGCCGACAGGCGGAAAGCCTCCTCGCTCAAGGCCTTCAAGACCGCGTGCGCTTCGTCGGCGGCGGCCGACTCCGAAGCGAACGGCGGCGACACGGTGCAGGCCCAGGCGAGATACGCTTCGATCGTTTCGGGCGAATCCTTCAAGCGCTTGCGCACTTCGCGCATGTGCCGCCCGTTGATTTCCCGCACCACATACGACACCTCGCGCACCGCGATGGTGTTGGTCAGCAGCTTCTCGCCGCTCATGAGCGAACGATCGGGCCGGTGATCTTGCCGATGAACTTGATAACGTTTTGCTTCGCGACTTGCGGATCCAATTCCCAGTCGAGCATCGCGAGCGTCATCTTGAAGATGTGCATCGGCGACTCGCCGTCGATCTGGATCTCGATGTTGCGATTAGCCTTTGCCTCAACGTCCGCAATCAAGCCCTCTTGGATCGGTTCGTTCATGGCGTAGTTGGCGCCGAACGTCACCTGCTTGCCGTCCGAGAGGCCCGGTATGTACTGCTTGACTCCGTTGCTGCAAAACGTGGTGACGTCGATCAGCGCATTGGCATGGCCGATGCCCGACATCGTGTCTATCTCGCAGTAGCGCGTGAACACTTCGGGCGAAGCGCCATTGCCGACGGCGAGGAAAATTTGCCCGACAAAGGGCTTGGTGTCTTCGATCATTTCAATCCTCCAGGTACCAGACGTTATAGAGCTGCACTACTCGAATGACCCCAGGATCGGGATCGACCATCGGAAACTCGTTGGTGAGAAACATGCGATCGACGAGCGTCGTGCCCATCGTGACCTTCGTCAAATTCTTGAACAGGAGGCGCAGCGCGCGCGCCAGCGTCCACACGGCATCGCCGTTGATCGCGAAGCTGTCGATCTGCATCGAGGCGTCGACTAAGGGCGCAACGCCCGAGAACAATTCCTGCCTGGCGCTGTGAACGCGCTGGATCATGATCGCGGGCAGCGCCGCGGCGGGCTCGCGCAGCATGCCATAGACGCGCGCGCCGACCAGCGTCGAGATCGAGGGCGCCGCGACGAGATAATCCCGCAGGTCTGATTCGAGCCTCATCGCTTGGCCGCCGCGCGCGCGACGGCACGCCCGATCGACTCCTTGAACGCTGTCTCGCCTGCGTCGCGCGTATCCAGGAGCGCGCGGCGCAGCCACGGATGCGCCGGCATCTTCCAGGTGCCGATCTCCTGAAAAACCGCCTCGTAGTAGGCGAGCGCGCGCGTCGACATGATCGCGCTCGCGATATTTTTCGCGCTGTTGATGGTCGTGACAATGCGCAACGTCGAGCGCGCGTAGCCGGGAGCGACCAGCAATCCGTTTTTCAATCGGTGCGGCATGCTACCCACCGGCGCCGTCATCTGCGCCTGCAGAAGCGCCGGTTTCATTCCTGCACGCACCGCGCCCTTGAGTGCGCGGCCTTCCTCGAGCACGGTGAGCGCGTTCAACTGCTGCGTGAGCGCGGCGACGCCCTCCAGAGTGGAGCGCTTCACGGTGTTGCTCCGACGCGGTAGCCCGCCGCGTCGCGCAATGAACAGGTGAGCTGCAGTTCCACGCGCAAATTGATGTCGCGCACGGCGCCGAGGACGTCGTAATACTCATTGATCGCCGGGGATTCGCCTGGATTCGTGCAGTAAACAAGGCGAAATTGATTCGGCCCCGCGTCCGACATGCCCGGCCTGTAGCGGATCCGGATGCGCGTGATGGTCGATCGCTCGACGGCCTGGGCGACTTCGGCTTCGTAGGGCTTCCAATCGTCGATCGCGAAGCGCACATTTTCCGCCCACAGCGCATAGATGACCGACGGCGCGCCGGTCGAATCGGTGCCCGTGACGCGGTTTTCGATGTTGCACAGGTGGCGCAGCTCGCCCGACTGCGTGGGCCGGATCTCGCGGCGCTTCATTGGCGCTGCCTGCGCTGAGCGTCCGCGACCTTATAGGCGATCGCGATGCGCGCATTGACTCGCCGCGCCTCCATGCGCCGCTCGACCTCCTCCAGGCGCGCGCGGATCGCGGCCGGAAGGTGCGCGCGAACTTTGGCGCAAGTGGCGCAGCTCATACGCCCATCCCGACGCGGTACGGGAAAAGCATGTCGGTCGCGGTCTTATCGAGGAGCTCCCAATTATCGACGTTGCGATCGAACAGCAGCTCGACGCGGAGCAGAATCGCGGCTTTCAGATCCCGACGCAGCGTCGAGGCGTAATCCTTGAGCAGCGGATTGTTGCGGTAGTACGTCGCCCAGGTTCGCTCATCCCAGTATTGCCAATCATTGAAACCCTGAATGCCCTCGATGCCAATGTCCGGATTCTCCCAGTCATTCGAGCTGAAAGACGGCGAGTCGACTGGCTCGGGCAGCGGCACCGCGGCGCCGTCGCTCGGGCTCGAGAGCGGTAGCAGTTGGCCCAGGGAGCGGCCGCAGAAATTCTCCGCCCAGTCGATCGACGCGCCGACCAGAAACGTGATGCGCGCATCGTGCAGAGTCATCCCCAGGTCGATCGAGAGCTGGTCTTTGGCGTCGTCGAGCGTGATGAAGGTCATGGGCGGCGGGCTTGACATGGTGCCTCCTAGTGTTTCACGTGGAACGGTCGATAGTTTTCCACGTCGGGGCCGATCAGAGACTCGAGGAACTTGAGCGACGGGTCGGGCGTGTAGCCGACGACGTTTCTCCATCCCGCGCTCAACCCGACCCTTCCCGGTAAACCTTTGATCCCGACGACGCTGCCGAGATTGTTCCAGAGCTTTTTAGTGCCGGCGAATTCATGCCACAGCCGCAAGTCCACAAAAAAACCCGTACCACCAGAGCAAATCCTTTTCAGCAGAGGAAACACGGCTTGCGTTATTCCGGTCTGACATAGCGAACTGTGAGGATGGGCTGCGCCCATCGTTCGGTGACACTGTTTTCCCACGTGGTAGTAAACGATTCCCTGAAACCCGAACAGCTCGTGAGCCTTCAATCCGTCGTTGACCATTGCAATGTGATCGCAGCTGTACCAGTCGTCATCCTCGACAAAAGCCACGCGATCGTTCGACACGTGATCGAGCGCCGTCAGCAGATTGACGGGCAGCGTGTGGGCCGGATCGCTGCGCGCTGGAAGCCTGCGTATGATCTGGACGTCAGCGATCCCGCAATACTGTTGCAATCGTTCGCGCTCATGGCTTAAGGGCGCTTTGCCGTCGTCGACGATGACCCACTGGTCGGGTTTACGCTTCTGCCGCGACATATATTCGACGCAGAGGCCGAAAGGGATCGGCCGGTCGCCGGTGCATGTGACGGCAGTGATCACGGCGGTCCAGCGAGCGCGCTGCGAATGACGTTGGTCGCAAAAATGAACAGCGTCACCGCGCCGCCGGCGAGCACCGTTCCGAGTAGCAGCATGGCGACGCGCATCACAGACAGTCCTCGATCGCCTTGCGCTCGAAACAAGCGATCGCTGTGCGCCGGCTGCAGTTGATGACCTCGACGCCGGCGGCCTTCAAATCCGTGGCGAGCCCATTCATGGCCGCGACCCAGCTCGGATACGATCCGCCGTTGCCGAGGCCTCTGGGATGATCCCCGTGCCAATGGGTGCGCGTGCCGTCGCGCGAGAAGTCGAACCCTAAGAGCAGGATTCGCGCGGCGCCGAACAGATGCGCGAGCCCGATCGCCTGATAGCCGGAATTTTTCCCCTGGTGAATGACGGTCGGATCGTTCGACAGGCCGCCTTTATCCTGGCCGAAAATCCAGTACAGGTCGAAGCGATCGCGGGCGCGCGCGTTCACGGTCCATTTCTCGCCGTGGAAGTTGCGCGAGACTTCGGGGAAGTAGGCCATCCACCATGTTTCGTCACACGCATAGAGCACGTCCGCCCACAGCGCGCGCCGAAAGCTCGTGTTGACGGCTATCGTTTTGCATTTGCCTTGGACGTGGGCGCAGTCGGCTTCCGTAAGGCTTGGCCCACTCGCGATAATACAGACGGTTTCTCCGCGCCATCGGCCTCCAGGTCCGCCGATGTGTGGGACGCGAGCGAGTCCGCCGTGATGCCGCGCGACGCCGGCGGCGGCGCCGGTTGCGGATCTTTTCCCAAGGGTGCGCCGTCGAAGGACTGCACGCGCTCCGGCTCTGGACCTTCCGACAGAATCACGATCAGGCCCTTACTGCGCAGCGCATTCGCATAGGCCTTGTCCGCGCTAAAGCGGGTGCCTGCGCGCATATAGCAGCTGAGCTGCTCGCTGTGAAATGTTTTGATCGCTTTGCACTGTGGCATCGAACTCTCCTACCAAAAATGGGGGCGTGTGCTGCAGAGTCTCTTTCGGCAGGGATCACGCGGGCCGGATCTGGCGTTCGATGCCTTCGCCGGTTGCCGCGCTCCCGTTCTGCTGGCCGATACCCAAACTGCAGTGAGCCCCCCTGCGTTGTATTCGCCTAGCTCGCTACTGAGCCACTTCCGTGCTCTCACCGACCGGGATAAATCCGTGAATGAGCGCCTGGGGGCGCGACACGGCAAGTCCGATCCGTTCCTCGCACAGAATCGAGACCATGTTGCGCACGAAGTTGTCTTGGTCTTCGTTCGACACCAGGATCTGCGCCTCCTCGCGATCGAACAGAGTCGCACACAGCTTGAACGCGCCGACCAGGAACTCGCCGGCGGCCATCGAGTAGCACTGTGCGACGGGCAAACCCCACAACATGCCGGGCGTCGATTGCGTCGGGCTCGAGATCATGTATCGACCGAGAGAATCCTTGGTCAGCTCAAGGTCGTGCCAGTCGGTCGGGCTCATGGCGATGCCGGTGCAGGGATAGAACGCCAGGTTGACCTGCAGCATCGCGTGGCGGATCACGTCGATGCGGGTGTCATTCCCCTTGTGGAAGCTGCCTGCGTTGTACGCGGTCGCCTGCGGGATCAAGCCCAACAAATTATCGCCGGTGCCGTCTCCGTACAGGATCTGCCGCTCCTCGACGAGCTTTAGGCCGAAGGTTAAGCGCCCGTTGATCAGCGTCATGAGCTGCGAGAAGTCCGCGAGGATCTGCTTGCTCGCCTTGACCCAGTGCGCCACGGTGCGAATCGGAATGGACTCACGCGTGTACGTGATGTCCGACATGGGCTTTAACCCACCTTCCGAGACCGGCGCGGCCGCGTTGGTGAATAGCGTTTCCTGCACCCACTCGATCAGGTTCTGCGTCGTCGTGCCGACGTCGAGCAGATCCCGAATGGTCAGCGGCTGGAAGGGCGGAATGACCGGAGTCGGCAGGAACTCAGGGAATGCGCCTGCGCCGCCGGTGATAGTGGTGATCGTCTTCATGGCAAACGGCTTCATGGACATGCGCAAGGAACCCGCGCGCGCCGCGAAGTCTTTCCACTCCTGCGATTCGATCACCATCTGGCCGAGCGATTTGATCTTCGCTCCGCCGCCGCCGGCGCCGCGTGCCAGGGCCTTTTGCTCGAGATCCAAGAGGCGCGCATCGTTCGCCGCCTTTTCGGCCTTGAGCGTCTGCAGGTCCGCGATCAGCTTCGCGCCATCTTCGTTCAGCTTGGCGACGGCCGTTTTCACGCCGTCCTGCACGCTGCCAAAGTCTTTGACGTTTTTCTCGACGGCATCGAGAACCTCTTTGACCTTTTTGTGGTGCTCGCCGAGCGCCTCCTTGATCGCCTTCTGCAGCGCTTCGCTCGAGGCCGCGTCGGCGCGCGCCCACTCGCCCGAATAAAAGTAACTGTCCGTCTCGAGCACTCGAGACGTCGCCATATCGATGACGCCGCGCGTGATGACGCGGCGCGGAGTTCGCAGTAACAACATAAAAAAACCTCGCTAGAGTTGTACGGGATGCGCTTTGATCATTGCCATGATCGACTCGACTTCGTCCGTCGAGATGCCCTTGTCAGCGTCACGCTGTTCTAGCAAGTACTTCAAGCCGTGGCTGGCAATCGCCTTGGCTTGAGATCGTGAATAACCCAGTGCCTCGCGCAATGAGTCCTCGAATTCTGGAAGTGTCGGCAGCTCGCCGGCGGCGAGCAAGGATTTGACCGCGGTGATGGTCGCCTCGGTGTTCGCCGGGAAAGTCGCGAACGAATATTCCCACAGGTCGATCTCGAGCAACCGGTTGACGTTGGTCTTGCCGTCGTACTCCTCGGTCACCGGGTCATAGCCGATCGAGAGGCCCCGCACGACGCCGGCCTTGGCAAGCGCCCGCGCCTCGCGCGCCAGCTGCACATCCTTGACGAGCAGCTGCCCGGCGACGCGCAGGCCCTTGCCATCCTCGGCAAGGTCGGTGGTGGCGCCGATAGGCGAATAGCTTTGGTGCTGCCAGAGCACCGGAGGCATGGCGTCCTGCGCTTTCCACTTGGCGAGAGAATTCGCGAACGCGCCCGGCATCACGACGTCGCGATAGGAATCCGTGTTGCCGAAGATCGAGGCGTAGCCCTCGAAGGTGCCATCGTCTTGGACGGCCTTGAACTGGAACGGGACCTGGCGAACTTTGAGTTTCATTTACTTATCCTCGGCTGGCGGCGGTGTGGCGCCCGGTTGCATGAAAACATTATGGATGGGTGCCGGCGGCGGCGGTGGCGCGACGCCCAGCTTGTCGATCGGGATCAGATTCGACTGCACGGTCAGCACGTCGCCGCCGTCCATCGGCGCGAGATCCTCGCGGCCGCGAATTTCGTTGCGCGTCATGACCCCGTTCTGCGCGAAGGTCGAGTACAGCGCCGAGCGCGCGGCCGAGTCGGCGGCCAACAGGTCGTCGAGATCGACGGTCAAATACTGGCTCGGCCGATCCTTCGCCGCGACGAGCGAGCGCAGCACCTCCTGCTCGAGGCCGCGCACATAGGAGCGAAGCGAGAGGGCCGACCAGCCGAGGAGCAGCTGCTCGATCCCTGAGCCCCAGGCGGTGACGCCGGCGGCGGCGTGGCCGACGAGCACCGGCGGCACTTGGAACCAGCGACAGATGTCCTCCACCGAGAACTGGCGCGAGGCCAGGAGCTGCGCATCCTGGGGATTCATGGTGATGGGTGTGAAGTCGAGTCCGCCTTCGAGCACCATGATGCCGCCCGACTCCGGACCGCCCGTGACGAAGCGCTTGAGCGAATCCTTCAACTCGTCGCGATTTTTCGGGTTCAAGTACTTCGTTGACTTCACAAAGCCGCCGCTGCGCAAGCCGTTCTTGAAAGTCTCCGAAGTCGAGTCCTCGCCGGCGCGCGCGATCCCCATGGAGTTGCGCGCGTACTCGATGCGCGAGAGTCCGACCAGGCCGTCGAGCGTGCGATCCTTCCAGTGGAAAATCTGATCGGCCGAGAAATCAAGCGACTCGAGCGGCGAATAGTAGCGATAGCGGATCTCATATTGCTTGGGCTCGGTGCCGTCGATCCATTGCCGATACGGGACCACGTACTCGGGCCGCAGCGGATCCAAGGCGATCAGCTGGTTCTGCGAGTTCAAGGTCTTGAAAGCGTAGCCGTTGCCCCACAGCTGCTCGGAGGCGACCATGAATTTCCAGAACGTCACGGCCGACATCTGCTGGTTCGGCTGGCTGTTCAAGACCGTGTACAACGGCACGTCGAAGGCCGGCGCGCCGTAGGACAAGTTCGGGCCCGAGCGCTTATTGAGGATGAATGGCAGGGAAGACACCGCGTTCGACATCAGCCACACGCAGCCCCACACGGTGGAGAGCGCGAGCGCGGTATTCGGCGTGACGACGGTGCCGGCGGCCGACTTCGCAGCGTTGATGGGTGGGCGCGCCTGGCCGCCGGCGGCGACCGGATAGAAGCCGCGCGCGATCGAGCCCGAACCGTAATCGAAAAAGCTATTGAAAAATTCGGCCGTCTTCTGCCTGAGGCTAGGCCGAGTCGCGACGTTCACGCGGTCACCGGCTTGGCAAAGAATCCTGACGCGTCGCCTTCGGCCTCACCGATCGACACGCCGAAGGCCATGAACAGCGCCGTCATGAGGTCGATCTTATCGGCGCTGCGCTTCTTGTCGGGCGCCAGGTTCTTATTTTCGTCGGTGCGGGTGACGAGGTTCGCGGCGTTCCAGGTCAAGATGGGGTTTCCGTCGTGGCGAAGGTTGCCGGCGAAGTAGGCGATTTCACAGGCCTGCATCGCGGGATTGTAGGAGCGTGGACCCTGGATAAACTTCTCCATCGGCACCCCGGCTTCCGCTAATTCGATCGCTAGTTGCGTCGCATTCCAGTGATCGTACCCCACTTTCAAAGGCGAGAATCGCTCCCAGTCTGCAATGACAGACGCTCGGATCACTCGATAGTCGACGACATCGCCTTCCGTTTGCGTGAGATATCCGGCCTGGACCCAGCCTGCGTACGGCACCGAACGGCGCTCGGTGCGCTGGGCGACGGCCGCCTCCGGAACCCAACACCGACCCCAGGTGTAATAGATCCCGTCGAGCAGCCACAAGAGCCGCCAGGCGTTCATGTCGCGATTGCTCGCAAGGTCGAGACCGCCCCAACACGGGCACCCCGACTTGACGAGCTCGTCGAGGTTGACCGGGCCCGAGCATTTGCGCCAGCGGCGAAGGTCGATCCAGCCTTCGGCGGCGGCCGCGCGGCGGTTCAATCGCTTGATCTGAAACTCCGACAGGGCGCCCGGCTGTGCCTTGGCCTCGATCGCGTACTCCTGCATTTTTTTCAACTGAATGGAGACACCGAGCATCGGGTTGGCCTTGATCCACTTGCTCTCGTCGAAATCGTCGTCGTCATCGTCGAGCGCGTAGATCAGGACCAGCATGTGGTCGGCCTCGAGGACGCGATTCAAGATATGTTCGGCGTGGCTGCGGATCTCGGGCCACGGACCGGGCGTCTCGTACCCTTCCGTGGTCGTGTACAGGAACAACGGGTCGTTGCGCGCGCCGACCGCGGAGCGCAGCACGTCGAATAAATCGCGGGTCTTGTGCGCGTGCAGCTCGTCGAAGCACAGGGCGGATGGGTTCAAACCATCCTGGGTAGAGGCCTTGGAGTTGATCGGCATGAACGTCCCGCCCACTTCGTAGCGCACGATCGTGTTCGTGAAGGCCTCGAGCGTGAAACTCTTTTGCAGGCCGGGGTTCTGCTCGACCATCCGCTGCGCGATGTTGAACACGATGCGCGCCTGGCGCCCGGTCATCGCGGCCGAGAGGACCTGCGGCCCGTGCTCGGGCTCCATGCAAAAGACGTACAGCAGGATCGCGGCGGCCAAGGTCGACTTGGCGTTCTTGCGCGCGACGCAGTACAGCAGCGTCGTGAACCGGCGCGTGCCATCGGTGCGGCGAAAGCCAAAGAGCTGCACCAGCAAAAAACATTCGCACGGCTCGAGCGTGATCGTGTCCGACTGCCAGGTGCCCTCGACGTGGACCATGCGCTCGACGAATTTGCAGGCGGTGATGGCGCGCTGGGCGCTCCACAGGTACGGCGGCCGCCGGCGCTGCGTCGCTTTCAGGTCCCGAATGAAGCGCGCGGCGGCGAGCCGCAGCTTTTTCCCATGGCGCGCGCGATGGGTATCGGCGATCGCGTCCTCGGCGAACGCGATCGCCTCGAGGATATAGTCCCTAGATCGGGAGATCCTTGAGGTCGTCGAACTGCGTCGCGGGTTTGCCGCTGCGCTTTTGGGCGGTGCTGACACGTGACCTCGAGGACGGAGTGAAGCCCATCTCGACCAAACACCACTGAATTGTCTTGGCCTCGGCCTTCATGATCGAGTAATAGTAGTTCTGCATTGGCACGGCCGCGACCGGGGATTTGATCACGACCCCAAACGCCTCGATCTTCGCGTCGCAGAAGTCGTAACGAACTTTCGCGCGACAATACAGTTCGAGCACTGAGCGATCCATCTGCGAGAGCTGCCCGGGCGCTGCGCGGTTGATCATTTCGAGCCACGCGACGCGCCGCTCGTCGCTGAAATTCTCCGGCGGCGGACCAATGCCGACCGGAGACACGGGCTCCGAATCATTCAGCGGCCTATGCCCAGGATTTCCCGTGATCGCTTTGAGCCAGGTCGGCTTCGGCTTGCGCCCCATTGCCATCACCAGACCCCCCCTTGCACGTTAGAACCCCCCCCTGTCCACTTTCGCGAGCGCAAAAATTCGCCCAAGGCGCGCTTCCGGCACCGGAGGCCCACCAGTTAGTGACCCCCTACCCGCCGGAAGGCCGCCACACGTCGGCACCCTATCGCGCGCGAGACGTCGGGCTGCGATTTCCTCGCGGCGCTTCTCACCGTTGTGACAGTGGTTGCACAGCGACTGCCAGTTGCCCTCATCCCAAAACAAACCCTGATCGCCTCGGTGCGGGATGATGTGATCGACGCACTCGGCCGGCCTCACCTTGCCGAGTCTCAGGTGCATCGCGCACAGCGGATAACGCTTGCGGAAGTCGCGCGCGCGCGCGAGCCATTCGTTTGTATAGCCTTGGCTCTGTCGCGTGCCGCGTCGTCGATAGTCATCGCCCGCGCGCGCCGCCGCGGTCGGCTGACCGAGCGCGCGGTGCGTCTTTGGCATCGTCGGCATCGAAACGAAATTTACGCGGCTGGTGAGTTCACCGGCGTGCCGGCGGTCACGGCCGCAGCGAGCGCCGATGTATTCACAGCGAGTGACGTATTGAGCGCATCGAACGCCGCGAGCTGTGCTGGAGTCGCGCCGGCGGCGCTTGCCGCTGCAATCGCTGCGGTGATCAAAGCCGGCACACCCTGGATCAGCGCAATCGCGCTTTGGTTGACGGTCGTTTCCTGGGCAACGTCTGCGGTGAGAGCATCGATCGCTTGCTGAACTGTGTTGGACATTTTTGCAAAATCCTCTATGAGTGATTGGAACATCGACTTCAATGCCGCGTCGGCCGACACGGTGTGCACGACGTTGATGGTGAGCGCATCCAAGTGAATGTGCAGATGGACGTCCTTTTCCTCGGATAAATTTTCGTCGGGCATCATTGGCGTCGGCTAGTACGGTGCGGGCTTGGGCGCTGGCTTCGGATCCGGATTCGGCGGCACCGGCTTCGGCTTTGGATTTTTGGTGGTTTGCTCTGTAATGGGTTCAGCCATTTGGAGATCTCCTGCGTTGCTAGAAAGACCCTGATTGCTTCTGAGCATACGCGCGCTGCGATCGAAGCTGCAAAAGAATGAGTCTCGAAAGTCGCTGAGCGCGCTGAAATTCGGCAAGCTCACTTCCTCGACTCGCACGATCACAGAACCCGATGGCGCTTTCAGCGGACCACGCGCGACCAGAATCACGTCGATAAATTTATCGTCCAGAATGACACCCGATTTGACGAGTGCGTCGAGCGTCGTTTTGACGCGGTTGTCGACGTCGTAGTCGCGAGCGTTCGGCGGTCGACACAGGATCGCCACGGCCAAGCGATCTTGCGTCCAGTAGCGACGGACGCGCTGCTCGAGCACGCAGTCGTTCACCGCTTTTTGAAACGCTCGATAGTCCTGCGACCGATGCACGCCACCGTCGACGGCGCGCCAGGCACTGTTCGCGCTCGGCGGCCAAGGTAGTTCGCAAAAGACGTTCACGGTTTCGAGGAGCTCGTCGGCCGTGGCTCGCCGATGGCCGGAAACTCGTCATGGATCGCGAGCGGATGACACGGCTTATTCGGCCATTGAGTTTCGAGCACCATCGGCGGATCCGGCGGTCGCCCGGTGACGCACTCGACTTCGGCGGCTTTGCGCCGAGAGGCTTCGGCCAGCTCGCGCAAGGCCTCGACGTCCAGCTGAGTCATTTTTTCGCCGTGCCTCGCCATCGTCACATGCACCGGCGTGCCGTCTTTCAGGAACAGCCACATCAGCGGCCGCTCGCGACGGCGTACAAATCGCGCTCGCACGCGAGCTCGGCCAATTCTTGAGTGGCGAAATGGCCGTTGATTTTCTCGGCGAGATCGAGCGGCGACGCTTTGCGCTCGGCGAGCCAATAGGATTCGCGAGGCGTCGACACGCGGCGGATCCGGTGCGTTGCCGTCTCGTACGTCATCGCGTTGACGAAGTGCCACATGATCGGACCACCAATTTGCTCCCGGGGTTTCAGCGGGATCGCATGATAGACGCCGTCGTGGTCTTTGGCGACAAACCCCAAGCGCTCGAGCTCAATCAGCCGTCGGTGGAAGACTTCGCGCGGAATGAGCGAACGCGCGGCGAGCTCGTGCACCGTTGAGCCGGGAAACTGTTTGACCGCCTCTCGCACTTGCCATTGCTGAATCGCCAGCCCCTTTTCTTGCTGCATCCCGTTCGTGCCGCCTGCTTATTTTGTCAAATCGGCATTCTAGGGGCGTCTCGCGGCAAATCCTAACGCCCAAGCCATTAAAGGCACCATAATTAAGCTAGTTAGTTGAATCAGTTCACAATGTTCCATGTTTAAGGTGCTAATATTTGACCTCGGAACAAGAGCAATGAAACGGAGAGCGATGTGAGCGACAAAAGACAAACCGATACGGAACCGACCGCCGCGTACGCGGCGCTTCGCGCGCCGCATGTGATCGACATTGTGCCGGCGCCGCTCCAAGTCGATTGGATCCAAGCTCTGGAGCGCGCGGCGCGTCAGGCGGAGTAGGCACCCTCAAGCGCCAGCGCTTCGGGGTGCGGATTTCGCATCGATCAGTGGAAGAATTTTATGAAAAGCATCATTTTGTTGTTGTGTGCGCTCGCGGCGAGCGGCTGCACAACGCTGTACGTCCCCACGCGGGGCGCATCGGCCGACGACTTCGCGGTGGCAAAATGGAACTGCACGCAGCAGACGCAGCGCGGCGGCGAAATGGGCGCCTCGGGTTCGCAGCGTTTTGTGGTTGCCTCGATGCTCGTGATGGTGACGGCATCGGCCACGGCACAGCACAGCAATTTCACCACCTGTATGGCGGCGGCCGGTTGGGTGCCGCAGGCCTGAGAATGGCAGGCCTCGAGCGGACGTTCTCTCCCTAGCTGAAAAGGACTTTTTATGAAAACTGCACTTTTGGCGATGTTGATCCTGGTGAGCGCGCAGGCCTTCGCGCTCGATTTGAAAGGCGTGGAGCTCGGCAAGCCGGCGACAGCGGCCCAGCTCAAGGCGGCGTTCGGTGCGACCTGCAACCATGGTGGCAAGCTTTTTGGCGAGGCTCTCCCGCCGACTTGCAAGGGTCGCACGCAAATCGACGGCGTGTTCGTGGACATCTTCGTCGTGTTGACAGACAAGGGCGGCCGGGTCTCGAGCATCACGGCGCATTTCGACACGAATTTTTATGGGCAGATGGAGCGGGCGGCGCGCGCCAAGTACGGCGCGCCGGACGGCACAGATCACGCGACGCTGCAAAACGGCTTCGGCGCACGTTTCGACAGTCAACAACTCTGGTGGAACGATGCCGACGGCGCGCAGGTAAACCTTTTTTCACATATCAGTGCGACCGAGGGGCAGCTGCTGCTCGAATCGGCGAGCTTGCGCGCAGCGGATAAAGCGAAGCAGGAGGCCGAGCGCGCGAAAAGCAAGATGTAGCCGGCTGCGCCTGGGCGACGGGCACAACCTGGAGAGTCATCATGGGTGAGAGCAGCGGCATCGAATGGACGGACAGCACCTTCAATTGTTGGATGGGCTGCACCAATATCTCACCGGGCTGCGATCGGTGCTATGCAGAGTCCTGGTCCAAACGCACGGGCATCGTCAAATGGGGCAATCATCCGCGGCGCCGTACTTCCACGAGCTACTGGAAGCAGCCCGTGCAATGGAACGCAGACGGCCCGCGCTTTCAGAAGCAACACGGGCGCCGGCAGCGCGTCTTTTGCGCATCGCTCGCGGATTGGCTCGACAATCAAGTCGACCCCACCTGGCGCGCCGATTTACTTCGCCTGATCGATCACACGCCGCAGCTCGACTGGTTACTGCTCACCAAGCGCCCGGAGAACGCTCGCAAGCTGGTCCCTGCTGAGTGGTTCGGCCGACCTAACGTCTGGATCGGCGCCACCGTCGAGCGCGGCGACTTCGTGCATCGCATCGACACCTTGCGATCAGTGCCGGCCGCGATTCGGTTTCTCTCGGTCGAGCCCTTGATCGGGCCGGTGGGACCGATCGATTTGACCGGCATTCACTGGGTGATCCTCGGCGGCGAGTCAGGGCCCGGCGCGCGCCCGATGCAGGAGGCGTGGCTGCGCGAGGCCTTCGAGCAGTGTCGCGACCAACACGTCGCGTGTTTCTTTAAGCAATACGGCAGGCCGCAGAACAATCCGCTCTACGCCCAGGCGCCGAAGGGCGTGACCGGCGCGCAGTGGGTCGAGCGCCACGACCCGGTCGGCAAGGGCGGATCGACACTCGACGGCCGCGAGTGGAAGGAATATCCAAAACCAGCAAGGAGCGATTTATGAACGCGAGCATTGAAATTGACCGCCGGTACGCCGAGCAGCTGCAGGGCGCCGCGCAAAGTTTGGGGCAGCTGCTGATCTGGACGATTTACGATCACCCGCTCGACTACCCGGATTGGTTTGTCGCGCGGCCGCACGTCATCCGGCCGAAAACCTCGGCGCTGCCCATGCACCTGATCGCGACGAAGCTCGAGGGGTTGCGCGCACTGCTGCCCGATGGCCTGACGCGCATGGATCGCCAGCCGACTGACGATCCGTTTATCGTGGAAGTGTGGGTCTAGCTGGATCCAGGCGCCGCGGGCGGAGTCGCATCAAAGCCTTTAAAGGCTCGGATGCCAAAGTGCCTAGTGACTTTCATCTGAGCTAATTCCCTGCCGCCGACGCGGCTGATCCCGCCATTAGCGTTTGTGCGCGTGCTTGCTCGGGCGAGGGGGTCTTTTCCGCTTTCGGCTTGCCTTGCGAGCTTTTCCTTCAACTTGACTCCGGGCGCGCGCGTCACGTGCGCGTTTTTGAGCGTGATCTCAAATGGTTGGGGCTGGATGCCTTGATCAAAATCAATCAGCGCCTTTTGCGCGGTGCGCGGTGTCAGGTATGTGTAGCGCAATCCACGATCAGGGTCGGTAAATCTGCAGCTCTGCAGGTCGACGGACACTGTCTTGGCGTTTGGAAAGGCTTCCTTGATCGATTCGGCAAGCATGCAGGCTTTTGAATTGGCCGGCATAGAACGCGCGATAGTCTCTGGCGTGACTATCACGCGAACCTGTGGCGATCGAGGTCTTCGAAGTTGCTTGTCGCTCATGATTTTCTCCGATTTTTTCAGTGGACGATGGGACGCCCCTGAGAATCGTGCTGTACGCCTCCATCGGCAATGTCTTCGCGTTTCAGACGGTGAAACGCGAGCCGCTTGACAGCCAACAGCCAAGAGTCTAAGGCCAACTGAATCCTTGCGCGCCGTTGTGCGACCTCGGGGTCGCTGCGCGCTGCCAAGAGTTTTTGGCATATGGCCAATGATTCCTTAGTGGGGGGCGCCGTGCGAAGCCTGGAAAAAATTTCGGGATATCTAAACAGGATTCTGCCTTTCTCGTCCTTCTCGGAAAGATCAGGGTTATCTCTCGCGAGGTGGCTAATAAATCGGCGGCTGCGATCTACAAAAGCAGCCTTTCCAAGTATCCAACCCGATTCATAAGCGCCTTCGATGCTGAATGGGTCAGCCTCGCGCGGTGGATTCACCAGATAACGCCTGATCGTATCAGGCATCAGAAAATCCTTGCGACGGATCACTGCCAGGTCTCGACGACGCGCGGGTCATCGTCCGGTAGCCGATCGGTGCGCGTCAGGCCGGCCGGCAGCTGCGCTCGCAGCTGCTCGAGCGTCGGGGCTTCGAGGTGCACCGGCATCGGCGTGATGCCGCCCGATGTCATGCAGGGACGCGTGACGTAGCGGCCGGGCGACCGGTAGACGGTCCAGATCAAAACCTCGCCGACATTGTCGGCCCCATTTTGCAGGTTCTGCGCCGCCCGGGCGTCGATCCGCCGGCTGCCCTTGCCGCTGCCGAGGATGCTCATGGCGACACAGACGTGGCCGAGGGCACCGAACACATCCGCGAAATCCATTTACAAGTTCCGCGCAGCTTGCCAACAGGTTATGCACATTTTTAGTTCTCTCGGGCGCGCGCGCGCGCGGCGGCGAGCTCGTCGAACAAGGCGCGCGTGGCGGGCGGCGCCGGCAGCTTCGAGGGCGTCGGGTGATCGATTTTCTGCAAGGTCCACGCGATGATGACGAGGTAGCGGCCGCGCTTGGCGTCATAGCGGCCGATCATCTGCTCGCGCTCGATCTCCCGCAAACAGGATTCGATCTTGAGGCCGAACCCCGTCTCGCCCGGGAACAATTCAAAGGCGAACCGGCCGGGTTCTTCGCGCATCCGGCCTTCATCGTCCGCCAACGTGTACAGGAGCAGATACAGCAGCCGTGCGTCATGCGATAAATTTCGGAAGCCCGCCCATTGGCAAATATCCGGTGGTAGTTGGCGCTTGCGACTCACGGACACCGTCCCTTGTTGAACCGCGATTTTTTTCTGGGGCACTTGAGAGCCTAGCGGTCGCTCGCGCAGCGTGCAACACAAATCGCGCGCGCGCCCGTGCGTCGGATTACAACTACAGAGGTTAGAAATTTAAGATCCGGAATCCGACGCGCGCGCACGCCCGCGCCCGGTTCTTTGTATGAGGGTTGTCCTACAGATTTAACAGTTAAATTCGCGAAGTGTTTCGCGAAGTCCTCGCGAGGAAACTTAATCTGATCGCGGCTTGTGCGCACCCAGGGCGCTGTGCGAGCTTTTGCGAGGGCGCTCGGCCCAAGTTCAGGAGGATCGGCTACGCGAGACGCTACCACCGCCTGCTGATTCGAGCGGTGATCGAGGGCCGAGTGGCCCGTTGAGGATTCTAGACACGAGCCCGAGCGGCGCGCCGGTTGCGCGGTTCGGTTTAACATACTGGATATTATGCGAAGGGACGGTGCAGCAAAATGGAACCTGAAATACTGCGAATCAAGGCCCTGGAAATTGCGCTGGCGACAGCGGCCTCAAACCCTCAGCGCACCGTGACGCCGGACCCCAAAACCGTCGTGGATGCCGCCGAGATTTATTACGCCTTCCTGGCGAATCAGACGAAGGCGGCCGTCGACGCATGATCCAGTCGCGAGCCATCCGCAAAGACCTTCCGCCCATCCCGCCGCGTATGCAACAGCTGCCGATCGAGGCACGCGGCTATCCGGTTCCGTGGTTCGTGCAGTGGGTCGACGGCGCGCCGGACTTTCGCATCATGGACCGGCGCAAGTGGGGCCTTGCGATCCGCTTCGGCAACTGCTGGCTGTGCGGCGAGCCGGTGGGCGCGCTGCGCACGTTCGTGATCGGCCCGATGTGCGCGGTCACGCGCACCACGAGCGAGCCCGCGAATCACCTGGAGTGCGCCGAGTTCGCCGCGACCGCCTGCCCGTTCATGACCCTGCCGAAAGCAAAATATCGATCGGCCGATCTGCCGGCGGGCGCCGTCGAGGCGGCGGGCAAGCCGAGTGACCGTAATCCCGGTGTGACGTGCCTGTGGACCACGCGCGAATTTTCGGTGTTCCGCGCTTACGCGGGCAACGATGGCCAGCTGATCCACATCGGTGATCCGCGCGAGGTCGCGTGGTTTTGCGAAGGGCGGCAAGCGACGCGCGCGGAAGTCTGGCACTCGGTGACAACCGGACTGCCGGCGCTCGAGCAGTCGGCACGCGACCAGGAGGCCGCGCAACATCGCACGGACTGCCTCGCGGCGCTCGCCGCCAAGCTGAGCCAGTTTGAAACCTACCTGCCCCGTGGTTGAGATGCGAATCACCAAAGAGGAATCGATCCGCATGGCGCTCGCGCTCGACACCGCGATCAGCTGCATGGAATGCGACGAGGCGCCAACCCCGAAAGGGATCTCCAAATCGCTGCGCGATGATTCGCTGATTCACCTGCGGGTGCTGCGCTCGGCCGCGCTGCGCGCGAATCGCGAGGCGCCGGCCGACGTGGAGCAGCTTCGCGTCCGGCTGCAGAGCGAGATGGCGAGCCGCAAGCCGGCGGAGGAGAAAATATTTTGAAAATTACGGTTGAATCGACCGGGAAGCTGGTGCAGTTCGAGGTCGGCACCGCCTCGGGCGACTCTGTCGTCGTGCCCGCGCGCATCTGGGAAGGCTTCACCGACGACGGGATCCCGGTGCACTGCTACATCACGCGCATTTGCCCGACCATCGCCGAGCCGGTGCCGCCCATTATCGCGGCGAAGTTCGCGAAGGACCTGCAAGAATGCGTGCCACCGTCGGCCGCGGTGCGCTCGATCCCGCTGCGGATGATCCTGTGAGCAAGGTCACTAAACTGGCCGACCAGGTCGAGCTCGCGGCCGCGCGCGAGCGCGTGAGCCGCGTCATCATCCCGCCGCCGGCGCCGGCGGCGGCGCCAGGATTTTCGCCAAGGTTCACGCGCGAAGGCCTCGACAGCCTGATCGATATCGTGGTCAAGAAATCGGTCGCGAGCATCCGTGCGCGAGAAGCCGCACAGCGGCGCACGTCTGATTAAAAGTGGCGTTATTGCGTCGGCACCATTAAAGGTGCTAAAATAGCTCACGATTCAAAAAACGGGAGCACAGTCAAGTGGCGGACAAACCTGTCAAGCGCGGCCGAGGCCGGCCGTCTCTCACGGGCAAAGCAGGCGAGCGGTTTCACATCCGCCTCCCGCAATCCCTCGCGGATGATCTGAAAGCCGCCGGCGGCGGTTCCCTGTCACGCGGCATTATCCGCCAGGCGCAAGGCGAGCCGCCTCTGCGCACGCCCGCGCAAGGGCGAGCCAGCAAACGCGCGCGCGCGGCGGCGGCGAAGCCGTGAACTGGGAAAAGGTGCTTGCGTGGATAGTGGTTCCAATGCTTGCCGGAGCGGCTTGCGTGGCGATCGGCGTCTACTTCGGAAACAGGATCGGCAAATGAAGCGCGCAGCCACTTACGCCCGGTTCTCCACCGACAAGCAGACCGAGACGTCGATCGACGATCAGCGTCGCGCCTGCAACGAGTACGCGAAGCAGAACGGCCTACAGGTGGTCCATGAGTTTGCGGACCTCGCGATCTCGGGCGCTGCTTTCGGTAATCGCCCAGGCATCAAGGATCTGCAGCGCGCCGCCTTCGCCGGCGAGATCGACGTGATCCTGATTGCGGATCTCACCCGTATGTCGCGCCAGAGCGCGGATCTGCTCAAGTTCCTCGAGCGTGTGCGCTTTCGCAAAATCCGCGTGATCGGCGTGCTCGATCACTTCGACTCGGATCAGCGCCACTCGCGCATGCAGGCGGGACTGTCCGGCATCATGTCGGACGAGTATCGCGCAGCGGTCGGCGAGCGCACGCACCTCGCGATGAACTCGCTCGCTCAAAAGGGCAAGCCGACGGGCGGCGTCCTGTACGGCTACACCTCGAAGCGCGAGATCATTCCCGAGCAGGCGCGCGTTGTTCGAGAAATTTTCAAGCGCGCGGCCGCCGGCGAGCCGATTCGCGCGATCGCCTCGGACTTGAACGCGCGACAAGTGCCCTGCGCCGGCGCGCACATCAAACGAACCTCACACGGTCGATGGGTGCTGCCGACGCTCGCGGCCATGCTGCGCAACGAAATGTATATCGGCCGCGTCGTGTGGAACCGCTCGCAGATGATCAAGGATCCGGATCGCGGCACCCGGCTGCGGCGCGCGCGGCCGCGCTCGGAATGGAACGTCACCGAGCACCCCGAGCTCGCCCTGATCGCGCGCTCGACCTGGGACGCGGTCCAGGAGCGCATCGCGCGACGCAAATCGGCGGTCGGCCCGAACGGCGGCGGCCGCAGCCGTTATCCGCTGTCGGGCATGCTCGAGTGCGGCGAGTGCGGTGGCAGTTTCATTCTCGCCGGCGGGGGCAAAAATACGGTCAAGAGTTACGCCTGCTGCACCCGTCACTATGGCGGAAGCGATGCCTGCGCCAATTCGATCCGTGTGCCGATGGATCTGTGCGTGGACGAGCTGCTCGAGCCCGCCTTGACCGAGCTGCTATCGGACGCCGCGGTTCACCGCGGCGTCGCGCGGATTCGCAAGCTGCTGAAAGAGCAGCCGGCTGAAACCCAGGCCAACGTTGCCCAGTTGGAGGCCAAAGTTGCTCAAGTTCGCGCCCTGGTTGCATCGGGCGCCCTCGATGCCGACATGGCAGAGCCCGTGTTCGCGAAACTCGATGCCGAGCGTGCGGCGCTACGGCACGCCGCGCACCGAGTGCCCGTCATCCCTTTCGGCATCGAAGCGGAATACCGCGCGCACGCCCGGCGCCTGCGCGACGATCTGAAAGGCGAGGACGCCGACGCGGCCCGCGCCGCGCTCGTCGAGTGCTACGGTCCGCGCGTTCGATTGCTGCCGGACCCCACACGCAAGCACCTGATTGCGGAGGTTTATTTGCAGACAGGCGCCCTGCTCGCGGCGGCCGGCGGCGTCACGCGGATATCACTGCATAGCGGGCACCCGCTCTGCACTCATATCCCACTAATCCCAAAGGCCTAAAAATGGCCAGAAAGCCGCCACGGCGCCCCAAACGCCCCCCAGGTCGCCCGGTAACTAACCCCCCAGGGCCGCGCCGCTCTCAGGCCTTCTCAGGCGCTCCCAGGCCGGGCAACCGGGCCGCTTCCCGGCGCCCTTCGCGTACTGCAGACGTCAATACAACGTCCAGACGTCCGGCCGGTTTCCGCTTTGAGACGGTCTGCATCGGCTGCGGCTGTACGGATAACCAGGCCTGCGTCAGTGACCTGGGCGAGCCCTGCCACTGGGTCGCGGAATATCAGCGGCGCGGTGTGTGCAGCGAGTGCGCGACGCGGATGTGCAGCGCGCTCCTGCGCAATGTGCACTCGGGCGATGCAGATTGGCCGGCGGCCGCGCGCCGGATCCGATTGCGGATAGCGAGCGGCGATCCGTTCGCGGTGGACCTGTGACTCCGATGAGGGCTCGCGACTTTGTGCTGCTGGTCGTGTGCGCCGTCATCTTTGCCGCGGTCGGCGCCCGTGCGCTCATCATCATGGGAGTACTCCCATGACTGGACATCACGCAAGTGTCGCGGCCGCCGCGCCGTGATCCAGAAGAACCTAACTCGCTGGTGTGGATCCAGCCTCCGGAGAAGTCATGAAAACCAAAACTAGACGCCATATTTCCCCTGCGCGCTTCATCAAGCTCGAGGGCGCCATCGAGGACACCAGCACCGGGCTTCTTTGGGCGAGCGAGGACCTCGGCACCGACCGCCTGAATTGGGCCAACGCGAAAAAGGCTGCGGCGACGCTGGACCTGTGCGGGCTCAAGGGATGGCGGCTGCCGACGATCAGGGAACTGTTGACGCTGGCCGACTACGAGCGCAGCTCGCCGGCGATCGATCCGATCTTCTCCAGCTGCAAGTCCGATTGGTATTGGACCTCGACCCCATTAGCGTCGTCGCCCGGCGATTACGCGTGGTACGTCTTTTTCAGCTACGGCAACGCGTACTGCAGCCTCCAGGGCTACTTAGGCCTGGTCCGTGCCGTGCGCGCCCGTCAGTAATTAACATTTTGGGAGATCCTTCCATGGGAAATCGATTCACGAAGATGAGCGCTGCAGGCGAATTGCTCGCGGACGATGCTGAAGCATGGGGCGCGGTCCTCGACAACACCACCAACCTCATCTGGGACGCTGGCGAATCTTCTAAGTCAATGACCTGGAAGAAGGCGCTCGAGTATCCCAAGGTGGGGCTGGCGATTGGGGGTTTCACGGATTGGCGACTGCCCACGGTCGAAGAATTGTTTTGTCTAGCCGACCGCACGAAGTTCAATCCGGCGATCGACACCGCGTTCTTTCCGAAGTGCAAGGGCGACTGGTATTGGAGCTCCACCGTCGACGCGTCGTCGCCCGGCGATTACGCGTGGCTCGTCAGTTTCGACGGCGGCGGCGCGCTCTACTACCACCAGGACTTCGAAGGCCTGGTCCGTGCCGTGCGCGCCCGTCAGTAAATTGACTTTTGGGGATTCCGATGCCCTTTGAACTGCCGCCGATCGTGAAACTCGCGGAGCGCCTGCTGCTCGAGGTCGAGCTCGTAGTGCGTGGGTTTCCGCGATATCACAAATACACGCTCGGATCTGAACTGCGTGAGCAGGCGCGCAATGCCGTCCGATATGCACACCGGGCCTGGCGTGACCAGGTTCGGCGCGCCGAGTGGGCCGGCAAGCTCGCCTTTGCGATTGATGATCTGAAGTTGAGCCTGCAGCTCGGCAAGCAGGTCCAGGCGTTCAAGAGCTTCCGGCAGTTCGAAGCGATTGCTCGATTAGCCGCCGAGTTGGGTCGGCAGTGTGGGGGCTGGAGAAAGCAGATTCATTCCAAGGGGCAGAATGCGCGACCGGCGATGAGCCCTTCAGCGCAGCGTCCCCAGATACTGAGTTCCCGTGACGCCTCACCGGAGGCCAGCCTATGACGAAGCCGCGGTACCCTTGCGGATCTGCGGCCGGGTCGAAAGTGCGCGGGATAGCGTCGTCGCCCGGCGATTACGCGTGGAACGTCAATTTCAACAACGGCAACGCGAACTACAACCACCAGGACAACAAAGGCCTGGTCCGTGCCGTGCGCGCCCGTGAGTGTCAGGATGTTTCGCTTCGCGACCTTCACACTGCCTGGAGCCGGGCGCGGCGAGCCAAACGCCCAAGCGCGAATCAGCTTAACTTTGATACCCACTGGCTCGATCATCTGCTGGATCTGCAGCGCCGACTGAACGCCGGCACCTGGTCGCCGGCGCCGCCGACCTGCTTCATCGCGACCCTTCCGAAGGCGCGGGAGATCCACGCTCCCGACTTTGTTGATCGCGTCGTGCATCACTGGCTGGTGCCGCAGATCGAGGCGATCTACGAGGACGCGTTCATCCATGACAGTTTCTCGAACCGAATCGGCAAAGGCACACATGCCGCGGTCGCTCGGCTTCGGTCTTTCGTTCGGCAAGTGCATTCGGGTCAGGGCGGCGGCTGGTATCTGCAGCTCGACGTGCGCAATTTCTTCAACTCCATCCATCGCCCGACGCTCTACGCCCTGCTCAAACAGCGGATTGATCGCCATGGTCTGCCGACCGTGGTTCGCCGCACCACTCACGCGCTGCTGCGCTTCTCGCCCATCGCCGGCGGCGTGCGCTATGTCGGCACCCAAGCCGAACGCGCCCGCGTTCCTGCGCACAAGCGCCTCGAGAACGCCGCGCCAGGCTGCGGTCTCGCGATCGGCAATCTCTCGAGCCAGTTCTTCGCCAATGTCTATCTGGACGCGCTCGATCAGTTTGTGAAGCACGAGCTGCGTGCGCCGCGCTACCTTCGATACGTCGACGATTTCGTCCTCGTCCATGACAGTCGCGAGCAGCTGCAGGCCTGGCAGCGTCAGATCGAATCCTTCCTGCGCGAGCGGCTTCGGCTCGAGCTGAAAGCCGACATCAGACTCAAGCCGCTCCCTTCCGGATGCGACTTTCTGGGTTATGTCGTCTATCCCACCCACATCGTCGTGCGCCGGCGCGTCATCGCGCACGCCCGCGACAGGCTTGCTGCGTGGCAACGGCAGCATGTGCACGGTTCGCGCATCCGAGCGACGCCTGCACAGCTGGAGGTCTTCCGCTCGGTATGGCACAGCTACGACGGACATTTCGCTCACGCCAATGTGCATCGGCTGCTGAGACGGTTTCACGCCGAGTATCCGTGGCTTAACGCCGCTGCGCGGCCCCAGCGGCTCAGTCACCGACCGGACCATCGCCATGTTCAACGCGATTTTGTGTTTTGGGACCTGGATGCCGGGTGACATGAAGCCCGTCAGCTTCCCGCAAGCGACCGTGGTGTACGCCAAGGATCAGCCCGAGTACGTGCCGCTGCCCGCGCACGTCTCGATCCACGGCGTCGTCACGAGCTGTTGGGAACTCAGCAACGAGGAGCTCGCCGAAATTATCCTGACGCGGCGCATCTGGTTGCAGGCGATGACTTTCGGCGCCGCCCTACAACCAGCTGCCGTCCGTCGAGATCCCGCTGGAACTCGGGTGACCATTTTTCTGTTCCTCGCCGCCGTCAGCGCCGGCATCCTCGCCGCTCGGCTCGTTATCGTCCGCCGGCGTCGCGGCCCACGGGCGCCGCCGGCGCGAAGCCGATCCACACAGACGAGCGCGACGCGCGCACCGCGCAGACGCTAAACACAAAAGGAAAACCCTATGAGCATCTGGCGAAATCGAATCGTCGCCGACGGCCAGGCGGATCCCGCCTCGCTCACCGACAACCCCAACAACTGGCGCGTGCATCCGAAGATCCAGCGCGCGACGGTGGAGGATTCGCTCGACAAAATCGGCTGGATCCAAAAGCCGATCATCAATCGCACCAGCGGCCATCTGATCGACGGGCACCTGCGGGTGGCGAGCGCGATCGCGCGCGGCGAGACGTTGATCCCCGTCTGCTACGTGGAGCTCACCCCGGACGAAGAAAAAGCGGCGCTCGCATCGCTCGATCCCATGTCCGCCATGGCGGTGATGGACGGCGAGAAGTTGACCGAGCTGCTGCAGAACCTCGAGTTCGGCGGCGGCGCGCTCGACGCCATGTTCGACGAGCTGCGCGAGCAGGCGGAAGGCTCGACACTTGCGGCCGCCAGCAAGAACATCGAGGTGCCGCAGGTCGGTGTGCCCGTGGTCAAGGCGGTCATTGCGGCGAGTGAAATTCTCTTGATCGAACGCGCGTTAACCGCGAGCGGCGCGCTCAATCGCGGTGAGGCGCTCGTCAACATTTGCAAGGTATTTCTCCATGAAAAAGGACAGCATGACGCTCAACCAGAAGGCGTCGTTACGCTTGAGCCTCTTGAAGCAGATCACCCACCCCATCGTGCTCGAGACGCACGCGGGGACGGGCCAGGTGTGGAAGCGGGTGTACAGCGAAATCCTAAGCGGCGTCGCGTTCGACGAAAAGGCCGCAAAGGCTGAGCTCCTGGCGATCCAGCGTCCGACCTGGAGCGTGTTTGAATCCGATTGCGTCGAAAGCCTGCGCGCCGGCGTCGGCTCGCACTTGCCGATCAATCTGATTGATGTGGACCCGTACGGGGAACCCTGGCCCGCGATCGAGGCTTTCTTCGCCTCCGAGCGGCCCTGGCCGGAGCGGATCGGCTTCGCGATCAACGACGGCGTACGCACCAAACTTAAATTGACCGGCGGCTGGGACGTCGAATCGTTGGGGCACGCGGTGCGCCACTTCGGCAACAGCGTGATGTATGCCGAATATCTAAAGATCGCGCGATGGAACCTAAAACGCCTCGCCGAGGCACGCGGCTACGAGCTCGCGCATTGGACTGGGTACTATTGCGGCCACGGCGACTGCATGACGCACTACGCCGCGGTGTTCGATCGATTCTAGAATGAAGCCGCGCAGCCGCTGCCGATGTCTCTGGTGCGGATGCAAGGGCTGCACGCGGCCCGCGTGCCGCGTGCACTACCACAACGC
>QGNH01000077.1_pt5 | contig 40042 bp, 37 predicted proteins | sample 1735481 | NCBI WGS metagenome assembly QGNH01 (sample SAMN09239004, study PRJNA386568) | Viral metagenome, whole genome shotgun sequencing project. | reverse complement strand
CAGTAGGAGCACCACCGATGGGTGGAGCACCAATGGGTGGAGCACCAATGGGTGGACCAGCCCCGACAGTTTGCCCTCCCGGCACAATCCCATGCCCGGGCGCTCCGGGTGGACAGCCAATCCCACAAGCGGGAGCAGCACCAATGGGAGCAGGCGCACCACCGATGGGTGGAGCACCAATGGGTGGAGCACCAGAAGGTATGCCACCAATGGGTGGAGCACCAGAAGGTATGCCACCAGAGGGTGGAGCACCTGAAATGGGTGGAGCACCAGAAGGTATGCCACCAGAAGGTCAACAACCGCCTCCATCTGACGTTCCTGCACCAGCAGGCGAGGAAGAAGACGAGGAATTTGACTTGAATGAACTTTTGGAAAGCCTCAAAGCCGAAATCGGTGAAAACGCCGAAGAGGAAGAAGAGGAAGAAGAAGAGGGTAAGAAACTTGACGAACAGACGAAGCTGACTTCATCTGGTATCGGAAGTGGAAAAGCCGGTGGTTCTCCAAACAAGAAACCATCCGCCGCCGCAAGTTCTACCTCGAAGATTGAATCCGCAGCCAACGATGACGAAGGTTATCCAACGACAGACCAAGCGAAAGTCGTGGCGAAGGAAGCAACTACGGCAAATCGCCCGAACAAGGCGACCAATGCTACCAAGGATAACCTCTCTACCCCATCATTTGGTGGTAAGGGCGGAAATTCAGGCAGTGGACAGTCCGAAATCGGATACCCAAAGACTGACCAAGCCAAGGTAACAGCCAAGGAAGCTTCTGGCGCAACTCGTCCTAATCAGGCGAAGAACGCAACGAAGACCAATCTTTCCACCCCGGGTGGAATGCTCGAAGAGAATGCATTTCTCAAGAAGCAAATCAACGAAGCGGAAGATGTAATCCGCTACGTCAAAGGACAACTTAATGAGGTCAACTTGTTGAATGCCAAACTGCTTTACACGAACAAGCTGTTTAAGTCTTACAACATGAACAACGAACACAAGATGCGTATTGTTGAAATGTTTGACCTTGCCAAAACCGTTCGTGAAGTAAAGTTGACTTACGCCAACATTACCGAGTCATTGAATTTCGGTGGAACCGAAGTGAAGAGAAAGTCCCAGACTTCCTCGACAGTTCAGTCTATTACCGAAGGTCTCGCATCAGGCGCAGTCGCATCAACCAAGCCCAAGGCTATCATAACCGAAGGCAAGTTCGCCAGCAGAATGAAACAACTCGCAGGCATTCGTAGCGAACCAACAAAGAAGTAATCTGAGCGAGAAACTGAAAGAAAAACAATCATATGGAAAACGTAAAAGAACTGTTGACCAATGCGTTGAACCCCCAAGCCCGTCTTATGGCGGAAACCCGTGGTCTTGTCTCCAAGTGGGAAAAGACTGGTTTATTGGAAGGGTTGCGAAACGACATTGAGAAGTCGAATATGTCGGTGTTGCTTGAAAACCAAGCAAAGCAACTGATTGAAGAGTCATCCGTGACCGGAACTCAGAGCAACTCTGAGCAATGGGCAGGTGTGGCACTCCCACTGGTTCGCCGTGTGTTCGCTGAAATCGCCGCAAAGGAATTCGTCTCGGTGCAACCGATGAACCTCCCAAGCGGTCTGGTGTTCTATCTGGACTTCAAGTACGGAACGAACCAAAACGTGTTTCAAGCGCAGCCATCGTCCGAAGATTCCCTCTTCGGTGGTGTCTCTGGCTCTGGTGACCTTTACAACTCTTGGAAGCTTGGCTCAACCAATGCTCCAGTTGGCGGTCTCTATGGTCCGGGTCGCTATGCTTATACCATCAACGACACTGCCTCGGTAGTGGCCGTGACGGTTGGTACGGCTTCACTCGCAGACATCAACTTCGACACTGGTAACAGCAACGACCCAGTAGCAGCAAGCCTTTCGGCTTCCTACGCCGCTGGTCTTCTGTTCACCCTTACGACTAATGGTTTGACGACTACGGCTTCTCTCGGTGGCTCATACCCCGACTTGAACGCAGTTCGTTCGTTCATGCCAATTAGCCCGTACATCATCACTTGGTTCCCAGGATTCAGCCGTTTCAATGGTCCCGAAGCCGTGTTTGTTGTTAGCGCAAGCGCAGCCAACGCCGCATTGCTGGCCAATGTTGGAACGAGCGGAACAGCATCTATTAACTATAGTTTGCAACCAAAGGATACCTCCCGTGGTGACTTTGAAGATCGCCTTGGCAAGTCCACGGCAACGGATACTGGTCTTAACAAAGACATCGGCATCCCAGAAGTCAACCTTGAGTTGAAGAGCGAGCCAATCGTCGCCAAGACTCGTAAGTTGAAGGCAGTCTGGACCCCAGAACTTGCCCAAGACTTGAACGCATACCACTCTGTTGACGCAGAGGCGGAACTTACCGCTCTTCTGAGCGAGTACGTCTCGATGGAAATCGACCTTGAAATCCTCGACATGCTTATCAATAACGCCCCATCAATCAACAAGGAGCGTTGGTCCGCACGTCTCAACCGTGAAATCATCAAGACTGGTTTGAACAACTACCAGATTGTTGATCAAGTAACAGCCGGAGCCGGTGGTTACTATACCAAGGCAACTTGGTATCAGACGTTGGGGAATAAAGTGCAGAAAGTCTCCAACAAGATTCACCAGTTGACCCTCCGTGGTGGTGCTAACTTCATGGTCGTTGGACCAGATGTCGCAACCATCCTCGAATCCATCCCAGGATTCGTGGTTAACACCGATGGTGACTCTGCGAAGTTCGCAATGGGCGTGAGCCGAGTCGGAAGTTTCGCTTCCCGATTCCAAGTGTATAAGAACCCTTATATGCAGGAAAACCTCATCCTCATGGGCTTCCGTGGAAATAACTTCCTCGAAACGGGTGCTGTGTACTCACCATACATCCCACTCATTCAGACTCCGCTGGTTTATGACCCAGTAAATTTTACTCCGAGAAGGGGAGTCATGACACGCTATGCTAAGAAGATAGTGCGTCCTGAATTCTACGGTCTGATCTACGTGTCTGACACGAACCAGGTATAATCATACTTGTCCAAATTCAAACGAGCCGCCATCAGGGCGGCTCTCTTTTTTTGTACTGTCGAGAACAATTTTGATATTTATATCTGAAAGGAAAAACTCTATGACTATACGCAAACTAGGCTGGAAGAAACAGTCCCTCGACTCCCGAGATTTGAAGATGGTTCACTTCTCTTTGGTAAAAGAACTTCCTCTTACTGCCGCTCTCCCAACTGTTGTCAACCTTCGTAAATGGTGTTCAGAAGTTCAAGATCAAGGAGACCTTGGTAGTTGCACTGCCAATGCTTGGGCTGGTATTCTCCAATTCAACGAAAACCGATACCCAACCCCGGGTAAAAGGTATTTTGATATGAGTCGTCTGTTCATTTATTATAATGAACGAGCGATTGAAGGCACAATCACAGATGACTCAGGTGCCCAACTCCGTGACGGAGCTAAAGCCATTGCCAATTACGGGTCCGCACCCGAATATCAATGGCCGTATGACACCACACGTTTCGCTGTGAAACCTCCACAACCCGTCTATGACGCAGCATTTGTGAATCACATTCACAGTTATTACTCGCTTGATGCCAAGACACCAGACCGAACACTCCGCAACCTCAAGACGTGTATCGCCGCTGGTCAACCATTTGTATTCGGATTCATGGTCTATGACAGCTTTATGGACGATGCGGTTGCACAGACGGGTGTCATGCCGATGCCAAATCTCAAGACCGAAGAGATTCAAGGCGGTCATGCCGTAATGGCTGTCGGCTATAATGATACCGAACGACGCTTCCTCGTCCGCAACTCTTGGGGACCGGGATGGGGTCTCAAGGGAACCAACGCCGGATACTTCACATGCCCTTATGCCTTTATTTCCGACCCAAATATGGCATCTGATTTCTGGACCGTGGTCAAAGAAATCTGAAAATATTCAGTCGTTTTATATTCAGTCGCTCTATTTATAGGTATGGGAAGATACCGATTAAATAGAACCGAATATGAACTCCGAGAACAAAAACGACTCCGCAATCAGCGTTATTACCAACGGCACAAATCCAGAATTAAACGTCGTCAAATGCAACGATACAACCCCAAACATTCTTCCGATAGATAACAAGATTGCATTTCTTGGAAAATTGTGCCGAAATGGGCACGAATATAACTCTACTGGAATGAGTCGTAGATTTGTACGTGATGGAAGATGTTCTGAATGTAGAAGTGTAGGTCGTCAAAAGTGGTATCACGCAAATACTGAATATGCTAATGGGTTGACTAATGCATGGCGAGAAAATAACCGAGAGCAATCCAATGCTTCTGCTCGTTTATGGTGGAAACAAAATCCAGAAAAATGCAGAAAAAATAGATTTTATTGCATAAGCAAATCGTGGTTCAAGACAAGACTTATCAACAAAAAGTCTCAATGCAAACGTTCTGGTCTTGAGTTTGACCTTACTCCCGGCTTCTTAGAAGAACTGTGGAATAAACAAAACGGAAAATGTTACTGGTTACATATTCCCATCAAACTTGAACAAGAAAAGTGTAATCCATTAACCGCAACGATTGAGCGTTTAGACTCAACTCGTGGATATACAAGAGACAATGTTGTATGGGCATCCTATTTTGCTAATACTGGAAGGCGGGATTGTCCTTCCGATGAGTTCAAACAAATCATAAATGCCGTCAAAAACGCTCTCATTTCTGCTTGACACAAATCCTTTGATATGTTATGATGAGATTATTATGAAATGTCGCTGGGTGGTAGAAAATTTCACGGACTCCGAGGATTATAAAAACCTCGTTGATGCCATTCAAAATGCTGGTCATGACTGCTATGTTATTGGCCGACGCAATAATTTCGACTTCAATCCCTCGGGATACCAAGAGAACGACTGCGTTATGTTTCAAGGGTCCATCCAAATGACCCGCCATTGCAAGAAAGTCCTTCCCAAGGGCTGTCGTCCAATTGCTTTCTGCACTGAGCCAAACTTCCTGTGCTCGACTTATTATCCTCGGGTTCAAGAGTTTTTGTTCAATGATAAACACAAAATTGTCCTAGTATCCGAGTTAAAGGCTCATATGTTTGACTTCTACANNGGCAAGGAAGCCATGATTTACATCCGTCCTGACCGGGGCGACAAGCCTTTTGTGGGGCAATTGCTTGATATGCAAGATTTCGAGCGGTTCTGGAATAACAATGTCGTCTGTACGGCAGAGGACCAAGACTTAGTGGTTGTGAGCACGCCAAAGACCATCCAGGGCGAATGGCGATACGTTTGCAGTCACCACAAGGAAATCATCGCCCAGTCAACCTACCAGTATCAGGGAAAGAGGACTTACATCCCCTTTGCCCCTCCCAAGGCCACTGAGTTGGTCAATAAGGTGCTGGACACTGGCTATTTTCCTGACCCTGTATTCACAATAGATATTTGTCAGGATGCGGACGGTACATTTTGGTTATTGGAATATAATTCATTTTCTTCCGCAGGGTTGTATGCGTGTGATAAGAAATCTATAGCCGAAAAAGTTTCGTCCATAGCCGAGCACGAATGGGAGTCATCCACATATTCCCAAAAATAAATGAAACATCTGGCTATTCACTTCATACTTATTTGTATATGAAGTACAACCTCATTGGAAAAACGTTTACACATCTTACTGTCGTAGGTCTTGCTCCACGGGAATCGTGGAAAGGAAATACTCGTTACTGGATTTGTCACTGCGATTGTTGTGGGAAGGAAAAAACCATTCGCACATCCCACTTAACACTAGGCAAAACAACTTCATGTGGATGCTTACGATTGCGTAGAGCCAAGACACACCCGAACTGGACGGGGCACGGAGATATTTCTGGCGACTTTTTCTATTCCCTCGTCGCTCACGCTAAAGCAAGAAAAATTCCTGTAGCGGTGACTATTAAACAGATATGGGAGTTGTTCGTAAAGCAGAATAAAAAATGTGCGTTGTCGGGAGAAGATATAACTTTCCAATCAAATTCGAGAAGCCGAGATGGAACTGCCTCTTTGGACCGTATTGACAGCACACGGGGATATACCATAGACAACGTGTGGTGGGTTCATAAAGACATTAACACAATGAAGTGGGATTTGGGACTAGAAAGATTTAAGCATCTTTGCAAGCGAGTAAGTGAAATTGCCGAGGTAGAATACCTCAAAACATTGCCTGCGTAATGGCTTTCATGCCTCATATTTATATGAGGCATGATTTCATTTTCCAAAATTCTAAAGCAAATCCTCACTGAGAGGATGACGTTCCGTCAGTTGTACCAAGGTAGTGAATCGGGACGCAAAGAGCGAGGACGCCAAGATGTAAATGCCAAGTCAATGCGTGTTATGAGCATTGACGAGAATGAAGCTTGGGCATTTTCATACAAATCCAGTCCCTCCACCACAGGAAACCGATGGCATGGCTATGTTCAATTTTTCAAGGAAAATGTGCGACAAACTGATGACGCCATGAAACTTGAATGCATGGTGGATTGTGACTGCCCAGACTATCGTTACAGGTATGCCTATAACAACGCACAGGCGGGAGTAGGACGCATTGGAAAGGCATCGGAGTGGCCGTATGGCAATGACAACAACGGACGAAAGCCAAGGCCACGTAGCCAAGGTGGTGTAGGTGATTATGGAGTAGGTCTTTGCAAGCATTTATGTGCTCTGAGAGACCATTTGCATACCGTTATAAGCCCCGAGGCTCCTGAACCAGAAGATGCGGCACCACCACCCGAGAAGAAGGTTAAACCATCCGTTCCCACCCCTCCTTCGGATAAGGCCCAGACAATGAAGGCTCCGGACCCCGAGGATGATACCTATACAGATAGCCGTACAGGTTCGGATACTCTTCAAGAATACGCTTTACCTCAAGCACAGCCAAAACCACCCGGATACCAGTCTGAACTCTACAAGAGGATGTCAGAGTTCGTACAAAAGAATCCCGAATTTGAAGTCATGTATGAAGGCGAATCAGATTAACCAACTTATCAAATACATCGTTGAGGAATCTCTCGATATGCTGGAAGCCCACCAACAGGGTAACTGGTGGATTGACAACTCTGGTCAAGTTCAAACCAGCGGTGAAGCGGGCCGCACTGACGATGATTTGATGCAAAATGAGAGATGGAAGAAGATGTCTTCAACCAAGGATAAAATTACTATCACCACTTGGGACTTGAAAGCGGAAGACCTTCGTCTCATTCTTCAAGGTATTAAAGGTATTATGGGTATTGAGGCCACAGAAGATGACCCTGATGCCGATGTTGGTAAGGATGGGTATGCCGGTCCTCGGGTGGACATTCATCTTGCGAACAAGAAGAAATCCTTTCGGAATGTCCCATTGGCTATTCTACAGAAATGCCTTCCTTCTGGTATGAGGAATTATGAAAAGGGTAAGAATCCAGATCTTGCCGGACCAGTAACAGAGGCCAAAAGCTTCCATCATCTTCACAAGGATTATCGCATGTATGAGGGCGATAACCATGTTTATGCTATTTTCGAAGATGGCACACGCCTCGTATTCGAAGTCCACTACCACAATACCCACGGGGAGGACCGAGATAAGTGGCGTCGTCGTGCATTTTCAAAATGGAAAACTCTCGCCAATGAAATTCATAAGGATGTACAATTGAGCGAAGCAGGAAACCCACAAGAAAAGTCGTGGAAACAAGCTTTTGCAGAAGCCCTTGAGCATCCTGAACTCCAAGAGTTCATTCGCAATCATTCTAAGCATCGACCCATTTTTACGGGCAATGATTAATTACTTCCGGATATAGAACTCGTTATTTGCCCGAAAACGTTTCGCTCGTTGCAAATCTCACCTACGGCTACATAGATAGCTCCTACTGCATTAGAAAGCGTTGAGCTACTAAGAGCTGCGGTTAAAACATCGTCGATGATAACTAACTGGTCTTTACCTTGTACGATTATAGCTTGTTGGCTATCATAGGGGCAAACGGTAACGCAAGCTCTTACTGGGTCATTAACATTACCTCCATCGGCTACTATTTGAAGACGTTTGATCCATATTGCGTCGGCATTAACCGATGGGACTGTTATTGGGGTTGATAATTCAATTGGCATATGTTTATTGTTTTACGTTACTTTTCGCCAAATTAATGATACCGAGGCATTAGCTGCGTTACCAGCAATTCCATTCCACCCCAAAACTAATACATCAGAGTTCCCATCAACATCCGATCCTAAAGCAAATGTAGGATCGTAGTTTATAGTGTTTACTGTTTGATTTCCCGCACTAATTCCCGAAAATATTTTTGTTCCCTCATTGGCGATTATTAATGTTGCGGCAGAAGAAGTTGCAAATTGAACATTACTGTTTGGTACATTTTGCCAATTAAATCCTAAAGAGCCACTTGGATTTATTAACAATGTAGTTTCATATACTACATTAGCAGTTATTTGACCAGTTGTTATACTCAAAGGGATAACGCCTGAATCTAAAGACCCGGGCTTTAACCTCAAGGCTACTAATGCACAATATGTTGCTGCATTTATAGTAATTCCGTTAGTATTTGATGCTGCTTTTACAGAACCTATTTCTTGAAACCCTCCTTCGGAGGATACGGTGGAGCAAATTTGTAACATTGATTGTGGGGATGACCCACTGTTGATGATTTCGTATCTTACGGGTTGATTAGGGGTTGATATATACACAGTGCTAAGTGTGTTTGTATTTGTAATTTGGTGGACATAAAATGGAATTCCATTTTGATAAATGCCATATCTTATACGACCTACACCTAACCATTCAAAATCCATAAAAAAGATTTGAGATGCAGTTAAATTCAATAAATTTCCACTCGCCCCAGTTCCATCATAATGATCCAAATTCCAAGATGATTGTGATATAAAAGTATCCGTTGGAGTTCCGGAAATGTTAGTCCTCAACCCTACTCCAAAAGAAGACCCCGATGATTGAAAATACATTCCGTTGTTTTGGTCAAAATAGCCAATTCGTTTAATGGTGCTGGAGGCAGACCCACTAAAATTCCCGGTCATTATTACCAATTGACTTTTTCCTGGTTGATATACATGTCGTCGTTTACTTTGACGAATGCAAGAACTAGTGGCTGCTGCGGTCAAAATAACGGAGGCATTGTTGGCGTTTCTTCTCGGCTTGTTCTCGGTCTGCGGCACGATATGGATTCCATGGCTCTTCAATCCACGGTGGGATAAGTGTATTAGCATCAACGCCCGGTTGATTCCCAATGTTTACTATCGGGACTGGCTGAGAGCCTGAACATTCTGACCATTTCCAATTGGCAAATTTCCATAAGAAATTGGCCGACCCCCACGTTTCGCAAACCTCTGTAATCAGTTCACAATCTGCCCACGTCCAGTTGCCGTTTTTGAACTGGACTCCCTCTCTGCTCCATGGAAGGCAAACTTTGATCTGGTTCATATTATAAATATAACAATTGAGGCCATTATGACATTATTAAGCATATCCTCCACCCAAGCTTATGCGGAGCGTCTGCACAGCATTATAAAAATCCTGTGTCTCAATAGCGGTCAAACCATTATGAATAGCGGCAAATGAATATATAACAAATGGGGCAGAAGGAAAGTTGATGGGGGAGCCTGCATTATTCCAACAATTCAGCCATACGTCAAAATTTGGTCTGGCCCCGGGAAGATCCGCTCCTGTATTTCTGGTTAAAAATCCCATGATGGAATTTGCTTCATAAAGTGCAAGGGAAATTGCCGATGTTCTGCTTACAGAACAAAATGTAAAGTTGTTATTCGATCCGCTAGTTGTGTTATCATTGCTTTGAGTTAAAGACCATGCTTGGTACAAACCTGCACGAATGGCTGTCCCATCGGTATAGACTCCTGCATAATGCACGCCATCCGTAGAAATCATTGAACCTCTTGGATAACTTGCGGGAGTTAGAGTATAGATTGTAAACCCGCCATCATCGTTGCTCGCATAGCAGGTTGCTGGATTAGCTCCCGTTTTCAGATAAGAAGAAACAGGATTAGGAGGGTTAGACCCCGTTATTCCATTGATTCCCAAATTTGAACTTGACAAGTTTACTGGCGTCCACGGGTCGTTTCCTGCTTTATTTATAAGTGGTGTGATTGCTGCGGTAAAATTATCGGGAACAAAGCAACAGACGGAAATCATTTTACTATCAATCCCACTCGACACGAGAGAGTTATAAAATGTATTCATTGCTGTAATCGTGTTGTCTGTTGGCCTTGTTCCGCCATTAACCACGACTCTATCTGCCCACAAGGAAGCGGATGTGACTGCCGTGGTAGCCACGGGATTCAATTGAGCCACAAATGGAAGGTCAAATAAACTTTGTGCCAACATATTATACCTGAGTTGCAAAAGCACCAACAATATCGTTGTCAGTTGAACCATAACAAGTGAGACTGACTACGGCGGTTTTGCTTGCACTGATAGCCGTAGGTGCTGGTCCAAGCCACACCCATTGGGATGGGTAGTAAAGATTACATAGACTTCCACTAGCAGCCATTTTGATACTTGCCATTTTCCCAACACCGAGGTTACTGCCGGTAAGATACACACTCGAACTTAAGCTTGAACTGTGGAACATACCCGCATTGAAATTAATACTGGTCGTGGATGCAAATGCCATTGTAACCAATACACCTACCACATTTGAAGTTACAGAAGCATATGACGCACTTATCTGCAATGGTGCCCAAGAAGCACTGAGCGATGACGACGCCCAAGAAGCTGAAATTGCGTTAAATGCAATATTTGCGGCCGATGCTGTTCCAACCAAGTCTCCTTTGAAAAGGGATGCCTTAATAGAACCACTTGCGGGATTGATGGAGAATAAACTCGTACTTCCGCCGTTGGTGACGATGTTATTACTATTACCTTCAAAAATTATGGGGAATTCTTCGTCCGGGTTTCCAATGTCTGTTACCTGTGCAGTAAAAGCATAGGAAGATGTATTGGACATGGATGCACTCGTAGCATTAGTGACTGAGGAAGTCTGGAAATAGGAGGCCGTACCAGCATAAGAAGCACTCGTTACGACGCCATCAATACCCGAAGCTAGAATATAGCTGGCCGTTTCAGCCGTGGTGATTACGCCAGATTGTGGAGCATAGGATGCTGAAATAGCACGGTCTGCATTAATTGCGTACGAAGCAGAGTCAGCCATATGAGACTGGCTTGCCCATGATGCCGAAACGGCATTGGGGTCATCACTGAATGGTGCCCATGATGCCGAAACGGCAAAAGCTGCATAGGATGAAGTTACAGATGATGTTAGGACCATTTCCAAATTGCCGGATGCATCAGAAAGGATAACGCTATTAGGCTGAACATGAAGAGGGTATTCTTCAAACGTCTCGTTTGTAGTTCGTCTCTCCAAGAAAATGTCTTTTGGTCCGTAGTTCATGATTCGTTATGTTAAGAATGTTGCAATGATGCCAAGGCGACCCTTCGCCATTGTCCTCTCGTGAAGAGATAAAAATATTCGGAGTCATACATTATGTCTCCTTGACTGCCGGGAATAGTGGGGTCAAATTCGGACAAAGCAATTTTTCTCCAAGACCCATGAGAATAAATATACAATGCTTCTTTATTATACTCTACAGAACCGGGAGTTCCATAGAGAGGAACACTGTCAGTACAGGATAGCTGAAATTCTGAGATGGCGACCCATCGCCATTGATGGTTGGAATGGAAATAAAAATACTGAGAATCGTAAGACATGTCTCCATCCTGACCTGCGGCATTCTGTGCGATTGGTACTGGAACAACTCGCAAGAAGAGTGGAGTACCTGCGACTTTAATGCCCTTCCATTTACCTCCAGGTAGAAAGCTGTTATCCACCATGGTAGAGTCCAATACAATCCCCGGGGGAGGAATTACAGTGTCATAGCGGAGATTAGGATAGTTTGGATTGCGCCATTTCTCGGCATTCTGTGGTTCTTGAGACAAATCAAATTCGGTTCGGACTACTTCCATACCCATGACGAACTTTTTAGGAGTCAGGCGTTTTTGAGTGGTCATCTTGTGACGGTCAAGGTAAGTTAACGAATCTGGTAAGATGTAACCGTGTGTAGTCAAATCGAACTCAGTTTTGACCATACGCTCGTCTCCTGCCTGGATTTCTACGTTATGGGCATATCCCCCATCCACTTGTACACGGAATCGGAAGCCCTTACGGCTCCCCCAATAGTCCCGAGTGTTAGTGGCAATAGTTTGTACCACATCATTCATTTGTTCAACATAGGCCGTCCATATAATACAATGATAGCTCAGAACCATGTGTTGGGGCACTACTACACTATAAATTTCATTCACTGGAGCATTCTGGCCAGTAAGTGCATTGAATTGGGTATATTTGTTCTTTTCCGAATACAACTTCATCGCTGACATCTTCATAGCTGACGTATCCAGATAACGATTCAAAAACATCAGGGATGGATCGGCCTCGGAATTGGAACGTTTCAAAATCATGCCGGGGAGAATGATTTTGCCTTGCTTGTCACGCATGTAGCCATCTCGTTGGGCGGATACCCATCGTTCGGGTGGTCCGAAGAAAATAGGAACTGCAACACGCTTGCCTTGGTCGGTGATTTGGATTTGAAGTTGTTGGAGTTGAGTTAGGATGGCTTCATCAATATCATAAAGGGAGATAGTGAAGTTTTTTTGATTGTCAGTATCTCTTCTGGTTTGTTCAGCCCGGTTATTACTAATAAACGCAGTAGAATCCTCATCCGTTATGAACTTTTCGGAACGCTCAATGGATTCCTTTACCGTATTCGGTGCTGGATTTGAAATATCTCCCTTCCAACTCATTATGTTATCTTTCCTCTGCAAATCCAACCTTTATATTGTTTAAGTTTGGATGAACAAATTTTATTTATTGCTCCTTTATCAAGGGGAACGTTCTTGTATTTATGTACCAGTTCACATTGTCCTAAAATTTCTTCTCCATAGGTAGGATGAAAGAATCTGTATTTTCCAATGAAATTCCATTGATTTTCTCCTTTAGGACGCAGCAATGCTTTTTCTCTAATCTTTTCTCGGGTTGTCTTTGATACTGGTTTCCCCAAATGTTTTAGGCGATTTTTTTCTTTCGTTTCTTGAGATTGATGAGTTCCCCATAGTGGATGGTTTTGTCCGCTCATTGCTATAGAAATTTTTTCTTTGGCACTATCTGAAATTTTTCTCCCTATTGCTATCATAGATAATTTTTTCTTTGTTTCTTCGGTATGATGTCTTCCAAGAAAAGATGGTGGATGACATCTATCGGAGGGAATGAGATTATATTCAGCATTTAACAATTTAATAAAATAGTTCTCTCGGTTTTCTAATACTGGGTCAATAGGAGGTTCAACTTTTTCCAACGGCTCCATCTTAAAGTTTTGTTCTCCATATTTATTCCACGACCGCTGTAAATGGGGATTTTGATGTTTATTGTTTCTTAATAAACACCTGTGGACTCCCCACCTTTTAGAGAACTCCGTTTTTGTGGAACCAACATATTTCTTTCCATTCACCTGATTTGTAATTTTATAGATTCCGCTCATATTAACTTTGACGCTCGATTATGTCCACCTTTGCAAGAGTAGTATAATGACAATTTACAATAATCGAGAAACTTTTTTCAGGCTGACCGCCTAACAATTGTTGCTGAACCACGTCGTCAATTTCATGGAACATTTCATTGAATAGAACCAAATCTCCCGTTTGCGGGTAGAGGTTTGAATTCTGCAAATCTTTTTCCATGAACTTGAAGGCGACGTTCTGCTTTCGGTCTGGCCCAAAATCATCGGCTTCTGTACTCATATCGGCACGATCCACCAAGCAAGTAAACTCAACCGGAGTGAAATATTGCTTTCCAGTCTGCGGACTGCTTTCTCCGTACATATTGACTTGGGTTGAATCTGGGGAAACTTTGAATATATGCACGACAGTCTGAATGACATCGCCGAGAAGTTCGTCGTTGATGCCATTAAAAAAGGCAATGTCTCTTTCCGAGAAATAGCGACCATAGAGACCGGGGCCGTTACTTCCTGTTGCTTCGTAAATCATAGATTATCTTTGCCCATGCATTTGGATTAGTTCAACGGCAAGTTGTTCGATTTCGTTAGCATTACTTTCCAGTGTAAGTGGTTTCATATGTCTAACGATTTCTATGATGCGTTTTCCAATTTGAACTTCTCTAGCCTCAGCGGGGTCAGACATGTTAGTCTCATCTTCTTTCACAAACGCTTGGGAATTTTCATTGTCCATGTACCCGTACTCTTTGGCCAATATTCTTGCTTCCTTAATGGCACAGTTTTTGGCTTCCACTACGTTTCGTATGTATCCCATTCCAATGCCTTCCAAATGCTTATAGGTAATTTTGTTACCGGCATTCATGAATATTTTACGGAGACCTCCACGAAGTAATGGTGAGTTCTCATCAGAGTTTGCACTCTCATTTATAAGTTTGAAGGTGTTGCCTCCGAGGTTTTCAAATAGTTTCTGTTTCATAGATTATCCGATGTAGATGTAAAGTGGAACACCTTTCAAAGTGTCCTGTATTTGTTGATTGAATTGTGCTTGTTTTTCCATCTGAGCAAACTTACCAGCAGCTTCAAGTTGTTCCTTCAAACTATCAATAAGGCGTTCCTTGGTGCTTTGGGCTTCGGCACGGAGTTCTGCACCATCGAGGGTTACTTCGCCACCGGGAATTGGGATAACTTGATGTTTCTGACGAATGGAGCCAAGGATTTCCTTACAGTTGGCAAGAAAATAATCACGAATCCACTGCCTACCAGAATCATTGATGTTGGAGTAGGGATGATTAACGTATGGAACGTCGGCAAAATCCGAGACAACGTTGGACCCTGATGGAGACAAAGAACCATTTAGTCGTTCATTCTCATTTATATATTCGAGCCACAGCTTGAAGCTGGTGGTTGGAATAGGCATAATACGAAGCCGATTATTTGCCATTTCAAATGAATATGCAGACTTACGAACTAAATCGTTGAACTGAATGGCTTGCCCTCGAAGTAAATCTTCGAAAATTGGGGTCATCAAGAATTGCACGGCTGGTGAGTAAGCACCGAAGCCAAGTTCTTGTAAGACGTTGCTATATGACATACCCGTCATAGAAAATGGGTCATAGATACGAGCAAAGGCTGGAGGACGGTAGTGAAACACCCGTTTGACTTCAATTCGATCACAATGCTCAACGGTGTCTCCAATGAGTGCTTGCAAATCATAGTCTTGTTGCATCGGATTAACTTGAATAAAGACCTTTTTCCAGTCAACTTTTCCGCCCGTTCCTGCTTCGGAGCCGTAATCCTTGGCAAGGTCGATGATAAACCCAAGTCCTGTGCCTGCGATGGTTCTTCCTGTAAAATTCTGATTCCGGGTCTGGCCTTGAAGCACAAGCATGTTGTTAATCATGTTGTACTCATTAACCTTACCGTTATAAACGTTGACGGCTTCCTCAAAAGCGGCATAGAACTGGATGTCAATTAGTTCAATGGCGACGGAAGGGTAGCCGAGACGGCGTGCGGCCCAAATCATGGAACTATAACAATCCAACTGAAAGGCTGGATCGTTGTCGTACATGTGGAACGCAGTATTTCCTACTACTGCGGAACCACTCCCGGGGAATCGGATTACTGCTTGGTCTCTGATTGCCATATAAAAATGAAGTTCTTATCCCTTATAAATATCGACAATCTTAAGCAATCCACGTTGATATTTATTTATGTCTAGTACCCTGCCGTCAGCGGGATACGTACGCCCTAAATGAAGCCACTTTCACAAAAGTTGTATCAAGAATACGATGATGAGGATGATTTTTCTCAAGAAAGCCCAAAGTATTGGGGATCAGAGGCCGCTGGTTGCATTTTTGTAGCGAAAAATACGGGACGCATTCTCCTTGCCAAGCGAAGTTCCGAAGAAGACCCCCAGCGTGGGGTTATGGAGCCGGGGACTTGGGGGACTTGGGGAGGCAAAGTGGATTGGGGAGAGACTCCAAAAGATGCGGTCATACGTGAAATTGATGAAGAAGTTGGCTATGACAGCGACTACAAACTGGCCTTTCTATGGACTTACGAAGACCAAGAAGAAGGATTTCAATATCATAATTTCCTTGTTATCGTTCCGCAAGAGTTCAAGCCAAAATTGAACTGGGAGAACGAAAATTCCAAATGGGTGGATTATGGCCAATGGCCTCACCCAATGCATTTTGGTCTCAAGGCTCTCATTCAACATGCTGGCCACAAAATTGAGCGTGTGATAAAGCTAATTAAGCGCAAACAATCCGATATACTTGAGGACATGACTCCACCGCCTCCTGCTATTGTGCAGAAAGTACAGACAAATTCTCCTGCTATTCCTGCCAATATTGCGGATGCATATATTGTAGCCACAACCCTTTGGGGAGAAGCTCGTGGTGAGGGTCAGAAAGGAATGACGGCGGTTATGAATGTCATCATGAACCGGGCCAAAGGCGATTTTAAAAAGGCCCGTTCCATTGTGCTTCAACCGAAGCAGTTCTCCATGTGGAATCATATTGATTCTCCGGAACAATATTCCATAAAACTGGCGAAAACCTATCGGGAGGACAATACGTGGAAAGAATGTGTCAAAATAGTTGACCTTGCGATGAGGGGCGAATTGAAAGACATCACGGGCGGGGCTATATTCTATTTCAATCCAAAAATAGTTACGCCATCTTGGGCAAAGAAAATGGTTAAGACCGTAACTATAGGGCATCACGATTTTTACAAACCTGCTCCCAAAGTCACGTTTCATAAGAAAAAGGGACCAATGAAATTGGCGTTGCGTGAAACTTTAGAATCGGAAGATCCTCATTCGGCGGTGATTATTCGAAAGGGTATCGTAGGCGTTGGGCAATATGAATATGAATTGCGTTCCCCATTTTCCTACATCCGCTATCGTTATGAGCCCGACAATAAGTTATTTTATCTCGACAACATTGCTACTCCCCAGTATCAGGGTAAAGGATATGCCAAAGCAATTCTCGAAACCTTTTTCCGACTTATCAAGGAGTATGGCGGAGCACTTGACAGTGATTCCTATACTACTTCCGGAATGACTAAGATTAAGCCTGCCGTTGAGTTCTTTTCAAAGAAATATGGGGTCCGACTCGTTCAAGGTAGTAGAGACTATTTGGTAGAAAGCCTTGATGACGTGGCAGTTATCCTCGGAGGAATTAGTAAATCCGGCTCACAATTACCTCCAATTTACAGCACGAATCAGCTTGCACGGCATCCCGATGATATGGTAGCATCCTCGGATGTACGTTGGCGTTATTATCCGGATTTAGAGCAACTGGATTATCACGGGAAACCAACAGAAGATGAACATGAAGCAACGAAGATATTTTTAAGCCAAAAAGGATTTCGAGTAAGGCGAGTCCATTATCTCGGGAATTCCTCTTCAATTAGAGAAAATTTAGTTATGGAAGCACAACGAGCAACACCAAAACAGCTTGTAGAATTCCTACGAGCACAGATTAAAGGCACGGAATGGGATGGCAAAATATTTGCTGTCGGCGGTTTCGTGCGTGACCTCCTACTTGGAAAGGAACCCAAAGACCTCGACTTGGTTGTCAGCGTCAATCAAGGAGGGCTTTTATTTACTAAATGGCTCGGCGAGAAACTTGGCATTTACAAGGAAAAGAGCAACCCTGTCGTTTTTCCAACATTCGGCACGGCTAATCTGCGTCTCGATGGTGTAGTTTGGAATGGCATTGATTTCTCGGGCGAGGCACTTGATGTTGTGATGTTCCGTAAGGAGCAGTACCACGACCCCAACTCTCGTAAGCCCGTGGTGCAGTTCACACCCCACATTGAAATTGATGCACAGCGACGTGATATTACGTTCAACGCTATCTACCTCGACATCGCCTCGGGCGAGATTCTCGACCCTACGGGGCAGGGCAGGGCGGATTTGAAAGCGGGCGTCGTGAGAACGGCTATCGACCCGACGATTATTTACACGGATGATGCTCTCCGCATGTTCCGTGCTGTCCGCTTTGCGGCACAGCTTAACTTCAAGCTGTCACCAGAAGTTATAGATGGCATCAAGAAAAACTTGCACCGACTTGGCAATACCTCCCGTGAACGTGTAGCGGTGGAATTGAATAAGATCCTCACGTCCAAGCACCCAGATTATGGTATGCGTTTGCTCCGTGATGTAGGACTTTTGTCACACATTGGGCCAGAGCTACAGCAAATGGTTGGTATGACACAAAACGTCCACCACAAGGATGATGTGTTCGACCACACGTTGGCTGTTATCATGGGAACACAGCCGGAATTGCTGAACCGATTGATTGCCTTATTCCATGACGTTGGCAAAGTGACGACTCGTGCCATAACGCCGAAAGGTGTACAGTTCATTGGCCATGAGGACGCCGGTCCTGATATTGTGGAAAGAATCATGATGTCTCTCAAGTACCCTCGGGTAATGATTGACGCCGTGAAGCTTGGCGTTCGTCATCATATGAAGTTGAAGCAGGGTGGCCCCGATGCTGTCAAGTTGTCTGACAAGACGCTCAGAAAATTCAAGATTGCCCTCGGCGAATATCTTGAGAACTTGCTAGACGTGATGCACGCCGACAATATTTCCCATGCAGATGCCTCGGCCATGCCGAAGCAAATAGAAGCAGTGCGCCAGCGTCTTAAGGCGTTGGACATTCAAGTTACGAAGCCTGTGCTTCCAATCAATGGTAACGACTTGCTCGCAATGGGCGTCAAGGCGGGACCGATGGTAGGAAAGATTCTCTCTGCCGTTACAGAGAAATGGTACGAGAACCCAAGCGTTTCCAAAGAGGAAGCGATGCACATTGCCAAGAGTATCTTGAATGGTTCTTCTTAAGACATTACTGCTCGAAAATGAGAATGTTGACGGCATATCCATCGAGGATGTGCAGAAACTCGTTTCGTCTTCAATGGTTGACCGGGACGCCAAGATAACTCTTGGCATCTTGGATGATTGGTATTTCGACGAAAAACCCGAGAGGCAGCAATATGCCAAAGAGTATATTTCACTTTTAAATCGGGTGTTTCAGCATGTGGTGAAACTGGCGCAAGGACTGAAAGCCCCCCATGTCAATGTTAAATATATCAAATCCTTCCTCCTTGAACAGCGTGAATTCAAGTTTAAAGAGGAAGAATTCTTCCCCTTCCCCCTATACATTGCCGCCACCCCCGACGAGTATGGTGACTTCTACGAGATAGGCATCATGATTGACCAGAACGGTAAGGTTTTGGAAATTCATGAAGGCAACGATGAAGCAACCCCCGAGACCATCAACATGGTCAATAAACTTGTCAACCCCTCCGGAAAGAAAGTGCGAGTTTATGGAATGCATGGTACGAAAGTCGTCCAACAGATAGAAATGACCGGGTATCTTCCCGCAAATCTCTATGTATCTTCTGACCGTGGCCACGCCGCAAGTCATTGGGACAATACCGACAGGTCATTATTTACAGGTATCGTGGACATCAACGATCTTTCTCAAGAGAGTGATCTTGATTGGAAAACCATTGGTCCTACAAAAATAGAGAAATTCAGATGGGTATGATAAAACTACAGTCACTCATAATGGAGGCCAAGAAGGTTGGTGGAAAGATTAAGCGGGATTCCTTTATCTATCTCGACCCTAAAGGCGAGACGGTAAATTTCGCTCAATGCTCTACCTGTCGCTTGTGGACAGGTACTGGTTGTCTTTTGCTTGGAAAGACCAAGGTAACTGGGGACATGAGTTGTAGTTTCTACGTCAGCGGCGAACCCCAACGGAACCTATCAGGAAAAGAAGAATCCTTATTGACTCCAAAAGAAGCGGGCCTCGTTACTCGCAAAGTCCGTTGTGAGAATTGTCGTTCATTTGATGGAGGGCAATGTATGCTATTCAATTCCCTCAATAAAAGACTTCCAGATATTTTTGATCTTGACGAGTCGGTGAGTTCTAACGGGTGTTGTAACGCCCAGATGCCAAAACATGATTAAGCTGAAAAGACTATTCTCCGAAGTGGCTGATAAACAGCGACCAGATCAGTCGCTTGATCAGTTACTTCGTGATGAACGTACGATAAAAATTTCGGACTGGCTTTACCATGGTACTCCGTTGGAAGGGCTGAAAGGAATGCTATCGGAAGGTATCTATGGCCAAGAGCACGGTGAAATGGCCGAGGATAATACATTTAGCACATCAATCAATTCTGGCGTTCTTCATTATTTTTCCGAAGGTGACGGGGACACCGGATTGCAATTCAAAGTGGAAAACGTCAAAGTCCTTGTCCTTGACGACTATTTGACCAAGTTGGCGGCAGAACTTAGAGGGTCTGGTATGGACCCACAAGTTGATGATGAAGAAGCATTTGAGACTTTTTGTTTACAATACAAAATGCCACGCCGAAAATATGATGGAGATTTCTATCTGCCGTGGAATTATCTTACTTCACTAGGGGTAGACGCCTTCATGCAAGAATATGCTTACAATCAGCTTCGAAGAGGGGGAGCGCCATATAACGATGAAAGTGAAATATGTTTTCTTGGAAATTCTATCAATAGATTAAACCATCTTATCACCAGCATTTGGGTGGATGGAGAAGAATATGATGATAAAGTGGCGGCACTTAGAGCTATCGAGGACAAACTCAATGATAAAGCTTAAACAACTGATAATCGAGTCGGAGGACTACGATGAAGACGAAATCGAGAACCTAGAAGGTCTCGAAGCTATCGTGCAGTACTTGCAAGCCCACGACAAGGAGCCGCAAATCATTGATTTGGGCGGCGAGAAGTACATCATTTGGGATGATAACATCATAGACCCAGACTGGTCAAGAGTCCATAAGAAAAGTGATTGGGTGTGGGATACTTCCGCTCAACGGCTCCGTGAGCGATTGCGAGATACACTTGAGGACAAATTCAATGCCAGATTTTGGGAACGCCCCGAGCCTCTCTATCACGGCACTCCCAAAGAAAATGTAGAGAAGATACAACAAGAGGGACTAAAGATGCAGCACAAGTCCCGTGGGCTGTCCAATCGGCATATCAGCCGAGCGATTTTCACTGAGCAAGAACCCGAATACTGTCAGTGTCATTATGGACCAGAAGTGTTCCAAATTGATACCATTACCATGAAGCAGGATGGATTCATGCCTCGGGTTGAGAAGGAACCGAACCATGTAGAGGCAGATGTCATCAACTTTCTTGCTCACAAGATTGGTGCGTGGGATGAACAGGGAGACCGTGATTGGGCCAACTCTCAGTCAGAAGGAACGACGGAGAACACCATTATTCTTTACGCCAACATTCCACCTAAGTATTTGAAACTACTATGATCATGCTTCAGGCATTACTACGGGAGGCGATAGAATTTACTAAGCAAGGCAATCTCTGGATTGACGATGTGAATTCTATTCCCGACGATAAATGGGAGAAAATCAACCGCATAATGATAAACAAGGGGTACAATATGCGTGGCGGGGATGACTGTAAACAATCTGTGACGAAGTTCCTCTCAAACTCTAACAATCAGGAACCAGATACCATCAATGCTAAAGTTTTTGGCCCTTGGGTGGACACGATTGCAATGGTAATGGGGGTCAAACCTCATAAACCATCATCTAAAGGACCAGAATACGATTGCAAACGAGTTATTCGGGCTGCGTACCGTGCGTTTGGAATTACTGACAATATCCGTGAGGCTGGATACATCCTTCCCAATGGAAAACTTCTCGCACTTACTTCAAATTTTAATACACGTAACCGTGATCATAGAGAAATCAATAATGTTTATCATTCTTTAGGTATAGAAATACCTCCCGACAGTATGCAATCCAACTCGAACATTATGATGGCATTCATGCGAGATTGCCGTGCAATTCGTATTGGCGGAAATCAACCCATGGCAGATTTGTATTCCCCACCCACCAAACAACAGGCTCAAAGGCTCATTGAGTTAATAAAAGAACATAATGGAGAAATGATGTTGGTTTGTCGTTCTGACAGTTTGGGAATGGCGGATCACAACTATAAAGAGGGAACTCGACCCTATGCTATTCTCCAAGACATTATTCATTTTTATAAAACGGGCAAGTTTCTGACGCCCGAGGCGTAACCCATTTTTCCTCCAAATCCCGAAACGGTTGCCTATTTATAGGTTATGAAGACGTGTAATAAATGTCATTTTCCAAAACCTATATCTGAGTTTTCTAAACGAAAAGAATCCCCTGACGGGTTACAGTATTGTTGTAAAGAATGTAACCGAAAGAGATGTAATAAATGGAGTTGGGGGCATCGAAACCACATAAAAGATTATCAGAAACAATCAAAATTTCATAATTGGAGAAATGAGTATCTCAAAAACAGGAGAGAAACCGATGTCGAGTTCAAGTTGTCTCAAAATCTCCGACGACGCTTAAACCATATTTTGAGGGGGAATGTAAAATGTGGGTCTGCCGTGGGAGATTTAGGATGTACGATTGATGAGTTCAAAAGGTACATTGAAGGGAAGTTTGGAGGCGGGATGTCGTGGGATAACTATGGAGAATGGCATTTAGACCACATTATTCCTCTATCAAAATTCAAATTGGAAGACCGACAACAACTTTTGATTGCGTGCAACTATACCAACTATCAACCTCTATGGGGAAAAGATAATATGTCCAAGAGTAATAGCACCGTATTGGATTTTCGTGGAGGATTTTTCTAAACGGTAATATGGCCTTCGACAATACACCCAATAGGTTAGATGCGGCCTTCATTCAAAGGAATCAGACTAATCAGTATTACGAGCAAGTAAATATTTCCGGCTCGGATCTTATTGTTTATCTTGATTCGTCGGGGTCCATCACGGCTGACAAGGTAAGTGTATGGGCAACCAAGTATGGAATAGGTAGTGGGGGAGGTTCTTCGGCAAGTGCATCGTGGGCAAGCTCTTCAATTTCCTCTTCTTATGCCGCTACGGCTAGTGTGGCTCTTAACGCTGCCCCCTCAATTTCCTCTTCTTGGGCATCGTCTTCTCTTTCATCATCATATTCCAGAACTGCTAGTGTAGCGTTTCATTCGGTATCATCCTCATATGCCGAAACGGCTAGTGTAGCGTTCGATGCGTACCAGTCAATTTCCGCTTCTTGGGCATCATCTTCTCTTTCATCCTCACATTCGGATACTGCTAGTACTGCTGATACGGCGAGTTATATCACAGCAAGTAACATTGTAGGGTCTATAGCTTCGGCATCGTATGCAGCTACGGCGTCATTTGCCGTATTCGCCTTTGCCTCGGCATCCATTTCTGCGTCATATGCCTTGTTGGCGGGAACGTCGAGCATGGTTTTTAATCCTAATGCTTCACTGGATACGGATGGTAATCTAACAGTTACTCAACACGTAACAGTTGGAGGAAGTTCCAACACCGGGTCAATTGTTGTCGTTAATACAGTTGGTAATGTCACCATAGGATTCGGTGTAATTACAGCGTCCGTGTTTTTAGGAACCCTTCAAGGAACTGCGGACGAGGCCGTATCAGCCTCATGGGCATCATCTAGCATTTCGTCATCATATTCTAAAACAGCATCATTTATTACAGCCTCAAATGTATTTGGCGTTGTTAACTCGGCGTCATTTGCATTTACATCAAATTTCTCTCAAGTGGCAGCATTTGTTGCTACTACCCCGTCCGCATCATTTGCATCAAGTTCAATCTCAGCCTCGTATGCATCTCTCGCCCAGTTTGCATCAAGTTCAATCTCAGCCTCGTATGCATTTGTAGCACAAAGTACGTTAAGTGCGTCGTGGGCGTCTAGTTCTGTATCGGCATCACATGCCGAAAGTTCTTCGACTTCTCTACAAGCCATATCCGCATCACATGCTGAAAATGCCTCGGATGCCCTTCGGGCTATATCAGCATCCTATGCCCCAGTAACAGGTGTTATTACAAATGCAGAAACCGCTAGTGTTGCATTATCTATCAATTTCATACCCGAAGTAGCATTATCTGCATCGTGGGCCTCTAGTTCAATTTCAGCATCCTATTCTCAAACAACTAGTGTAGCAAACTCTATTTCATTTGTTCCTATTGCTGCTATAAGTGCATCATGGGTTTCCGCATCAGTACACATAACAAATGCAGAAACCGCTTCATATGCAACGGCATCAATTATTAGTGGAGTTATAGCAAGCTCTTCCTATGCATATTTTGCAGTATCAGCATCATCTTTAACGTTTGTTCCGAATGCTTCTAAGTTTACTACCCAATCATTGTTTTCTACTCAGTCGCTATTCGCAACACAAAGTATATCAGCATCACATTCAACAACTTCTTCATTTGCAATTTCCGCCTCGGACGCTGCATATGCTGATTTAGCTGGTCTGTCCCTAACAGCAACTACAGCGTCATATGTTTCTGCCTCCGGAGTTGATGGTAATGTCTCGGCGTCCAACTATGCAATTACTGCGTCACAAGCCTTTCATGCAGATTCAGCAGACCGTGCTGTTTCGGCATCATATGCTCCACAATCTGGAGAAGTTCTGAGTGCCGTTTCAGCAAGTTATGCGCAAACCGCCAGCTTAGTTCTTACAGCAAGTTTTGCCAGTTCGGCATCATTATCTGTTTCTGCATCTTATGCTGTTACTTCATCAAATGCAATTAGTTCTTCCAATTCCATAACTGCTTCTTTTGCATTTAGTTCTTCGGTGGCTGTAACATCTTCATTTGCTGTTAGTGCATCCATTGTAGTTTCAGCATCTTATTCCGTATATGCTGACACATCCAGTTTGGCATTGACATCCATTTCAGCGTCATATATTTCATCTTCCGGGGTTCATGGGTTAGTATCGGCATCCGTGTATTCCATTACATCAACATCGGCTTCTCATGCTAATCAAGCAGACTTTTCAGTTTCCGCAAGTGTATCAACTCTTAGTTATCTGGCATCATCAGCAAGTGCTCTAGTTCCTACAAACATTTATGCGGTGGGGGTTTTAACAGCAAGTATTCTATATTCTCCGACCGCAAGTCTTACGGGATCGTTTCAAGGATATTTTGACGGACAAGTTGCATCATGTTCTATTGCTGCAACATCTTCTGTTGCCGTTTTGTCCTACATGACAAACACCGCAGACTTTGCACTCGACTCCGCATTTGCTTTGTCAGCAAGCTATGCAAGTACTTGCAGTGTTTTTCAATTTAGTTTCATAACCCAATCCGTAGTATCTTCATCGTTTGCATCTGGTTCTATCACTTCCAGCTATGTTGCATTGGGAAGAGCTATGGTTTTATGCACTGCTTATACTCCTGTTTTGGCCGGTGCGGATTCGGCTGAAATGGTAGTTCCATATAGCCCCGATGGAGCCACTCCAATGGCATGGAATGTTAAACGATTTGTATTCAGAAGTCAGGTTCAGGAAAATCTTCAATCCGTAGTTCTGTTTGAAAAATCAACCGGGTCCGGCATTTTTACTCCAATAAACATTGGATCGGTGACCCTTCCCGCCACTGCATATGAGGCAGCAAGTGGGTCAACCTCTACGGTTAACAGCGGAGACAAAATGCGATTTAACGTTTCTACATTGGGAACGGCTCAAAACTGGACAATAATAGCCGAAATTTCGAACGCCTAACCCCTATTTATCATCATGGCAACAACGTCACAACTAATAATATACTCAAGCAACGATGCCGGTTCTCCCCAAATGAATGGAATGACGGGAAGTTTACTGGCTGTGTTAAATGCTTGTTTGGTTACAGGGTATGGAAATAAAGCTCCCGCAGGATGGTTAAAGCCATTCAACGATGCCTCTGCATCCGCTGGTCCACCCACTCTTGGAGGTTTTACAATGCCATCGGGGTCTGGTATGAGCGTATTCATTAACGATGCTGGATACAACGCTACGGCATTGGGAGCAGAAGCATCAGCTATTGGATGGGAGAAATTATTGAATCCTAGCGGTTCATATACTCAAATTGTTCCAATCAATTTAACCCAATCAATTGGTGGGGGATCGGGTCAATTCCCAACAACTCCAATTCTTGCGAACTCAGCCGCTCCGGGCGGAAGAGTTGTATGGAGAAAAAGTCAAGGGCCAACTACCATTTCAAGAACTTGGTACTTGTATGCGGATGAATATACATTCTATCTTTTTATTCAAACCGGAGATACGGCTGGTGTTTATTATAGTGGAATGTTTGGAGATATTTACTCGTTCCGAGGTATGGCTGATACATACCGATGTGCCATTGTTGGAAGAACTATAGATAGTAGCAGTGCCGTAGGATCAAATTCCGCAAATGATAATTGGGATGCTATTCAATCCACTGATTATGCAGGAAGCTTTAAACATAATTTGAATACTCCTGCGTATGGCCATTATATGGCTCGGAATTTTGGTGGTGGTGGTGGGTCAGCATTGTTGTCGGGGAAATCCGCCGATGTTGGAAAAATGACAGGATATAGTGGAAACTCTCTTCCACTTGCTGGACTCATACCATATCCAAATGGACCCGATCAAGCTATTTATATTTCTCCGGTTGTTGTGATTGATTATCTCACGGCAACAATTCGTGGAAAATTTCGAGGGGTTTATCAAGTTTGCCATTCTACTGCAAACTTTTATGATGGGCAAATATTTGGGGGTTCCAATGAATTTTTTGGAAAAACATTCCAAATTGTAAAAGCAGGACCAAACGCAGGATTTTGGGCAATGGAAATTTCTCCTACAGTAGACTCTAATTAAGTTATGGCCACTTCTCAATTCATATTTTATAAGAGTGAAGATGTGGGTGCTCCTATTTTAAACGGAACTACAGGAAGCTTATTGAACCTTTTGAACCAGTGTCTTGTAAATGGTTATGGAACTCAACCTCCTGCGGGATGGATAAAACCATTTCCTGATACCGCAAGTTTGCCCGGACCAAATTGTGTAGGTGGATTTGTTATGCCTTCTGGATCTAAATGTGGGATGTTTATTAACGACGCTGGGGCCAGCACTGCATTGGGAGCAGAAACATCTGTAACAGGATGGGAACAATTGTTAAATCCCAGTGGTTCCACAATTGGAAGTTTTCCCACTAATGTATCGAAATCCGTGGGAGGGGGAATTGGACAGTTTCCAACTCCTGCACAGTCACTTACGACAGGCAGATTAGTATGGAGAAAAAGTAAGGGAAATGATTTTGAACCTCGCCAGTGGCGAATTCTAGCTGATCCATATACAGTTTATGTATTTATTCAAACGGGAGACACAATAGGCACTTATTATTGTGGAACTTTTGGAGATATTTACTCTCTCGCCGGAAGATCAGATGCTTTTAGATGTCATATTGAAGGGAGAAGTGGGGATAGTAGTTCAGCAGCTAATCTTGAACTTTTCGATACGTTGAATAGTGGAAACTTTGGCGGGTCAAGCTTTGTTGGTCAATATAGTTCTCAGGCTGTAACTGTAAATCATTTTATGGCTAGACCATGGTTTAACCAGCTTCAAGGTGCGATTAGCATGAGAGTGAACAAGACCGCCGACATTGGAAAGGTGGCTAATTACAATAGTGCGGTCGCACTTCCAATGGCCGGGATCGTTCCATTCATCCCTACCGATGGAACTATTTACGTGGCACCTATATACAATAATGATACCAATAATGGAGGCGCAATTGGACCCTATATTAGAGGCCGATGGCGTGGAATGTATCATGTCCCTCATCCAATAAATGCATTTGGAGATGGACAGACTTTTCCGGGTGCGGGGAATTATGCAGGGAAAACATTCATGATTTTTAAGTCCGGGCCAAATGCAGGGTTTTGGGCGATGGAAACATCCGCAACACTAGAAACAAACTAATTTATGTCTACATCACAGTTTAGAATTTTCAAATCGACTGACCCCGGCGCTCCATCATTATTTGGAACAACGGGAAGTCTTGTTACCGTGTTGGATTACTGTCTTATCACTGGCTCGGGGTGGATAAAGCCATTTCCTAATACAAGCAGTTTTGTAGCAAACGCAACTGCAAATGATTACGCATGTTGGCAACAACCTACGGGTTCGGGCGGAACTGGCTCGGCAGGAATGACACTATTTGTTAATGATGGCGCTCCAAATGGAACGGCATTGTACAAAGAAGCATGGGCAACAGGGTGGGAAGTATTGACTAGTTTATCTGCATCTGTAACAAATGGTGTAGGGACTGGTTCTGGACAATTTCCATTGCCCGGACAACTTTTGACTACTGGGCACGTAGTAATACGAAAAAGTACCACATCAGATGGAACTAACGCTAGACCTTGGATAATTACTGCCGATTCAAGTTCCTTCTATTTATTTGTAAGTACGGGGGATACTGCAAACACTTACTTTGGGTTTGGGTTTGGAGATGTTTATTCTTTCAAGTCTGGTTCGAATGATGCTTACAGATGCATTATAATAGGACGTTCCGCCGAAAATAGTACGGCTGCTGGTAATGAAGGCATGGATTTACTTTCAGCATTGGCAACCGGAACTACTGGAACTTTTATGGCACGAACTTTTGGTGGTGCTGGAAGTAGCATAACAGCGAGTAAAAGTGGAGATTCGGTGAAGGGCAGTTCAACAACTCTTCTTGGAAACCTTTACTATCCAAACAGTACCGATAATGCATTTTATTCCAGCCCAATATGGGTAGCCGAAGGATCGAATATTCGTGGGCAACTTAGAGGTATGTATCAGATTTTACATCCCATTGCTAACTTCCTCGATGGAACAAATTACACTGGGTCGGCAGATTTCAATGGAAAAACGTTTACAATAGTAAAGACAACTCCGAATAGCGGTCTTTATTTGATTGAAACAAGCAACACGTTGTTGACAAACTAACATTATGTCGGCCATAAGTGGTTCATTTAACCGGGGAAATGATACGGGAAGATTTTCAACTCCCGTCGCTATTAATTCCAACGTCACAACATATGGAAGTGTTGGGGCAGTAAAAGGAGTTATGTTGGGCATGGTTACTCCATTACCCTCACAAATTTCCAAGGATACAATAGATGGAAGTCCAAATGCTCCGTGTTTAAGTATAGATGTTCCCTCTTATTGGAGGTTCCGATGGGTTGTAAAAGCTGGAATCCGATCTGTCTATATTTTGGCAAATCAGAATTCAACGGGATCTCTAAACCGACCGAGCATGATTGTCAAAAGCAATCCAAATATAGGATTGGCGAACGATGTTGTAGGAACAGCGGCAGATGGAGCGGGATGGATTCCTATTGGACCATTGTCATTTACGTCATTAGGATCAGATGTAGTATGGGTTGAACTTTGGAATAACAATTATGTCCTTCAAACTCCTGCCTTGTTTGATCATATCATAACTTCATAACCTATGGCGATACAAATAAATGAACTGGATGTTTGGGAGGATAACATGATTCCTATAATCATTGTTAATGCCGATGGAGATTTTGATATATGGTATTCGAATACTCCGGTTGAAGAGCGGGACGCACGAGTAACGGAAACATCTCGGCGTAGAGCAGTTGAATTCTAACATTATGTATATCTATTATCCATCTAATGCGACGGTCTATGTGCGACAAGTCGGGGGAAATGAGAAGGTAACTGAACAGTGGATTAGTACTAGTCCGGACCAAGTTCTAATTTTATCCAGTTCTTATCCTCCCACAGCATCAACTGCATTTATTTCTGCGAGCTATGCAATAACGTACACCACGTCTATGAGTTTAGCAGATACAGCTTCATATGCATATACATCGAGTGTTGCTGTTAGTCTTGGGGTTCCGTTTCCAATATATGGGACCACGGCATCATTTAACCTATCATCAAGTATATCGCAAGGGCAGCTCATTTTGTGGGTAAACCCGTCTTCGGGAAGCTATTTTGATTCGTATGGACAATATCCATCCAATACACATCTACAGCAAATAAGATACGTAAAAGACTTATCAGGTCTTCAAAGAGATTTGAAAACTATTTCGGGAGTTTCTGTAAATGAATATAGCAAACTTGCATTGCTGTACAATGTTGGTCCAAATAACAACAAAACCGGAATGTGGTTGGAAAATATAACCGGGGAAACTTTTGCAAATCCTTCGGTAGCCGTGCCAATATATCCGTTATGGTTATTTGTTGTAGCTAAAATGCCATCAGGATCTTCGGCAACTGCTACAGTAATAGACGGAGTGGCTATTGGAAATAGGTTTCTGTGTCAAGTTGGAACAACCCCGCAACTGTTTAGTGGTGCGTCCTTGACCAATGCCATCACGGGTTCTTTAACAGGGTCGATCATTAACAACTGGTTTCTACAGAGTTTCAAAAATACAGCAGGAGGGGTTGGTTCATTTGTGAATACCAATGGGACGCAATCCATTTTTGGAAATGCAGGTGGTCAATCCTTGACTGGCTATACTTTAGGGAGTGATTATTCGGGTGTTGGTGGGGGAGTTTCGATTCTCGAATTACTTCTGTATTCAAACATCACTGATTCCGACGCAGCAACAATCGAAGCCCTTTTACTGGCTAAACATCAAATACCTCACTAATATGGCTACAATAGTCTATCCGGGTGCCGTTTCAACCTATACCAGAGTAATCTCCAACACGGGGCTGTCGGAATTTCATATTGATACCATTCCAAATCTTGTATTTGTTATAACGGGTTCCTTTCCCAACACATCATCCATTGTATTTATTCAAGGGTTCGATACTGGGTCTCTCTATCCAATTTCGGCAAGCTGGTGTGCTTCGGCGTCATATGCTTCTACAGTTTTCAATCCTTCTGCTAGTGTCGATCTTTCAGGAAATATCGTTATTAGTGGAAGTATCACATCGGTAGGAGGATACAACTCCAGTGATTCAAGTGCTGGTATTACTACAACCCAAACCTTTAAAGATGGTTCGGGAGTTACAAAAACCATGACAATTAAAAATGGACTCATTACTGGCATTGCGTAATCTGCTCCATATTTATACCCATATGTCACAACCAATAAAGATTACAGAACAAGAGTTCTCCGAGATTCGCCTTTTCCAAGGAAAATTTCAGGAGTTGATTTTCAAATTAGGTACACTCCAAGTTGAGAAGATGGAGTTGGACCGAGCCGTTACCGCCTTCGTTGACAAAGAAAAGACGCTAAAAGATGAATGGACTTCCCTCCAAAAACTTGAGGAAGGTCTTGTTGACAAAGTAGTGGCGAAGTACGGTGAAGGCAATTTGAACATGACTGACGGAACATTCCTCCCCCAAATCTCTCCTGCTGTGCCCGCCAAAGCCCCGGTAAAATAATGGGTTATGACTCCAGAAGAGTTCATCTTCGAGTATCTTCGGGCCGACCAAGATACTGGTGCCGGGTCTCACGAGACAATGGTTGGTGTTATTAAGGCCCTTGACTGGACTGAGGTCAAGTCCTATATTCTCGAACTGAAATATTTCTACTTTCTTCGGACCTCGTACTGGCTTATAATCTCCCAAGAGATAAAACGGCGTTCTAATTGGAAATGTGCTTGTGGGTGTCGAGAAAATCTTCAAGTTCACCACACCGACGAAGGAAATCAACACCATGGCGAAGAGCACTTGCTTATTGGATTGGTATGCCTATGTAGGAAATGCCATCAAAATTTACATGGAATTCCTATCAAGCTTGCCGAGAAGAGGCGTCAACGAAGCAATAGGAAAGAAGAAATTCTGGCCCAAATCCCATTCGGGCCATCTCGAATCTCAGAAGCAAGTATCAGTGGGTCTTCCTTTAGTCTTACAAGAAAGCTGTTAGGAGAAATGGAATCCGAACGCAAGGTTTGGATTGAACGTCCGCTCTATGACGACTGGCAAATAAACAGACTATCCTAAAACCAAAAACCCTTGTCGAACGGCGACAAGGGTTGGTTGAAGAGTATGGTGATAGTCAAATACAATGAACATTGTGTTATTTCGACCAAACTCCGCAGTTCGTAACATTGTGACCAATTACATATAAATATACGCCATGAAAAGAAAAAGTTCATTTTGATAAGCTATAAAAAAGTTTGGTTTCCTGATATTTAGGAGATATTTATAGGGTAGTCATTCAATGAACTCCGAAGGATAACCATATGCCTATTGTACAAGGTGGAAGATTTTCTCCCGAAAACAACATAGTCAGCCCGGGTGTATTTACCCGAGAGATTGACCAGTCCGGAGTTGCCCAAGGGGTAGCTCAAATTGGTGGTGTCGTAGTGGCACCATTCGCCAAAGGACCGGGATTCTCTCCCACACTCTGCAACAGCGTTGCTGACCTGCAAAATCAATTTGGTGTGCCAGATGGCACACTCTACGGTCCCTATACCGCAACTCAATACCTTCAAGAGAAGGGATTTGTAACCGTGGTTCGTGTCGGTGCCCTTACGGGTTACTGGCAGCGTTACCCTTGGTTCATTTGGGCCGAGGAAGGTGAATGGACCCGTGCCATTGACCGTGGATGGACCGACCCAGTGCATTCACTCATCTCGATGGACGGTCTGTATTTCGTTGGAACTACTACCCCTCTTTATGGAACAGCCTCTCAGGGTGTAGCCGTAACGGGTTCAGTATTATTCATCAATACCCCGATTTCCTTCAAATTGCAATCCGCTCCCTCGGGTTCAATTTCGGCCAGTTTTCCTGACATTACCAATTCTTCAACGTGGCCTAATAGCGGTTCTCTGTTGTACAGCGGTCAGACTATAGCGGGAACTATCAGTGCATCATTTGCATTTACCGGAAGCTTCACAAGTTCGGTTTTGACCACCGCTTCGGCTGATTCAGCCTCAATTGTGGCAGCTATCTTCGCCGCCCATGAGTTTGTTGGTAATCTTGACATCATATCCCCAAATGGATTTACCACAGCAACGGCCCCATTTGACCAAGGATTCTTTAATGAATTCTCCACGACTCAAGTTAGCCAGTCGGTTGACTTCTGTAATCGAGCTTCATTGCAATTCTTGGGATTGTTCGAAGGACCAATCGGCCCTTATGATGGGCAGTTCATTCCAGGCTCAAACGTGCAATACGACCAGTGCTTACAGCAATGGATTGGTAGTGGTTCCGCTTATAAGGTTCTGGCAGTTCTTGCCGACACTGAATGGGCAGGTATCAATACCAAACTCCAAGCACCGGGATTCCTTAGTTCTTCACAGACCTACAATCCCGCTCTCTCAGGAAGTGATTCGATCACCCATGAGTTTGACTTGCAACTGAGCCAGTCGGCTGACGGTGGATATGGTACTTACCATTTCTCGCTGGACGCAAATGATACTCAGTACATCACGAATGTATTCGGAAAGAACGCACAAGTTGGAAATCAAGATTTGTACGCACAAGGCACCAAGAAAGAAGCCGCATACCTCTACAAGGTTTTTGAGGATGACATCGCTTCTATCATCTCCGACCCAACCCACTGGCAGGTTAACGGAACTGTAATGCCATCTGGTTCTTGGATTGACGAGCCAATGAACTTCACTGATCAGTGGTCTCTTGACCTTCTGAATGGCGATTCTGCATTCAGCTTGACTAACGCCTTCACTCCTTGGGTGGTTTCTCAGAAAATCTCCCCTTGGAATGGCGGAACTGCATATCGCTTCCCACTCTTCCGTTTTGCCACGTTGGCAGATGGAACTGATACCAACACTCAGTTCAAGATTGAAATTAATACTGTGAAACTGGCTGGAACGGTTGCCGGAAGTGATTGGGGAACGTTCAATGTTGTAATCCGTGATTACAGTGACACTGACAAGCGTCCAAAAGTTCTGGAATCATTCCCGAACTGTAATCTCGATCCAAACTCTGCGGATTTCGTTGGTCGCCGAATCGGTGACAGATACAACTACATCCGCTACGATGGTAAAATTATCGAATTCGGAACGTATTCAAGCAACAGCAAGAATATTCGTGTCGAAGTAGCAACCAACCCGTACCCAGTGACCGCAGTGCCTTATGGCTTCCAAGCCTTGGCAACGCCAGTTAATGGCCAGATGGGCAAATGGTGCAATCCAGTAGCCTACTCGCACGCTTCATTGTATGGTCTGTTCCCGGGCAAGTATGCATCAGGAATTGACTTCGTCGGTCCACCAATTGGTGCAGACGCCGAGTTGACTTCCCTCTACCCAACCTCTTCGGCAGGTGTCGAACATTGGAGAGACAATGAGCAGTATTTCGCACCACTTCCAGCACAGGCTGGTGTGGGCAACAATACCCTCTTCGCACTTGACGAAGCTTATACTTCCAACGGAGTGGGCACAGGTTCATTCCTCGATCCATCTTTGGACGGAGAAATCCCATCCATCTATGATGCATCCAATGAAACCACCTATGTCAAGATGCGTAAGTTCGTCTTCGGATTCCAAGGTGGATTCACGGGACAGTCTCCAGCAATTCATATCAATTTGGGAGCGGACATTACCGCTGGTAATACCCAAGGTTTGAATTGTGCAAATAGCACCACGGCTGGCTCGATTGCCTATAAGCAGTGTGTTGGTGCCGTTGGTAATGCCGACGAATTCGACATCAACCTCATCGTGACCCCGGGTATTATCTACTCGTTGCACTCGTATGTGACTAACCTAGTGGTTGAAATGTGCGAGGCTCGTGGAGATTGTTTCTACATCCTTGATATGTATCAAGATGATGGAAACCCAACCTCGGGTCAAATTGATGAAGTAGTCGCTCTTGCCAGCGAGTTCGATACGAGCTACGCAGCAACCTACTACCCATGGATTAAGATTAAGGACGTAAACACGAATGACATCGTGACCGTTCCTCCATCAGTAGTTATGCCAGCCGTTTACGCATCCAGCGACCGAGTTGCTGGTGAATGGTGGGCAGCCGCTGGTCTGAACCGTGGTGGTATCCAACAGGCAGTGCAAGTCACTGACCGTACGACTCACCTTGAGCGTGACACCCTATACGAGGGTCATGTCAATCCAATCGCAGCATTCCCGGGCCAAGGCATCGTGGCATGGGGTCAGAAGACTCTTCAAGTGAAGGCTTCGGCTCTTGATCGCATCAATGTCCGTCGCTTGCTCATTGAAGTCAAGAAGTTCTTCGCCTCTACGGCACGCTTCTTGGTGTTTGAGCAGAACACGGCGCAAACCCGCAACAAGTTCTTGGCAATTGTCAATCCATACCTTGAGAGCGTTCAGCAACGTTCTGGTCTGTATGCCTTCCAAGTGGTAATGGATGACACCAACAACACGCCAGACTTGATTGACCGTAACATCCTTTATGGTCAAATCTACCTCAAGCCAACGAAGTCCGCCGAGTTCATCGTCTTGGACTTCAATGTTCTTCCAACTGGGGCGAGTTTTCCAAATGCCTAATGGATGGAGAATAAATTAGAAAGTGACGCCGGTGGGACTTGAACCCACGACCCGGAACTTAGTAGGAACCCGCTCTAGCCATCTGATCTACGGCGTCACAAAACTCGGAGTGATTGACAATAAATATCACAATCACCACTCCGAGTTTCTTTTTTATCTGTTTGGGTCGGCAACTTCATATCTATGGGTGGAACATTATGATAATAACAAAGACATGTGAATGGACGGGAACAGAGTTTACTGTTGATTATAAACATAGAAACCAACGATTTTCCAATAAAGCGGCGATGTACGAATGGCGGAAGGCTCGACATCGGGAGACTGTAAAGTGCCGTACGTGCGGGAATCCATTTTGGAGGTATGTGAGGGATTCGAACCCTCCCAAGTATTGTTCTAATGACTGCCATGTAAAATCCCCCGAACATAGAACTCTCTGCCGGAATCTATTTATGACACGAAATCCTATGTCAAATCCTGCGTCAAGAACAAAAATACGAGAATCAAAACTGGCACGGTATGGCAATATGGACTTTAACAATATGCCAAAGCATTCAGAAACAATGTTGTCAAAGTACGGGGTGCCATATGCAGTTTATCTTCCACAATGTAAATCTAATGGAAAGAGAATATCTGCCTTTCAGAGAAAGTTGTATGTGGACCTTATTCATCAACACCCCGATGCAGAACTGGAAAAGTATCTTCCAGATGTTCGGATATTCGTTGACATCTTTATACCCTCGGAGCGTAAAATCATAGAATGCTATGGTGATTACTGGCATTGTAATCCCATCAAATGTTCCCCCGATTATTATAATCATCTAGTTCATCTCACAGCACAAGAGATATGGGATAGAGACAAAAAGCGAGTTGAAACTTTGGAAGATGCTGGATACCATGTAGAAGTGGTGTGGGAATCATCCAGACGAAAGCGGTTTGGAACCTTATAGAATGTTGACGGGTATGCCCTACTACCCTATATTTATACCTGTACTTATGGACCTAGAATACCTTGAACACATTAAAGGGTCTCCCTACATTACCGAAGGAAAGTGGGACCAATTCAAAGCTAAAGCTGCCCAGCAGGCTGGCGCTTTTGGTGCAATGGCTGGACATCAGATACAAGATCCAACCGAAACCAAACTCCGTTCACTATGGGAGGGATTCATCCGTAATGTCAAGAGTGCAATGAAAGACTGGGAAGAACAAGTGTCTCCCATGTTTGATACCTCAGTTGAGATTGATGCAAACGGACAACAACTAAAGTCGGCACTTGATAACTTGTCACGAATTGTACTTCCATTAGACCCACGAAAGATGGGAATGCCTTCTCAAGGAGGAAGAAACCAACGAGACAACCCAGATTCTTATATCAAGGGAAGTGCGTACAATCGCTCTACCTCGTCACCATCGTCTTTGAAATCCCTCGCTCCAAAACAGAATTTTGATATTGAAGAGGGGTTGTGGGATGCTGCAAATCGTGATGTCAAGTTGAACAAGGCTCTTGGTTCAAATGATCCAGGACAGATTTTGAATGCTTACAAGAACTACATTCTTTCTTTGTTCAGTGGATTTATGAAAGATGCGGTCAAGGCAACCAAACTTTCGGCTCAACAAATCTATCAAAAATTGGCGAAGATTCAACCTGCCAAATCAGGATTGCAACCATCTGGAAATATGCAGAAGGTAGTTCAGAATCTTCAACAATTGCAGTCAGTTGGCGATGCAATTCCAAAGGCATCTGCGGGAGCAGTACCTCCCGTAATTCCTGGCCAAAAACCATCTGCGGGAGCAGTACCTCCTGTTATTGGACAGCAACCATCCCCGGCTCAACCCACGGCTCCAACGGCTCCCACCGCACCTAAGAAGGATCATTTACCCAAAGACCCAACCGCATCTGAATACGACGCACCACCCAAAGGGTCAAAAGCTCCACAGGCAAATGTTCAGATTATGCCACAGGAGATTCCGTACATCATTCTTAAGGCAATTCGTATTATTATTGACGCCGTATCTTCCGACAAGTCACACGTCGGAAAGTATTTTACGGAACCAAATCTTCCAACCAGCTTTACGCAAGACATCAGTGAAATTGATGCGCCTCCTAAGTCCAACAAACCAAAGCCTAATGCAGGGGCCGATGACCAAGGAGTACCATTTGAAGAAGCCCCCGGTGAATTTGTTTACAACTTCCATGGTAATTTCCGAAAATTCCCCAGTACCAATTTCTCTATTGAAGTCGAGCCGGTTCATGAAAATCCGGAGATTGAACAAATTCCGGGACTTTCCGTTGAAGTATGGTGGAGTTGTACTGATACTGAGAATGAGATTTATGCAGTAGGTACTAAGAAAGTTGCCAAATCTCCCGATGAACCCGAAGAAACTTCTGAGGGAGTGGTAAAGAGCGACCCAATTCCTATCATGTCGTTCTACGACCACCAAGTCAATTCCAAAGCCGGAGCCGCTAATCCATACGATAGTAATGCCTTCTCGGTAGAGAAGATTGTCAATCAGACCGACCCAACTGGCGAGAAGAAGCTTGACCCAACTACGGATGCACAAGTGATTAGTCAAATAAAGACGTTGCAAAATCTATTGCTTCGTTCTTTGATGGTTGTCACAGCAAGAAAGGCCAAGGAGTTCAAGCCTAAGACTAAGAAAGTATTCCCAATTACCTATGACGATAAAGGAAATGTTTCATACATAGATCCTCAATCCCATAAAGAAGTCATAGCAGACTACAATCAAGTCCAGTCCATTTTGAAGGGTGACTTTGAAAAATCTCAAGCGTGGAAGGAAACTCTTGAACACTATGGATATTTCGAAAAGTTTCCGAAAGCTGCTCCGGTTGAGCCAAATGAATATGAATCGTGGAAAGAAGCCGAAACGGAGTTGATGACTACATATGGAATCAGTGAAGCGGGAGCTAAGAAATTACTCGTCGCAGCTTGGATGGATGTGTCGAAGACCAAGTCTCAAGATCAAATTACGGCAGAGGATTTGATAAATGCATCTCCAGCAGGTAAGAATAAACCGTCTCAGTCTCAAGGTATTACGTGGGATTCGAAAGGAACGATTAAGGTAAAGGACAAGAATGGAAATATAATACCCATTCCAAAAGATAGTGTAGGTGGGTTGGATGATGCATCAAAGGCCGAACTCGAAAAAGCGGGTTATTTCAAAGCATTCCCAGACGCCGGAAAGCCATCGGCACCGCCTGCTCCAGTCACCCCGGCCCCCGCTAAACAGCCTGTAAGTGGTCCTGCAAGCGGTAATCCGCCTACAACCTCACCAACGGCCCCAGTATCTAAACCAGTGGGTGGAGAGCCTCCTACGACCAATCCAACCGCTCCTGTATCGAACGCCGGGAAGGAAAAGGCAACTGCGGATGCACAACAAGGCCAAGCCCCCGGTCAAACTCAACAACCTGAAAAGAAAATTTGGGTGAGCGATGACGGTGGGTTGATGTTTAAGAACAAAGAAGGAGAAGAGAAACCAATGAGTATTGCTCAAGCGGTTCACTTTTCCAAAAAGTATCCAAAAATCAAACAGGCCATTGCCGATGCAGGAATTGATTTGGAGAAACTAGCATCCGCCCAATCACAGAAGGCAGTAAAGCCCAAGAAAAAGAAATTGAAGGAAATCCAATGGGAATTGAATGAGAGGTCGGTCAATCCATTTCAACTTTCCAATTTCCTGTAAAGATCATTATTACTAGTACTAGTACTTCCTGATCTTTATTCTTTTCTTTGTACTTTCTTTTGTACTTAATTATTATTTCTTTGTACTAGTACATTGTACAGTGAAATAAGTTTGGAGTCAATTTATTTTAATGAAAAATTCAGAATACATTTTATATCTCGATTTCGATGGTTTAGGGTTGTACTATTATATTTATAGAATATGAAATGCATTATTTGTGGCCGAGATCATGATGGAAGTTATGGGAAAAGCGGCAAGTACTGTAGCAAAAAATGCCGTTATACATTTACTCCCGAGCATAAAGAAAGAATTTCCAATGCTTTGAAGGGAATGGAAAAGCCATATTTGATGGGAATTAACAATCCTAATTTCGGTGGAAAATGGTCCCACGATCCCGAGGTTTACAAGCGATTCCGAGAAGCGGTAAAATGCAGAGGGCAGGGATGGACTAAATCTGTGGCAAAGAATCATTCCATTGTTATGAAGGGGAATTCTAATTGGATGCGTGGGAAACATCATACGGAAGAAACCAAACATAGAATACGAGAGAAAATTCTTTCGGATTTTGCATCGGGAAGACGAAAACTAAATAAGACTATGGTATCATTACCAGAGAAAGAAATTGCGAAATTGCTGTTTGATATGGGACATGATGTAAAAATGGGAGTTAGGATTGAAAATAGGCTTTATGATATGTTTGTGGCCGACAAAAATCTAATAGTGGAATTCAATGGAGACTACTGGCACATGAATCCACAAAAATATTCGCCCGATTCCTATAACAAGGCGTGTAATATGATTGCTTCGGAAATATGGGAGCGTGATAGAGAAAAAATAGGTATTGCGGAGAAGCATGGATATAGAGTTTGTTGCATATGGGAAGCTGACTATAAGAAAGCGAAAAACAAAATGGATTTTTTGAGAGAGGTCGTTTCCTAATATGAAAAATTCCGAGTATGTACTCTTTTTGGATATGGATGGCGTACTTGTTGATTACAGTTCCGG
>QGNH01000601.1_pt1 | contig 40072 bp, 66 predicted proteins | sample 1735481 | NCBI WGS metagenome assembly QGNH01 (sample SAMN09239004, study PRJNA386568) | Viral metagenome, whole genome shotgun sequencing project. | reverse complement strand
CGCGCCCGGGTGTGCGATCGCCAGATGATGTCCTTCTGCTCGGTGACCGGGTGCGCGCCCAGCTGCATGCCCCTCGCCCCGAGTTTCAGCAGCTGGTACGGGAACACCGCTTGCGCGCCGTGCTTGATGGCGCAGTGCTGCGCCCATTCGTGCTCGTTCGGGCAGATCACGGTGGCTCCGGCGTACTTGTTCCAGTCCCCGCCGCGCGGATCCACGATGATGTGCTTGCCGGCGTGCATGTCGCCGATGAACTGCTGGCAGAACTCCGCCCCGAGCGTGCCCTTGCCGTAGTCGGAGAGAATCGCCACATCGCACCAGTCCATGAGCTCGCGGCACTCGGTGTCGAGGCTCAAGCTCGGATGCTCCATGTCATCGTCCAGCCGGAACACCTGGTGGTGGCCCACGAGGTAGCGGTGCTTCGCGGTCCAGGCGGCGATCGGGAGTACCGCGTCGGCCTGGGCGCCGAGCGCTCGCAGGTTCTTCAGCACGTTGCACGCCCCGCCCTCGCGGGTCTGCACGTGGGCCTCGACGAAGACGGGCACGGGCGCTTCCTGGCTGATGCGCGTCACCTCACCGAAATGGTAGATGTCCAGCATCGGGTCGCCCACCACCAGCACCTTGGTCTCGCTCAGCAGCGTCACCGTCTTGTGCAGCGCCTCGCGGTGCAGGTCCTTGTCGATCTCGTCTTTCAGTCTCACTCCGAGCGCTCCAGGCGCACGCAGTCCTCTGGATCATCGTAGGTGCTGGCCTCGACAATGGTGCCAATCGACTTGCAGCGCAGGCGGTGGATGGTGCCCGGCGGCAGTACCACGCTGTCGCCGGTCGAGAGCCTGCGGATCTCCCGATCGGCGCCGCGGCCGATCTCCAACTCAAAGACCCCGTGCGCGACGTAGAAGGTCTCGTGCTTGAACTTGTGAAAGTGCAGCGAGCTCGCGATTTCCTTCATGTACACCAGCAGCTTCATGCAGTAGTCGGTGGCCGGATCGCTGCCGTTGTAGATGATCTTCTCAAAGCCCCAGCTCTTGCCGATGACCTTCGGCCCTTCGGTCACAGCCATCGGATCAGCTCCCGCACCGCGAGGTAACTGCCGCGCAGCACGATCCACAACATCAGCAGGCCCAAGGCGCCTAAGCCCCAGAGGAACAGCCGCTCGCCGAGCGTTGCGCCCTGGCGCAGCGTCGGGTCGGGCGTGCTCATCTGCCCGAGGTGGTAGTCCTCCTCGAGGTTGGTGTACTCGTCCTCGCGCTCTTGACTCGCTGTCTTCATGGGACCCCCGCTAAATACGTTTGAATTGCTTTGCTCGCCTCGACCCAGCCGCGCGCCACCTGGCAGCGCCAGCCCAGCAGGCCCATGCGTTTGCCGAAGGCCTTCTGCTCCTCCGATACGGTACCGCCTTTCGTGCGCTTCAACTCCAGCCACAGGCCGGGCCAGATGATGCCCTGGATGATGGTAGGCACGGGGACGATGTAGTCGTAGACCCCGGGCTGCACGCCGGTGGCTTTCAGGATCCCCATGGTGATGGCGCGGGTCTTCGGGTCCTTGCCGAGGTAGGCGCCGTTCGGGATCGCGATCAGGTAGTTGCACAGCGGCTCACCGCGCCAGCGCTGCGTTTGGGACCAGGTGAACAGCCACCTGGCCTCTTGCTCCTCGGTGGGTGCCTTCTGCAGCCGCTTGAGCTCGGCGGGGGTCAATGGCGGTCCCGTGGGGATTCGAACCCCAGTCTGCCCCTGGACAGGGGGCGGTCCTGACCGCTGGACGACGGAACCTGGTGCATCAGCGCTTCTTGCGCTTCACTTCGCGCCGGCCCTTGCGGGTCTCATCGATGTCCGCGCTGCCGGTGCTGTCGTCTTCCTCCTCCTCGCCCTGGTCCTCGTGCTCGAGGGGCAGTTCCGGCTCATCGTCCGCCTCGGTCTCGAGCTCCGCGCTCTTGATGCCGATCGAGATCTTGGCGTTCAGCAGCTTCGGCACATCGATGCCGTTCTCAGGGTTGACCTGCAGGGTGAAGGCCACCATGGTCAGGCCCCCGGTTTGGGGCTGCAGCTTGATGCCCTTGATCTTGGCGTTGCCGAAGGTGGCCGCCTCGATCGAGCTCCCCGTCATGCGCACCGTGGCGTTCTCGAACTTGTGATCGAGGTAGTAGGTCTCGATCGCCGGGATCGCCGCCACGTGCCCCGTGGTCGTGTCCTGGGCGAACAGGCGCTCGTGGGCATCATGGCAGTCGGTCAGCAGCGCGAGCTCCTCGGCGTTGATCAGCAGGCCGCCGATGGGGATGTCCAAGCCCGGGACTTCGTCGGTACCGTGCTTCTCGGTGCGGGTGTTGATGCTGCCGCCGATCTTGCCGGCGCGCTTGGTGAGGCTGAGCTTAAGCATTGTGCGTGCCCTCGACACCGCGTTCCATGCGCTCCTTGGTGCGGGCCTGCAGCTCGTGCTGGGCGCCTTCCAAGTACTTCAGCGCGGCCTCGTTGTGGGGGTTGGCGAAGGGGCCGGCTTGGAAGGCCTGCAGGCGGTCGATCAGGATGGCCAGCAGCGCCTCGTGCGTGATGCCGTTCACGCCGGCCTCGGCGATCGGGCCGTTTTGGAAGGCGATCACGACGCCGGTCTCTACCGGCCCCTCGCCGGTGCCGACCTGGCGCTTGTAGCCCTCGATCATGTACTTGTGGTGCGCCCTGCCGGCGCCCGGCTCACCGAGCACGGTGATGGTGAGTTTGTCGTTCGCTGGGTTGACCTTGTGGCCTTCGAGAGTGCGCATCGCTATTTCCCCTTTTTTCGGTGTTGATCGGCGTTCGGGCATGTCGCAAAGTGGCTGATATGCTTGCCTTGCGGGTTCTTCTTGCTCTGCAGGTCGAGCTCCAAATCGGCAGCGCCAACGGTACCCGCATCGACGGGGTGATGGGCCAGGTTTTTGGTCACGAACCAGACGATGGGCGCGCCGCAGGAAGAGCAGGCTCTGATCGGGCGGCCGGCAATGGTGCGGGTGGTGCTGTCGATGTTCATAACGGTTTCTCCGCGTCGGCGACCTGGCTGTCTAACCGCTTTGCGCTCTCATCGCGGATCTGGCGCAGGGCCCTTCGAAGATCGAGGATCAGGTTGCGCACGCAGTGCGTTTCGAGAGTACCTTCCGCATCGAAGTCCGCCACCCCATCGAAGCCCTTCACGTGAATGGTCACCCGCTGCTGGTAGCTGTTGGCGTGGACCTCCTTCACGAAGTTCAGCGTCAGCGCGCCCTTGCCGCGCACCCGGCTCACGCGAAGTCCCGCAGCATGGTCTTGATGTGCTTGTTGAGGTAGCCGCGGCAGAGGCGCATGTGCTCGCGCACGTAGGCCTCGTAGGGGCGGGTCTCGCCGGCAATATCGAGCGTCTTCACTTCGACGGGGAAATCAAAGGCCATGCGCGAGTCCGGTGCGTGGCCCGCGATCTCCTCCACGCTCGCCTTCATCGGCACGCCCTTGTGGCAGAAGAACTCCGACTTCCCGTATCTCAGCATGGCCTGCAGCTCGAGCCAGGTCTCACTGTCCTTGCGCTCATCGCTGCCGCCGCGAAACGCGCAGTTATCGCACGGCCGCTTGAAGGCCAGCATCTCGCCGTCGACCATGAAGGCCTCGCCCGGGTTCACCCGCTCCCAGCAGCGGTGGCACTTTAAGCACATGTCGAGGTCGGTGCCGAGCGCGCACAAGATCCGCCAGCTGGCGCAGGCCGGGCAGGTGGTCTGATCGCTGGCGCCCTCCCTCACAGGAATTCCCGAATGTCGGCGCAGTCAGGGCACGGCACCGTGGTGTTGTTGGGCGCGGGCACGCAGCCGGTGCCGCCGCACTCGGCGCATTCCTTCGCGCACTCCGCGAGCTTGCGTCTGAGCGCGACGATCGCGTTGTGATGGTCCTCGAATCGCACCCAGCGGCCGACCTGCTGGCCGTGGGGTCCGATCAGGGTGCCGGTGAAGACTTCGCGCTCGTTCATGCCAGGTCCGCCTGCAGCGGCAGCCCATCGGCGTGGCGCTGCGCCGCTTCCCGTGCGTCCTTCGGGATCAGGAACGGGCCGCAGAGGTGGCGCGCTCCGGAGGTGGGCGTGAGGGCGAGGCTTAAGCTGAAGCAGTAGCAGCCCGCGTTGGTCGGGTCTTCCTGCTTGGCGATGCGGTAGGTGCCGCAGCTGGTGATCATCGTGTGCATGGTCTCGCGGTTCCACTGCAGGGTCTTCGGCTTGGGCTTCGCGGCCGGGTCGTAGTTGCGCCGGATCTTGGCGCGGACCTGCTCAAGGGTGAGTGTCGGCATTATGTGTACATCCTGTGGATAAAATCCGCTCCGGTCGTATCTCCAGCCCTTTCTCCCCTCTGGATCGGGAATACTCGGGTCCCCTCCCGCATCGTCTGCAGGACTCCATTCTGGGACCGGGTCGCAAGGGCTAGCGTTGCCCGGATTAAGCTCTTTCCTGACAGCCGGGCAAGCCTTAGGCCCGCAGACTTTCGTGTGTCAGACGGCATTGGTGGGCGGGAGGTGGTTTGGTACGATGCGCCTGGGCGAAAGCCTGAGCGCGTTCGTGCCGTGATCACTTCTCGCTCCCGCCTGGTAAGCGGATGCGACGCCCCTTCGGGGGCGTTCGCATTTATGACTATGTCAACCGCTGCCGTCAAGAGAAAACCCCGGCCGCAGCGCGAGAACTTTCCGCGCCCGGTCCTCTCGCTTGATATCCGCCTCCTGCTGTAGCCGTGCCTCGGTGCCTGGCGATCCGACTGGCTTGGTGCGAAACGCGGGGAAATAGGTCACGTACTCGGTCAGCAGCTGGCGCATCTCGGCGATGAGCTCATCGTCACTCACTGGGTTGCCTCTCGTCTGCGCTCAGCCGTGTAACGCTCGCGGTCGGCGACCGAAGAGCAGCCCTTCACTCGGCTCTGCATGCACGGAAGCTCACGGCAGCACATCTTGCAGCGCTTGCGCAGCCCGTCCGGCTCGCGCGATTGCCGCCAGAAATATTCTGTCATCGGCTTGCGCGCCGTGGCACGGTACTCGAGACCGCAGCCGGTGCAGCGCTTTCGCTGCTCGATCACGCGGCAAAGCTCGCGTCTTGGATGAACCAGGCGAGCGTGCCGGCCATGCGCTGGATCAGCGGGCCATCGAGCTCCTCGTTCGCCGGCTCGATCGCGCAGCCGCTCTCATCGACCGTCGCCCAGCCGATCGTCTCGCCTTGGTAGCGCAGCTCAAACACGAGTTTTCTCCAGTTTCGGCTCATAGTCCTTCGGGTCGACCTTAACCTTGCCCCTCGAGTCTGCCTGTAGGCGGATCGCGTGCTTTGCCGGCACAACCCCTCCGTACAGGTCCCACCACTGGTGCACCGCCTGGCGCTTGATCCCCAAAACGCGGGCCACTGCGGCCTGGGTCTTGTAGAAAGCGAGCGCTGCGTCAAGTTTCATGGCCGAGGAGGGTAAGGTGCGCTTGACGCCTCCGTCAAGGGCATGGTGACATGGGCTCGTCGAACAAACATGGAGTCTTCGAACATGAAATCCCTTCTTGCCCTCGCCCTTCTGCTCCTCGGTGGCTGTGCCACCATCGAGCGTCACCCGCTCGCTTCCTCCTTCGCCGTCGCCTTCGTGGCCGGCTCGATCGCCGCCTCTGCGCATCACGATAACCGCACCAGCGTTGCGGCTCCCGTGTCGCAGATCGGCGCCCCGAACTGTGCCAACGGTGCTTGCCGATGAGCGCCGCGAAGGTGTTCCTGGTCACCGTGCCGCCGGGTCGCTTCCTCACGGGCTGTGGCAGCACCGCCGCTGAGTATCCGGAGGCCAAGGCGTTCTCCAGCGAGGCGGCCGCGGTGAAGTTCGCGGACAAGCACGTGGGCGACACGGGTCACCCGGTGCGCTTCGAGGTGTGGGAGCACGAGGCTTACGCGGCCGGCGGTGAGCCCTGCTACGTGGGCTACGATCTGTCGCGCTGCTCCCCGATGGAGCTCTCCCGATGAGCGCCTTCAAGCCCGCGCTGGTCACCAACCTGCACTGCGACAACTGGCAGGCCTATCACGGCTACCCGAAGTTCTCGATCGGCTTCACCTACCAGGGCGCGCGCTACCACATCTGGTTTCGCGATGGCCGGGACGAGGAGGTCATGTACAAAAATCCTCCCCTGGGTGCGACCGGCGCGGATCACTTCCAGCCGCGCAAGCTGGAGCTCTCCAAGTCCTTCGGCCTGGCCGTGCTCGCCTGGCTCGAGCCGCAGATGGCGCGCCTCGAGGCTGAGGGCAAGGCGCTGCACGAGGCCGAAATCGCCAAGGCGCACGCGAAGCAGCTGGAGGCCAACAAGGAGGCCCGGGTGCGCGATGCGGCGCCCACGATGTTCGCGGTGCTGAAGGACGTTGCGGCGCTGCTGCCCTGTTCCGGCCGCCTGCACCCGCAGGATCTCATGTCCCTGCAGACCCGCGTGGTCGCGGCTCTTGCCTTGGCGGGCGCGTGAAGCAGTCCGCACTGTGCTTCTGGCTGCACGTCCTGGTGACCGTCGCGCTGTTCGCGGCCGGTCACTGGGTGATCGGCTCCTTCGCCGCCTTCGGCCTGGGCGAGTACACCCAGCGGGTGGGCACATGAACGAGCCCGTCCCCGCCCTCAAAGACATGACCGGCGAGCAGATCGCGCTCTGGTGCGCGGCCAACCAGCGCATGGTCGTCATCGAGTACCACATCGATCATCAGGGCACGGTGCACCCGATCATCCGTGCCCATGGCGAACCTTCCCTCAACATTGACCTGCCCGCGCTCCTGCGTCGGCAAGCGGAGTAAAAATGCGAACGTCTGACATGATCAAATCGAAGTTTATCCGGGGCAAGGACCTGCAGGGCAAGCCCGCGATGGTGCTCACCATCGCCGATGTCACGGAGGAAATCACGGGCGGCCGGGGCGGGCGCTCGAGCGAGGTCAAGTGCGTGCTCTGGTTCATGGAGGACCACCGCGGCCTCTCCATCAACAAGGCCCGGGTCGCCGCGCTCGAGTACGCCTACGGGCCGGAGTCCGACATGTGGACCGGCAAGCGGGTGAAGCTCTCCTACGATCCCACCATCACCTTCGGCGACAAGGCGGTGGGCGGGGTGAAGCTGCAGACCTCGCCGGGCGTGGTCTACAACCCGGCGCAGAATCCCCACGACGCCTCTTGGGGTGGGCCGGCGCCAGGCGCGGCCCCAGGGGGGGCTGCCTCTCCCCCGGTCCCGGTCTTGAACCCCGCCACGGGCCAGTGGGAGCTTCCTGCGCAAAGACCGGCCGCGCCCGCCCCGCCGGTGCCCGTGCTGAATCCGGCGACCGGCCAGTGGGAGCTCCCGGCGCAGAAGCACGTCCCGCCTCCCACCATCAGCCAGCGGGTGGCGGCCGGCCAGCCCTCGCGGGAAACGATCGACACCGCCACGGGTGAGGTCGTGCCTGAGTTCGACGACGAAATCCCGTTTTGAGGCGCCGTGACTGGCGGACGATCGTGGGCCAGGACCTGCCCGTGGTGTGCTTGTTCGTGGCGGTGCTCGCCATGGGCTGGGCGGTGTGGATGAGCTTCCACGCGGTGTGCCCGTGAGGGTCTCGCCGCAGGCCTGGCACAAGTGCCTGGCGGATCCTACGTGCGGCCGGCGGGTCCGCAAGCCCGACTGGTGCTGCGGTCAGCACAAGGCGCTGCTCGGTGTCGCTACGGGCGATTGGCGCCTGGCCGCGGAGGTCACCTCGGCGTGGCGCTGCCGCCTGGAGAACCCGAATTGGTACTACGCGGCGAAGCAGCGCGCGCTCGATGCTCTGAAACAATTTTCCAAGGAGAAGGCTGATGTTGATCCTAACGCGTCGGGTGGGTGAGACGATCATGGTCGGGCCGGACATCATGGTCACCGTGCTCGGCGTGAAGCAGAACCAGGTGCGCATCGGCATCAAGGCGCCGGCGGAGGTCGAGGTGCACCGCGAGGAGATCTACGAGCGGGTGCAGGCCGAGCGCCTGGCCGCGGCGCCGCTCAATCCGTTACGCTCGCGCAATGGATCCGACCAGGGATGACATCGAGTTGGCCTTCGTGCGCGAGTTCCAGTGCTTAGGCCAGCAGCTGGCCGGGGTCTCCCTGCTCGAGCGCCAGGAGCGGGTCCGGGTGGCCATCCACAAGGCGGGCAAGGCCGGCGCGGTGTTCCACGTGGAACCTGCCCTGTCTTACGCCGAGGCGTACCGCGTCTGGTCGGGTAAGTCGTTGGAACTTCGAGCGAAACCGCGGCCGCACATCCCCGTCGACCTGCCCATGCAGGTCAGCGACCTTAAGGATCTCGACCCAGAAACTTGAAGGCCGCCATGCGGATGGTGTCCATGAAGCTCTCCTCCACCTCCATGGGCTCCGGCGGTGGCTCCGGCTTCGTCCGGGTGGTGGGGACCGGTTCGTTGATTCCTAAGCGCTTTATCACAGCCGGATCCGGCCGGCCGCGCTTGTGGCTTGGGACGGGATCGTACTTCGCCGCGTTGTACTCCGCCCAGCTTAGGCCGTCCGATCGCTTGCTCATGCCGCGCGCCAGACGTTCGGTGCGATGGGGCGCGGGCTGTCGCCGTGCCACACGTAGTTGCCTGCCGTCAGGTTGAAGTGCGAGGCGCAGCTGCCGATGCGGCGCAGGCTCGGCGTGAGCGTCGGGCGCTCCTTGTTGCCGTCCCAGCCCCATCCGTAGTTCGGCTCGTGCTGGTAGCCGATCGGGATGATGACCTCGTCCTCGCAGCCGCACGGGCAGTTGCAGGCGAAGTACAGGCCCGAGGCTCCCTCGCCCTGCCAGATCACCCATCCGCCCGGGCCTTTGCCCTCCAGCCGCTCGCGCCAGTTCATGGGGCGTGCGCCTGGCAGACGTGCTCGATGTAGTCCTGCAGGCCGGCGACCTTCGCGTCGGTCAGGTGGCCTGATCGCACGAGTGGGGGTCCGATGTCGGGGCCAGGGACAGCAGGCAGCGGATCTGGGCTTCGCTGTTCGACGGGCGCATCAGCTCCGGATCCGGCGGGGTGGGCGCTTGGCACGGCGGGAGCGGTGCGGTAGTAGCACACCCGTGCAACAGGAGCAGCGACAGGCTCAATAGCGGCAGTTTCATAGGTCTTCGCCTCCTGGGCGACGGTTACTTGATCGTGGCGCTCCTTGGTCTGCGCCTGGACCTCGGTGTGCACCTGGGCGGTGGCCACTTTGAGGCGCGTGCTCTCCCCGCCCATGTGCCACCAGAACCAGGCTTGGCAGATGAAGGCCGCGCCGATGCCGACGTACTTAGCCCACGCGATCGCCGTCACTTCACGCCTCGCACGAAGTCGTTGAGCACTTTGATCAGCGCGTCGATCTTGGCGAGGATCTCGTAGCCCAAGCCCTGGGCCGTGCGCTCGTTGTGGTCCTTGGTGTCCAGCTGCGCGGAGATGTGGGCCCGGGTGCGCTCCTGCTGATCATCGATGTGGTTCATCAGCATCTGGGTGTCGGGGTGGGCCTCGGATTTCCCTAAGCGCTGGCGGATCTTCCGGGTCTCGTTCAGGTGCACGCCTACGACGGTGAGCACCATGATCAGCAGCGCGAGGCCGATCAGCCCGACAACCAGCAGCGTCTTCACTTCAGTGCTCCTTTCAGCATCGGCCAGCCAAGCTCTAAGACGATCACCACCAGCAGGCCCCAGACGAGCTTGGTCAGGCCCTTCACGCGCTCCTCGAGCACCGCCATCGTCACGACGTCGGCGCGCTGGGTCTGGAGCTCCTTCTCCATGCGGATTAGATCAGACCCCAAGGCCTCGCGCCGCGCCGCGTCCTGTTCCTTTTTGATCAGCGCCTGTAAGTCGCGCACCGTCTCGGTGTACTCGTTGCGCACGGCCATCAGTCTTGTCCTACATGGCGGTCGTTGTAGTGCCCCAAACCCGCGACCAGGGCGCCGAAGCACACCAGCTGCCAGTGCTGGCCCTGCAGGATGGCCATGTAGATGGAGCCGGCGACGATGCCGGCGTAGCCGAGCACTTTGGTGCGGTTGGCGTAAAGCCTCAGCCAGACCGCTCGAGGTCTATTCCCAACTGGATCACACTCGCTGCCCATGGACACCCGCCTTCGTGGATTGCCATGCCTTGTAGCATCGAGGGCAGCGCGCTCGGCAGTGTCAGCGTCTCATCGGGGTCCACCCCTAGGTGTTTTGCGACGTCGATCACGTAGGCGTCGGTGTTGTTCTCCTCCGGCGGGGCCCACAGGTTGATCAGCGCGTGGACCGTCTGGTGGCCTTCGCGGTAGTCGCCCAGGAGGATCCGCGCCATGCAGCGGAAGCCGTACTGCGGGGCGATGAAGCGGATGAAGCGCGCGTCGTCCTGGGTGGCGCTCATGCCCACCCATTTGATGGTCGTCCGGTCGACGTTGCCCGGGTTGTTCAGCCGGACGTTGCGCGGTAGGAGGGCCGTGCTCAATTGGCGCGCTGCAGGCGGATGTCGGTGAACTGCACATCCGTGACGACGCCCTGGACGCCCACCAGCATGTAGGCGCAGGTCGCCGGCACCACCACGGGTCCTTCGGCGAACACCCAGGCGCTCTGGCCGATCGAGGTGGAGTCGGCCACCAGTTGGTTCGACACGCTCGCGCCGGCGAGGTTGAAGAACGCGGCCAGGAGCGCGGCGTTAGTACCGCTCGCATTCACCCAGCAGGACAGCCAGTAGGTCTCGCCCGGGCGCACGCGCAGCGCGCTGGTCTTTAGGCTCGCCAGGGTCGAGGGGTCGCCGTTGAAGGCTAGGCTCTGGCCCGTGGCGTGCAGCGTCGCCTGGGTGGCCAAGTACCCGGTGGGACCGGCGTTGGTGGTGACGGTCAGTGTGCTGCCGCCGCCTGAGATCACATCGATCAGCCAACCGTTCAGCGTGTACAGCATCGGGTCGCACGAGCCCGGGGGCTGGCCCGCGGTCGACACCGCCGCATTCGCTTCGGGGAGGATGCTCACCCTCGGCGTGTTGATGAAGTACACGTTCGGGTCCGCCGCGGTGATCGAGAGGCGGTGGTTGTTGTAGTTGGCCACCGCTCCCACGATCAGCTTCACATTGGCGCCCGCCATCGCCCAGCCCCACTCGAAACTGGTGCAGTTGTTCAGGCTCACGTTGAAGCCCGCGGAGGCCGAGGTGATCATCGCGGTCCGGTCCGTGGCGCCGTTGCCCGCCGCGCGCAGCATGGTGCAGGCGTTGAAGGCGAGCACGCCGGTGGTCGCGGCCGGGATGCTCACCATGTTCACGCCCTGGTTGGGCAGGTTGATGCGACAGCCGCTGTAGCGCGCGTTGTCCAGATTGACGTTGAGCGGGCAGGCGAGCTCGAGGTAGGTGTTGGTGACGATCGCGGGCCCGTCGGTCGCGTTGCCGAGCAGGCTGTTGCTCGCGATGATCTCCCCGCCGTTGATGTACAGGTTGCCGTTGGTGACCTCATACGAGCGGGCGGTGGAGGGCAGGGTGCCGGAGGTCCAGGTGCTCGCGTCGCGGAAGAAAATGCAGCCATAGCAGTGCAGGAAGCCGGTGCTCGAATTGACGAACATCGGGTTGCTGACGCCCACCTCGTTCATGCCGAAGATCTTGTTCTCCGAGTGCACGATGGTGGTCGAGCTCTGGCCGGGGAAGCCCCCGTACACGATGCCGCGCACGGCGGAGAGCATCGTCAGCTGGTAGATGCTGTTGAACTGGCTCGCCCCGACCGGGCTCCCTGAGACCGTGCCGTTGAACCACCAGATCAGGCAGTTGTAGTTGCTGTTGGGGACGACGCCGGCGAAGGAGCCGCCATTGACGACCACATCGTAGAAGCTGGTGAAATTGCTCTTGATCTGCATCACGCAGTTCTGCGCGGAGGTGCCGCCGGCGGTGAGCTCGCTCGTGTTGAAGTGCGCGACCGTGGTGCCGCTCGCGGGGAATGCGACGGTGGTCACCAGGTAATTGTCGCCCTGCCAGCCCCAGTACATCGGGTTTGAGTTGATCGCGTTCTGCACCGCCGTGGTGTCTAACGTCACGCCATCGCCCTTCGCCCCGAAGCGCCGCGGACAGCCGTAGGGGTAGTTGAACTGCGTCGGGGTCACGCCGGCGGCCGTCTCGAACGGGGAGGTCGGGTAGAAGGGCGCCGCGGCCGGATCGCCCAGCAGCTGCCAGCTGGTGCCGTCGTACTCGATCTGGTAGATGCCGCCCGCGGCCACGGCGCCGGCGGAGATCTGGATCCCGCCGCGCTGGATCAGGGGCTTTACCGCCAGGGTGTTGTACTGGTAGGTGGAGGGGCCCGTGTTGGCGTTCGCCGCCTTGAAACTCGTGCGAAGGCCGGGGCGCAGGGTCTTCTCCATCTGCGCGTTCGCGGTGGCGTAGGCGTTCGCGGTGCCGGTGTCGGTGTAGGTCAGTTGCGGGCTGCCGTCGAAAATCGACACGGGGCTCTGGGTCTTGAAGACCGTGGCGTTCTTGCTCATCACCAGGTTGTAGTCGTTGTCCTGGGCGAAGAAGCTGAACTGCCCGCTCGAGTCGGTCACCACGGTCGAGGTGCTGATCGGCGTTAGGCCGTTGTCGCTGAAGATCGGCGCGTTGCCGCCGCCGAGGTAGTTCTGGACCAGCACGGCCGCGCCCACCAGCGCGTTGCCGTTCACATCCTGCAGGGTGTCGATGTATTGGCGCATGGTTACGGGTGTCCGTTGGGGAGGAAATAGGTGAAGGTGCCGCCGTAGAAGCGCTTGGTACCGGTATTGGTCCACGCGCCCGAGGCGTTGTTGATGTTGAAGTTGACCGCGTTGCTACCGATGGCATTGGCGATCGACATGTAGGCTGCGATGCCCGTGGCGCTGTTGTCCTTGCCGCCAAACAGCGAGGAGCTCGCCCCGATCACGTTGTCGCGCAGGAAAGTCCAGGGGGTCGCGCCGAAGTTGGTGGCGTTGCTCACAAGATCGCCGGTGTCCGGCACCTGCACCGTCACCGTGCTGCCGTTGATGACCCCAAAGCACTGGAGGTTCGGGCTGGTGGTGCACCCAAAGACCGCCATGTTGAAGGTGAAACTGCTGCCGTAGAGATTGCTCTGGCGCAAATAACGCCCCGGGTTCGCCGTGCTGATGGCGGTCGGCTTGATCACGGTGGAGCCATCGTCGGTTGCGGTGCTGGTCGCGCTCCATTGGAAGAGGCCCCCACCGCCATCGTTGATCAGCACCCCGCCCTCGATGTCGATCACCAGCGTCTGGCCGCTCGCCAGGATCGGGACCGGCGCTGCGCGCACGCTCGCGACCACATCGTAGCTGCGCATGGCGTTCGCCACTAGGTCAGCTCCTCCCGTCACGCTCGAGGTGCTGACCGTGGCCAGCAAGGAGAGCAGCGCGGCCGGATCCGAGAGGCCCGGGATGTTGTCCAGGCTGCAGATGAAGGCGCCGGTCGAGTCGGTGATCACGATCTTGGTCAGCGATCCGGAGGGGACCCAGATGGCCACGGGGGCACCGCCCGCCGATACCGGGCGCCCGGCGATGTTGAGCGGGATCGGGTTGCTGTTCGGCGTGGTCCCGGTCGAGTCGGTGAAGGTGGTCTGGGCGGTGCCCACCGTGCCCCCGACGTAGGTGTTGATGAAACCGCCGGCGAGCACCACGCCCACGTTGTTCAGCTGCTGCAGCAGCAGGCTCACGCCGCTCATCACATAGGTGGTCGTGGCCATCAGGTCTCTCCGTAGTTAAATTCGCTCGCGTAGCCGTGGGCTTTGAGCTTCGGGATTTCCTCTTTCAGCTTCTCGCCGATGTCGTCCCGGTAGATCATATCCGGGCAGGAGAGCTCCTTGATCGTGTCGTAGGCGCGCCCGGCCGCCTGGGCCACCGTGTTGCCCTGGCCGCTCACCACCAGCAGGTAGTCGCCGGTCGAGCACCAGATCGGGCGCTGCACCACTTTGTCGCCGTCCATGTCCGGCATCTTCTCGATCTTCACCGCCTGCGGGGAGAGGTAGCGCTCGTTCTTCGGGGTGATCCCGTAGATGGGCACGCCCTCGAGCTCCTCCTTCGTGCGCGTGCTGTACGGGTAGTCCGGCTGGGCCAGCACCACGCCACAGGCGGTCTTGGTGCTGCACTCGATCGAGTCGATGCCGTGCACCGCGTCTAACATCCACTCGAGCGGATCGTCCTTGTGACAGCCCCACATGATGTTGGCCGCGGGCCAGCCTAAGCGCATGGTGAATTCCAAGGGCCACGCCTGGCCCTCCTCATCGATGATGCAGTTCACGTCGATGTCGCCCAAGTGCCCAAGCTCCACCAGGCTCTGCTCGAGCGGGGCGAGCACCTCGGAGCCTAACTTGCTGTCGGCCACGTATTTCATGATCGTGCCGGCCTCGCCACAATTGGGGCCCACATCGCCCGAGCAGAGCTTCTTGTGTTCAAAGTTCTCATTGTAGGGACCGATGAAGCCGTCCTTGCCCATCCAGCGGCTCACCCCCACCTCGATGCCTGGAATGAATTCCTGGAGCATCACGGGGCCTTTGGGGTTGAGTTTCAGCCGCTCCCAGCGCTCGATGCGGGCGATGAGGTCTGCTGGGCTCTTGCCGACGTAGGAAAGCGACTTGTCCTCCTCGTCGCCCAGGGTCTTGAACACGAAGCGCTCGCCGGTCTTCAGGACGTGCTCGCGCGCGTCGCTCAGGGTCGCGAACTGCTGCCACTCTGGTACCTTGATGCCGTGCTTCTCGAAGAACTCCATGCCAAGGGCGCGCTTAATCTCAAGGGCAGCCGAGCGCACTGAGGGGCCGAAGATGGGGATGCCGGCCTTCTTGAGGCTGTCGAGCTTGGGCATGAAGTCGTGGTTGCCCGTGGGCAGCACCAGGTCCGCCCAGCGCGCTTCCGAGAGCCAGCTGTCGGTGCGCTCCACGCCCTTGAAGCCCTTGCCCGTCTCCGGATGATTGGCCTTCGCCATCCAGATCTTCACCTGGTGCCCGGCCTTCGCGGCCCGTACCGCGAGACCCATCCCTTCGCCGACGCAGTCCATGCTGATGATGAGCAGCTTCACTGGCTCTGCTGTTCCTGGCGCAGGGCCTCGCCAATGGTGAACGCCGGCGCCGCGGTGACGGCGGCCGCCTTGTTGCGCCGGGTCTTTACCGCCTTGGTGGCGCCCTTCACCGCGTCCTGCAAAGGGTCGGCCTGGGCGCGCCTTACCTGGCGTCCCTCCTCGCCCGCTTTGTAAAGTTTGGTGACGCCCCCGGCGATGGTCTTCGTGATGCCGCCGAGGCCAGGTAGTTCGCCCACCTTGTCGAGCATGGATACCAGTCGGGGAACGGTATCGGAGCCCGCAACACGGCCCGAGGGGGTGGTGCGGATATCCTCAACCAGCTGATTGATGTCGCGTAGTCGCCGAGCCTGCTCTGGGCTGAAAATAGCATCGATCTTCCCGTCCTTGTCCAACTCGTTGAAGGTGTTGCGGAAGCTCGAGTTGAACTGGGTGACGCCCTGCTCGTTACCGATCTCGCGCTTGCCGGTCGCGGCTGATTTCAGCTTGTCGATCACCCCGCCCTGGATATCTTTCCAGGCCTGCGCGCCGGCCGCTTGAGTTTTCTCGTTGCCGCCCTCGAGCAGGGATTTCTTCAGCTTGCCGATGTCCTCGGCGGATCCGCGCGTCACGTGATCGATGGTGTCCTCGAGCGCGGCGCGCCGGTCGGTCACGCTCTTGTCGGTCCCCAGCTTCTTGATGATGCCGGTGTCCTTGAATTCGGCCTGGTGCGCTTTGAAGGCATCGCGGGCATCCTTCCAGGCCTTCGCGGCCGCCGGCACCTCCTCAAAGCTGTTGTCGATCGCGCGGATCACTTCGCCTGCGTAGTGCGCGTCGGTACCGCCGCCCTTGGCAATGCCCACCGCCTTCTTGCGCAGGTCATCCAACTCCGAGAGCTTCACGCCGCGGCTCGGCGTGCCCTCCGCGCCGTCCGAGATCTTGGCCTTATCGAGCCAGGTCTTCATCCAGCCTAAGTGCTGCACCTCCGGGTTCTTGCCTAAGAACTCGTGCATGTGCGCCGCGTTCACCTCGGCGTTGGGCTCGGTGTCGCGCGCCTCTTTGTACAGCTTGTCGTAGTTGGCCTTGCTGGTGCGGGCCTTGGCCCGCAGCGTCGTGTCCTGCACGCTCTTGCCCACTTGCTCGCGCGTCACTGCGGTGCTGCCGGTGTCCTTCCGGAGCGTGTCGACCAGCTGGTGCAGGCGCGTGTCCTGGTCGGCCTTGATGCCGCGGATCTCCGAGCCCGCCTCGCTCTTGACCAGGTTCTCCTCCTTGGTCAGCTGCGAGAGGTCTCGTTCGACCTGTCCTCGAGTTGCTTTGATGCCGGCCGCGTCCAGCCGAGCCTTGCGGGACACCTGGGCGGGATCAAGCTTATCCAGACTTCCAGCGTCGCTCGCGATCTTCGTGATCGTGTCCCTGAGCCCCGCAGATAGGCTATCCCAAGCCACACCAACACGATTGCGAACATAGTCCTGGGCCCTCTGCTCGGCGCTCTGCCTGGCGGGTGTGTTGAGAGGCTGTTTCGGCGCCGGCGGGGCGTTCGGGTCCGCTTTGAAGTCCACCGCGGCCGCAGGGCCCTGCGGCGCAGGCTTACCCGGGGGAGTGCCTGAAACCTGGGGGGTGGCAGGGGCGTCCGGCGCGATGGTCGGCTCCACCCGCGGGGCGGGCACCTGGCGCCGAGCGGCGATTCTAGCGCCTAAGGGCCCTTTGCCCGCAAGTTCTGGCAGCAGCACGGAGGGGGCGGCCTGCAGGGTGGTGGTCACCCCGGCGCCGACCGCGCCGGCGAGCTCCGGCGAGCCGCCTAAGGCTGTGACCCCAGCCGCTGCCTTGCCCCCGACGTAGTCCCCGGCCTCGCCCAGCTTCTTAAAGGGCAGGGTGGCGAGCTCGGTGGTCTGCTGACCCATCTCGGTGCGAGGGCGGTAGGTCAGGGCGTCCTGCACCTGGCCCACGCGATCGCCGGCCGAGGTGTTGGTCGGATCCCCGGTCGCGAGGTTGGCCGCGCCCTGGGCCAGGCCGGCAATACCGGCGATCGGGGCGGCGATGGCGCTCGTAACCAGCGATCCGGCTGCCTCCAAGGGCGCAGCCACCGCCTCACCCCACGCCTTGGCGCCTTTGGCCAGGTAGTCCCGGAAGGTCGGCTCCTGGGGCTTCTCCGGCGGTTTGGCGCTCGCTTCCGGTTTTGGGACCGCCGTTGTAGGCCCCTTGGTGCGGATGTAGTCGGCCAGCTTCTTGGCACCCTCGGTGTCCCCGGCCGCGTCGGCCTTCTGCAGCGCGGCATAGACGGGGGCGAGATCTTGTGACGGATCAGCCATTTACTTGTACTTGTCCAGCAGCGACTGGACTTCCGGGGGGTGGGCGCCGGCGGCCGGCTGCGCGCCTGGTATGCCCCCGCCGGTGTTGCTGGTCTCCGCGATCGTGTCGTCCGCGGCCTTCCTCGCGGCCACCGCCTCCTCGTTCAGGGACTGGACCAGCACCTTGACCGCGTCCGGGCCGTTCGCGGTGTTGAAAAGCTCGTGGATGTGCGCCCGCTTGTCGACGTCGGTGCCGGAGCGTGCGGCCAGCTGGTTGTAGGCGTTCTCGAGGGCCTGCATCTTCGCCTTGAAGCGCAGCAGGTTCGGGTCCGAGATGCTGGAGTCGGCCTTCTGGCGCAGCTGCCCGTAGGGCACGAAGTTGCCACGTGGGACTTTGTCGGAGGCCTCCAGCACCTGGGGGCCGAAGGTGTCCAGTTCGTTCGCCGCGAGGGCCACCTTGCCGATCTGCGTGCCGGCGGTCTGTGCGCCCTTGGTCTCCGCCGCGAGTTTCAGCTTGCCGCTCTTGATGCCCTCGGCGATCTGATCGGTGGTCATCTCCGGATGCCGGCGCAGCAGGCCGTCGACCGTGCTCTTGATCTGCGACTGGCTGCGAAGGCCGGCGGGCAGCGAGACGCTCTTTTCGGCCAGCGATGCCAGCAGGTCGCTCTCGCGATCATCGTAGCCGGCGGCCTTGGCCTTCTCCTTCGCCTCGGCCAGCGTGGTGCGCTTCGCCGCCTCGCCTTCGGTGGCCCGGTCGTGGCGGGTGCGCTCCGCTTCCGCGTCATCGCGGGTGGTCTGGCCACGCGCCGCGGTGTCGGCCTTCATCTGCTCGAGGCGCCCCTTGATCGCCGCCTGGCCGGCCTTGGACTTCTGTTCGAAGCCCTCCAGCGTCGAGAGCGTCATCGGCCCCTGCTTGGTGGCCTCGTTGATCTGTTTGATCACATCCGGGGAGAGCGCGCTCTGGCCGTTCGGTAGTTTGGTGTCGCGCAGCTGCGTGATGGCGGTTGGCAGCTGCTGCTGGACGAAGGCGTTCACCACCATGTCGCTCGCGCCCTTGTTCTTCATCTCGCGCGCCTGGGCCACGATGGGGTCGATCGCCGAGACGATGACGCCCTGCTGGTGATCGAGCAGCTCGTACTGATCCACCTGGTTTTGCACCTTGCCGCTCGAGTACTTCTGCGCCTCGGTCTGAAATTGCATGGCCGCCTTCGGGGAGATCTGGTTGATCTTCTCCGCGGTGCGCATCACCCCTTCGGGGTTCGAGTAGTCCACCTTCTCGCCCTTGAGGAGCTCCTGGACCTTGGCGCTGGTGGCCGCATCGCTCTTGGCCTGGCCCACCTGCAGTTTCGATAGCTGCTCGCGGTCCATCATGTCCTTGATGCTCGCCGCCTTGCCCTGCGCGCCGGCGGGATCGAACGAGAGGTTGCCGCCGATGTCGGCAAGCTGTGAGGTGTCGAGTTGGGCCACGGAAATCTCCTTAACTTAAGCAGCGAGGGCCTGGTAGACCGCGTAGTTGTTGGCCCCGCTGCCGATCGCCTTGCTGATGCCGGCGGCCTCGCCCATGTCGATATTGGCGATGTTGGTGCCCTGGTTCGTCAGGCTCGTGCTGATGTTGTTGGCCGCGTTGCCGATGTTGGCCGCCTGGCCGGCAGCGGCGCTCTGCCCGAGCTCCACCGCGTTTAAGTTGTTGCCGAGGGCCTGCTGGTAGGTCTGATCGGCCAGGCCCGTGTTGTACTTGTCCAGCGCGGTCAGCGTGTTGCCCGACAGGCCGCCGCTCGCACTCGCTGCGTTCAGGATGCCGGTCTCGCCCTGCTGCTGGGTGAACTGGTAGCCGGGGGTCTTCTGCAGCGCCTCGGAGATGGTGTTGGCGTTGCTGTTCGGGCCGGTGCCCAGCAGGTTCTCGTAGTTGCTGATGGCATCGGTGCCGACACCGCGGTACGGGGCGGAGAGCGCGTTTTGGTTCGCCAGGGCCTGGTTCTGCTCATTGACGCTCGCGTTGGTGGCGTTGTTGGTGGCGCTGGCCGCGCTTGAGCCTGCCACGCTCGTGGCGACACCGCCGACTACCGCTGCCCCGACGATTGCTGCTGCGACCATGGCTTAGTCTCCAATCCATTGTGAGTAATACACTTCCGATTGCGTCAGGCCGAGCTCCTCGAACACCCGGCCCGCGCCCTTGTGGAACTTAGATCCAAGGTGCCACTCTTTGACCCCCCGGCGCTTCGCCTCCTCTCTCACCTTCGTGAATAGCTGGATGCACAGCATGTGCGCCTCCACGTCGGTCAGCGAATCATCGTCGCGGTAGTCGGGGTGCAGCCAGAAGATGTCCATCTGCAGGCACAGCGTCTCGCTGTAGTGCAGGCCGGTGTCGTGAAAGCCGACGAAGTAGGCGACGATGCGCCCGGCATCGCGCAGGGTCACATACAGCACCCGGCCCTTGGCCTCGAGCTCCAAATACAGCGGGTACTTCGGGCTTAAGGGCATCTTGTCCTGGTACAGCGCAAGCTCGGCGTGGTGCGGCACGAACAGGGGCTTCAACTCCTCCAGGGTGTCGATGAGGCGCTCCACATGGGCGGTGATCACTGCGTCGCCTCCAGCGTGGTCGGCAGCAGCTTGGTCAGCGCCGAGTGCCGGATGTCCACGATCATGTGCACGCGGTCGGTGCTGCCGTTGTTGATCACCTCGTGCTCGAGGGCGTTCTGAAACCACCAGACCTCGCCCGGCTTCATCCACACCTCCTCATCGCCGCAGTGAAAGGCCACCCCCGGGGTGCTCTGCAGGACGAAGTGATACCGATCCCAGTAGTTGGCGTGGACCGGGGTGTCGGCGTGGCGGTACACCTTCCCGCCCACGCGCAGCTTGTTGATCATCACCCGCCCTAAGCGCTCGCCTTCGGTTAAGGCCATCAGATCGAACAGGTGCTTGCGGGCCGCGGGCAGGTAGATCGCCCCGTCCATCCACACGCACTCGTGCTGGTCTTTTGTGCCCTGCTCCAGTTCTGACACACTCGCCGGCGGGAAGCGCAGGAAGATGGTCTCGGTGTCGCCGAAGGGCCCCTGCGGATAGTCGCGCAGGTACGTGTCGGCCTTCCAGAGCTCCGGCTGGCGCTGGATCTGGTGCAGCAGGGGCAGAAGGTTCGCGGTGCCGACCTGTTGGAAGTTCTTCATACCACGCTCCCGATGCCGTTCACCCACACCGCGGGGCTCACCTGCTTGAGGGCGATCGGCACGCCCAAGGTGGTGTCGAAGTACCGCTTGCCCACATACATCGCGTTGGTCGGCCGCTGCGCCGTGGTGCCGCTCGAGGAGATGTCCTGCAGGATCTGCTGCGCCTGGGTGAACCAGCCCGCCCAGGCGGGGGTGAAGTTGCCGGCCGCGTCGAACATCGGCACCCGCGGCTGGCCTTGCAGGAGGCTAGCCACGTTTGCTCACCATCGCCGCGCCCTTCGGGCTCGAGGTGATCATCGCGCCGCCTGAGATCAGGAACTTGACCGGGTCGGTCATGCGGATCTTGGTGTGCAAGAAGCGCGCGCGGCCGCAGCGCCGGCGCGTCACGCGCTGCTTGTTCTGGCCCTTTTGGCCTAAGCCCACCCACTGCTCAGGGCCGAAGTCGCGGCTGTCGCGCGCCACCTGCAGGCTCACCATCGGGTTGAAGCCTTGGGACGCCGGCGAGGTCAGGCCCACGCCCACCTCCATGTCGAAATAAATCTGTCCCACGCGGAAGTAGTTCTGATCATCGATGGCGCAGCGGGTGATGGCCTCGCGCACGATGGTGTTGCCGTTGTCGGTGAAGGTGTCCGGATCCGGGCGGTATAGGTTCGGCAGGGCGTAGTCGCTGACGATGGTGTTGCCGGCGTACTGCGTCGACCAGCGCCCGATGTGCCGGGCCGCGTAGCCGATGGTGATCCCGGTCTGGGTCTCTGACCAGAGGCCCGTGGCCGCCTCGAACAGCAGCGAGCGCCCCTCGGTGGGAAAGGTCCACTGCGCAAACTTCGAATTGTTGACCTGGTAGGCCATCGCTTCGCAGTCGGCAATGGTGGTCATCTTTTGGATGATCTGGTCGATGTCCGGCGTGCTGATCACCTTCACGCTGTAGCCCTGGATCTGGGCGAACTGCAGGCCGCCCTCGCGGGTCTTGGTCAAAAACGCGATCGAGTCGGCCAGGTGCACGCGGCTAAAAGGAGCGGCCAGGCCGTACTCGGTGGCGGTGTTGGCGATGTAGGTGAAGGGCTCGGTCACCAGGCCTGAGTTCTGCCAAAACTCGGTATGCGTGCTCGAGAAGGGGATCAGCATGCCGCCCACCGAGTCCATGGCGATCAGCCCGTCGGTGTATTGGCTGGCTTGCGCGAAGGCGAGCGCGTTCCAGATGCTGCCGTCGTTGAAGTTCGAGACGAAGAACTGGTTGGTGCCCGGCTGCTCGCAGATGAAAAAGCCATTTAAGGACACCACCGTCTGCGCGCCGTTGGGGAAGCCGGCGCTGGTGATCTTCACAAAGGTGCCGCTCGAGGGGGTGAACAGCCACCCGCCGGCGCCGTCCACGATGCACACCTGGGTCGGGTTGGTGGCCATCGAGACGGGCCCGGCGATCGTGTTTAGCGTGCCGGTGGCCACCGTGGTGGCGTTGCCCGTGCCGCTCGAGGGCGCCTGGACCGAGAGGAACTGATTTCCCACGACCGCGTAGAGCGCGGTGTTGTTGCCCAGGATGCCCCGGGCGCCCTGCAGGCTCGCGCTGGCCAGGCTGAAGGACTTCTTCATGCCCGGGGTGCCGCGCACCACGATCGCCGTGCGGTCCTTGTCCTTGCGCAGCTGGTAGTAAACGTTCAGGCGCCGCTCGCGCGTCACCGTGGGGTCGCCGGCGTAGACCCCTTCGCCGAACAGCGGCACCTTTTTCCATTTGGTGGTCATGGGCCGTAGGGGTCGCTGTTGTCGGATTCGAAGTAGGCGCTGGTGGTCTCCGGATCCCCTTCCTGGGCGATGGCGAGCGCCGATTGCCGGCTGCTCTCGAGCGTCTGGGTCCACTCGCAATCAAACATCGGGGCGATCAGCTTGCCCAACTCGAGCACCAGGGGCTGGTACCAGCGCTGCGGATAGTCGGGCGAGTCCCCGGGGTTGTTGAAGTCCTGCACGGGGCGCAGGAACGTGATGTGCAGCACCTTCGTGACGTCCTGGGCCCCGCCGCAGTCCAGGTACAGGTGCCCGTTCGGGGCCTGCACGGTGTACTTGCTCTCGTAGAGGATCGCCGCGGGGTCGCTCTGGAAGGTCGGCATGGCCTTGGTCGGCAGGCTCTCGTACTCCTCCACATTCATCAGGCGCAGCGGGGTGTCGTTGAAATAAATGTCCCGCAGCACCGCCGAGATGATCACCTCCGGACGCTGCGCCTTGACGGTGTAGCTGAAGCACTGCGCATTGGCTCCCACGGCCGCGGTGAGGTTGCCATCGAGGGTGACGCTCAGGGGCGCGATCGCGTTGATGGACAGCACCTTCTGCCACTGCAGGTCGTTGCCCACCTGCACGCCGAAATAGTCCCCGACGTTGATGCCGGCGATCGAGGCTAACAGCAGCACCGCCTGGTTGATCAGGTTGTTCCCCACGGTCAGCACCGCGTTGTACTGGGTCGGAAATGCCAGGCCCAGGGTCGAGGCGGCCCAGTTATCCCCGGTGATCCCGAGGTTGTACATGTACTTGGTGTAGCCCATGAAAAGGGTGCCGCGCGAGCGCGTCCAGACCTTCATCCCGGGAGCAAAGTCCTGCTTGCCCATCCACTGTTTGGCCAGCATGTTCAGCTTGAAGCGGCAGTCCGAGTACTCCTCCGCGGTGGGCTGCTCGAGGCCGTCCAGCGCGCCGATATCGAGCATCGATTGGCGGATCACCTGCGCCTGGTTCACGCTGAAGTTGTAGGTGCCGCTCGTTGAGCCTGCGATCGTGGTCACGGGCCCGATGCCGGGGATGAGGAGGATGGTCACGCGACCGCGACCCGCTTGGTGGCCCGCACGATGGCCTGGCGAATGAGCGCGTAGGCGTCCGCCCCGTCGATGTCGGCCTGGCACTGCGCCGTGCCGCTCTGCGGGTCTTGGCGACAGAATTCCCAGGTGAACTGCATCATGTGGCAGGCCGGCGCCTCGTTCGCCCCGCGGCCGTGGCAGGTGGTGTTGCCGCTCGCGATCGGCGTCACGTTCACCCAATCGCGGGTCAGGTTCTCGTGGGTCGAGTGCGACAGGAACACCACCTTCTCGACGGGCATGCAGGCCGCCGCGTTCATGACCCCGGTCTCAGGTCCGATCATCACGTCGACCTGCTCGAGCAGCGCCAGGGTCTGCCTGATCTGGTAGCGCCCGGAGCGAAGCGCCACGCGCGGCTCGTTCTCCCAGCCCTGCTCTAGAATCGTCGCCGAGTCTGAGCCGACGAGGACAACTCGAGCGTCGGGAAACTCCAGGAGAATGCTGGCGATGGTCGGGTCGAGGCCGGCCCAGGTCTTGTGGACCGAGGAACCAGCAAGAGCCCACAGGACCAGAGGGTTACCGCCGAGTGCGCGCCGCTCTTTAGCGGCCCAGGCCCGTTCATCGGCGGTGGGGAAGAAGCGAACCTGCGGGACATGGGGCACTCCGGCGATCGCGTGCGCGATCTCGAGGTAGTTGTGATTCATCACCGCGTGGCGGGCCGCCGGCGACCAGCCGTGCACGGTGCGCCCGGGCATGGCCAGAAACGTGCCCTCGACGCTCTCCGAGAGGTTCACCCACTTGTCGAAGCGGGCCTTGTGATAGCCCCAGAATTCCCCTAAATAGTGGTTCGGGACCTGGTCCTTGTCCTGGAGGTAGAGCTCGTGGATGTTGGGGTCGTTCGAGATGATGTCGCTGCCGGGCGGGCTCGTGAAGAGCGTCACCTGATAACCCTGCTGCTTCAGACCCGCGGTGACCGACGAGACCTGAAGGAGATCGCCAAAGGCGCCATAGCGGACCAGGCCGCACGTTTTAACTTTGGGTACTGCTTTGAGCGCGCTGTAGTGATGCCCGGAGCCGACCTTCTTGAACACAAAAAAGAGGCTGTATTCCTGGCCTGCGCTGCGCTTCTGAAAGTCGACCAGGTCCCACGCGGCCCCCGTCTTTTTCATGAGATCGATCACGACCTCGTAGCTCACGTTAAAGCAGTGATCGGGGTTGGCGCCCGGCTCGCCCACTTTCGGATACTGGTCCTCATCCGGGACGTAGAGCACCAGGTACCCGTCGCGCTTGAGCACCCGCATCCACTCTTTCAGCGCGTCGGCCGCGGTGTGCGTTTCGATGAGCAGGCGCTTCGCGATCTCGCGCTGTAGGTGGGTGGGGTAGTGCCGCGGGTCGGTCTTCTGCAGCGGGAAGTGCTCGAGCAGGTGGCTTGAGAACACAAAGTCCATGCTGCCGCTCGCGAACATCGGCAGCTCCGCCGCGGTCTGCACGAAGACATCCGGGCGGATCTGCTGGCCGAACAGCACGTTGTCCTTGCCGGAATCGACCCCGATGAAGTGCGGATAGGTCTTCTGGATCCCGCAGCCTAAGTCCAAGCCCCGGCCGCGCGTCCACTTCACGATCTCCCACTTGATCTTGCCGCTCTCGTTGCCCATCGGCCCGTTGATGTCCCACACCATTATGCGAACTCCACGTAGTGCTTTCCCGTCGCGGAGAGTACCAGCCGGTCGCCGAAGATTTCGGCCGTCGCCTTCTTGGCGCTCTCCAGGCAGGGGGAATCGTCGAACCACATGATGCTGCCGGGCTTCATCAGCGGGATCAGGAACAGCGCGCTCTCGGTCACCGACTGGTACTGATCGCAGTCCAAGTGCGCGAAGGCCAGGCGCGGCAGGTCGGGGTGCATTTGCGGGAAGATGCCCTGAATGAACCGGCAGCCGATCAGGCGCTGCTTCAAGGCTTTTAAGTCCACGCCGCCGAAGTCCCCGACCTTGTGGCTGTCGATCGCGCTTGAGTACGGGATGCCGGTGAAGGTGTCGGCCAGGTAGAGCTCGCGGCCTTGGCTTGCGGCCAGCTGGGCTAAGTGCCACGCGGTGCCGCCTTGGAAGACCCCGACCTCGAGGAACGCGCCGGGCGGGGTGCGCCCGGCGATGCCGATCATCTCTGCGATGACGTCCTGGCCGACCTGAGAGGGCAGGGGCGGGCCCTTCGGGTACTCGACCATCGCTTCACCCCTTCTACGCTGCTTGGCGGACTACCTTCACCAGGCCGAGCATCGCGATGTTGAAGGGTTTGCCCACGCCCTTCGGTTCCTCGCATAGGTACCTTCGGTCCTTCGAGAAGCGGTGCCCGTTCTGCACGAAGCCCGCCTCGCCAGGGTCGCCGATGATGGTCCCGTAGGGCATGGACAAATCCAGGCGCGGGATCTCTTTGCCGTGCGCGTCGTACTCGATCGCCGGCTCATCGGCTAGGTCCTGGGCCGAGGGCTTGCCCTTGTCCGCCCGATCCAGCTTCTCCAGGGCGTCTAAGACCCGGCCCTCGAGCGCCGCTAAGCGCTGCTCGCGGGCGTACAGGGCTGCTTCGCGCTCAGCCAGCTCCTCCTCCCGTTCTTCGGGTGTCTGGCCCGCTGCTGCGCTCTCGCCGGCGCCGATCGCGTCGACCTGCGGGTCCAATACGGCCGCCTTGGCGTTGCCGATGCTGGGTTTGGGGGTTGCCATGCTCGCTCCTCATTGACTCGTCGTGGGGCTCAGATCCTACAGCCGATCGAGCATGTTGTTGCGCTCGATGAAGCCCACATCGCCGTCGACGTCCACCTCATCGTAGAAGGCATCGTTGTGCTCGCGCGTGTACTCATCGTCCGTGCCGAGCAGCTTCTTGCGGCTGAAGCCCTTGCGCAGGCTCGTGGCGTTGACCTCATGGTCGGTCACATCGCCCGTGGCGTCCCCGGTCGGGTTGTTGCCGTTGATCGACATGCCGCTCATGCGCCGGATGTCGGCCATCTCCTGGTCTTCGATGTCCTCGCCCGGGGGCAGCGACTGGAAAAACCGATTGTTGTTCATCGGCTTGGAGTGCTCATCGCCCCCGGGGCGCCCCTCACGTCCCGGCGTGCCCTTTTTGGCGCGCGCCTGGACGTCCGTGATCCAGCCCTGCTGGCTCTCGGCTTTGGACTTCTTGTCCGGGTAGTTAACCTGGAACTTCTCCTGAACGATCTTCGTCATCGGAAAGGCTCCCGGTTAGGACTTCCACCCATCGTCGGGGTAGGAGAGGCCGCCGCTGTAGACCTTCAGCGGCTCTTTGCGGATGTCCGCGTTCTCCTGGTCCTCGATGTCCATGCCGGGGGGCAGGGTGTTGAACATCGCGTTGACCCCGTAGGGGATGCCCTTCTTGGCGAGGTAGCCCGAGTCCTTGATGCCGACCATCTCGTTGCCGCGGATCTTGCTCGAGTCGGGCAGCACGTTCTCGTCGGCCAGGCGATCGCCCTTCATCTCGTGGCGCTTCTGAGCCCGGGCGTTGGCGCTCTTGATCACATCCACGTGGGTAGGCGCTGAGCCGCCGAAGGCCTCGGTCGAGAGGCCATCTTTGGTCGCTTGCGGGCTCTCGTACTGGCCCGAACCTTGCGTCATCTTTGCCATCACTTCTCTCCTGTTGCCCGTAGGCGATGCCGTTAGGCGACGATCGAACCGGAAACGCCCTGCAGGTTGTACTGCACGATGGGGACCAGCACCGCGGTGGCGTCGGTGCCCATCACGAAGATCAGCTGATCGCCGGGGTTCATGGGCAGACCGCCAATGCCGACGCCGGCGTTGCCCGGATAGCCCGCGGTCAAGGTGTTGGTGCCGAACACCTGGCTGGTGTTGGTGCCGCCCAAGGTGTTCAACGCAAAGGGCCCGCCGTAACCGCCCGCCACACCGCCGCCGAAGCCGTTGACGCTCACGTTCGTGCCCGGGCCTGCCGTGCCGCCGACCGTGAAGGGGCCGATGGTGGTGGTGCCCAAGGCGACCGCGGTGCCCGTGGTGTTGGTGTTGGTGATGTACAGCGCGCTCACCTGGGTCGCCGGCGTGGTCGCCGTGCCCGAGACGGTGTAGGTGCTGGTGCCTGCCGTGGTGACCGCGAAGGTCACGCCGTACAGGGTGAGGGCCGCCCAGGCTAAGAACTTGCCCGAAAGAGACCCGGAGCCGGCCGCGTTGGCGGCCAGGATCGCGGCTTGGCGCACCACGGCCGCGGGGGCGTCGTAGGCGACCTGGCGTAACTGATTGTTCTGAGACATCGATCTTCTCCTGCGGTCTCTCGCGTGGGCGCTTGGGAAAGCGGCCGAGGAGATTGACCCCCGGCCCGGCGCCTTAAAGGTGGATCAGGCCGCGCTGTCCCATTTGACGATGCGCACGTTGACGGGGAGGGTGTGCACGATGCCGAAACCCCCCAGGTAGTACCAGGCGATGCCCTTGCTGCGCCCGTAGTCGGTCGGGATCTTGCCGCGCATCTCCTCAGGGACCGCGATGCCCTCGGCGACGGTGTCGTTGCCGAAGAAGAAGATCCAATCGGACTGACCGTTCACCCACTGGACCATGTCGCCGCCGCTCGCCACCGCGATGCCGGTGGAGCCTATGCCCTTGGCGATGTTGGTCTGCTCGATGTAGCGCACGTTCTCGTAGCGGCCGATCTCACCGTTCATGATCAGGTTGAAGCCGGTGTCCGAGTACTGGTGGATGGTCTCGAGCGAGTTCTTGAAGGTGCGCAGCGTGGTGGGCCAGGCGAGCGAGTAGTAGTCGTCCGCGATGTAGGCCGGGATGTTGCGCTCCTTCATCGCATCGACGATCGATTTGGCGTGGGTGTTGTTGTACGCGATCGAGTTGGTGCCGGTGACCGTCCCGTTCGTGAACAGCGTAATGGCCGCGGTGTTGGTGCCGCCGGTCGGGATCACGCGCAGCAGCGTCTGGTTGAACTGGCCCCACACCAGGCGATCGACCGTCTTGACGGTGTCGTTCTTCAGGCCCTTCTTGATGATGTCCTCGACGGGGAACTTCGACAGGTTGTCGAGTTTGCCGGAGTACGGAATGCTGTTGCCGGCTTCCGTGATGGTGAGGGTGCCCTGGGTGATGGTCAGGTTGGTCTCGGGCATGGTGTTGGTTTCCACCAGCACCGCTCCGACCGTGGCCACATCGGAGACGACGTCCCAGGTGAAGGTGTCGCCCTTTTTCTTGCCCTGCTGGCTGATGTCGTGGACATCGGCAAACTGGCGGAATTTCGTGAGGGGCTGCACGTTCATGCGCAGCACGTTGCTTAGCTGGCGGGCGTAGAGATATCCACCGAGGGTGTTCGCTGCCCAGACTTGACCTGCCATGTGTTGACTCCTTGAGGTGGAGTCAGTTGGCGGCGACTCTCACCCAGACGATAGGTTGCGACCATGTCGAATGGCGCGGGCTTGCCCTCGTGACTTGGCGATCTGATCGATCACCGAGGTCGGGTTCTCCTCGCCACTCTCGTCATCTCGCTGCGCTTGCCTTGCGGCCTGCACGGGCGGGTTGACTAACGTGCGCTTTCTCTCGGCCTTCGATTGCGGAGCAGAGGGGGAGGCTTTCAGCATCGGGGCAAATTCCTTCCTGACGATGTCGCCCGCCTTTTTGTAGGCGGCCTGGATCTGCAGGTCTGGCTCCTCGTTCGCGACCGCGGTGAGGCGGGCCTTGAAGATGGGAACCAATGCCGGGACGCTAAAAATATCCTTCTGCTGAGCTTCGGCTTCGATTACAGCGCTTCTGGTTGCGATCGCATTGGCCACTTCCCGGGAAACGTCCAGAGTCTTGGATGGCTTCCGTTTGAGCAAAGTAGCAAGCGACTTTATCGCTTCCCTGTCACCCATCACTGCGGAACTGAGTACCGATTCCACGTCGACGTCGTTGCCTTCGTCTTCGTCGCCGGGCACCTCGCGGGGAGCAAGGGCCAGCTGCGTGGCCTTTTTAACAGCATCGTTAGCGCGCTGTAAAGCCTCATCGGCGCTCTCGACCTTCTGCGCCTGGGCCCGCAACTGCGGAAATGTGAGCCACTTCTCCTTCCCGTTGATGACCAGCAGGTAGTGCTTCACCCCGTTGATCAGCTTCTCCTCCGGAGCGTCCTGATCGCCGCCGGCCGCGTGCCGCTCGGTGGTGTCATCGTCGCCGGCGCCTTCAGCCTGGAGCTCCTCGGCGCGGGCCCGCTCGGCTTCCTCCTCGAGGCGCTGGCGGGATTCTTCGTCCTCCTCGGCTGCGCGGCGCTCTACCGCTTCGGGGCTGTCATCCAACTCGCCGGCGCGAAAGCGCCCGACCACCTCCTCGCCCTCGATGTCGTCCATGTCATCGGCGCGGGCCCCGTCGACCCGGTCGGCGATGCCGGCTAAGCGATCGACGCGTGCGCGGTTCTGGCGCTGATTCACTTCGGTGGGGTTGATGCGGTTCCCGCCATCGCCCTCATCGTCGTTGGCGTGCAGCACGCGGGTGATCGCCTTGCGTAAAATGCTCATCCTTCATCCTCCAGGATCTGTTGGGCTCGCTCGCCGTTGTCGATCGCTTCGGCCAGCCAGCTCACCACTGACTCCGCCACGCGGATCTTCGTCTGTATGGCCCGGATCGCCTTCGCGTCCTCCGGGTCGATGTCCTTCAGCTCAAGCAGGCCGCTCTCGGTCTGCTGCGCGGCCTTGGCCGTGATGTAGCGGCCGATCCTATCCTCCTGCAGGAAACGGCGCACCTCCTCGCCGAAGACGGCTTGCTCCATCTTGGCGTCGGGCAGCGGCTGCTCGGCATCGTCGATCGACAGGTTCATGCCGCGGCCGGCTTCGGCTGCGCCTTCTGCATGGCCATCTGCCCTTCCTGCTGGTGCTGCTGCAGCATGCCCTGCTGTTCAGCGCCTTGCGCCTGGGCCTGCTGCTGGGCCTTGGCCTGCTTGTCGGCGAGCTCGGTCTTCATGAGGTGGCCGATCAGCAGGTGCCGGCTCTGGTGCGCGTCTTCCTTGTCGGCGAGCACGAGCTTCGTCACATTGCCCTCGCGGGCGGTGACGATCTTCGCCTGGGTGGCATCGCTCTTGTTTTTGACCTGCAGCTGCAGCTCGGTGATCTTCTTCATGAGCATTTGGATCATCTGCTGCGCCTTGATCTTGTCCGGATCGTCCGAGGACATGAAGCGCTGGCCGTCGCGGTAGCCGGAGAGCGCCAGGAGCTCCTTGAGCACCTCCTTCAGGTCAATCGCCGGCGGGGGCTTGGCCGCGATCCCGGCGAAGGTCTGCATGGCGCCTTGGAAGCGCTGCAGCTTGGTGTCCGGGTTGGTCGCGCCCATGCCGATGTTGATGGTCACCGTCATTTTCTTTTCCAGCAGCGCATCCGTGATCTCCTGCTGGCCGAAGCGTTGGGTGATCTTGGCCTTCTCGCCGGCAATCCCTAACATCACCTCGTCCGATTCGTAGAACTGCTCGAGCAGCACCACCTGTCGCAGCACGGGCAACAGGAACGATTCCACGTAGGTCTTCAGCATGTACTCGGTCAGCATCGAGGCCGGGCTTTGCACCGCGCTCATGGTGCGGAAGCTCTCGCGCGGGGTGCGGCTCTGGGCGGCCTGGGTGGGGCTGAAATTGCCCGCAAGATCATCGAAGTCCGAGTTGATGCGGTCCTGCTCGAGGTAGGCGCTCTGGGTCACATCGGCCCAGGTGACCTCCTTGATGTCCTTCTCGACGTCGTCGACCATGGTCGCCCCGCCGGGCACGTTTCGCACCAGGCTCGCCACATCGACGTTCTTGCCGCGCTTCACGAACCAGCGCTTGTTGAGCACGAACTTTACGTTGTCGCTGCGCTGGTTCTGGACCTCGTTGGCCTCCTCCTGCAGCTCCTTGGTGAGCGTGGGGACGCTCGAGGGGTTGGTGGTGTGGGTCTCGAGCACCGCGCAGCCGATCTCGTAGGGGCGCATGCCGTGCCAGACGTTCTCGATCAGCGGTGCCGGCGTGGTCAGCAGGTGCTCGCTGTTCAGGGTGTAGAACTCCCAGTCCTCGCCCTCGAAACGGTGAATGTGCCGGTGCACCCACACCAGATCGTAGTCGCTAATGGTGCGGTCCTGCTGGCTGGGGTCTTGGGATTGCCCTTTGAGCCTGGCCGCCCGGGTGCTGTCGTCCGAGTCGCAGCGCGCGGTGAGCAGCGTCGAGTCCTCCAGCTGCAGCCAGCGCCGCCCTTTGGGATCCGGGTGCTCCATGCGCTCCTTCACATCGCACAGGTACATCGGCATCAGGTGGATCAGGTACGGGCTCGAGTGCAGCGGGTCCATCCAGTCGGCTGAGGGGTCGACGCGCAGGTTCTCGCGTGGGATCAGGTCAATGCACGGCCGGTCCTCGACCTGCACGTGGCCTTGTTTTGAGTTGCGGGTGCGAAAGCGCCAGTAGATGTGGGCGGCCACCGTGCCCTGCACCTGGGCGTCTTGAAAGCCCCCGATCGCCACCTTGAACCAGGGGATGCTCACCGTCAGGCGCTCCTGCACCAGCTGCTTCATCACGTCCGCGCTGATGATCTCCTCCTTGTCGGTGGGATTGCCCGGCTCGGTGTTGATCAGGTCGAAGTTCGAGAACAGCGCCGCGGCCGCGGCCGCCTCGTTCTTGCGAATAACGGCGCGGGTCTTGGGGCGGTACAGGTGAGATCGGCGCCTGAAGGTCTCGCTGTTGTACTTGCTCGAGGCGGAGTGCTGGTTGTTAAACGCCCGCAGGCTGTCATCGAGCGGCTGGCGCAGATTGCTGTCCATGTAGCTGGTGGAGAACGCAAACGCGTCCTTCGCCCGCTTGATGAACATCTCCGAGAGGTCTTCCTCCTCCTCGTCCTCATCGTCCTGCCACTCGGTCTCGGCGCCCGCCTCGCGCATGTCGTTGCCGGTGCCCACATCGACGCCGGCGGGCCGCTCGTAGTCGTCCTGGGAGAGGCCCGGGGGCTTCTCATCATCATCGTCCTGCATGACCATGCCCGGGGTCTCGGTGTCCCGGCCCTTGTAGTCGAGCGGCGCATCGCCCTCGCGCGGGTCCTTGATGTGCGGGGGCTGCAGCTTCTTCGGGATCTTCATGGCCATTAGCGGAGGTTCCTTCCTGTTTGGCCCTTCATGGCGGCTTTGGCGAGTGATTCGGGCACGATCGGGTCACGCCCGTCCCAGGCGCCGCGCGGCAGGCCGAAGGCCTCCAGCAGCGCACCGCCGTGCTTGACCACCTCTGTGGATAAGTTCTTCGGGGTGACGACCCCCGGGGGCAGCACCGAGCCGAAGCCCTCCCTGCCCGTCGCCATGGCCACCGCGTTGGCGATCGCTAAGTGTCTGATAACCAACGCGTGGCTTGAGAAGGTGATCATCCAGGGGTGGTTCGGGTAGTGCTTGTCGAGGATCTGCCCGATCTCCAGGGCCTTGGCAAGGTCCCCGGCTTCGTCCGGGTTACCTTGCTCGATGACCTCCATGTGTTCCACGTGGAACCTGTCAGGTTGACGTGGCTGTGCCTACAACCGCCGGAGAGGCTCCAGGAGCGGGGCTCTCGGCGACCACTACGTTGGGTGGGGGCGGGGTGCCGGTCGGGCTGCCTTGCTCGCCGCCCGGGGCAACAACGCCGCCTGGCAGGGGTGCCGGTGCGCCGGAGACGCTCGACGGGTAGTGGGCTTGGGCAGCGGCCGCGGGGTGCAGGCCGCCCGGGGGTACCGCGTTCGGGTCTTCCTTGCCGGTCAGGTCCTTCACGCTCGGATCCTTGAACTTGCCAGGATCCCGGTAGCCGGGGCCGCGGGCGACCGCATCCTTGTGCTCCTGGGTCTGGTCGGTCTCGACCTCCACCCACGCGCTCTCCCCGGACAGCGGGTGCACCGCCTTCTGGTGCAGCTTTGAGCCGAACAGCTTCAGCTCCATGGTCTTCACGAAGCCCTCGAGCTCGCTCCAGTCCTTCTCGATGCGTTGCTTGAGCGTGGTGCTCGCCGGCGGTGTGTTGGTGTCTGCGGTTGCGGGCTGGCCCGCGGTGGTCTCATCGATCATGTCTGTCCCCTGTTGGTTTTAACGAAGATGCGGGGGCCAGCCGGTGATGATCACGGTCAGCACCCAGAGCGCCAGGCCCATCGGCACCCAGCTAAAAAAACGGTTCGGCACGTTGAAGGCGGCCAGCAAAAAGCACACCAGCGCCAGCACCAGGAGCACGAGGGTGATGCTCATAGGCGCCCCGAGAGCAGCAACACGACCAGGATGATGATCAGCAGGCCGCCACCGCCCCATCCGTAGTGGCCGTTGCCCTCGCCGTACCAGCCCAGGCCACCGCCGGTGAAGGCGAGGATGATCAGCACGATCAAAATTATGGTGATGAGGCTCATTGTCCTGGTCTCCGGTAGAAGCCTGTGGTGCCGATGTCGGTGGAGTCGAAGCGGCGCACGCCACCGCCAAACTCGTAGACGCCGTGATCGGGCGCCTTGAATTCCGGGCCCCAGGCGCGGCTCACCATCTCCTCGAGGCTGAACTGCCGGGTGGTGACCTGGCGGCCTAGGGTGGGAGAAAGTGGGGGCAAAGGCATGGTTACAGTCCTTCCATTGCGGCCATGTGGGAGCGCTCGGCGGCCTGGTCGCGCAGTGTACGTTGCTCCTCGAGCAGGCGCACGAGGCGCGGCTGCAGCGGTTCGTAGTCGCGGGTCAGGGGGCGCAGGCGCTTGTCGGCTTTGCCCGCGTCCTGCAGCAGCTGGTCGAGTTCGCCATCGGAGAGGTGTCTCACGTCACTTCGGGTTCCAGGCTGGTTTGGTCCACGTACTCAGGGGGCGTCGGTTCCATGTCGTAGATCCGGCTCGCCGCGTCGATGACGTCTTTTAACCCACCGAAGGGGAAAAAGGAAACTTCGAGCCTGAATTTCTCGGTCACATCGTAGACCTTGTGGTTCTCATCGGTGCGCCGGATCTCGCGGCTCACGCGATACCCGTAGCCCGCGGCCACCATGCGCCGCTGCAGGCGGGTGAGGTTGTCTGGATCGGTCGGGTACGGCACGTAGAAGCGCTTGAGCTTGAAGTCCGGCCCCAACCGCTGCACCCGATCGATCTTGCTGCCCTCGCCCTCGCGCGGCCAGTTGAGCTCCTCGATCTCCCAGCGCTCGCCCTCGACCCGCATGCGCTCGTGGAAATAATCGAGATCGCTCTGCGCCCCGAAGCTCTCGTAGCCGACCTTGAAGCCCATCATCCCCGGCGCATCGTGCCAGGCGTTGCGAAGGTCCCGCAGCCAGCGCCAGCGCTCCATGAGGTCCATCTTGTGGGCGACGCCGTCGAGCAGGTATTTGTTGCCGGCCGCATCCAGCGCGATCACCACCATGGCCGTGTTGGCTGAGCCCTTCTTGTTGCTCCTGGCCGGATCCACCATCAGGTAACCCATGAGGCTCAGCGGCCGCGCCTCGTAGACCTGCAGGTGCTCGACGTTGAACATGCGCTGGTTGCCGGCGAGCGGGTTGCACAGCAGCTGGCAGGCCACCGTCGCCTCCAGCTGATCGATCTTCTTCTTCGCCCACTGCGCCTGGGTCATCAGCACGGGGAAGCCGTCGACGGTGCCGTCCTCGGTGGCCGCGTGGATGCGCACCTTCGCAGCTCCGCGCTTCTCGATCTCGTGGTAGGTGTCGGCGAAATGGTAGCGGGTGCCGACCATCTGCTTGCGGCCGCCGGCGACGCCTAAGTTGTCGCTCATCGACCAGGCCTCGGTGGTCTTGGTGATCTGCTCGGCGGTGGCCACGCTCTCGAGCGTCACGACATCGTCGTAGAGCATCAGCTTGAAGTGCGCGCTGGTGGGCTGGCCGTCGACCAAGCCCCAGGCCTCGATCGTCTGCTCCTTCGGGTTGCTCTTGCGCTTGACCACCAGGCCTGAATCTAGCGCCCACTTCGGCGCCTGGCGCTTCGGGTCTGCCCACAGGATGTCGGGGTAGGCCGCTTTGAGGATCGCGTTGCCCTCGAGCTCCTGCATGATCTGAAACAGGAACTTCTTCGCGATGCCCTTGGTGTGGCTGAAGAGGCCGATCGTGATTTCCGGGTCTTTGATGATCTCCTGGATCAGCCCGGCGTACGTGATGATGGTGCTCTTGTAGTGCTCGCGGGCCCAGATATCGAGGTGGCCATCGGGGTCGGCTTCCACCTCGCGGCAGCGCTCGTAGATCCAGGGGTGGATGCAGTCCTTGCGCCTGAGCACCTGGACCAGCAGGAAGTAGCGGTCAGTCCTCGCTATGTCCCTGATCGTCGAGATCTTCCTGTACTCGGGCTCTTGCCACAGCTGGAGCAGATCGCCGAGCGGCACGATCGGCTTCGATTTGAGCAAGGCGTTCATGGTACTTCCCGATGTTGTCCGGTGTCGCCGGGATCTCCGTGGTCGCAAAGGGCTCGCCCGGCGGGGTGGTCAGCATCAGCCGATCGCTGCGCCCCGCGCGCGTCTTCTCCCACCAGATGATCGCCGTCATGTTGCCATCGCAGGCCTTCTTGAACAGCGTGGTGGCGACCTGCAGCTTCGCCATCGGCAGGCCGGCGTTTAACTCCTTGCGGTAGCGCCGGCGCAGGGTCTTCGGGTCCTTGATCCCCAGCAGCTGGCAGATGTCCTCGTGGTTGAAGCCCATGCCGGTGGCGTTTTGCACCACCTTCCGCGTCTCATCGGTCGGGATGTGGCTCATGCCACTTTATGGGCGGGCAATTTCTGCACCGCGCTAAATGTCTTCCCGCTCGAGTGCGTCGCCTCACGGCCGGTGAAGTCCTGCCAGCGCTTGATGATCACATCGGCGTAGCGCGGATCGAGCTCGAGCAGGAATGCCCGACGGTTGGTCTTCTCCGCCGTGATCAGCGTCGTTCCACTGCCACCGAAAGGGTCAAAGACCACCGCCTCCTCGTGGCTTGAGGCCTCCAGCATCCGCTGCACCAGGGCCACGGGCTTCATCGTCGGATGCAGCTCGCTCTTGGTCGGCTTGTCCTCGTGGATCACGGTCGATCGGCGGGCCTCGAGCAGCTGCACGCACAGGCTCTTGGCCTGGCCGGCGGTGAGCTTGCTCACATCGAGCGGCTCCTCGATCACCGTGGTCAGGGTGAAGTTGCCGGCGAAGAAATGCCCAGCGCCCTCCTTCCAGCCGTAGAGGATCGGCTCGTGCTGCCAGTTGTAGTCCTGGCGACCAAACACCGCGCCGTTCTTCACCCAGATCAGCACCTGGGAGAGCTTCAGCTGCGCGGTCTCGAATGCTTGGGTGAAGGCCCAGCGCTCGGTGTCGGCGTGGGTCACGTAGATGCAGGCGCCGGGCTTCATGGCCCAGTAGCAGCTTTGAAACGCGCGCAGCAGGAAGCGATCAAACGCGGCCGCCTCCTGATCGTCGTTCATGATGGCGCCGGCCTGGCCCTCGTAGGCCACGTTGTAGGGCGGGTCGGTCCAGACGATGTCGGCCTTGAAGTCGCCCATCAGCCGCTGCACGTCGGCGAGGTTCGTCGCATCGCCCACCATGAGCCGGTGGCGCCCCAACGCCCAGATGTCCCCGTGCTGGCTCACAGCTTTCGTTCCCGGGGGTGGCACGGCATCGTCCGCGGTCTTGCCCTGGCGCACCGCGGCCTCAGGGCCTATGAGGGCCTTCAGTTCGAGCTTCGAGAAGCCGGTTAGGTCCAGCTGGTAGCCGGCGGCCTGCAGGTCCAGGAGCTCGAGGGCGAGGAGCTCGGTGTTCCAGCCGGCGTTCAGCGCGATCCGGTTGTCGGCCAGCATGTACGCGCGGGCCTGCAGGTCGGTCAGGCCGTCCAGGATGATGCACGGCACCGCCTCGATCGCGAGCTTCTGCGCGGCCAGCACGCGGCCGTGGCCGGCGATGATGGACTTGTTGGGTCGCAGCAGGACCGGATTAGTCCACCCGTATTCCTTCATCGAATCCGCAATCTGCGCGACCTGCTCCTCGGTGTGGGTGCGGGCGTTGCGCGCGTCGGGCACGAGCTCGCCCAACGGGAGGTAGATGATCTCGAGGTTCTTCACAGCGCGTCGACCGCTTGGCCGTAGGCGCGCCAATCGACCCGCATCAGCGTGGCGAGCAGCTGCTCGATGCCGCTCGCGACCTGGTGCTGCTGGTAGTAGGGCGCCTTCGGGTCATCGCCGGGCTCGCCCTCGCCGGTGAAGGTCTGGTCAAAGCGATCGACCTCGATCTGGTCGACGTGCGCTGAGCGGCAGAGCAGCGCTTCGATGAGCTCGTGGATGGCCACCAGCTGCATGTGCTTCGCATCGTCCATGTGGCTGACCCGAATGTGCAGGTCGCCCTGTATATCCGTCCACCAGTCGCCGACGGTCGGGTACCGCTGGTCTTTGTGCGGAATCGAGGTGATCAGGATCCGCATTACGAGCGGGTCTTGTTCTCGCGGCCCTTCTCGAGCTTCATCGGCTTCTTCATCCGCTTCGGCGGTGCGCCCTTCTTTTTGGAGGCGAAGGCTGAGCGCCCGGGCTTGTCGGTCAGGTGGGCGGACTCGTTCTGTACGGGCTTGTAGGCCATGGCTCATCCCTTCGGTTGTTGGAGCCGCACCCGGCAGGGGAACACCCCTGCCGGGCCGCTCTCGCTGTGTTGGGCGGTCCCGGGAGCCGAGTTCGTTCTAGACCCGTGGTGAGGCGTCTCCCGGACGTGTCTCACCCTCATGACTTGATCCCCGTACTTGGCGCCTGTCCCATCTATGGGTTCAAAACAGGCATACGGTTAGCCCCTTCGTGGTGTATCTCTCCTGTTGAGCGCCCGCTCGCGGGCCTCATCGCAAATTCTTCGCACCGCCCAGGCAACTGGTATCACGCGGGCCGCGGCCGCTGCCTCCTCGGCTGACCGGCTCGAGGCGGGGGTCAGATGGTACTTGCCGTCCGCCCCTGGCTTCAAGTGTCGCCGTGGTAGTTGTGATACGCCGAGTAGCCGGTGAGGGGGCCGTAGCCCGGGCCGGTCTTGGTGTAGAGCGCCAGGCGGTGCGGCAGGTCGGCGTTCGCTCGGTGTGCGATCGTCGCATCGAGATCGTAGTCCCCGGTGACGTTCGGCACATCGCGCCAGGGGCCGGGGGCACAGGTGGTGTGCGTCTGGCCGCGGGCCAGTCCCATCATCTGAGTTCGCTTCATTTCGCTCTCCCGGCGTCGAGGCCGCGTTGGTAGGCCTGATCGATCATAGCCTGCACGTCGCGCACGTGCACCTGCTCGCCCTCCTTCATGTGCTCCAGTTCCTCAAATCGGCCGTCTTTGATCTTCTGCAGCAAGTCCGCCGGGATGAGCCCGCCCTTGGTGGCCAGGGTGTCGGCGAGCGCCTTGATCAGCACCTCGAGGTTGGCCGCGTTCTCTACCGTGCGGCTGTCGGTCTCGCGCCAGGCGAGCAGCGCTTCGCGCAACGGGATCACCTGGGTGCGCTGGAATTCCGCCATGCCGGTGTTCAGGAGCGCCAGGTTCTCGCGCAGCACGCTGTTGTCGTTGGTCACCGCCCGAAGCTCGAGCTTGATGCCCTGCATGTGCTCGTGGAGCATGCGGCTCACCCCGCCCATGACGTGGGCCACCAGTTGGGCTTGGGCGCGCTCGGCTTCCACCACGGGGTGTGGGGTGGTGGCCAACTCCGCCGGCAGCTGGTAGTTCGGATTGTCTTTAGGCTCGGCGCTCATGCTCGCGGTTCTCCGGTAGGTACTTGATGATGTCGGCCCACGAGTACTCCGGCCCCAGCTTGTAGCTGTTCGGCAGGCCCGCGGCCATGCCCGCCTGCACGTCGGTGTCCTGGTCGCCGATCATGATGCTGTTGGCGAGGTCGATCGGGAAGCGCTTTGCCAGCGCCAGGATGAGGCCGGCCTTGGGTTTGCGGCACTCGCAGTCCGCGGCCGGGTGGTGCTTGCAGCTCTTGATGCTGGCCAGGTTGATGCCCTCCTTCTGCAGCCGCTCCCAGAGCACGATGTGCTGCTCGGCTAAGGTGATCTCGGTGAGATACCCGTAGGCCACACCGCCCTGGTTGGTGACCACGTGCAGCTGGTAGCCCAGGTCCTGCAGGGCCTTCAGCCCCTCGATCGCGCCCGGGATCCAGGCCGCGTTTTGCATCTCCTCCACCGTGTTGATGAAGCCGGTGTTGTCGATGATCGTGTTGTCGCGGTCAAGAAAGGCTGCTTTTCGCATGAAGGTTGCTCGTGGTGGATTGGGTGCCGAAGCGCAGCACCTTGACGATGGTGGCCAGGTGTCCGCCCTCGGCGGTCTGGTCGTGGCCGCGGATCAAAACGTCGGGTTTGATCAGGCGGATTAGGCCCAGCACATCGCCGTCGAAGGGGATGATGGCCTGGGCGTCGGCGCTGCACAATGCCTGCAGCATCTCGATGCGTTGCGTGATCGGGTAGATGGGCCGCCCCTGGCCCTTGAGGCGCTTCACGCTCGCATCTGAGTTCACCGCCACGATCAGGTAGTCGCAGTGGTTGCTCGCGGCCGCCAGGAACAGGCGGTGCCCGTCATGCAGGGCGTCAAAGCAGCCGTTGCACAAACCCACCCGCATCGTCTCGAATTGCGGGCTCATCGTTTCAGCTTCCGGCTCTTGCGTGCCAGTTTGTTGGCCTTTCGTCTCACCTTGAGCTTTTTGGTGAAGCCCGGCTTCTCGCCGGCGTGCCGGTCCTGGCCGGGTTGGAAGAAGCGCTGCGTCATTGCTCGGTCGGCAGCGGCTTGACCTTTTTGCCGTGCTTCGCCACCAGCAGCTGCACCGCCTCGCGCAGCAGGTAGGGGATCGGCACGTTGAGCGCCTGGGCCAGGTGCCGGACGGTGTTGGCGTCCAGGTTCTCTAAGCGCACCTGCGGCTGGCGCTGCGTCTTTACGGTCTCATCCACGGTCGATCTCCTCGTGTAGTTCTTCTGCCGAGCACGTCGAGGTGCCCACTTTCCCAACCACCACGCCGGCCGCCATGTTGGCGAGCTCGGCTGCGTTGACTATGTCCCCGCCGCGGGCGGCCGCCGCTNNGCGATCACCGTGTCGCCGGCGCCGGTCACATCGAAGACCTGG
>QGNH01001226.1_pt1 | contig 40141 bp, 68 predicted proteins | sample 1735481 | NCBI WGS metagenome assembly QGNH01 (sample SAMN09239004, study PRJNA386568) | Viral metagenome, whole genome shotgun sequencing project. | reverse complement strand
ATTAAATGAATATTCAAATCAATAGCTTCTCATATGGAAATTATGGTAACCAATATCAAGATGAAGAACCTCCCCGACCGGAAATAACTGTTGCCATTCAAGTTACTACACCAGTATACGAAGAAGTGGAGCTACCTACAGGAGATTGCCCAGATTGGGTATGTAATATCCTGTGATTCCGTTCAAGCTTCATCCGCAGTTTGCACAATGGACCCCAGTAAAAAGAAACCCGGAAGAAGTGCTACGTTTCTCGCCGGGTGACTGTAATCCGGTCATACAATGTATAACCGACAAAATATATGAACTCACAAGTAAAATCTATGCTATTGCAACTCAATCCAACCATTCCCGTGATCACGCCGAAAGGAAGGGCACTCGCTCATCTTCTCATGGACTACGGGGAAGAGCATCACCTCATGTGGATCGTATTTCAGGACGACACGGGGGAGTGCTGGACGTGGCCCAACCCGGACATACGGATTCAAAACAACGTCACGTTCAATCGAAATGTGGATCGCCACCTCACTACTCCGAAGCTCCCTCACTTCACCTTGGAGAGGAGCAAAGAAGAAAGCCCAGCTAACCATTAATCCACTGAAGATATACATCATTTTTTTGTGCTCCATTTTTTGAACGCGTCTAAAAATCCCTCCATCCTTTGTACAGCTTCTCGCTTTATTTCTTCAACGTTTTTTCCTGTACTATCTGCACATTCCTGTAAAAAAGCATTCATTTTCCTTTTATCGACGGCCTTAAACTCGGCAGGTATCGCCAAATCGAATTCAAGGCACTTTGCGGGCTCATAGAGAGCTTTTGCGTCCATATCTGGATCTTCGCCGGTTTCTAAGCAGAACGTCTTCAGCATCGCGTATTTACATGCATAAGAGACTGCCTTTCCGGGACCTTTATCTCCAGAGTCTACGCCATATCCATAATGAGTCACCCTTATAAAATTTTCTGGGTCATCAACATTTGTAAATCTCATCACAACTTGCGCGCAGGTTCTATTTCCTTCCTGTTTTAGCTCCTCAACATGTGGTATTGCTACAATTCCGTGCTTCACTAAATGCGGATGTAATGCGGCTGTCACTTGGTCATGGCTGGCAAATCTGTATTGTCCGTTTACAGTCTTGTCGCCTTTCTGTATGTATGACAAGTCGCCCATGACTCCCAGAATACGCTGATAGATATTAAGTTTTGTTTCCATTCTTTTCCTTCGGTTTGTAAAAGTAGTTCCAGCACTCCAACGCGCACATAAACACTTCAAGTTCTTCGTCTAAATTTTCATAAAAGTCCACTCGTGGATATTCTCCGTCTTTATCCAGGTAAACCAATGCTGCTCCGTTAATCTCTATCCCGTTAAGCTTTAGCAGTAATTTGTAGGCCGCCATCTGTATTGGATAGGTTTTTTGTGGTTTTGCGCTTGTTTTAATGTCGATAAGATATGTCTGTAGGTTCTCGTCTTTTATCACGTAATCGACTTGTCCAGAATACCCAAAGCCTTCATCGGTATATCTTTTCTCAATGACTAAATACTCCTTTCTTGACGCTTGATGCCACTTCTTGAAAGAATCAATATAGCCTCTATGGTCTTCCTGAATTATCGCATCTGGTATCCATACTCCCTTAGCTATTCCAGCGCATAAAGCATGGACTGTAGTACCTCTAGCTGCCGCGTTCTCAAGGATCTGTTTGGGCACATTGTCGTATCCAGTGTAACTTTTTAGAATCTCTGTGACTCTCGGATATTTAGAAACGGCTGAGGTAGATGACATAAGATAGTCCCCCAAATACAGCTATGGACACTGCTGAATACATTAAAATCTTGAAAAACAACCCCATTCCTGCTTTTATCTCGTCCCATGCACTTTTAAATTCACTCATCATAAATCTCCAATGTTAAAATTTGAACTTAACATTGAAAACCAATACGTATCAATAATAAATTTAATAAGGAGTTGTAAATGGTTAGACCTAAGATGTTTAAAAATAGTGAAATGGTTTCTTTAAGATTGGACGCACAGATGCATATTCAACTTAAGGAGATCGCGGCATTGGAAACAAGTCTATCCGGAAAGCTTGTCACCATGCAGGACCTAATTAGGAATTCACTGCACTTTTCGTATGATGATGGTGAGCGTCTTAGGGAAGTTTTCCGGAGAAATAAAGAAAAAATTAATAAACAATTCCGTTTTCTAAAAAAATGTTGCGCCAGAAAATAAAATGAGGTAGGGTGGGTAAAAAACAGAGGTTCACGAATGAACCCCTGTAATCGCACTTCTATCTTTCCGAACCAAGGTCAGATATGGATAATCAGTTTCATACTACATGAAGTGCGTAATTACTTAATAGAAAAAAACTATGGCTAAGGAAAAACGCGCTTCTGTCTATTTCGATCGAGAGACTTTATCTTTCGTGGGCATCGATGCTCTCGTAAAGAAACAGCTTTCCGACGTTTACCCAAAAGTGGACATCGACAAAGAACTTATCAAAATGTCGCTCTGGCTTCAGACCCCAAAAGGCAAGAAGTATAGGGCTACCATCGGCTTTGTCATGTCGTGGCTATCGAATGCTTGTCCGGCACATAATACTGGCCAGCAATATACCATCGGAGATCCTGATTCCCCATTAGTTGAACTTGTGAACGACTATCTTAAGGGATTATGGAAGGACTCGGAGCACATACTGGAATTCAACACGAAGAGAACGTGAAATTCCGTCTAGTTAACAAATCGCATCACATCATTGCGGTTTCAGAACTCCCTGTTGATTACCGAAAGGAGATCGAAAAGGGATTTACCACTGGATGGCGCACTCTAGACAAATATCTTCAGGGCTTACGACTTGGCGAGATCACGGTAATTACTGCGGACACTGGCGTCGGAAAGACAACGTTCTGTACACAACTTATGGTCAACTGCGCCATGCAAGGAATCCCGGTATGGATAAATTCGTGGGAGATGAACCCTGCCACTATTATGCGAAAGATTGCGTCAATAGTCCTCCGAAGACCGATGAAACTTCAAAACTTCAGTGAACATGAAAACGAACAATTCGATGAGTGGTGTGATCGTTATAAAATTTATATCAATCCTAATACTATTGGTACAGACGTTAAAGCTTTGGGCATTCAACTTAAAGCTGCTAAAGAAATAGGTATCAAAATAGTCATGCTTGACCATCTAGATTACCTAGTAAACACACACAAAGAGAAACTACACGAAGCAATAGATGAAACGATTAAATCCCTACACGAACTTGCTTTTAGCTTGGGGATGCATTTTCTACTTATATGTCATCCTAGGCAATCTTCTACGTCATCGGAGGAAATAGGTATTCATTCCCTCAAAGGATCAAGTTCGATCAAACAATACGCCGACAACGTTCTAGTCCTTCATCGTTGTGCGCGTACTGACTCAACATCAGACCCCTACAAAGTAAAAATCCGCATCGCTAAAAATAGGATGTTCGGAACAGAAGGCAACGCGTATTTATTTTATCAACCAGCCTGGGACGGCTACATGGAGTTTACACAATGCACATAGTTTTAAAAGGAAATGACGGATTTCAGAAAGAAGAGGAAAGAGAATTTGAGTCCATTCAAGCACCGTACACCTACAGAATGAGACAATATCAGAGACTCGAAAACCCCTTTATTTATCGACCATTTCAAGAATATTTAGGTGTTGTTGATAGGGAATTTTATCTTAAATCCCAGTTTTATGCTCTAGGAAAACAAATCGCGTATTATGAGGAAATATGACTTGTTGCAGATCCAACGAAGACGCTTTTTACGAAGACTGGGAAATGTCCGGTCAAGATGAGATGAATGAACTTTATCTCAAAACACGTCAGCTCCAAAGCTTTAACGACGCACTGGAACGGACGATACGCAACGTTAAGGAACTCAAACGGTTAGGTGAAGAATGCAGATCGAAGTAGGGAACTATCGCAAACAACAGAAAGGCGCACTTCAAGGCTTTTTTTCCATCTATTTTGAAGGATTGGAGATCAAAAATTGTGCGCATTTCCGAAATGAAACACGTGAATGGTTCAACTTTCCACAAGAGAAAATCGATAAGAAAAACGGTGAGAAACCAACATTTTTTCCTCTTGTTATCCCACGCCAATCAGGAATTAAACAAAAAATAGATGAATTCGTAGTCCCTCAGCTTAAAGACCTTAAACCGGAGCAAATGTATGTCTCAAGATCTAGCAATGAGCAATCGAATCCTGTTCAAAGTGAATCACCCGGGCTATGGTTCTGAAGTGATATTCGATTCGTGGATGACCTTATGCGAACACACGATGGAACTGGCGGAAGACGAGGCTAAACGACAGCTTATGGACGAACTTATTAGGCGCACGGAACTTATAGCCGACGAAATGATTGCTACGGCCGAAGAGGTCGCATGAGAGAAGGATGTTGGGAGGGACCGATAATGGAACCAGAGCCACCCCCTCCCAATCCATATATCTACACTGAACTTACCATCCCCGGAGATCCCTTGCTTTACAGCTTGAAGTATCCTGTGGGAGAGAGAACGAGGGAGATGAACTATTTTCGTAATCGTTCTTGGTATAGTCCATTGCGTAGTATATTTCGTGCAGCTAAAACCTTTAAAGATCCCATGGTTCTGTTTGTCCGATTCTACGTTTCTCCAATGCCAGGCGTAAAGATTCGCTCTAGGGATTTAGGCTCAGAAAAGGTTCCGGCAGCTCAATCTTGGGAGATAATGGACTACACTTTATCGTTCCTTGAGATGTTAAAGGGCAGCCTGCTACGAAATTATAGACAATTAGTTAAAATCGACTGCGAGAAGTTTTATAGTAAACATCCTCGGACAGTACTAAAATTCATGAGTTATACCGAATATGACGCAATTCAGCACAATCATCCCCTTTACTCCAAAACCAAAGGCATCTGTCAGACTTGGGAAAAGCGGGTTCTTCAATCCGAGCTCAAGGGGTATGGCCAGAACCGCAGAGCACGTCCGAAAAAACCTGACGTTAGAAAAACCATTGAAAGGGCCATTGCTTATTATTGCTCATTTCGTAATGCCGTCCCCCAAGCACGCCCACGTCTCGGCAAGAAGAAAAAGACATCTTCAGCCGCATTGCTCAAAGCCGGATGTAGACAATTTAGAAAAGTACCTAAGCGATGCCCTAAGAGGAATCGTGTGGGAAGATGACGCTCAAATTTGTTGGATGATTCTTTCGAAGAGTTCAACAGTTGAAATCGAGGGACATACGTTTCTTTACGTCCAAGAACTTGATTCACCTCAGCCGGACTACCAAGGAATTCTAGCATCCATAAAAAATAACATAGATTTACAAAAAGGAACTATTTATGCCCTCTAAAGAACAAGCCATTTTTTGCAACTGGATGATTGTCGAAGGAATCGTACGACACATTCGAGATAACCTTCAAGAAACGCCATTCCAGAACATGCACCATCTTATTGATACCTTGTGCGATGGAGTTAGAATTGCTGGGGTTCAGATGAAACAATCCCTATTAGAGCAAGACGATGACCATCATACCTTTTCCCGATAGGATGGTTTATGTCGTCCTAGGCATAGATGAACATGGACACGATCAAGTGCTTTCTGTCTTCTATACCTATGCGGATGCTAAATCATATTGCTCTTCAACGATGAAAGACAATATCTATTACGATTTATGGATTGAAAAGCACCCTATTCTCTGATTTCTATGGCATTACTGCACTCGTTTCAATGCGATGCGTATTTCGCCAGTTATAGATCGTGAGTATCATCTCCATATAGTCCCGAAAATTCGCTCTTGGCCCTATTCGGGAAATATGCTTTTCAAGATTATCCATCCATTTTTTCACTTCAAACTCCGGATGCTTCATGACTATTAGCAGAGCATTCCAAAATTTTGATGTCGATGTCCATTTATTATCTCCGGGCTGCTTTTTAATGAAATTTATTGTACCCCAACATAGTTCTATTTCTTTTGCGACTTGTCCTTCCTGGAAAATAAAATCTCCGTTCTTAAAGGATATCTTTTCTTCATATTTATTCCCCATTACAATCATCAGAGCTATTCGGAGTGTAATATTGTTCTTTTTCATAAACTCTTCAAGCTTAATATATTCCGCAGAATGATTCTTTAAATGGAAGTTAAAATAGTCATTCATTGACCATTGTCGCGATATATTTAGTCGAATAATATCTTGAGCAACTAATTCCTCACGCATTTCATAATAAATCGGTAGGCTTAAGTTTCTGGCTGCGATTAATCGATGTTGGCCGTCAATAATCTCCATTTCTGCGTTTACCACAATCGGACGAAATTGAAGCATGTTTTTACTTAAAATACTTGTTTCCAACATCTTTACATGTGCCGGTATTATGCCACCTTCCCTGTTATCATTGCGAAACTTAAATAAATTATAATCATTTGTCTTTTTTATCATATTTATCCTTATATTTTTTAAGTTCTTTCTCTAATTCATTGATTTTTGCATGATATTCTCCTACTTTTTTGCGCCCCTTACTTAAAAATTCCTCCCTTTGTTTTTTTACTCTTTCGGCACTTTCTTCCGCTAATTTCTGACCTTGAATAGCGTTGTATACTCTAATGCCTCCTCCCTTTCTAATCTCGATGTTTATCATATTATTTGTGCTTTTAATTTCGGCAGCTATTTCTGTGATGCTTTTTTTTGCATTGAGTCCGTCTTCGATGATTTCTCTTTCTAGTATTGTTAATGGTTTACGTTTCATCAAGTTCCTTCATTTTATCAAACAATATTTCTATTTGCATTTCGATGACCTTTATCCTTTCTTCAATATCGTTGTGTCCAGTCAGATTTTGATTTTTTTTATTGTTTTTACTGTCTGCATCCATTTGAGCTTTTTCGGCACAGTACTTTCCTTTCTCGCATCGTTTAAGCTCTTTTCCGATTGAAGTAATATGCACCCCAATCAATTCTGCTATAAAAGTGTTATTTATCCCTGCATGGACGAGCTTTTCAATTTTCCTACGTTCATCTATTCCTATTACATTGTTGATTCCTTGCTTCCTCTTTTCCGAGATCTCTTCTTTTTCAAATAAATCATTCATCCGTAACGTCCTTGATTTGTATTTTTTTGTCCCATAACGGATTGATATTATATTTCTTCATCGCCCCGACTAAATGAGACATGCTTTTTGCCGTTATTTTGATCTCTTTTACCTTATTATTCTCTACCGTCTTAATGCTAAACGTCTTCATATCGCCCTCTTGGATGGAAGTGTTGAAACTTTTCTTGCATTTTAATACTACTCAATTGAGTATATCGCTGCGTGCTCGTTATGGAACTATGGCCCAGTATCTCCTGGATAAGCCTTAAGTCCGCGCCTTCATCAAGCAAATGTGTCGCGCAGGCATGTCTTAGGGTATGGGGCGTCACTCCCTCTAAGCGTGCCTTTTTTGCATGTCTTCCAACTATCAAAGCGAGAAGTCTCCTCCCGATCCCTTTTTTGTGAGCTTGCGTGATGAACAAATATCCTTCCTCATGTCCTCTATAGTTTGCAAGATAGGTCGTTATCCAGTGTTGCGCCTCTAAGTTTATTGGGATGGTTCTGGTCTTTTCTCCTTTTCCGCATACGATTGTAATGTGCTGGCCTTGATAGTTTTTGATCTCCAAATCACATAGTTCTGAAGCTCTTAAGCCTGAAGAATACAAGAGTTCCATCATAGCTCTGTCTCTTACTCCAGCTTCATGGGTGATATCTATTCCTTTCATCATCTGGCTCACTTCTTCCTTTGTTGGTACGTATGGCGCTTTAACCTTATGCCTTGGTATCTGAATATCTTCCGCTAAATCGACGTCAATGGCCTTAATTCGCTTCAGGTAACGAGAAAACGATCGTATGGACATATAGTATCGCCTAATGGTTGATTCGCTCTTCCCGGCCTTCTTTGTGTGTCCAAGGTAACTGGTGATAATATCCGGTTTGAGTTGCTTAATGCGCTTCATACCTTTCTGTTCTGCGTACGATAAGAACGTTTCTATGTCCCTCGTGTAAGCATCAATTGTGTTCTGTCCCTTCGTCAGTAGCAGGCTCTCGCAGTAACTTTGCAGAGCTTGACTTAAGGCAGTCGAAGCCGTCCGTTGTGTTTTCATCTAATGGTATCCTTTGCATATGGTGTTTTTTTTTAAGGTAACGGAGATACTTTATAACTATCTCCGTGGCCGTCAGGTCATGTTTTACTGCCATGATAAAAAGCATATCGTGCAAGTCTACTGGTATGCGTATATGTAGTGTCTTTGTGCCTAAGTTATTTCTCATTAATTCCCTCCATTTATGACGTGTCGAACATACAATCCTGTGTCCTTTTGTTGCAAGTTTTATTCCTTATTGGCGTTGTCTAATGCGTTTTCTAAAGGTCTAATTGCTTCGTATGTTTCAAAGCATCTGAATTTTTTGGATTTTACGACTTGTAACAAGTATTCTAGTTCCCTCTTTTCCGCATCGAAAAATTCCAGGCGATCCTTAGCTATTTCCAATGCTCCAGCGTAGTTATATCGTTCAAATTCCTGTAATATCCGCTCCCAAGTCAATTGAGGGATTGTTGGCCCCCAATGCGACAGATATAAAGTGAAATTCCTGTCTTTTATTCCTTGTTTGTAGATATGGAGCTTAGTTGAATGTTGATCTTTGCATATATAAGCATGGTATCCGTATTCCTCTATGCGTTCAGTAAAGCGTTTGTTCACGTGTTTGTAGTGCGCCATTTCGGTAATGATCGCCCTAACGCACGCTTCCATTTGGCACATGATTTTTAAGGCTTCAATGTCTTCTTGTATTTGTTTTTTGTTCCAATTCATGTTAGTTTTCCTCTTCTTCTTCGTAATTATCTTCTATTGTTTCATCATAAAAACCGTTACAGTTATTTTCATACATATCTTCTAATGCTTGATCTATCCATTCATATTCATTCATTGTTATTTCCTTTGTTGTTATTCATATGATTTTAAGTAAATATCTGTTGGTTCTTTTTCGGATTGGAAGCCTTTTGATTGAGCTTTAAACTTTTCTACAAATTCCTCAAATTCTTTAAGATCTAGCCAATCCGTGATATGTTCTTTAGTGTCTTTATCCATTTTGTTTTCCTTCATTTGTTGTTGTTATTTCCGTTCCTGCTTTAGCTAGCTCCGATCTTATCCTGAACTGTTAATCGCGTACTAGGTGACTTAAACCGTCATGAACGTTCACTATAGCTAATGAACGTGTTGAAGGTTTAAACGACACAAGCTAGCCAAGGTGTTATATTGCATTGCTTGCATTTGTATTCGTGTTGCTGGTCAATGTATTTCCAATTGTAACGATCGAATAATCTTAAGGATTCGGCTTGGCATTCCTCGTAAATGTATTCCCTGTTCTTTTGTTGGCTATAGGCTTGTTCTTCAAGTGTTAGCATTTTGTTTGTCTCCTTAGTTTTCTATAATGTATGAAAGTATTAAGCGATATTCTCCGTTCCATTGGCCATAAATCTGTGCTATTCTACCGTCAAATTTAAGATCTTTAGCTTTTGGAAAATCGCACCAGCTATTAACTCTCTCTCCGCGCGTGGTGTGGGTTTCAAAGGCAAAACGGTTTGTTTGGACTATGCTAACTATCCGTGTGGAAAATTCTCTTTCTAGTACGTGATTAAATCCTTTCCATACTGAGCCCAATTTTATTGCACGCTTAAAATCTGCTAATGTTGCCATGTTTGTATCTCCTTAATAGTAAATGATTGCGTTAACTAATTTCACGGTGTAGATAATCGAGCCGGATAAGACTTCATCCAGAATGATACGTGCCTTTCTCAAGCTTGTTGCTGTTATGTCAATATTAGATTCAATAGGAGGATAGTTAACGGACTGGCGATATCTAACTTTGAATGTATAATCCTGTTTGTTCATGTTTGTATCTCCCTTTGTGTTTTGCGCTCTGAACTAATCTGGTTTCGATTGTGTTACCTACTTCAGATTGTGAGCGCGTTTTGTTATGTTCAGTAATATATCATATGTGTATTTATGTTGCAACACGTTTGTTTGTGTATTGTGTGAAATACGATTGTAGGGTATGTGTGAGATATGATTAAAAGAATAAGTTAACAAGTGTAAGTGGAGTAGTAAGGTGGGAAGGAAGAAAAAAGGCGAACGGTATTACAAGGAATCGGAATTTGAGTCGGACAAGGAGCTAAGAAAATGGGCGTTTGAGGAGCTTTGCGCACATATCGAGTCAGGGTTATCGCCACAAGGGTTTGAATTGCTTTCCGTTAATACTGTGAACGCTTGGTTTGAGAGATTCCCTGAGGAGTTTAGGAGGGATAGGTACGAAATCTCTTTAAGAAAAGGGTTCAACTGGTGGGAAAGCGTCGGAAAACGACAAACTCTTGGCACATGCAACGGGAATTCCCGAACGTGGTACTACAACATGAGTAATAAGTATGGATGGAGTGATAGGCAGCATGTTGAGTCCAACGCAAAAGTAACGACGCAAGTACAGATAGTTAATTACGGCGATGGCAATGTAGTTAAGGATAGTACGTAGGCATAGTACAGTCATAACATTAATTATGCATAGTCTATTTTAGTATCAAGTAAAGTATTTAGTATCATCATCTATCAATGTAAATTAAAGATTGAAATTGTCTGCCTATTGAGGGGGGTTGCCCCATGTAGGCGGTATACATTCCTATTCAGGACAATCCCAAAAAATTTTTTATTCTCGTGACTTTTCCTATTTTTTTTCCATCTAAAGCACTTCTGTTCCGTCTTTTACCTAAGTACTTAACATTCAACGACTTATATCTTACTCCAAAAAACGAATAATCATTTACATACCTAAACCATTAACACTAAGGCACTTATGACAAAAAAACTAAGCTTTCAGAAAAAAAAGTACTCCGATCAGATGTTGGTCATGGAGTGGCATTATCGACGTGAGAAGGAAGCGGCACAGATTCGGCACGCAAGAAAGATGGTCTTAAGAGGTGGTAGAGACTGAATTCTTATTATAAGAGATGGGCAAATTGTCATTTTCCCCTCCCTTATATATCCCTCCCCTTTGCTACTAATACCCCCAAGAAGAAACCATCAAAAGAAGAAATTTTCATTATCCATTTAATTTGCGAGTTGTCAAGAAAAATTTTTGATTCAATTTTTTTGTATGCATTTTTTTTGAGTTTTGGTAAGTTAGATTTTTAAACCAAGGAGTCGGAAATGGACGTCGAAGAGGAAGTTATTTTTCCATGGAACTTAATTAAAGAAACTTGCGGGATAAAAAAATACAAGGAAATGGTTGATGAAATTAAAATTAGAAAGGAAAGAAGAAATGAACAAACGCGTGAATCTATATACGAGGACGGCGATACCAGGGTCGATGATTGCATGGCTCTTGTCGTATTCGGTCAATAGCAGTCTCCTTTGGGGTCTGGTGCACGGAGCCTTAGGGTGGATCTATGTCACTTACTGGTTGCTGAACAACACGGACATATGCGCATGGATTCGGACATGGGTGGTATAAATGGCGGCAATAGATAAGATATACGGAAGCCGGGAAGAGTGGAAGGAACTTAGGGTATGGTTGAATACCAATCGCTGGGACTTTATGAAGAACATGTACACCGAGCCAGAGATCAGCGGGCCTCTTGCGAACTTTACGGAGGAACAGGATAAGTGGCTTTGGGAGAACTGTCCTTTGTTTTTCGTGAGGAACCGATTGAAAGAGCAGTATAAGGAATACGATTTAGAGGGAGAGTACCATGATAGTTGAAGTGACATTGAAACCGTGCCCCTGGTGTAAGAAGACGCCGGAGATCTACTTGCCTATTCACGAGACATATGAGGGTGAAAGTTGGCGATGGGGAGTCGAATGTAGGTGTGGAGAATGTTGGGTCAAACCGAAAGGTAAGCATGTTACGGTTAGGAAGAGTCAGAAGACGGATTACATGAAGATCGTTGAGAAGCTGCGCAATTTAGCTTTGTATTGGAATTCGGGAAATGATTATAAAGCGTACGAGAAGAAACGGATTGATTTAAGTAAGATACCAGGAGCGAAATGATGATGGGATTTTTTGGAAGAAGTAGCTTTATACCGGAGTTTAGTGAAACACCCAGTCTGCAGCAAAAGATGGAAAGATGGATTCGCGTCGAAAATGGACTTCCTGATAGTGACAGGTTAGTTCAGACTGTGATAAAAAAGAAAAGTTTTGATAAAATTGAGAAATCTTTTTTAGAACTTCAGAATTTTTGTCCCCGTAATGGATGGTTAGGTTCTTCCGGGGTAATTGCATGGAAAGAGTGTGATTCTGAGTTATTAAGTATGATTAAGGAAAAACAATGAATCGAGAACAGATAACAATATTTGGGGAGGCCGAAGATGACGTGGTGGGGCAGATGCTTGCTGTATGTGGAAAAAGTCCTGTGGCGCACGCCGTTCTGTGTGCTGACAGTCACCTTGGATATTCTGTTCCTGTTGGGGGCGTGGTGGCTTATGAAGGTCGGATTTGTGTCAATGGAGTCGGCTTTGATATCGCTTGCGGGAATAAAGCTGCTCGCCTTGATGTCGATGCCCTCGGAGTGAAGAAGGACATTTACCGGACAATGAATGAAGTTCAGAAGCATATTAGTTTTGGAATCGGAAGGAAGAATAATGAACCAGTTGAGCATATTTTGTTTGATGATGATTTGTGGACAACTATTCCTTTGCTTGCTTCTCTTAAGGATAAGGCTCGCGCTCAACTTGGAACTGTGGGCTCTGGAAATCATTATGTTGATATATTTACCGATGAGCATAATCGTGTGTGGGTCGGGGTACATTTTGGTTCGAGAGGTCTTGGGCATTCGATAGCGACACATTTTATAAAAGCAGGAGGAGGAAAGGATGGAGTGCATGCTGACCCGGTTGTATTTGATGAAAGTAGTGACCTCGGAGAACAGTATCTTAAATGCATGGAATTGGCTGGCCGATACGCTTATGCTGGTAGAGACTGGGTGTGTCAGAGAGTATCAAGAATCTTGCGGGGAGAAATCTTGGAAGAGGTCCATAATCACCACAACTTTGCGTGGAAAGAATCACATTTTGGTAAAGATTTGTGGGTCATCCGAAAAGGATCAACACCTGCTTTCCCAGGCCAGAGAGGCTTTGTTGGCGGATCTATGGGAGACATATCAGTCATTATCGAAGGAACCGATTCAGAAGCATCAAGGGATAGTCTCTTTTCTACAATCCATGGAGCTGGCCGTGCAATGGGAAGAACTCAAGCCAAGGGCAAAGTCAATCGTAGAACGGGTGCAGAAATACGACCCGGATTGGTCACTAAGCTTGCCCATGAAGATTGGATGGACAAAGCTGGAGTAGAAGTGCGTGGAGGCGATTTAGATGAATCACCTTTGGCTTATAAACGCATTGAACAGGTATTGCAGGCTCATGAAGGAACTATCAAGGTATTACATACGTTAACACCCATTGGGGTCTGTATGGCCGATTCAAGGGAAAGAGATCCATATAAAGATTAAGGGGAAATGATGGAAGAAGTTATTAGGCTTTTAGGTGAGATGATTAAAAGACTCGACACTTTGATCGTTCAGAATGAGGAATGCATTCGCAAAAGAGAACTTCTGGATCGGAGTTATTTGGAGAAGGAAATAGCCTTAACGAAGCATAAATTGGAAGTGTTGAATCGATGAGAAAGTTATTCTGTAAAATTTGTGGTTCCGCTGCACGGTATTTCACAAATTTCGATGCACACTTCTGCGGGATATGCAATACATGGCTCGATAAATCCTGTGAGGATACCACGTGTCGTTATTGTTCAGGAAGACCAGCGAGGCCATTGAAAGTTGAAGTACCTGTCGAAAAAAAAGCATCAAAGAAAAAAACCGAATAGATCTGAAGAAGGACACTGGGAAGGTAAGTACTGGTGTAACTGTCGGACAAGAATGTATAGATTATGGTTAGGAAAGAAGAGGTGGGATGGAAGAGAATAATAAAGGGTTAGTATATGTTGGGAAGATTATTGAATTGGATCGAATTCCAGATGCGGATTTTATTGTTTCGGCTACAGTCGTTTGTGGTCAGGGGGGTAAATGGCGAGGGGTTGTTCGTTCCGCTGACTTTAGTATTGGCGACAAGTGCATTGTTTTTTTGCCTGATTCATTGGTTCAAGAAAGCGATGATATGGCTTTTTTAAAGTCCTCTGGGTGGCGTGTAAAGATGCGGCGGTTTAGGCGAGCTCCAAGTGAAGTGGTAATTATGCCGAATAAGTTCAACCTACTCGTTGGAAATGATGTTACGTTTCTCTGCGGGGTTACTAAGTACTGTAAACCTGTGCCTGCGTGTCTTAATGGTTTAGCTAAAGGGTTGTTTCCAGACTTTATACCTAAGACGGATGAACCGAATTACCAAAGACCGGACGCGAATGTTGCTGAGTTGATAGGAAAACCGTTTTACGTCAGCCTTAAGATGGATGGAAGTTCGACGACGGCATTCAAACATAACGGTGAGTTCGGTGTGTGCAGTCGGAACCTGGAACTGAAGAAGGATGAAAACAACGGCTACTGGAAGGTCGCGCAGAAGTACAAGTTGGAAGAGAAGTTGCCGGATGAGACAGCGCTTCAGTGGGAGACGTGTGGCCCAGGTATTCAATCTAATCCTATGGGTCTTAGTGACTTAGAGGGATACGCGTTTTCGGCATACAATATCGTTGAGAAGCGTTATTTTACCATGAAAGAGACGATTGATCTGTGCGAGAAAATCGATTTTCCTATGGCTGAGATTCTGAGGGAAGGAGACTGTTTTAGTAATTATGGGATTGAAGTTTTAGGTGAAGGAACATACGATAACCACAAGCAAAGAGAGGGTGTTGTAGTCCGGAGTCAAGAGAACTTGTTAGGACATAAACCCATAAGTTTCAAAGTGATAAACCTAAACTACGAGAAATAAAATGCCATGTAGATGTTGCGGGGCGAGTCGACCTACCAAGGGGTTAAATCAGACTATGGAAGAGAAGTTGATCAATGCCAATCTAAAGTTAGTTGCTGCTATGGTGTTGAAAAAGGACGAAGGCTCCTATTACGGAATCGATGAATGGAAAAAAGGATGGTTAGAGGCTTTCGAGCATCATTTATACGGGTGTCCAGAAAAGAAATGAGCCGAAGTAAACGAAAACCTTATTATGGTAATGCTCCCTATGCTAAATGGTGGAAATCATTATTCAATAAGAATATAAGAAGAAATACCGAAGAAATACCCGATGGAAAATTCTATAAACGGTTAAATGAGTCTTGGTGTTCGCCGATGGAGCACAAACATGGTTACTGGGACGTTCCGAAACTGAGGAGAAAATGATTTGGAAGAGTAAAGAGCAGCCGATTTACGTCTTTTTGGATGATATTTGGCAGAGAGAGACAGATAAAGCTTGGTTTTTTCCTTTAGAAGAACATAAATGCTGGGGAAGTGCTTGTGCGTCGGCGGTTTACTGGACAAAACGGACTAGAGTAATGAAAACACGCGGAAATATAAGGAGAGAAGATGAAATTACAGCCTGTCGGAAGGAGTTTGCTCGTATGTGTGCGGAAAAAGAAGAGTAAACACGGACTTTTGTTGCCTGAAGACCATAGTGATCCTCAGCACGCACAAGTAATTGGAGTGGGAGAGAAGGTGGAAATGCCAGTGAAGGAAGGGGATATGGTCTTGGTTAGTCCTTATGCTGGAATGAAAGGAGTTGGGGGCGATGATGAAGCTCCATATTTACTGATTGCGGAAAAAGAAGTGTTGGGGATATTAATAGAATGATTATAGAATTAAGTGATGATGAATTAATTTGCATTTTGGCGACATTAAAGATATATGATAATGAGTATGATTTTTCTACAGAAACACGTAAAAATTTGTTAAAACGATTACAAATAATAAGAAATATAATGATTGGAGACGAAGATGCCAGAAAAGAAAAAATGGATACAGGGTGCGATCAAGAAGCCAGGAGCACTACACAAAGAGCTAGGAGTTCCAGAAGGGAAGACTATTCCGGCCAAAAAGCTCGCCACTGCTGCTAAAAAACCCGGGAAAGAGGGTCAACGAGCGCGATTGGCTGAGACATTGAAGGGATTTAAGAAGTAATGGAAGAATTTACTAAAGGTTTTGCTACGGCACAGAAAGAACCACGCTATACGGACTTGGGTGTAACTCGGAAAGACCTTAATAAGCTGGAAGACTATTGTGTGGATCAGTGGAAAAAGTTGAAAAAAGAGATTGATGAAATAAGACGTAGCCAAAAAAAATAATAATAACTATAAATAAAAATGCGGGTGTAGCTGAGTGGCTTAGCGGTCCCCTAATCCGGGACGACGTACGATGGTTCGAGTCCATCTGCCCGCATTATCGCTGGATTAGCTTAGTGGTTAGAGCAGACTCCTAATCCGAGTCGTGAGGCACAGGTTCGATTCCTGTATCTGGCGTTCATATAAAGTCCACACCTATAATGGATGGCTGAGATTGGAAGGCGCAGTTGACCTGATCACTCAAATGTTACACAGGCTTTACATACCTGTTAAGTTATAGCTCCAGAAATGGAAGGTTGTTGAACTCGTGAGGCCCAACCGTGAAAAAGCCTCTAGACATGGACTTTTAGCTCAGTTGGTAGAGCGTGTGCCCGTTAAGCACTAAGTCGGAGGTTCAAATCCTTCAAAGTCCTATAAGTCGGGTTAGTTCAATTGGTAGAGCTCCTGTTTTGTACTCAGGGAGTTGTGGGTTCGAATCCTACATCCGGCAAACTTAATATTCCTCGTTGTTTAAGTCCGGTCAAGCTTCTGGTAAGTTCGGGGGCACGTACGATTGACTGGGGGAGATAATAAACGCGGCTCAGATTTCATGAGGTCTGGGCCGTAGCTCCTATTCAAATTTTTTTTCTCAAAAATTAAAATAAAGATTATATGTCTCTAATTCTTCCTTACGGCTATTCGCCTCGTCCTTATCAAGTAAATATTTTAAAAGCTTTAGACAATGGGTGTAGAAACGCCTGCTGGGTAGTCCATCGGCGTGGTGGAAAAGATACTACGATGTGGAACTATATGATCAAGCGCGCCTACATGGAACCTGGGACGTACTACTACTTCCTACCCACTTTTGCGCAGGCGAAGCGGGTTATCTGGGACGGCATGACGAACGATGGAAAACGAATGATTGACTACATCCCGAAAGAGATTATCGACGGAAATATCAACAACACGGAAATGAAAATCTGGATCAACGGAGCGCATGGACAAAGTTTGATTCAGTTGGTGGCAGGCGACGCATATGACGGTATCATGGGAACGAATCCTCGCGGCATTGTGTTCAGCGAGTGGAGTTTGATGGACCCGATGGCCTATGAGTTCGTGAAGCCTATACTAGCTGCGAATGGAGGGTGGTGTGCGTTCATTTACACTCCGAGGGGGAAGAACTGCGGCTGGGATTTAGCTGAGATCGCCAGGAGGAATCCGCAGGACTGGTTTTACGAGTTGCTTACGGTGGAGGAAACGGGGGTTCTTACTAAAGAGCAGGTAGAAACGGAGCGTCGTAAGGGTATGCCCGAGGATATGATCCAGCAGGAATTTTACTGTAACTTCAATCGAGGGCAGGAAGGAGCCTACTACGGACGTCAAATGGAAGAACTTAGGAAGAAGGGCCAGATATCTCACGTACCTTTTGACCCGGCAGTCCCCATACGAACATACTGGGACCTAGGAATAGGTGACAGTACGGCCATATGGTTTGCTCAATTTGCGGGGAAAGAAATCCATTTAATTAATTATTACGAAAATTCCGGTGAAGGGTTATCTCACTATGCACGCGTTCTGGATGATTACCGTCGAGAAACTGGAGGTGTATACGATCTGCATATCGCTCCACACGACATACAAGTTCGGGAGTTGACGTCAGGAAAGACTCGGCTAGAGACAGCTCGGAAATTAGGGTTGAACTTCCGGGTAGCCCCCAAACTTGGATTAGAAGCAGGGATAGAAAGCGTACGAATGATTCTTTCACGATGCTGGTTTGATGAACGTCGAAGTGATTTAGGTATAAAATGTCTTGAGAACTATCGGAAGACTTACAATGAGAAGTACAAGGTTTATGGGGATCGACCTTTTCACGACTACACGTCTCATGGTGCCGATGCGTTTCGAATGCTTGCAATAACCGAATCAGACTATCGACCCGATCAGGGTGTAGGAGATACTCAATATGAGTTGATGAAGCAGAACTGGGGGTGGAAAGTTTAGCCAATTCTTCTCTTCTCAATTGCTTTTCAATCTTTTCTAAGGTCGTAAAAAGTTCTCTGATTTGTTCTTCCACTTTCTTCACATGAATCCGGTCGTGTTCCAGGCTTATGATTGAGCTTTCCATTGCGTCAAAATCGTGTTCCATTACTTGAGTGTCAATATCGTCGATTAGGGCGTCTAATAGTTTAAGTTTATTCTCTAAGCCTCGACTTTCTATTCCGAAATTGTTCAAATCTGTTAAAATCTTATGCATTCCATTTTCTAAGTGATGTATTCTATCTCTCATAATTTCTATATCTATCATAATTCAATCCTTACCGGTTTATTTACTGGTTTATAATGGAAATTCACGTGGCTGCAATTGATGCTTAAATGTTGAGAATTCATCGGTCCATAACTTTGGCCATAAGCTTCATGAATGTGACCAAAAACATGATATTTTAAATAGACTTTACTTAATCTTTTATCTAAAGACTTTGAACCACAGAATTCTCCATCCATATTTTGATCTAAACAAGCATAGGGCGGTCCATGGGTGATCAAGATATCCGTATTTTCAGGAATCAATTTCCATTTTTTTTCAAGTTCTTTCTCACTGAGCATGAACGCTTTACACTTAGGGTGCACACCGGAGAACCAAGGAGTCCAGGGCGACCCCCAGATCTTTAATCCTTCAAATTCAGTTCCGCTGTCCAACAGGTATTCGTAATCGTTTTCATTATAGTGTTCGATCAATCCCATTCGCAATCCCTCGTATGTAGATAAAGAATGGGACAAGAAGTTATCATGGTTTCCCCCGACGAGAACCTTCTTTCGATACTTCTGAGCCTGGAACCAATCAAAGAACTCCTTCAGTTGGGGAACGGTATCGGAAGCGGTTATGTCCCCGGCAATGATGAGTAAGTCTCCACCTTCGAGTTTCGGGTAAAATCCATGCATGTCCGCAATGCAATCAATTATCATGAAGTTCCTCGTTTTGGTGGCAACCTTTGAATGGTTTAAAGTTCGGACACCATTTATTTACAAAAGCGCAAAATTCTTCTTGGTAAATCTGTTCTGAATCGCAGCCAAAAATATGCTCGGAATCCGAGAGGCTTATTAAATCCTTCAATTCACTTATAAAAGCTTTTTGTCTAGGACAGTCTGTTGTTATCATCTATCTAAAACTCCTGATTGTGCAAGCATGTTAAAAATTCCGACTTGAGGGTTGAGGTTCCCAATGCCATACCAAATCTTTAGATAATACCATAGAATTTCTTTTAATTTTCCAGCAATCTTCATTTGGATGTACACGGATTATTTCATATTCATCGCCGTCTTCAAAAACAAATGAAAACTCAGATACATTTAGTTTAAATTTCACCTTGGTTCCCGGGATTTAGTGTGAAGGAATGCGTTTATTTTTTCACGTATTTTCAAGAATTCATCATGCCAGTTTAAGTCTTTCCAGGCAAATCCCCAAGTATCTCGGTCTCCTGTTCGAAGTTCATTAGGAACGATGAATCCCGCTCCGTAGTTGTCAGCGTAGAATTCAAATCCGTTATATAACTTTCCGACAATAAAGGTATTTAAAAGTTTATCTTTGTTGGATTGGCGTCCTTTTTTGGGGTCGTTTATGTACTTTAAAGTATCAGCGTAGTCGGCCGGGTTCTTACAATACGCATGAAGCTGCTTAATTCGCGCTTGCGGGCCCTGTAGCTTCGTATTCGGATGATAGCAGTATGATACCCCTGCCTCAACGATTTTTTCATCATAGCGGCCAAATTGGGCCTTTTGCTTAGGAGACATATCATTCACTGCCTCTAGGCATTTATAAATTTCTGTAGAGGAATTATTATTATTGCCGCCGGCAGGCAGGGGATCAGGAGGCACTGGGATCTCAGGGGGTTCCAATAATAATTCTTCTTGAGATGTTATTTCTTCTATATCTTCTTTCTTATATGACTGACGCTCGGGATCCGGTGCGTCGGGATCCTGTGCTTCAGTATATCGGTAACATTTTTTGAATTTGGGTGTTTCCGAGACAAAATATTTATAAGATTTGAGGTTTTTATACTTTTTGTTGGGAATTTCCTCTCTTTTCATGTAGCCAGCAGCTATGGCCTCATCGAACAATTTATAGGCTTTATCTCTACCAATAAAACTTTTAATATGTTTAGCGACTTGTGCTCTTTTTATCTTCCAACCTTTTTCATTAGTAAGAAGGTAAATCAAGAGCCATCGACAATTCGGGGATATAGTTGCATCTCTTATCAGATCATTTTTAACCATTGTATATGGATTTTGTTGATCATGAGGACATCTTTGTATTGTATCTGTATCTTCATCAACCCCAGATTCTCTTTCTTTTGTTTGATATTTAGTCATTAGAATTATCCTCCCATATCTGTCCTTCTTTTATCAACTCATCTAAAAGAGAATAAAATCGATCAGGAGGAATGTATGGAAAATGTTTATAAAGGTTTTCTTTTTGGATGTTATAAAACAGATTAAGATTGGTTAATATTATGGATTTTTCCAGTCCTATTTTTTCTGCCTCTCGTGAGTCGAAATGATGCATTACTGTGATATGTTTTACAGAAAAGGTCGCATTTTCGAATTCTTTTAATTCTTTTTTTGTGGGTTTTTTGGATGTCATTTAGTGGTTTCCTACTTCTTGAAGTATTTTTGCTTGCAGGAAATCAGACAGTGTGGATAATAGGAGACGTAGTTGTTTCCTATGTATCATCTTGTTCTTGCAAGCATGATCATGAGTTAAGGCCCTATCATCCGTGTTAGGGCCTTTCTTTTTTTGCCCACCTTATCATTTTAAAGATTTCTTTGTCCAAAATTAAATATCGCTTGCCATAAATTCAAAAAAAATATTTACTGCGAATCAAGAGAGTAAACAATTATTTTGAGGCGCAAACGACTTAATGCCAGCAGACTACGACATTGTCTCGGACTTCACGCAAGATTACAACCGCGCCTACATGCTGTTAAATACTTTTTACGCAGAGGCATATCGTGACACCGGCTTCTACCTTGGGAACCAGTGGTCGTTGGAACAGATGCGGTACCTTAATAGTGAGAGACGCAATTCGTTTACTTTCAACAAAATACGAAAAATAATCAACCTGGTTAGTGGGTATCAAAAGGCACATGCGAATTCGAGTATAATTGTGCCGTTTGAGGATTCGAGTGCCGAAACTGCGGAGCAACTGACTGAGCTTCTGCGACATGTGATGCAACCTAATGGATATCGGATCATAAGCGAAGCATTCCTCAGAAGTTTGATTACAGGTGTCGCGTGGGTTTCGCCTTGGGTAGATTACAGAAAAGATTATGTCAATGGTCGCATATCCTTCCACCTTGATAATTGGAACGATGTTATCTGGGATCCCTTCAGCGTACGTGCGGATTTAGAGGACTGTACCTTTGTTGCTAGAAGGAAATATCTTGCTAAGGATGTAATCAAGAGCATGGTTCCTGGTTGCGAGAAAGAAATAGACAGCATGGGATATGGTAACAGGGACGAAAAGTTCACATATGAGCCTTACAGTAGGCAGTGGGGACTCCAGGAGCTTCTAGCCTATAATGAGTACTGGAAACAACGGTACAAGAAGGGCTGGATCATGGTTGACAAGGCTACTGGAGAGCAGAAACCTTGGAAGGGAGACAGAGCCCGACTACAGATGATGCAGAGATTTTTCCCCAACATTGCCGTGATCGAAGGGTACTATAAGACCGTAGAATACAATGTCATCGTGGAAAACCGGCTTCTCTACAGCGGAATGGATCCCTGGGGCATCGGAGAATACCCTTTTGTGCCCTTCTACACAGTCTTCGACGGCTCATACGACCTGTTCCAGTGGAAGATACAGGGCCTCGTAAGACTGCTCAGGGACCCGCAGGAGGAGGCAAATATGAGGCGCTCCAAGCTGCTTGATATAGTCGATTCTCAAATTGGAAGTGGCTGGAAGGTTAAGTCTGGAGCCGTTTCTAATCCGAAGTCGTTGTTTCAGACAGGTCAGGGCCGAGTTATATTTTTCAATCCAGGTTATGAAACCACAGATGCCGAGAGGTTAGATGCTCCTACGATTCCTGAAAGTCTATTTGCGTTGTCGGACACATTCGATAAGGATATGGCTGACATGGTGGATCTCAACAATCTCAACGTGGAAGACACAGACCGGATGAGTGCAGTGCTGTTCCAGATGAAGCAGTCACTAGGAATGATGGGTTTAGGGCCGATATTCGATAATCTACGCGAGTCCCAATACCTTTTAAGTAAGAAAGTTCTCAAGATGATCCAGAACTATACGCCGGAAAAGGTGCAAAGGATCATCAAAACACAGCCCACACCAGAGTTCTATAATAAGACGTTTCTTGAATACGATGTCGATATTGTTGAGAGTGTCATGACTGATACGCAGAAACAACAAGCGTTCTTACAAGCCTGGTCGATGAAGATGGGTGGTGCAGCGGTTCCGGACGAAATGCTTTGGGAACTTTCGCCCTTTCCGATTCAGAAGAAGTTCATGGAGCAAATCCAGCAACAGAACGAACAAGCGAAAGCCGACGCAGAAGCCGAACGACAAGACAAAGAAAGAGTTAACAAACTTCTTGAGGCTAAGACATTTACGGATATATCTCTGGGTGAAGAACGGCTAAGCAGAATTAAATACGATGCGGCTTTGAGTGAAGAACGTCTGGCTGCGGCACAGGAAGAAAGGGCAAGAAGTGTATTGGATATCATTAGGGCAGGGAAAGAGTTCCAAGAGATGGACATCGGGAATGCGCACAAGATCCTGGAAATCATCCGTGGCGTGGAAGAGGAACAGAGATGGGCTGCTGAAGACACTATCGTCCCACAACCGGCAGTGAAGGAAGGCTAGATGCAAGACGGCATAGGGCAAGTCGGAGCCGGGCAAAGCGACATGAGATTAGCGGGGGAAGACCTGCAACACAACCGCCAAAAGCGTACAGGAAATAGAGCCGAACACAGCACACCGATAAGTCAGATAGAAGTGCATGAGGCTTTAATGAACGAGAAACTGTCACATAATGAAGGCAAGAAACAAAGAATAAGCGACTTACAAAGGCATTTACGATGAAAGAACAAAGATGGCCTGGAGATTACGAGACGATAAAACAAGAGTTCCGTAAGTCTTATCGTGAAAGTGAGATGTCGGCACGCGGAAATAACACCGATCTTGGAAACGACTACTTAGCGATGAGGGACGAAGAACCATTAGATCGGTACATGAAGCACGAATTGGAACCATCTGCCTCGATGCAACTGGACACAGTCGGAATGCAGCCGCACGCACGGGAATACCTGGAACGCGACTCCACCGGACTTAGAAGCCGAAGACAGTTCATAACCATTGACGGGCAGAGTATTGACCACACCGAAGGCATTCAGTTTTCCGGTTATCCATGACAGCCTCAATGTTTTCCGGAGAAGGCGGCTTTACTAAGGTCGTCGGCCTAAAAGAAAAGGGCAGACTTCCAGGACCAGCATTCGAGCCCTATAGACAGGCGATGTTCAATAAGCCGAAGAGTGACCTACAAAACATGCAGGAAAATGAACGTAAACAGCACGAGCAGACCTACATTTACGAGAATGGACACAATGACCACGGCCTCGGACAATGAACCTGGAAGATTGGTTAAAGACATTGAGCAATTGTTCTTGATGGTTAAGGACTTACCGCATGAATATCAGCCGATTTTGATTAAGATAGTATTCATTCTAACACAACTGGAGCAGAGATGAACCGAAAAGAAGAGATTAACAGTAAAATTGATGAGGAATTATTGATTTTAGAGCTGAATTTACAAGACGATCATCGGGTAAATACAGAAGTAATTCATGACTGTTTTAAGAGGGTTTTTCGAGTCTTTATGTACATGCGTGAACTAAATGAGGATTGACGATGGGACGGGACAACGGGGAAGGCAGCCTGAATACACTGAAGCCACAGCCCGGACAGACAGCATACTACGACAGGAAGTTCCATCCGCTCCCGGGAGTTTGGGCACAGGAACAAATGGATGGTACGGGGGAGTCAAGTACATTCGAGCAGAGAACACGATCCTATCACCGGACTGGAAAGTCAACCTCGTTACAAAAAGCCCTAGCCGATGAGAGAGCTCAACACACTTACTGGGAGAAATGGCAAGGAGTCACTCCAGGAACTCCAGTATACGAAGACCCAAGAGCCTGGCAGAACACTTTACTCCCCACAGCGAAATACGGTACCGAGGGAAGAGGTTATGGATAGATGAAAGCGAAAACAAAACCTAAGAAGAACGCGCTAGAGAAAGCTCGCAGCGCACTGAAGAAAGCTGAACACGTCCACACCCCGCGTTCGATCAAACAGAAACTAAAGAAAAAGAAAGAAACGAAGAAAGGAGCTTAACATGAAAGAGAATCCATCAGGCCGACAAGGCGGGTTTGAAAGCATGGAGCATTACAACGAACGCAGCCCAATGGTTAGTCATCAATCAGAGACGACCCCAGAGAGCGTAGCGAACGATTGGAATGCAGTCATGATGATGAAAGAGGAAGCAATGGACGAGGCTTACGGTCTGGCTGGAAAGCGTGGATGCGAGAAGTCAAACTCTATGGCGCACTCTCAGTTTAGAGAATACCCTTGGGCCTAACATGCAAACGACACTAATAGGACAGAAACGTAACTCCAACATGCAGGAAATGGGCGAGACGCGGGAACCGATGGCGAGTGATTGCTGGTCGGACGCAAATCGCCTGGCAGAGATGTACGCAAAGAAGATGAATCGAGACTTCTGGGTGCTATTTGCCGCGAAACCTCATCAGAAGATGGACAACGGGATCGTCATGGGCTGGGAGGTCATAGCTAAAAGACCCCCGGCTGCGATGGTTGGCGTAATAGTCTTTAAGTGGATCAATGCAGATAAGCGGCTGATTGTAGAGGCCGACCTGAGTCTTCCCTACGACATACCCTTGAGTGAGATGGAGTTATCCGACAGAAAAGAGGATTTCGTTCCTTCTTTAGCTCAAGCCGCAGAGAAATCGGGGTCAATAATTTTAGCTTAAAAAATTTTTGTTCTTAGTGACAAGTATTTTTTTTAAAGGGCGTAAACCAGTCTGTCGCCGAGACTAAAAGGAACTATGAACGAACTAGATATGTCGCGACCGGGGAATGAATTGTTTCCGGAAGCGCAAGAAGCACAGCCATTCAATTCATACAGAGACGTAAATCAGGATCAAGTCGTCTCAGATCCATATTCGGGCGTAGAAAACGATGTCGCCGGTCAAGGAAGACTCTCTGATAAGGAGATGAACTTTCGAGCATTACGTGAAGAGACAGCCAAACTTCAGTCTGAAAGAGAGTACTGGAAGGGACAGGCAGAAGCATTCAAAACGACACAACAGCAAGCACCAAAAGTCGAAGATCCTACAAGCAAATGGGATGAATCGGACTGGAGCGATGGTGGAAATGTCCGCAGAGCTTTTGAGACGCTAAGGGATGATAACCAGAGACTTAAGCAAGAGTTTCAGGATCAGATCGCAGCCGTCCGGACCGTTGCAAAGCATTCCGACTGGGACAAGATGGTAACTCAGCACGTACCAGAACTAACAAGTAAAAATCCGATATTCGCAGAAATGATCAATCGGGCTAGCAATCCTTACGAGGCAGCTTACTTACTAGCGGAACTGAATTCAAGACAACCTGGAGCGCAACAAAATCCCTCAACGTTTCCGAACAATGAGAACGCCCAGAGAGCACTTAACAACGCCCAGAAGCCCCAGACGTTAAATTCGATTGGCGGCCAAGGTAATTTGAGTTCAGCCGACTACTACGCAAGTATGTCCGACGAAGATTTCATGAAAGTAGCATCGAAAAACATGGCGAATATCTAACCATATAGGTTGATATGCCCATCACAACAACAGCACAAGTCCCTCCAGAAGTGCGGACTTACTTTGACAGGCTTTTGCTCACACTTGCCCGTCCATACTACATCTACGACATGTTTGCCCAGAAGAGGACCATTCCTTTGAACTCTGGTGATCAAATGGTCTTCAGACGCTATTCAACTCTTGCAGCCGCTACCGTACCTATTCAGGATGGAACAACACCTCCAGGAGATAGTCTGAGTGTTACTGACTTTTCTACCCAAATTAAGTGGTACGGAAACTTTGTCACTATTACCGATCAGATACAGTTCACAGTCCAGGATCGAGTCTTAAATGAATCCACAAGGGTACTTTCATTACAATTAGGGCTCACAATCGACACCCTAATTCGAAATATGATGGTCGCTACAGCTTCCTCAATATCTTGTCAGTACGGTATTGACGGCCTAACCCCTACAGAGATAACTACAGCGGACATTAAGAACGCAGTACGTGCTCTGAGACTAGGCAACGCACGATTGATGACCAAACCGATCCAGGGAGAAAACCGTTTTGCGACCTCACCCGTCAGATCAAGTTTTTGGGGATTCATAGATGTCACTTTACAGCCAGACCTAGAGGCATGTGCTGACTTCTTGAGTGCTGCTAACTACCCTAACCCTATGGATGCTCTTGAGGCCGAATGGGGGTCCACAAATAATATCAGATGGTTAATGTCAACGAATGGTTACAACAATGGTGCTTCTACACCTGTTTGGAACTCTATTATAGTCGGACAAGAAGCCTACGGAGTTGTGAAACTGGGATCGAAGGAAGCCGAATTTATTGTTAAGCCTTTAGGTTCTAGCGGCACAAGCGATCCTTTAAACCAAAGAGGCTCAGTGGGTAAAGAGTTAGCTCACTTTAAATTTTCTCTGATTGACATGGAAGTCCAAGCGGATGACATGGCGCAAGCTGAATATCTTTTAGCAGCGTAAACGACTAAGTGAGAAAACCCGGAAACGGGAAGCGATAGTCTGAACTCTACGTATATATGAAGGTAGAGAGGTTGATCCGAAGAGGTTGGCCCGCCAGAAATGGTCAGTAAGCGAAAGCCGAAGTAACAGAATGTACAAGTATCCTTTTGCGACCAGACTCTTGAATGACAACTGGATCACACGCCTCTTGTCTACACAGAATCTATAACGAATAGGAGAAAATAACATGCAATATAGACACGGTATTATTCACAGCACAGGAGCCGCCGTCAGTTTGATGCTCGGCTTCGTGCCTGACAAGTTCGAGGTATACAACTACACAGTCCTGGGAAATGGTTCTGGTGGTACAGGTGTAGGTTATTCCCTCTGGCTTAAAGGAGCGGTTCCTAGTGGAAATGCTCTGATCAATACTTACACAACAGGAGCACCAGTCACCACACTCATCACGTCAAACGGATTTACACCGGTGGTATTGGGAGCAGACTGGCAGAACACGATCTACACCATCACGGGTATTTCGAACGCGAATCCAGGCATTGTGACCGTCGACCCAGTCAACCCGACCAACTCTATGGTTCTGGTTAACGGAATGACAGTGACTATCTCTGGTGTAAAAGGAATGACTGGTCTTAACACCAACCGTTTCATTGTTACCTCCATCAGCGGGGCAACAGGCAGTCAGACATTCGCTCTATACGACACTTTTGGTAACCCAGTAAACACAACAGCTTTAGGTACTTACGTATCGGGTGGTGAATTGGATGTGATCTCGTATCCTCCAACAGCTCCAATTCTCGATCCCGTTACCGGCCAAGTTATTACACCGGGAATGCCAGCAGGTCTTCAGTACGACATTGGTTTTGCAGGAATCACTCTAGGTACAGGCGTTGTGGGAGCAAACACAAACGTTCTGTGGTGGAATGCGTTCTTGGAAACACCGACAGGCTACTAAACCATTGAGAGGGACTTAAAACGTCCTTCTCTTCCTTTGAGGTTACATGAATTCATTAATAGGATTTCCATTAGGAACTATTTATCAGATCACGAATATCACTCGAGGATTTCCAGGAGTGGTCACTTTGTCCAGCGTGGCACTGCCTTACTCCTTCCCCATAGAACTCGGTATGACGGTAACGATCTCCGGTGTTAAGGGGATGCTAAAAGTGAACGACAACAGATACATAGTCGCTAATTTTAATTCTGAAGCGATGACATTCCAGCTTTACGACCTCAAATTCAATCCAGTTAACACAACATCATTTCAGCCCTACATCAGCGGTGGACAAGTGAACATCATTTCGTATGTGTCACCTCCCGCTCAACCTCCTGGGCTTATGTACAACAATCAAAAGGTCCCCAATGGCATTCAATAAAAAAGAAAAGAAAATCCCTGTCGAAGAACTGCAAGAGAACTTCCTGACGGGTGCAATGGACGAGCCGATCGAGAAAACGAAAAAAGAGCTTCAGGTCGGAGAAGTCGTAGTTGCAAAAGGAATCCCGCATATGGAAAAGATCATCTTCCGTAATCAGCGCGATCCTGGACATGACCTCGAATTCCACTATAGCTCTAAAACGCATCCATTTAAGCAATACAAGCTCGTAGACGGTCAGACCTATGATCTCCCATGGGAAGTCATTCGTAACCTTGAGGGCTGCCGTGAGAACATAGAGAAGTACAAGCGCAACGACTCAGGGCTTCCGACGATCTACGTTGCTGGTTATCGTACGCACTTCGTATGTGAGAGGGCTGCATAATGGCGAATTTCACTGGCGTTATCTGGAATCTACAGAGCATTATCTCCGAGTTCAGAGGGATTACTGGGCTTCCTGATCCGTCCATGTATTCCGACCAACAATGCACCAACCTCATCAATTACTTCTATCAATTCGTGTTGCCCAAGGAGCTTAAAATCTTCTGGGGCTACACATACCATTCATTCTATACAACCCCTCATGTCGATCAGTATCTTGCGCCAACGACCTTCCAAACATTAAATCCTGGGGTCTATTGCGACGGCTTCCCGATGGAGTGGTACTTAGATCCGGATAACTTCTATTCAGACTATCCTCAGCAAACGAACAAAACGGTGGTCGCTCAGGGAACGGGCACTTTATTTCCTTTGACCTTTCAAATACCGGCCTTTCCAGTTTTAGCAAGGAGCGTTTATGTTACTGATGGAATCCAAATCGCACAAGACAACGGAGCCGGAGGGTTTGTTAATCCTCTTAATAATTACGCTCCTCTTACAGGTACTATTAACTATGCAAGTGGCGTAGTTTCTGGATTACTTTTCCCTGTCGCTCCTGATTTAAATGCGAACATTGTCCAGACTTCCCAAACATACATGCCCGCGCGTCCTAGAGGTATCCTGTTTTTCCCAACGCATCTTCTCCCTAACGCCGATGGACCAAGTTCAATTCCTCCTCCCCCTCCGACGACTTTAGCCACACGCGACTCAGTGAATATGTTCGTTGTTCGTCCAGTTCCCGGAGAAGTACATCTGATCAAAATGCAGGGTATTCAGATCCCAGCTCCGATGATCAACTACACAGACGTTCCTTTCCGTCCAGACCTAGGACCATTGATCGCATTAGGCGCGGCATTACACAGGTTTAAACTCTTCAACCAGATGGACCAGTACGACCAATACATGCCCGAGTTCTTAAGATTCAAGGACGTAAGTATGCAGGACACGTACGAAGAACTTATTTACACACGCTCAACACCAACATTCTAGGAGCAGTATGGCCTATTTAGAAAACATCCCGCAGCCGAGTGATCAGATTGCTTCCTCGCAGCCGGAGATACTTGGAAACTTTCAATACATTCAGTCCACGATGCAAGTAGACCACGCGTGGGACGGTAGCGGCATTTCCCCGAGTATAGACGGAACTCATCAGACGCTTTCGATGCCGAACCAGGCTGTGGATATAACATCTTTAGGTGCAACTGGATGCGCTTTGATTGGGTACGCTCTCGCGGGCAATCTATACACATGGAATGGCGCAAAGAACCCAGTGTCCGGAGTGTCTTACTTTAATGCCGCACAAGCCTTAACCACTACAGCATCCTTAATCATTACAGTTCCCTCGGCATGTATCGGCATTATAATGTTCGTACTTACAGCATCTGGAACTATCCAATATTTTCCGTTCTTGAGTGCCGGCGGCCAGGTCTATCTTCCAAGTAATCCTATATCTCCCCCCCCCGGAACTGTTCTTGTGACTCTAACGACACCTTTACCATCCTTGAACATAAATGCAAAGTTGTCCGCATCTACAGCTCCTCAGAATGCCATCGTTAAATCAATCTACTGGCCGATATAATGCCTAGAGAATATCAAGCTTTTCCCATATCCAACTTCCGTACCGGGTTTGACGAAGCAGTTGAACCTTGGTTGCTCCCTCGCGATGCCTATCAGGTAATGTTGAATGCCCATCTTTACCGCGGGGTTCTTGAAAAGGTGGAGGGATACCAACTCTTCGCGGAAATGAGCAACAGAACGCAGATGGCACTTTCTCCTGCACCAAATGGCACGACAACGACATTCACGGGAACGCTCACATCTAAGCCGACAACATCCAACTTCTTTGTTTACGGAACTTTAGTTGCTGGTGTTTCAGCTCAGACCTTAACATACTCGACAGATGGCACACCTCCGATCATTAATTTAGCTGGAGGTGTCGGAACAACAGGAACCGTAAACCTTACGACGTTAGCGGTTTCTGTAACGTTTGCCACACCTCCTCCTTCGGGAATGTACAGCACAGTCTTTATCGAATGGGACAGTGCACCGGCAACGAAGACAGCAATCATGGGAATCAAGCAGTACTACACCGACACAGGCACGCAAGAAGTAATGGTGTTCGACCAAAGACGCATGGGTATCGTTGGAAACAACATGGGAATACTTGCTTCGCCTCCTAACGCGTTACAGTACATCGCAGAAGTCCCTCACGACTACTACCAAGCTGCGGTCATTACAGGAAACGGTAGCACTACCACCTTCACCGGAACACTTCATACCAATATTGTCCCGGGAACAGTTCGATTTTATCAGTTCGCAGCAACCACAGCCATTCCGACACCACCTTTCTCTCCGACAAACCCTAGTGGCAACCTTATCTTGGACAACGGAGTAGGCGGCCTTTCTGGTGACATTGGTATCAACGGAACTCCAAATCCAGTCACAGGAACTATTAACTATACGACTGGAGATTATACACTTACATTCACAACAGCTCCCTTAACCGGGAACAGATTCGATGCAACAAGCGGGATATATGGCGACCTTTTTACTGGTTCTATTAGTAATTTCTTCTCTGTGGTTAATTACCTTTATAATGCTTTTTTTACTAATGGAGTGAATCCGATCTTCTATTACGACGGAACGGTCATTCATTACCTTAACACAAGCCTGGAACACCAATTCACCACAGCATCAAGCGGAGCTCCAAACAACTACAACTTAACGACTTGTCTTCACGTAACAGTCAATCGCTCACGACTTTTACTCCTCTCTCCGACGCTTCGTAACGTTGGAAAGCTCGTGAACTTCATCTACTGGTCTGCGGTATTTGACCCCTTCGACTTTACGGACGATTTCAACCTTCCAGCCCCGACGAGCCAGCCCATACGCGCCTTCGGGTACATCAATACAGATCTTATTGTACGGTTCTCTTCTTCAGAAAGATGCTTTAGGTACACAGGAGACGCATTCGATCCTTGGCGTTGGGACAGCACTAACAATATCTGGGATTGCGACACATCCTACTCGACAATTAACTACGACACTTGGTTCTCAACGGTCGGAAAGCCAGGGATTGTGGGATCGGACGGAGTGAACATCAAGCGCGTGGACGAGATCTTGCCGGACTTTACAGACCCTACACGACTGTCCCAGCAAGTTCCAGTCCCGTTCATCAGTCAGACGAGTATCCAGCAATGCTATGGAGAAAGATTCGACGATGTCAAGGAGGGTTGGCTGTGCTATAATTCTGGCTTGGCTGAAACGAGTGTGGTTGCGTCAGATAACGTGCTGGCGTTCAATTACATCGATGAAACTTATGCGATTTACCAGTTCCCTCTTAGTTGTCTTGGATACGGCACAGTCACAAACGGTCAGACCTGGGCGCAGACTCTAACTACGTGGGAGGAAACACCGAATACATGGCAATCATACTACTGGCAGAAGAACGCGCTTACGACTCTTGGTGGCGATCAATACGATAGGGTGTACGCTTTGAATCAGGGAAACACTTTAACCCTTCCCGGTGATGCGACTACTACACCTTACCCCGTACTTTTCAATGTAATCTCCAAGAACTTCAACCCTTTCATTGAGGAAGGACAACTTGCCCGTCTCGGCTACATCGATCTGTATGTATCTGCGTTTCAGACATCTACGCTTCGTGTTCAGTTCTACGTCAACGATCAGCTTGGGGTGGACAGCAATGGAACTCCAATCGGTTACTACCAGGAAAACATCTTAGTCTTCACACCGACAGACCCTTTAAGTCCGACGAAGCAGCAAACCAAAGTCTGGAAGCGCATCTACGTAGGATCAATTGCACAGACACACACTATACGTTTTTACCAGCACATAGATGACTTCAGCACGAACATAGAGCAGCCGATTTACATCCATGCTATGGTACTGTACATGAAACCCGCAGGAAGGATTTTCCAATGAAGCATAAGATATTTACTCTTTATGAATATTTCCCTGGAGAAAACTCAAAAGGAGAATACGTGGATGAAAAGCGTCGGATATATACGTTTTACAATTACAATGCAGCCTATGAAGTGATGCTCTGTATCCAGAAGAACGACGAATTGGACAGAGCTATAGGGATCGAGGAACATGAAATTACAACCTAACTTTAGCTGGCAGAAGTACTTAGATAATGAAGAAGATTCAAAAGACCAGTTTCAATTCCAGCTTCAGTCCCAACACAAACTCGTAGCAAACGCAATAAACGCAACCATCGACGACATAAGTTACTGGACAATAGAAAAACCCACAGGAGAGACATGGATAGATCAGAACCAGATATTCACGAAGACCCTCACTGGGATCATAGTAGGTTCCATTGCGACACCATACCCGATTGGCTCGACGATGCTGAATCTTGTGAGTATGACCGGGATTATGCAAGATACAGTTCCAATGACTTCTATGGGGATGCCTTTGCCGTTTATTAACTCCAGTAACCAGAACGTCGGCATCTACACGAGTCCTACGACGGTGACAGTTGACGCTTTCGACGGAACCTGGACTGGCTACACCTTCTACATCACCCTTAAATACACCAAACAACGAGGCAATAATGGCAGCACCTAAAGTAACGCAAGCCACATTAAAAACACCGGAACAGACACAATTGATGAAGCTTATCACGGATGCGCTTACCTCAGGATCAGGACCTCTCGCGGATATCTTCGGACAGTTCAATGAGGGAGAGTTCCAGAAAGGCGTCGTTCAGCCAGGACTTAAGAACTTCACAGAGAACATCTTACCGCAACTTCAGGAACAGTACGTCAGTCGGAATCAGGTCGGTGGAAGCGGCCAAGCAAGAGCGCAACTGAAGGCCGGCACCGATCTACAGTCGCAATTCGATGCACTGAGATATGGCGCACAGAACCAACAGAAGCAGAACAGGATCTCTGGGGCACAAAACGCAATAAGTCAGAACACATTCGATAACATCGTGGAGGAGAAGCAGCCTAAGTCCTCGATTTGGGAAAGCATTCTTCCGGGACTGGTTACTACAGCCGCAGGATTCGCAGGAGGTCCAGGAGGGGCTGCACTCGTCAATGGACTATTCGGGGTAGGTAAGGCAACTGCGGGCGCGAAACAACCTAATGCAACGGCGGTGGGGTAATGGCGACAGTAATTCAGGTACCAAGAAAAGGCGAAGGGCTCAAGCAGGCGATCGGCCAGGGCATAGGGAACTTCGTTCAGAAGACCGCCGAGGGCTATCAGACCCGAGCCGACGAGATGGCGTTACAGAAAGCCGTCAGCGACTTAGGCCCGAAGGCCAGTCCGCAAGAAGTTCTGAAGGCCATTACGGGCACGCACACGTACAGCCCTGCGGCGAAGCAGAACGCACTGAAGAACTATGTGGGCATTGCTGAGTACGAAGATGCGAAAGCCAAGAGACAGGCGGTAGAAGAACAGAATAATATTAAGAATGCTCAGAGAGATCGAGCGTTAGATATTCAAGAAGAACGACTAGACAAGACCGCAAAAGATCTAAAAACAGCATCCAATATCAAAGCGGGACTTCAGACTGTTAAGGAAATGAAGGACTTAGGGAAAAAAGGGAATCTAGGAAGAGGATCTAATATCTTGAAGGTGTGGGGAGGAGAAACAGCGAAGGATTATGCCCAATATGAACAGCTCGGTAAATCCCTTATTCAGCTTTCGACTACTATTCCTATTAGAAACCGACAAGAATTTGAAACGTTGGCGCATAATCTTTACGATCCTTCCTTACCTGACTCCGCTAGAGAAGGTATTTTGAATGCGATGGAGAATATTCTTAATCGATCACTTCAATCAGAAGAATCGAATGTAGTTCAAGATGTTGCTAAAGATGTTCAATCAACTGGCGAGAAAATCCGCGTAAAGAATAAGTTAACTGGTCAAACAGGAACTATCCCTTTAGATAAATTTACGGAAGATAAATATGAACGAATTTGATGATGGTTTTGAACCTGATATTGAAGAAGATGGTTTTGTTGCCGATGAACCCACTAAGCCTGAGCGTCATCCAATTGCTAAGGGTGCTCGCGCTGCTTCTCAGTATGTTTTAGGAAGAATTGAAGGAACTCCTGCGGGCATAGTTTATGATATTGGAACTACTCCTGCTCGTTCAAGAGGATATCTGACCAATTTAAGTCTAGAAGATGCGGGAAATGAGATCGAATATCTTTATGAAAAAAATTCCGGTAAAACCTTTGATGATTGGTCCCCGAAAGACAAAGAAATCTATGAAGATCTGGCAGATAGAATAAAGAATCCCAAGAAGATTTATGAAGAATCCAAACCTGTAGATCTTAGTATTCATTCTCTGGCAGGCGCGGTCACCGGAATAGACTTTACCCCCGAAGGAGCTTTAGAGAAAGCAGCTCATTGGGCTGGGTTTGTCAAAGACCCCACTAAAGCTAAAAGTCTCCTTGAAATCGGATTGAATCCTAAAGAGCTTGCAAAATCAATCCTTCCGTTCCCTAAAGAAATATTTCGTGGTATCGGGGCTGGGACAGCACTTCAAATGGCAGAGGAAAATCAATTTGGACCTATAGGAACCATCGCAGCAGCCGTCGCGGGGGATATCATCGGTCATACTCCTAAAGGCATTTACAAAGCCGTAACCAATCCTAAACAGACAGCAGCGCAAGCCGTTAATTTCCTAACACTTAACAACACAAAACGCTTAGCTGCAACCCAAATCGCAGAGGACTTTGCAAAGAGCGGGATTCAGGTCGACGCAGGGACTTTAACTGGTTCTCCTTTAGTCCAGATGATGCAAGCGCGTCTTACTCAGTCCGGCCTCACAGGAAGCGCCTTAGATAACTTTCGCAAAGAACTCTCTGGTCAAATCACAAAAGAATACGAAAACATCATTGGCGATCTGGGTGAACTGGTCTTTGAAAACAATCACCAAGCCGCCGAAGCCATTAAAAACGCGGTCAAAGTCGAAGAAGTCGCACTAAACATCCCTAAAGAATCTCTCAAAGAACAGCAAGCTAATGCCCGTTCGCTTCAAGGTCGTGTGGCTGTTCAAGAACGTCCTGACTATCAAGAAGCATTACTCAATCGAATTGCTCCAGAGGAAACGCAAAGCAGTTATCAGGGTGGCGTGAATTTAAAGACAGCCGCCGAGGATATTATTACACCGATCAAGGAAGATTTCGATCAACGTTGGACTAACTTGAATGAACGAATAGCTGAACTTCCTGCTCAACCTGAAGCTCAATTAGCCCGTGAACTCGAAACGTTTGTCGCCGAACATGAAGGCTCGCTTTTACTGGGTGAATCAGCTCCAGAAGCTCGTGTATTAGGAAGTGCTCAAAGGCTTTTACAGCAATTAAGGACTCAGCAAGGGGGATTAATTGGTGTTACTCTTCAGGATTTAATCAAAACTAAGCGAACTTTGGCTGACGTTGCGAACTGGGAAATGGCTGGTTCCAACTTTGAGTCCGCATATAAAAAGCTAGTAGGGGATATTAATGCAGCAATAGACCGACAGTTAGTTAATCATCCTGAATTAAGGAATGAGTTTTTACATCTTAACGCTGACTATTCTACATTTAAAGATATATTCGAAAATAAAAATGTTCAAAAACTATTCGAACCTAAAAATGAAAACTACAATTCTATTTATAATGATTTTGTAAACAATCCAGATAAATTGCGTTCTTTAGAAGATGTAATGCATAATAATCCAAGAGGCGATGAATTAATCAATCAAGTCAAAAGAGACTATGCACAAAAAATCCTGGAGAAACCAGACCTATCTGCTAGGGACATCCGTAACCTTCAGGAAGTTCTCGGACCTCAATTTGATCCAGACATTCTTGAATTCATCACTCGCCGGCAAGAAGCTTTAGAACATCCACTTCCACGTGCAGCTCCTCAAGAACGTCTAGGCATAAACGCACAGATTGCCCCGCAGGAAGCGACAAAACCTATCGCAGGACGTAAGGTATCCGAGACTGGAACTGAACGCGCTAAGGCCGGTTTAAGGAAGAAATACGCAGAATTCATAGCTGAAAAAGAACCGCAAGAAATTCTTAGTGAAATGGATACTATTGAAGGCATCCGTAAAATGCGTAGAGCGTTAGAAACTACAAAAGAAGGTAAACAGCTATTTAAGGAATTATCTCGATTCAAACTTGCTGAAATGATCGACAAAAAGATGTCGGATGCGATTACGGAACAAGTCAAGCTCGGTAAGTTCTCCAACCTCTTAAATTCACAAAAGAGTAAAGACATTGTGAAAGAACTTATCGGAAAAGAAGCCTATAGCCGTCTAGAATTACTACAAAAAAACTCTGGAAGACTCGCTCAATCCGCAGGTAGGTTCTTTAATGCAAGCCAGTCCGGAACAACCATTGTTGATGCTGGACTTGTTGGTGCCGCTGTTTCTGGAGTCCTGCTTGGTAACCCTTGGATGGCGATACCAGCTATAGGTAAAATCGGTGGCTCTTATGTCCTCGCGAACTTGCTTGCTGATCCGGTATTCCTGAAAGAATTGGAAACGGCTATCAAAGCTAAACCAGCCGACTTTGCAAAGATCTTAACCGAAATGCTTCCTAAGATTGAAAAGGCTCACCAAGAAGCAAATCGTCTAGACAAAGAAGGTAAGGACTAAGTGGGGTCCCAAAAAATACTGACAATTGCGATGGTCATTACAACCCAAAATCCTAATGTCATTTCTTCTCCTTCAGTAAATCAATAAACATCTCATACAGCTTATCCGTTCTGGCTCCTTGGGCACGAACGTCTGTATCCAATTTATTTAAACTAATTCTGATTTCCCTAGTAAAATACCACCCAATAGCGCACATGGATAGTATTGTCTGCCAATTAAGTTTTTCTATGTAATTTATTAATTCCATATTTTTACCAATTTTTCCATATTTTTTTTAATATTTCGCATACAAGAATTACCAAACCATTAGCCCCGATAATAACCAAAACTTCTAGCCATCCCATTTTGTATCCTTTTGTTGCACCGATTTTGCCATATTCCTCTATATAAAAAAAGTAAAGAAAAAACTATACAGTTAACTCCTTTTGCGTTATTTATCAAGAAAATACTTTAAAGGAGTCATTCATGGGTCTATTTACCAATCCTCTGGGTCATGCCGGGTTTCCACCTGCGACTACAGGGTCTACTGCCACCGTTCAAACACCTTACACACAGCCAAGTGAAGTCCGAGCTGCCACACTTGCCGAAGTAGAAGCTGGTATCATCAACTACGCGTACGTTTCCCCGGCAACATTCAGTGCAGGTTCCACGGCCGACTTCGCTGCACCACCTCCGATCGGAAGCACCACACCGAACACCATCGTAGGCACAACCGTTCGCTCTACGGGACTTCTTACCGGAGGAACAGGCGTTACAGCAACCACGGGAAACCTTACTGCATCGGCTGTCGGATCAGGTCTTTTGCTTACACCAACTGTCGCATCTGGGGCTGCTTCGGGAACTGTAGTTGCTAATGGAAGAGTGGTTTCAGTCACTTTTACGGGTGTCAGTATTGCCGCAGCCGCAACACAGGCCTTTACTACCTCGAACACATCAATCACTGGAACAGGAACATTGCTGTCTATCACTATGGTTGGAGCTACTTCTGGTTCTGCCCTGACAATTCAATCAGTAGCTAACACAGGGGGACAATCCGTTATTACAGTCACAAACGGAACAGGCGCGACTACAACGACGGCGAACATCACTTTCACTTATCTCGTTCTTAACTAGGGGGTGTCATGGCACAAGTCAGATTCGACGTCTTGCGTTCTGTGGCATTCGGGGGAATTTCTGGTACATATGCTGTATTGGGAAGTGCCCTTTCATTTCCTGCCAGAATGTTCAAGATCACCAACAATACCAACGGCGACCTATTCATCTCAACGGATGGCACTAACAACATGCTATTCGTGCCAGCCGGAGGATTCACTCTCTACGACTGCTCCACCAATGCCGCCAATGTAAAGGTCACAGATAACTTCCTGGTTCCAAACGGCACTCAGTTCTACGTCAAACAGTCCACAGCTCCCACAACAGGCGCAGTGTACTTGGAGATCGTTTACGCCTACGGAGGTCCATAATGAGTCAAGCTGGATCTAATGGAAAAGGAGGAGGGGGAGGAGGCACTATCACAAGTGTTCAGACTTCTAATGCTACCCCTCAATTTGCGCTCTCAGGAACGACTGAAACGGTAAACTTTGGGATTTCCAACCTTTTACTCGGAAATAATGGCGCAACTATCACTTCAGGTACGCTTAACACTGGGTATGGACTATTATCATCTGCGGCATTGACCAGCGGGATTGCCAATACATTTTACGGGAACAGTTCCGGGAATTCGATGAGTACTGGCGAAGCGAATACGGGCATCGGATTCGCTGCGCAGTTTCTTGGAGTCTCTGGGAATTTCAATACGTCTGTGGGATACGAAAGCTTATATGGCGTTGTCAGTGGGACCAACAATATCGCTCTAGGATACCTTGCCGGGTCAGTTTACGAAGGCGCATCCAGTTCAAATATCTCGATCGGTAATTCAGGTGTAAACACGACTGAATCCAATACTATACGCATAGGAACACAGGGTACGGGAGCGGGACAGCAGAACCGTAACTTTCAGGCTGGTATTACTGGAAATACAATTACAAACTCGCCGATGATGGTAACTATTGATAATTCAGGGGGGGCGACAAATGGTCAACTGGGGATAGCATCTATTCCTAGTGGATTTACCCCTGTTAACTTTAGTGCAAAACTTTCAGAAAATATCGAAAATGTCACTGGAGATAACACTCAATATACTATTTTGTACGATACAGTCGTTTTTAACAATGGCGGAGGTACTTATTCTTCAGGTACAGGTAATTATACAATTCCGGCTACAGGTATATATCAGATCAATTTAACTCACTATGTTTTTGGCGGAAGTGTCGCTCAAACCGATTTTCTAGGTTTCCTTCTCATTAACGGCTCAACAAATATTCGATTGATGGATGCCAACCCAGGGGCTTTAGGGCTGTCGTCAACGTCCAATGAATTTATTGCTTCAGGGTCTTACTTATATTCTGCGACGGTCGGAGATACAATTAGCGGTAATGTTGAGGTCGGCGATGCGACTAAAAACGTTGGTGTGGCTGGAGGAACCGAATCGTGCCTTTTCAGCCTATTTAGAGTCGCTTAATAAATAATGTAGCCAAAAAACACAGCATTACTTAATCTCCTGCGTTTCACAACAAAACAGGAG
>QGNH01000599.1_pt1 | contig 40151 bp, 68 predicted proteins | sample 1735481 | NCBI WGS metagenome assembly QGNH01 (sample SAMN09239004, study PRJNA386568) | Viral metagenome, whole genome shotgun sequencing project. | reverse complement strand
AACCTCATAATTTTCTTTAGCATCTTGAATAGCTTCCTCTTTGGTATCGTAGCAATCATGAGTCCACCAGTCGCTATTACAATAGTTCCATGACCATTGTCCGTTTTCCATATTAAATCCTTTCTTTCGGGGCGGTTTTTAGGCTGCCCATATTATACTAATTGTATTTAAAACGGTAATTGAGAATCGCTCATGCCAATCTCCACAAAGTCGTCCGAATCCGCTTGTTTGATATTGCCTAAAATCTCATTGACACCACTAACCGCAGCAGGATTGCTTACAAATTCGCAGTTAAGCGTGTTATAAGTTTTGCCCTCATACTCACGAGTTTTAATAGTGCCAATAGCAAGGACAATATCACCTTTTTTAATTCCACTTGCCATGCTTGATACTTTCTGCCACGCTGCACATTCTGCCCATTTGGTTATACCCTCGGCATCTTTGCCAACTGCAAGGCTAAAACTTGTTAATGCTGTATTTTTTTCGCCGACATGCTTAAATTCCGCATCTTTACCGGCAGCGCCGATTATAAAAACATACTCGCCTATTTTAATTTGCATTATTCTACCCCCTTAAACGGTAATGAAACATTCGGTGCTATATCTACTATTTTTGGATTTTTAACTTTATTATCAGCAGCGGCTTGCTTTAAAATTCCGATTGCTTTTAAAATTGTCTTATCCGTTTTGCCGCCTTCGTTTTTTGCAAGCAAGGCAATATATTTTATATCTTCTCTATATATTTCGCCCAATTTTTTACCCTTGTACTTGTCAAAATTTAAAGTGACGTTTGCGGCTTCGGCAATAGTCATCGGTTTAGCTTCTGACGGAGGCGGAGTATCTCCGTCGGGGCCTTTCATTTCTTCTGTAGGTATGCAAAACACCTGAAAACAAGCGTATTTAAATGCTATTGCCATTGCCTTATTTGCCGACTTGTCGCCGCTGTCCATGCCCTCACCAATTACTGTTGCAGATACATTTGAGCCATCTTCGGCATAAAAAGTGTATTTCATTTTCAAAACTGTATAAATTAGATTGCCGCCGCTTTTTGAAGTTCTTTCTTCTCTGCGTTCCTCTAAAACTTCGGGAATTGCGAACACGTGATTTTTAATCATTACAGGTTGCAAGGCGTTCATTACATCGTCAATCCCACGGTATTTAAAGCCTTGCTGAACATTCTTCTGCTCTTTGGCGATTGCACCAATTTCAGCCATGCAATTTGATATCGCTATGTAAATATTCATATATCCTCCTGCTTTAAAAGTTCGGGGTTGTCGTGAATGTTGCCGATAAGGGTAAATGTAAGCTTCTCCATAAAAAAATCAAGGAATAGACTACAGTTTTTTTCGTTATATTCCATTCTAAAACATCCAATTCGTTCGTCATAACGAACAACTGCATTACCATTTACAGTGTTTACAATATCGTTTTCATAAATCTCCTTGCCATTCTTATCCTTTAACCCTGTAAATTGCAAAAATACAATTCCTTTGCCTAAATCATAATTGTCGTTATCAAACATAAACGCATTGCACTTTGCCGAATAGTACAAATCCATTGCATCCCCATTGGCAATAAATTGCTTATTTATTGAGTCCCATGCTCTAAACTTAATTATTCTGTTCATACCCTCACCCTCATATTTTTAGTTTCTGTAATTTTAATGCCCGGAATTGTTACAGCACCTTTGCAAGCCTTTACATAGCGTTTGACTGCCATCAAGTCTACAGGGCGTAATTCTACCCCTGATATGTATGTAGGCACTTGTAGGGCATCTGTGACGGTCACATCATAGTCTACGGTATAAGAAACACCCTCAACCTTTGTACTTGCCATTTCAACAACAGGTTTTAATTCTGCAATTTCAACGGCGATATCAAGTGCCGCTTCTGCTTCATCTTGCTTGCCCTCTGCTTCAAGCCTTGCCGCTTCGTCTGCCGCTTTCCTTGCCGCTTCTTCCTGCTGTCTGCGAAGCTCTGCTTCCTTAACACGGCGTATGCGTTCCTGCTCTTGTAAGTAATTACCCATAATGCCCTTAACATGGATTTCAGCGTTGTTTAAAGGCGTAAGGTATGCTTTTTCCTTTTCGCAAATTCCTCTATGCGTTTTTGCAGCTGCCTCTTTAATGTCCTTAAAAAAATCTTTTACAGCGTTTGCGCTTGTTTTAACTTGCTTTAGAAACTCTGCCGCCGCCGCATAATCCTCTTGATTGACGATAACAATTTGAGTTGAAACATCTGATATTGCAAGTGCTTTTTCTTTGATTTCGATTTCATTCATTTTTAAACCATCCTTTTAATATAATTTTGGATTTTCATACAGGCAAGAAAGATGTCAAACGCATTATCAAGTTTTTTAAAATCCTGCGGTTTATAACCCTCTGGTCTTAAATGCAACGAATAGCATTCTTCAATCTCTATGCCGTTTTTTATACACGCTCTGGAATAAGCTGAATTTTGTACCGTGACTGCACCTAAATTAAGTACGGTGGTGGTTTTATAATCAACAATCGCAATTTTGCCGTTAATCTTTGCGATAAGGTCAATCGTTCCGGCATACCATAAAACGCTGTCATAAGTGCGATATTCTAACGCTAAAACTTCGGGCTTTACAGTTTCAAACCATGTTAACCATGAATTAAAATATGGTTCTGTTTCGGGCGTAACTTCTTTATATCCCATCATCGAATAAAGTTCTGCGGCAAGATGAACGCTCGTCCCACGTTCAGCCGCTTGTTTCAAAACATCTTTGTTAATCCCAAAATATGTTTGAGTTGTTAAAGGTCGCATAATTTGTGTAACGCTCGGTACGACAACACCCTTGACACTGTAAATATGATCCATTTCGTCAAATTCAAGGTCATTCAAAAGGGCTATCATGGGTAAGTTCACCCTCCAACTCCGCAATTCTTAATTTTTGCTTTTCCCATTCCTTGTAAAACCAACTTTCACTTTCTTTTGATCCTGCAAGCTGATTTTTTAAATTGCATAATTCAGCGGATTGACTTGCAATTATTTGAGCAACTTCGTTTGAAAATATCATTTTGTTTTCTCCTTCGTATTTTTACAATTTGTGTGTTTAATAATTTCTTTTATGTTCTTCAAGTTCGGGATTTTCTTCGGGCATTCTTGATTCGTATTCTGCTTGCGCCCTGTCAAAAAAGAAATTGTTATCCATTTGTTTCTAACTTTTCGATGGTAAAATCTCCAACATGACGAAACCCACCGACATAAACGCCACCACAAATAACACCGTTTCCTTCTGAACTTACGTTAAAATCAATTTCGCCTGACATGAGGTTATCGCCAGTACCCTTGCGTAAAACTTCATAGTCGGGTTCTTTTTCAGATATAAACGAATAAGATTTTTTAGTTCTACCTAAATTTTCAAATGATACTTTGTAACTCATTTTTCTTGACCTCTCCGCACAAAAGTGCTATAATATTTTTTATTTATTTCTTTTGCCGTCTATGGGCTTTGTAGAGCCGTGGACGGTCTTTTTCTTTTTAGGGGTAAGTATTCGGTCTATGACTATTAATGCCACCATCCACACCATAGCCACGCCCAGCAATATGATTCCTGCGAATGTTGCTTTATCCATCTTTTTCACTGTCAAGTTTCAAGATTTTAAGAGCATAAACAACTCCTACTTTGAACATCGAATTATCACAAAATCCGAGTTCTGATTCTAAAAACTCCACATCTGCCCTTTTCACAAGCAAAACTTCGAAATTTTCCTTTGCTTCCTTAATTTTGTTCATCCTCAATTTCCTCCAATCCCAACATTCTTAAAGCCTTAAGCATCCCGAATTGTACCAAACCATTACCGCATCTATACGCCTCGTCTCTGACCTTTGTAATTAGATGCGTTTCAACCTGAATAGAATCGTCTCCAGCTACCATAATTGAGCACAGGATAAACCCGAATATCGTGCTAATTATTGCTATTATTATGTAGAGCATGGTTTTTCCCTCCTTTAAAAGCAGCCCCAATTACTGGCGGCGTTATAAATATCTTTTTGTTCCTGCGTCATGGCTGAGTACCAGTTTATTTTAATGGTTTCTTCGGTTTCTGGCGTGAAGTCGGGACAAGCTTTAATTGCAAGACATGCGCCGCTAAAATGTTTCTCACAGCAGGGTGGCATAGAATCGGATAAATAATAATCATTTGCGCACGCGTTGCATTGACAGTCTGGAGTATCTTTTGCACAATATTTCGAATGTTTCCCTTTCAAATTTTTTACCTCTTTTCATTTTTAGGGTTGTCCTAAACTTCTTTCTTGTAAATTTTTATACATTGATGTAATATGGTGTCGAGGGGAGATGAAAAATATGGCTGTTGATTTAAGCGAATTTGTTGAAGTAAAAGAAACGAACGACGTTGACGAAGTAAACGAAATGATAAACGGGAATTGGACAATTATTGATACTTATATAAATTATGAATACGTAAATGACAGGACTTTTACTTCGTTAATGTACAGTTTAGGAAGAACACCAACTGGGTACGAAGGAATAAAAAGATTTTAATTTATGCGTCCCAAAGAGTACATTCTATATCCATCGTTTCTATCATCACGTTTCTCGTATTCACCAATCAGAACCCACTTGCCGGATGCAGTTAGAATTTCCGCTGTTGACTTGTCGCTTGTTTCAAGTACTTCCTTTACAGTAGGGAGTACTTCTTTTTTGCACTTTTCCATTAAAATTCCTCCTTTCAACTTGTCCTATTTTGGCACGCACCTTTACGGTGCTATTTTTTTAAGATTTCGTAAATTTTTCTTATGACTTCCTTTTCCTTTATTTGCCGTTCCTTTTCTGTCAGAAATAGAGGAAGAACAATCGCTTTTTCTTTCTTCATAAAATCACCTCGTTAATGTTTATGTATATGGCTTGTTTACTAATTACTCACTCCTCTAACGCTTTTCTTGCTACTGCCATAAATAAATCAAAAGATAAATCGAAGTCTTTGCCTTGCACATAAAAATGATTATTTTCTCTAACTAACTCATAATCATGTCTAATAAAATAATCATAAATAAAAGGTTCGTCTTGCTTCAACGCTTCCATTTGTTGATTAACGGTTAAATAAATTACGTTATTCATTAAACCGCTTCTTTCATGTAACTGTTTTTAATCAAAAACCGTCTTATAAAGTCAATGCCTCGTTGAAATACAACCGTCTTATAACTTATGCAAGTATCACCGTTCGATTTGGTAAACGTGCTTTCAATAACCCTGAAATACCCCCTGTCGCAAAACTCTTGATATGGTACGTTATTTGCCATGAGGATTTTATGCTCACGTAAAATTTTGAATAAAGTATTTCGACCTTTGCCAAAATTCAAAACCTTTGCAACTGTGCCTATATCAATACTATCTTTTGAACCTGTCACTGTGTCGTAAAAATCCGCTTTAGGTTTTAGCTCAAGTATCTTGTGTTCTGCAACCAAACGAGCCTCACGCTCCGTCTTGATAACCGTTGCAAGCTTTATAATGTAGTCGGGATCTGTTAGTGTGCGTTCAATAACTTCGGGTGTCATATATGTGCCGTGTTTGCGGATGGAGGGTAATATTTCATCTGCGACTTTTGCTTGAAATAATTCTGCTGTTTCATTTCTTGCTTTCATTGCTAATCTGTAAAATACGTTTTCAGGAATAAACTCTTTCCCCACCAAATGGGGAAAACCCAAATCGGATAAATAACTGTTTACTCTATCCCATCTCACACACTCGTTGCCACTTGTGGCTACGGTCGTAAATCCCAAGCCTCTTGAACAATCTTCAAAATTAAGTTGTGCAATTCCATTTTCATCTAAATATGCAGATACTTCAGATATAACTGTTAAAGATTTCATTTTTAATAAGCCTCTTTTCTTTTAATAAAATTTGTATTATTTGGTTAGTGATTATGAGGCATTATCCTGCCTCTTCAAATTCATCAAACGCGGCTTGAACCACCGTTAAAACATCGTCCTCATTTAGTATCTTTTGCTGCAAACATTCGTTGATTAAAGTTCCAAGTATCGCGGCGGTTCCTATTCTGGTTTTAAGTGGTGAACTACATGCGACTAAATCCGTCTCCGGAAAATACTCTATTGTGATACTTTCAGGATTAAAAGCCGCTTCAAATTCACTTACCATAACAAGCACCCCGCAAAATCTACAATAATAGCAATAAAAACATTCATATCGCGTATGCCTCCTTATAAAATAGATAGGCATTGACAATAATATTAAAAACTGTGATATTGCCGTTTCCATTGATAAGTTTGCGAGATTGATATTCCATTGCGCTTAATAAATCGGTTAGCATCTGGTCTTGTTGTTCTGGTTCATAATTCCATTGGTCAAATAAGTTGTTCATAATAATCTCTCCTAAAAATAATTTTGAGATTCGTTTGAACGTCCTTTTGTTTTATTGCTATTCGCTCCTAATTAATAGACTTCTCTTATTTCCTTTTTCTGTATTTAACACCTCACATTTCATTTTTGAGTATACAAATTACACAAAAACTTTCACTATTTATTGAAAAGTTTCTGAATGTATACAAAATATGTAATTTTTAATTTATTTCCATTGACTTTTAATATTTTGCTTTGTATTATATCCGTAGTGAGATTTTCGCTATAATACTAACTTGTTTCTACAATCAAAGTGGTAACAGGCGTATCAAATATTTTTGATAATTTTAAAAGCATAGCGTAGTAAACACGTTCGGTCTTTGCGGTTTCAACGTTGGAGTAAAAGCGTACAGAAATTCCAAGCAATGGTGCAACGTCCTTTTGAAGTAACCCCTTACTTCTTCGGACATTCCTTAAATTGTTAATAAGCAATATGTAACCCCCTTTCATTATCGTGATTATCTTTCTCTACAACGTTAGAATATCACTATATTGAAAGAATGTCAACTACTAATGGAAAATATTTTTCGATAGGGTGATTAAAGTGTTAAACAAAGAAATTGGACGTAGATTAAGAGATTTAAGAGATGATAAAAGGCTTAAACAGTCGGAACTGGGCGAGATTTTTAACAGGTCTGGAAGAACAATCGGCAACTATGAAGCTGGAGACACTAATCTTGATTATGAAATGGTGCTGAAATATGCAGAGTATTTTAATGTTACTACTGACTATATTTTTGGTTTCAATCCCGAAACGGACAAAAAAATAACCGTCCCGGGTTTATCCGAAACGGTCATTGCCACTGTCAGCAAGGATTTTAAGGGATTTACTGCCGAACAAATTGAAATTATTAAGAAGTTGATTGAAGAGGATAAGGCCGAAAATTAACGTTTATTAATGCAGAGTGCTTTGTTTCAATAAACTTCAATTTTGACAGTGATTCTGGGAATGCTCGATATGTAACACGTTTTAGTAGTGGCGCAACATTGCCCATTTTTATTCACTTCTTTCTAAAGAACGATGTTTCTATTCAGTAATTTTAATTATAGCTATATAGATAAATTTGTCAAGGAAAATAATGTCGAATTTAGCATTATTTTAAGGACGCGATGAATAGGGTAAAATATAAAGAATAGGACGGGATGAAATGAAAGCGTTACGAATTTTAGGGTACATATTATTTGGTGCTACAATGTTATTCGGGGGTTATCTTTACATCGTATCGTTTGGGTTATGGCTCAGTTTGATTGGATTTTGGGGATATTTAGTTTCGATTTTCTTTGTACCCGATATAATTCTTATTATTATTCGCATAGTTCAACATGGTTTTTTAGATTGGTATGTACTGTATTTTGTGGGCGATACTATTGCATTTTGTCTTGGCTTAATGCTTATGTCTGCTGGAAAAACTGATGAGTAATAATATGAAAAAAACACTATCTATCCTATTTTATTTATTATTTGTTATTTCACTAATTTATACTACATTCTTTCATGTGCCTAAATACGGTTATGATAAAACAAGCAGAAGAACTCCAACCACATTTTATAATATTAATACAACGTTGGGATATATAGAAAATACTTATCCTTGTTTATACGCTAATTTGCAAATAGATTATGGGGAATGGTTGATAATAACGTTTACAGAGTGTGCGATATTTTTAACTCCTGCTATTTTTCTTTATAAATCGAGTAAAAAGGAAGTTAAATAATGAAAAAAGCGCTGTACATCTTATTAATCTGCTGTTTTATCTTTATAGGTACATCATGTTCAAAACACGTAACTGATACATCAACCGTCTATTGGGTGCCAAACGGAACGGTTTATCACGTTTCGGAAAATTGCTCTACTCTTTCAAGGTCAAAGACTATTTTAAACGGAACGCCTGAAAGCGCAAAGAGTGCAAAGAAATTAAGACTTTGCAGTGTGTGCGGTAATGGTTATATAGACGATACAAATAATTAAAGCCTTGACCTAATAAGTCGGGGCTTTTTTAAAAAGGACGTAAAAATTATGAATGCAATTTATGCAAGGCAAAGTGTAGATAAAAAAGACAGTATTTCTATTGAAAGTCAAATTGACCTATGCCACAAAGAATGCACAGGCGAACCTCAAATATTTCAAGATAAAGGATTCAGCGGTAAGAATATTGACCGTCCCGCCTTTAAGACCCTTATGAGTGCCGTAGAGCGTGGGGAAATAGATAAGGTTGTAGTTTATAGGCTTGACCGTATAAGCCGCAGCATAAGCGACTTTGGGCATGTGTGGGATATCTTAAAGTCAAACAATGTTGAGTTCGTTTCTGTCAATGAAAAGTTTGATACATCGTCTCCTGTCGGTCGGGCAATGATTTACATTATTATGATATTCGCACAGCTTGAAAGAGAAACAATCGCCGAACGAATAAAAGATAACTACCATCAAAGGGCAAAAAGAGGGGCTTTCTTAGGCGGGCCTGCACCTTTTGGATTTGATATAAAAAGGACAAACATTCAAGGCAAAGCCGCATCTATGCTTACGCCAAATGAGAATATACAGACAGTAAAAGATATATTTGAGAAGTACGCCTATACTAATATGTCACTCGGTAAAATTGCTGAATGGCTTGTGAGCAAAGAAATACCAGGCATACAGCGTAAAACATGGGATAACGTTTCTATAAGCCGTATTCTTCATAATCCATCATACGTTAAGGCTAATGCTGATATTTACCTTTTTTACAAGCAAAAAGGATTAACAATTTATAACGAGATTGAAGAATTTACAGGCATTAAAGGAATATGGTTATTCGGTAAGCGTGACAGAGGAGAAAACAAGTTTACTAATCTTAGCGAACATTTAATTGCTATAGCACACCATGACGGTGTTATAGAATCAAACGTATTTTTAGCGTGTCAAGAAAAGCTTGATACCAACAAGCAAATTAAAAATTCAGGCAGCGGCAAATATTCTTGGCTCACCGGACTTGTTAAGTGCGGCTATTGCGGCTATGCCATGAGGGTTATTAATGCAAGCGGCGGTAAATACATTTACTTTAATTGCACGGGTAAAAGCAATATGAAATTATGCACAGTAAAACACGAAAATGTACACGTTGAAGATGTTGAACCTTTAATTGCAGATTATATAGAAGAAAAACTTATTGAACTAAGGAATAAACCTATTGAAATAAAGCAAGAAAATAACGACTTAAAAATTGAATTAGCTAATATTGAAAGCAAAATATCAAATTTGTTAGATAGTTTAGAAGACATGGCCGGAGCATCTGCAATTTATATTAATGAAAGACTTTTAAAACTTGATGAACGCAAAAAACAAGTATTGCAAAACATAAGCGACGAAAAGGTGTCAAAGATAATTCAAGTACCGGATAATGATTTTTATAGTCTTACATTTGAACAAAAAAAAGAACTGACACGGCAACTAATAAGAAAGATATTATTAGTAAACGATAAACCCCCCGTTATAGAACCTTTAATTTAATTACATTATTTTTATATCTATCGTATCAACATTAGATATTAAAGTAATGTATATTTTATGAGTATAAAAAATACCCCACAAACTCTTAATTGAGCCTGCGGGGTATTTTTATGTATAGAAGTGTGACCACCTCCTATTAGATTTTTTCACTATCTGTGGGATTGTTTAAAATTCCTACTGAAACAAGCAACCCAACTATAGAACTGATTATTGTGTTGAACTGTTCTGTAGTCAATCCAAGTTTAGGAAGCAAGCCATAAGTATTTAGGATTAGCAACACCAATCCTGCTAAACTGAACCATACTATAGGGGACTTAAATCTGTTCTGTGTCATAATTTTTACTACCTCTTTCTAAAATAAATTTATTAATGTTTGAATAAAAAGTACAATTACGCCGCCGATGATCATCGCAAGAAGATATGAAATTATGTCGTATTTATTCATATTTTTATCCTTTTCTATTATTTAATAAAATATGATATTGCCCCGCCAATGGCTGCAAATAAAATATACCCGACTATATTTTCCCACCGTTTGGCGGGGATTTGTTGTATTCGGTTCAATCCGTCTTTGATTTCCCCAAGTGTAGTTAAAATTCCGTTCTGCTTTTCATCTGCCCTTGCTGTTGCGATTGCACCGGCATTGACCTTTTCAAATATTTCGCAAATATCCTTTTCAGTTTTGTCCTGACGGATTGATAAGGTATCTACTGTCTGCTCCATACGTCATTTCCCCCAATTAATTAAATTTAATAATTTTCCACTCAACACTTCCGTTGTTTGCAACTGCTGCAATCCTTATTTGTTGTATGCCCTTAAACAGATCTGTCAAAGGTACGTAACAATCGAAGCCAGAATTAATAGCATCTGGATTTTTAAGATTGTTCGCAACATCAGGGCGTGGCATCCCTGTGTGAGCGCTTGCTCGAGGTCTGTCCTCACCGTTAAGGTAAATATCAATGCGGTTAATACCGCTTGGTGCTGTTGCCCATCCTGCAACTTTTATTGTTGTTATTCCTGCCGCATCAATAAATAGGGCAGTTGGTAAAGTATTCACAAGTACGTCCTCCTTAAATTCATTCTCATCGGGGTTTTCTTTATATTGCCAGCCAAAATGATTGCAATTTGAAAAAATAGTAGGCTGTGAAACTCCATACTGTGCCAACCATAAACGGTTAATTTTAAAATCACTGCCGAGGAAATTTTTAATCATATCGGGATTGCAATAAATCATTGCGTTTGGCACGCCGGATTGACACGCATTGACGATATCTCTTATGTTTGCGGGTACAACGCTATTGTCGTAATTGTCCCTTTCTATGTCAATTGTGGGGCATAAACCGCAAGGATGACTTGCTAAAAAACTATTGATTGCACTAATCTGCGTTTGCAAGTCGCGTTTGAAATTGATGTAAAAATAAAATCCATATGGCTTATTTGCAGATTTTACACTTTGAATATGAGCATCAAGCATTGTATCGAGTAAGCTATTTGTGCGGATTGCCCGAATGATGAAGCCGCCATATGCCGAAAAATTGATGTTGCTGTCATATGAAGATATGTCTCTAATGTTCATTTTTTCCTCCTAAATTTATATGTTTAACTTGTTTATATTTATAATTTATAAGTAAGCGCAAGTTGCACTTATAATAGTTGCCCCTCCGTATGCTGAACCCAAAAAATATATACCATCAGCCCCAGCAATTTGGCTTTGTAAATTGAGATAATATGCTGTTTTTGAAGATAAATTTATATAGTTGCTTTTATCTATAGATGCAACTATACTCAAACCTCCGCTTGCTCCCATGACTTGTGAGCCAGAGGAAAGCTCTTCCGCTCCTTTTGTGTTATTTGTATTAGATAATGTTGTCAAAATCGTCCCTGATGTTGTGCCTGTATGTACTATTTGAACAGTAGCTGAATATTTTAACTTCCATGCGCCTATAGGCACTGATAAGCTTACAGAGCCGACATTATACCATTGATTTATTGCCGGGGTGAGTTGGGAGAGCACATCTGTATTTACGGTAGAAACAGTCCATTTGTTGGGGTCAAGCGGAAAGCCAAAAGGTGCTTTAACAAGGCTGTAAAATACGTTGTTTACAGGTGCGCTTACAAGGATATAATCTGTGCCACCGTATAAAGTTATAGTTGTTGCTGAAATTGCTGTGACAATAAAATACTTGTCCGTGGTTTGATTTAGTTTAATTTTCATAGGGACAGAGATAATCCCCCTCAAATCTGCTGAGGTTGTTGCAGTAAATGTTGGGGCATCGGCCGCGGATAAAAATGTTAGCGTTTGGGCTAAACTGTTCCAACCGCTTACTGCGTTGTCTGCACTCATAGCATGGTCTACTTTATTTATATTTGCAGAACCTGTACCGTTTGCATAATTCGCTTGCAGCATATCACCGCCTGTACCTGTGACATTGACGTTGACAGTTTGATTATCAACTCTTGTAACCAATGCGCCGCCGCTGCCTGTAATGGTATGAACTGTTTGAGTCTGCACTTCGCTTTTTAAAGCTTCAAATACTTGTGGATATAACAGTGGTATAGCATCAATTGGTATCTTGCTTTCTTTAATTACAAGGCTTTTGCAATCGGCAGTCTTGCGAATTGCGTAATTCCCTGCGCTGATTAGTTGCAATCCCAAAAGCGAAACAGTAATATGCCCAGGTACCGCTACCCCTTGCTTAATAGGCATATCAATAACGTTTGCCACCGCATCAACACTTTCGTCATATGAACCGCTTTCGCTGATAACTCGCAGTCTGACGGTTAATGTCTGCCAATCGACAGGCACTGCAACATGTAGCATAACTGCTTGATTTTCTCCTTGAACTCCTGCGTCCGTGGTTGATAGCATTGTCACACTATCAGTCGGTATCAGCGTATTTCCGCTGACTGCTAAATTAATTGTTTTGCGTAATATAGGCATTTATTTAACCCCCCTGTTTTTTAAAAATTCTGCTGTTGCTACTTGTTTGGCTGTTGCATAAGCTTTTGTAATCATGCCTAATTTGTCGGGTGTAGTTCCGAAGACATAATCCTTTGCTCTTGTATATTCCGAATTATTAAGTAAACGAGTGACGCCTTTTTTGGCTGCTTGTCCCATTGTCGTAGCATATCTTTGCTTTTCTTGTGGTGTAAAATCATAGCGTTTTCCATTGACAGCAATATAACTTGGTGACTGTGAAGGCATTGCTGCCGTATCTCCTGTGGCATCATAAAGCCTTTGAACTTCTGTATTAGCGACTGTTGTATTTGCAGTAGCCACATAACTCGGACTTACAAAGTTAATCCCTGCACGTTGAGCAATATTGCCTTGACTAATTGGGTTACCCCATTGGTCTACTTTGTCAGGTAAAGTTAAATTTGCAAACGGTATTTTAGCTTTAATTGCGTTGACTGTTTTCCCTAAAGCATCAGTGGAATAAGTATCTTTTTGATTAGGCGTTATTGTTCTTGCCGCTTGCCCTAAAAGAGTAGGCACATATTGCCCGACATATCCACTTGCCGCCGTACCTATCATTGTGCTAACAGGATTTCCACCGTATGCCGCCGATTTTATGGTATTATTAATTCCTTGCAACATGGATAAATTCATCAAAGGGTCTGATACTTGTGTTAAACTATCAGCAAATTTAGTAAACATTGTTCCAACTTTTTGTAATCCAGATTGATTATTTTGCTGTGTAAAAGTTTTGTACATTTCAGCACCCATAAAGAAAGGCATTGATGATGGTGTAATCCAATCAATAGTAAAAGTGCTATTGCCTATCTTTAAAGCATAGTTTTGATATCCTGTCTGCCCCTCAAACGTTCCCTCTTTGCCTGTGGCATTGCTTGAAAGTGTAATCAATCCGCTTGACATAAACCATGCACCCAACGCCGCTATGCTTGTGCCAGATAACCCCATAGAAATGTTATCAATCAGTTCGGCAGCTCCATGTTCAAGGTTACCTTTTCTTAACTGTGATATATCCCACGTTAACCCTTTTATAAGTCCTGCTGGGCTATATCTTGCACCTTGTTTAAGTATGTTTATAGGTGTCTTTTTAAAAGGTAATAAACCACCCATAGCTATTTTTGTCGCTCTGTTGGTGTTTTCAATCCTATTTAAAGTTCCTGCGAGTTTGCTGTTTTCATGATAAGTTGACCGTAAAGCTTCACGCATTGCCCATTTTCTTGCATTGTTTAAAGTTGCTTCGCCCTCTTTGGTCATGAGGAAAGCGGGGTCTAATTTACGAGCCTTTATAGTCTGTGCAAGCGTATCTGTGTATGTACCCTGCATAAAAAACAGATCTTCTGCATCAAGCGTTTTCATTCCCATTTTGCGTAAATATTCAAGCGCTGTAGTATCAAATATTTTTCTGTGTGATTGAATGAGATTCTGAAAGTCTAATTTACTTGACTGCCTTAAAATTCCCTCGACATTGGTGTAGTCTACTTTTGCAAAGTCTGTTATACCTTTATCTACACTTGTGATAATCGCTTTTGTACGCTGCTCAACTGGTAAAGCTTTTTCAAGTCCTGCACCTATTAGATTTTTTTCACGTCGCATAACATCCATTGCGGCATTGCCTATAATATTTCTTGCATGAGTTTTAAAGTTCAAAAGCATTGACATATAACGCCACGCATCAGCTTTATCCCAAAAGTTAGCAGGCATTTTATTAGCCAGAACATTTGCCACTTGGTCTATATAAGCATCTTTTAACTTCGGGTCACTTTCGACTGCCCATTTATCCATAATTTCAGAAATTTGAGCCACATCGTCATTATTTAACGTTGGCACTTTGTACTTTTCTTTAAGTGCATTAAGCAATTCATCTTTTGAGTATTTACCAGAATTGAAAAGGTCAACGATTTTTTTTGTTGTGTCTTTATCGCCTTTTAACACATCTTCAATATTCTTTTCAGCATTTGGGCGTTTTAAAATATCGTCTATTGAACTGGCTTCTTTGGCAATTTGTTTGCCTAATACTGAATCTCCAAACTTGCCTTTGAGCATTCCGGTTGCTTCGTCATTAATAACCTTTGTAGCTTTAACTATCAAGCCCTCTGGTGTGCGTGTGTATTTTGAAAGAGCCTGTAAAGCTTGACCTGTATCATGTGCCTTGTTAGCTGTTTCATTTGCCCAGTTAATCATTTTACTATAGTCGCCTGTAACCCTGCCCTCATTTCTATAAGCTTCAAGTATACCCATAGCCTTATCAGTAGCTACGCCGTTAAATTCAGGTGCTTTCATAAGGTCTTTAACTTCGGCCTCAAAATCAGTCTGTAAGCTTTGTTTTGCTTCTAATAAACTCTGCTTTTCAGAAATAATTTGATGTTCAGGTGCTTGACTTATAACCATATCTTTTTCAGTTTGATTAAACATAGCACTATTTTGTACAGTGTTATTATAAAATTCAGACACCTTTTCTTTATAAGGGAATTGGCTTTCTCCTGCGCCAACTGTATTTTTGCCAAAACCTGCAACACCACCCTCTGGAATACCGTTTGACATGCTCTGTGCCACCGTAGAGGGGTTCTCTACTTTTGCCGCCATATTACCCACTTTAGGAAACAACTGCGTAGAATGTCCCTCTGCCGCCGCTTGCTGCATACCTAAGTCGTTTAACTTATTAACCTGTGCAATATTATCTTGCTTTAACTTTTCAAACTTGATATCGCTTGCCACTTTTTCAGCCCTTAAAATATTTGACGGTATTTTTTCTGATGGTGTGACAAGTCCTTTTGCCCCAAGTTCACTAACTGCGGTTTTAATGCCTTTTATATTGCCTAAAGCACCAAGAGTGCCACCGAACGCACCACCGACAAGTGCGTTTGAGCCAACATCTTTAAGCGTTTCATTTAAAGGTTTTTGTTGAAGAACATCACTTAACCCTGCCAGTGAAGCGTTTGAAACGCCTGCTGTTAATGCTTTGCCACCAATTTTAGCTACTACTGATGTGCCTAATTTTGCAAGTAGAGGTTTGGCGGCAATACTTACACCTTTGTCAAGCAAAGAACCTGGTGCAATATACCCTGCTAAACTTCCTCCTGCAAAGTAGTTGGGGTGTGCTTGTTGTGCCGCTTTAATTGCATTTTGATACGTACTATCACCTGTGAGTGCCTTTGCAATTTGCCCTATTCCAAAGTCATTTGCAGCACCAAGTACAACCGCACCGGTTGGATTTTGTGAAATTCTTGCTATTGATTGTGCTGGCGAAGCATACGTTTGCCTTGCTTGTAGAAGATTAGCATTTAACTTATCTTTTTCTTGCTGTGAACCGAATAAGTTTGTTTTTAAGTCATTAAAGTTGTTCTTTGCTTGCTGCCATGGATTTGATGAAATATACTTATTCATTTGATTAAAACTTTGTGCTTGTGGTGTTGCCATCTGTGCATCTATCTGTTTGCGTGCCGCTGTAGCCCCTAATATCCCACCGTTGAGGTTTGTAGGCATGAGTGTAGTATCTGGTTTGAATACCGCCGCAGGTTTAATTTGAGCATAAAGTTCCTGTGCCGTTGGTCTTTTTGTAACATTGACGATTGGAGTCGGGGGCGCATAAGTTTTATTTTTTATACTTGAATATAATTCTGCTGCTGTCGGTCTTGCCATCTTTATACCCCCTTAAAGTCCGTAATGTTGAACCATTCTTGTATACGCATCGCCATTTATGGACCCCTCGTTATATCTACTATCAAGCACTTGTTTCATTATTTGTTTATTCCAGTGTGATTGATTACCCGCTGCTGACATTGCGTTCCAAACACCAGTTTCACTTTCTTGTGGTGCATTTTGTAACCCTGCCATAGTTAAGGCTTGCTGCCTTTGTGCCGGGTCACTAATACCGTAATAATCTAACTGGCCATTTAAAGTGTTATAATCATTCATTTTACCATTTCCGCTCATAGTTTTTATAAAGTTCGGCACGATTGCTTCGATAGTTGGAGCTGCGGCGGTTGCTTTTGCTTTTGCTTTCGCACCCGCTTGTGAATCTGCTCTACTTTGGTTATACTGACGCTGTTGTGTCGCTTGTGTCTGGTTATATTGCCTTTGCTGTTCTGCCATATCTCTGTCATATTGTGCCTGTGCTTGTGCTGCTCTTGCTGCTTCCACCTGTGCCGCTGCTATGGCCGCCTGGTCTATGTTGTACTGGTTAGTAGCGTTTGTGGTGATATAATCAGAACGCTGTGAGCCTATATTTGCAAGTGCCGCCGCCTCTTTACTTGCAAGGTCTGAATTACTTGTATTGTAATTAATACCCATAGTATTAATATTATTCTGCGCTTGTAAATTAGCCGCATCTTGCCCCTTATTTGCAGTATCAACAGACTTCTGCCACGTACTATTAAGACCTTGCAGATAGTCATAATTTAAACCACTGCCCGAAGCATAACCTTGATTTGATACAACAGCAGGGGCAGCAAGAGCCGCCTTTTGACTTGCCAGATATGCACTTTCTCTTGCAGGTTGAAATTGCCCGGGTATTGTAGCTTTATCTTGATTTGCTATTCCTAAAGAGTTCTGATATTGCGCAGTTAAATTATTAATTTGCGTTTGGTAGTCATTTTTTACAGTATCATTTAATGGGTTGTATTTTGCATCTGCCTGTTTTGTAAACGCTGCTATTAATTCGTCATATGTTGCCATCTTTCTACCCCCTTTAAATCAGTCTGCCAATTTTGGCATTTATAATAAATTTGTTTAATCCGAATACTCCGTTATCACCCTCAATACGCCTAACTCCCACTTTGTATTGCTGCGTCCATTCCGAAGATAAAGAAAGTTTAAATGGTGACACTGTGTTGTTGTTGTCAATATCTATCAGTTCGGTTTGCTCTCCATATTCATCAATGAGTAACCCCTCAACGGTCATGTAGTTCACACTCGATAAGGACAACCATATTTTATTGACTTGCTTTAATCTCTCTGGTACGCCATTGTCAAAGGTCTTAGAATAGAGATAAACCTCAAACCATACTGAACCATCGTCAAGTGGTTGTATTTCATCAAAAGCATAAAGAAAATTGTTTTCAAGTGCAGAACCCCATATCTTACCACCATATAAAAACGCAGTTGTAAATGCGTGAGGAATAGTCCACCTGTACCATGCAAGCCTATTTTGTAGTTTTATGGTATCTAAATAATTTATAAAAGAGGTAGTATTGTAGTCCCATAAGTAAACATTCTTGCCGACAAAGAGAATATAATAAGAACCATTATCAACGGACACCGCATTTTGTAAATCTGCAAGAATATTTGAAAGTATCTCATTGTTGATATTTTGCGAAAGCGGTTGTATTACTCTTTCGGTAGATATATTTGAAGTGTTTGAAGTTGTGCTTGTAGTGGTAAGGGTATACACACCGCCTTTGGTATTTCCCCATGTAAGATTATTAGCTACGAGCTGAACACTTTTCGGCATATCGCAACCAATACCAACATGAATTTCACTTGTTGGAAAGTATGCTTTTGAGTTAGCACTATCCCATGAAAAGCCTTTTTCATAAACGCTATTTTGCTTAAGAATAACAAGTTTGCTAAATGCTTTGCCAAACGCTGTGATAGGGTCTGACGGTGAACCCACATAATCTGTATTATTTATAGGAAAGTATGTTAGGTCTTTAACCGCACTCCAATATACCGCATTAGGTTCGTCTGGATTTCCGCTTAAAAACACACTATCACCGGAAGTCAACCCTTGATATGAACCGCCGAACCATGCCGCAATATTACATTTAAGAATAGGATTAGGATCTGCGTATATAGTTTTTGCATATTGTACCGTCATGTTAGGTACTGCGGCTTGCTTTGCAGCACCATTTGTAAGAACGACACTAAAGGTTATAATTCCGAGCGTTCTATCAAGTGTTGCAGTAATAGTTCCGTTAGTCCTGACTGTTTCACTTACGCCAAACGTAAATAATCCGTGAATTTCCCAACTAGGGTCACCTGTTAAATCGTTGTAAGTTATAGTTACATCGGTATTATCTATTGTTTTATCTGGCAAATTGTAAATCTTGTCGACATTGTTTGTTATAAATTCGCATTGACACTGTGAGGTTAAATAGTTCCTTGATTCTAAGGCATCCCCCTTCCCTGACGGTGCCATATTTGTTAAAATTACCGGGGCATGAGGGGCAAACGGTTTTATGACATTAGTGGTTGGAGATGTAGTTATTTTTTTGGTATATATTAACTGCGCTCCTGTTTCAAGAGTAAAAACAGTTGAAAGACTTGGAGATACATATACCAAGTAATCTGATATGATAAAGAAATATCCGTTTCCTGCTAACATTACTTGTGTTCCTTTTGAGTGCCATGAAGTTGAACCTGAAATGCTATTTGAGGAACTAATATTAGACTTAATTAGATGACAATTAGAAAAGTCATAATTTTTATCTGCATTTGCAATTGCTGTTCCATCAGACCAATAATACGTTACTTCTCGAATATATTCGTCACTAACTACACCACGACGCACTTGTAAATATATAATATTGTTTTTTGTTAAAATATAATACCCAATATTATAAATCCAAACATCACCACTCATTGTTATAGTGGTTGTTGAAATGTAGTCGTTTTCGTCAAGACATACATCAACAATTTTTCCATAAGTTTGTTCGATTTGTTTGATAAGTCCCGGACGCATACTTAAAAGCTTATTTTTATAGTAAAAATTATTAACATCTGACATTTGATTGTCGTCAATCTCTGTATCGAGTTTAGAGGTGTTTAATCCCCCAAACGGCTGTATTTCTAATTTTCTATCACTCAAAGGTGCCATTGTGGGAATTTTCATATAATCACCCCTAAATATTAAGGTCTGTCAAAAGTCCAAGTGAATCAACAATATTAAGTGCAGTTGGTGACATTTGATTTTTAGCGTTTTCATACTTAATGCCAAAAAATGACACCTTATTTACATCTTCATCAAATGCGGCAAAATCTCTTGCCATGCCTTGAACCATTACACGCCTTGCAGTCATATCCGATACTGTCAAAACATTGTCAAGACTTGTTAAGGTAGGTGGTAAAGGTAATGTGTCAAAATCATAACCCTCACAAATCAATAGTTCAGCTTGCAAAGAATCACATACTGTTGGTGCTGTTGCAAAATATTTACTCTCTCTGTTTTCGTCAATGTTGCCCCGATTTCCCCCTCGACCGAGTAGTTTTAGGGCTGTTTGGGTTACTTCTCTTACGGTTAGCGGCATTTTTAGCACCACCTTTATTATTAAGTTTGGTTGTTTTCAAAGTTGTAATTTTTTCTTCTATTTTTTCGGGCGCTGGTTCTGGCACTTGCTCAAACATAAGTCCCACGTAGGCGAGATTAAAATCACCATCTGATACTTCAAAAATGCCGTTTTCATCAGAGCGTGCAATATATTTTCCGTTTCTGCAAACATTAAAATTAGGGTATGTTTTAAATAGCATATTCTTACCTCACTAAAGTTTTGGGGTAAGGGGCGACTTTTTGCCGCCCCCATCTGTTAATTACTGTGCTTCTGCAATACCTATGAGAACGCTTGCAACCACACCTGCGGCGGCAACGGTAACGGTAACAGTTAAGTTACCTGTTAAGTCTTTAAGGCGAGCCGAGCCGATAGCATTAAGGTTAATATGAACCATCGAACTTATCGGGATTGCTATAACAACATCACCCAATGTGGAAAGTATGCCCGTACCCGCTTTAAGGGTAACTGTAGCAATTTGCCCAGCAGTTGCGTTAGTGTTGTTTATGATTATGCCTGTCTGCCCATCAGAAGCTGTGAGTGCAATCGTATCCGAACCGGATGAACCCGTAAAGGTAATTACTTTAAATAGGTCGGTAGTTGCGATAGAAGTTTTAGTTAAAGCTGCCATTTATATTGTCCCCTCTCTTACTTAATCTTTATTTTCACATCAACGAGTTCGGTAGGTCTGACAATTCTACCGCCATACAGTCCAAAGCCTTTGAGGCCATCCGCAAAGCCCTTTTCCTGTCTGTAACCCTCAAAAGCAATTGACTTCTGCTCTGCGAAAGCAATAGCTTCCTGTGTCCTGACAAAACAGTGATAAATAGCACCTGTTGAACCTGGTACTGCCGGTGTGCCACCTGCCGCATCGGTTGTTACGGGAATGAGTGAGGACATGTATATTTTATTATCCCACAACATACCCTTTAAACCGTTTTGCAGTAAGCTGTCATTAGGTAGCTGAATAGTTGTAATCGCTTGCTGTAGCAACTGAAACACGTAAGGATGAACCTCTAAGAATGTACCCTCACCGTCATTGCTCTGAACCATTGCTATAGCACCAGACAGAACGGAAAGAATATTAGCCGCTGTGGAAGTTACGGTATAGCCATCAGCTGTAAGTCCACCGCCTGCTGCTGCCGCGAGAGCAAGTCCGTAAATGAACTTATCCTGCATAACTGCATAGTTGTTGCCTGTCTTTGATGTGATAGAACTGCGAACCTGAACATTACTCTGGAGCTGGTCAATATCATCAACCTTAAAGTTTATATACTTTTTCTGATCAATGAAAAGCTCTAATCCTTGGTCGCCTATGACTTCGGGATCAGCGATTACGCCACTCGATGGCAAATCCTGAATTGTAGCACCCGAAAGACCTGTAATGTGAACTCTGTCACCTGCTTTTTTGATATCACCCTCGAATTGCCTCCAAGAGTTTTGGACTGCTATTGTCTTTTTGTCACGTGCCATGAGTACGGTTGTACTCCATACTTCTGGTTTTAAATTAGCGTATGCCATATGTTTTTACTCCTCTCATTTCCACTTAGCGGCGCACTTATCAAATGTGCCGTTTCTAATAAATTTTTGTCTGATATCCATTGGAAGTGCGCTCCACTCCTCGGATGTGTAAAAATCCTTTTCTGCTGCCGTATCGCTTGAAATACTGCCTGTCGTTGCTCCTGCCGCCGATGTATTGCTATTCATTGCGGCAATCTTAGCTTCAAGCTCCAGCACTTTAGAATTAGTCAACTTGCCTGTTTGTTCTGCTTCAAAAAGTTTGTATGCAGCAAAGGGGTGCTTTTCATCGGCAAGCCCTAAGTCAATGTACTTCTTGATGCCCTCCATCACTTCATCGGGGATGTTAACCTCTCCATTTTTGGTGAAATCGGGGTTAGCCCTGACAATCATGTCAAGTTGCTTTGAAATGGCTGAGTGTTCTTGCTCAACTTGTAAACGCTTTGCAGAAATTAACTCGCCTGCTCTTGTATCTGCTTCAACTTTTGCAAGCCTTTTGGCCACCGATTCGGTATTACCCTCGTCTGAAAGTTCCCTGTAAGTGGCATCATAAACACCCTGTGCTATGGCTTTTTCCGCTGCCGTAAGTTCAACATTTACATTAGGTTTGGCTTCAAGTTTGTTCTGTTTAAACTGCTTATAAGATGTAAACTTGCCATCTGACAATTCAGACACAAACTTATCGCGGTCTTTGTTCAGCCTGTCGGAATAGTCCTTAGTTTCAGTTATCGCTTGTGTGGCTGCTGTAGGGACTACTTCTACTGGTTTAACAATCGTGCTTGGTTGAGTTGTTACGACTTCTGTAGCGGACTGTGACGGTGTGGCGAGTACCTCTGATGTAGCAACGTTTACTACATCAACATTGGCAGCCAAATTTTCGTTTTCCATAAAATACCTCTTACCGTTTGTGGGCGAGTTTGCGGCGGTGCGCTTTTGCAGCCCTATATAAATTTATTTGCCTTTCTTTTTGCTTTTTGCTATTGGTTTCATTATTGGTTTAATTGGCATAACCGGTTTATTTACCATCATTGCTTTTGCAATATCGTTTTTGGTTGCCATATCGCCTTTTGGTGCAAAGTCTACCATTGCTTTAGCCGGTACTGCTTTTTTGGATATTGGTGCCGATTTTTTACTTGCTAACATTTTTTGAAATGCTGCCTTTTGTGCTGCTGATTGTGCCATTTTACATTCCTCCATTTTGCGTAATTTGTGGTTGTGGTTGTTGTGGTGATTGAAACATTGGCGGTGGAGTTACTTGTTTGGCTTTTATTTGCTCTAAAGCCTGACTTTGTGCCTGTGCCGCTTGTTCTGCTTGCCTTTTTTCTATCAAATCAATCATTTCCGTTTTGTTCGGAAAATAATTGTTTGGTACTGTTTTTAAGAATGTTAAAAAGTCTATTTGCCCGCTTTGTACGGATTTTGCAAGGTTTTCCATGCTGTTATCGACAAAGTCTTTTGTAGGGCCTATGTCAATTTTCACACTCCAAAGTTTGCCTTTTACTTTTGCAGGATCAAATATTGCAGGGTATTCGTGACTGTGGTCATCTGCAAGGGTTATATATCGCTTTACATCAATGTAATTGATTTCCATATCAAGCCAATTACGAGCAAATTCACGAACAAAGGCATAAAAACGCTGTCTTATGTTCTCTATCGGGACTTCTGCCTGTGTTTTTGCCATTAAAAATGCACTTGAATTTACAGGGTTGACATTTCCCATTGAAACATCATTGCTACCCATCATTTCAAGGGTTGCACGCATGAGTTTGTCGGGTAAAGCGTAGGCATCATTTGGCATTGAGGCAGGCTGTAGGTACTTTGCTGCGGCGCTTATGTCACCGTTTACTGCAATAGGTTTACTTAAATCATTATCCCATTTGCGTATTCCTGCGGATGTGCTATAAATTACCTTAGGCATTCCTAATTGTAAAATGTATAAAATTGCATAAGCATACACTTTATTTACTGCCACCTGATTAGGTACAAGTCCTGTGACTTCTGCTCTGCCGTGGCAACTATTTTTACGTAGTTCCCAGTTCATTATTGCTATAGGGTATCTGGTGAGTTTGGTGTCCCACATCTTGCGAATAATCATGCCCTTTACACTCTTTTGAGCGTATATGTTACCTGAATCAAGGTCGCGCCATAAGTACAATAAAGTTATACATTTGCCGTTCTCTTTGTCGTTAAGTTCATAGCGTGACATGTCGCCCGACTGATATATATAATCCTTATCATCCCTTATTGCTTCTAAATCCACATCTTTTACGCCGTTTGTTTTTGCTTGTGATATTACACTTTCAACGAGTTCACGCCTTGCAATAATCATGCCGGGTTGTTTCTGCGGGTCACGCTCATTAACATCATTCGGCAGATAATTAACGTTGTCTATTGTTTCTACGCCAATCATGCCCTTGCTTGCTTGTCCGGTTTCTTCCTTGTTGTCCCAGTAGTTATATAGGATATAATCTCCGCTGATACAGGCATCGAGTAGGCCGCACTGGTTGATATAATCCATGTTGAGCTTTGCCCAGTCATTTTCAAACATTCCACTTAACACGGTGCTTTCAGCAGAAGATACGTAAGGGCTGTCGGGCAACTTAAGGCCATTTTTAGCGGCGTTAAGAGTGTTTAAACTTGCTGTATTTATTGCATTTTCTGTTTCTGGTGTAACAACTTCTTTAGGCCAGTTTGGGGCAGTGAATAAAGCTTTAATTCTGCTTGAAGCTGTATTTGCTACTTTCTGTTGGCAACTTCGCTTGATGAAATTTATTACAGGCTTTGGAAGTGAAGTGTTAGCCCCTCCCCATTGGTCACCAACATAAAAGCGCTCATTTCTTGTAACAGTATCATACAAATTAATGGTACTTTTATATGAAACGCCTATTTGATATAAACTCCACATTCTGCTTGCATCCGGTGCTACTACTTTGTTTGGCATAAATTACACCACCTTATCAGTTTCAAGTTCACCACTGAAATTCTGCATGTTTTGCACCTGTGTGTTATAGTCTGCTATTCTCTTACTATCCTTAACATCTTTAGCAACATCTTGTATGCCCTCCACAGCGACTTGTACGGGGTTGCGTATCTGCGTGGGCAATTCTTTATGGTACATCTGCAAAGCGTTCTGCTGCCCTCTGATAAAGCACCACATACCGAATATGCAAACAAATATTCCAACAATCGCACTTATTAAAACGTTAATCATTTAAAATCCTCCGTACAAATATTCTGAATCTATGCCCGATGCTCCGTAATCACGGTAAGGGTTTTGGGCGTTAAGGTAATCTTCTCTTTCTTCGGCAAAACTAAACTCCGGTTCAACCTCGTTTGGTATTGGAACTGTTGGTCGAGATATCGCCCAATAACGAAGGGTGTCGGGTAAATGGGTAATTTCATGGGGTTCTGTTGCTACATCGTTGCCGTCTTTCCGGCTGTATTGCAGTAATGGTAAGCATCTAATCAGGTTAATACAGTTTTCGAATATCTGTAGTCTTGCTGATGTATTGCCTTGACCGTCTGCAATAGGTTTTAGCCACTCTTTAAGAGCGTACCACCCGTTTACCCTGTTGTTATCTGCCTTTTGAAAGTACAATCCGCTGTTAGTAAATTGGTCTATAGGGCTTAATCCATCTGTACTGCGCCTTGCCCATAAGTCAGGGGGTGCTATTCTTAAATAAATATTAGGCTCGTTAAGTTCAAGTTCTAATATCCTTTTAGCGGCTTCCGAAACAATCAACCCATTAGCGGCGTCCTGCTCTTTTGCGTCCTTTCCCTTGAATATTTCCCTGTAAACATAGGCTTTACCCTCTAAAGAAATTGCAATCCATAACCCTGCAAGGGCGTCAAGTCCGTAATCGTTTATATAGTATCTATTCCATGATGAGGGAATAGGGAACGGCTTACATACGTGTATTTGCTTGCTAAACTCATTGAAATACTGTCCCTCGAAAATGTCCCAGTCACCATAAAGTAAGGCTTTCTTTTGGGATTCTGGCAACTGTAGCAGTTTGCTTTTATATGCAGGATCCTTATCCATCAAAAATATGTTGTCGTCTACTTTTGAGGGAATGAACATTCGGGTAGATATTGAACCATCTTCCATCTTTATACTTACTATCTTGTTGGGTTCTGCACCGTCTATAAATCTTGACTTCACCCATGTATGCCCGATATCGCCAGGATTAGTTGAGGACTTCATAGCTTTAGGAAAGTTGTTCGCTCCCCTGTTTCGGCTGATAAGATATGTATACTGAAACTCCGTAAAGGTTGTAAGTTCATCAAACCGAATAACATCATAAGCAGCAGACTTATATCTAAAAACATCTGTTTCGCTCTCACAAAAGCCATAGTCTATAATTGAACCATTTATAAAAGTCATGGTATGCTTCGACTGATTGTAGTTAAACTTATCGTTTGGATATACAGCCAAACTGTCTCTAATAAATGAAGCTTCAAGTTCTGGGAATGTACGCCTTAAAATTAATTGTTTAGAACCGTTATATTTCAAGGCATAAATTAAAGCATCCATTATTTGTGAAAAAGTTTTACCACCCCCCGCGGCACCACCGTACAAAACTTCGTCAACAGTAGACTGCATGAAAAGAAGTTGATTAGGGAATACGTCAAAATTAATATCGTTATTAGCTTTATTGCTTGCCGTATTTATCAACTCCTTTAGCCATTACGGCAGCAGTTTATTTCTAAGGTTTTAGAACTCTGCAAAACTTACCTAAATAAAACGTGCTAAAATATTGCAATAAGTTATACACGCGGATTTACAAAATAAAAAGGGATACAGCCGAAGCCATACCCCACTTGAACTATCAAGTATTCCTTAATAGTTCGTATAATGTGGAGGTCTTACTTAAAAGACAGGCCACTTGATATTATTTCAAGTCGTCAATTTGTTAGTCGCCAGACGACAGGCGGCAATCCGTATTTGCTATTTAAACCCGACCTCTTATAATCCGCATATCGGGGAGCGGATGCATTGATACAGTTTTTTGAGTTGATACTGATAAACAACAAACATTTGATATAAAATAAATATGCGGGCAAGGATTTGAACCTCGCATAAACCCTGCCGAGTTCAGTTATAGTCTTGGTTATCTGCCTTTCCTTTTCTTCGCTTGCATCATGTCAAAAGCTGATAGTTTGTCCATCTTTGTTGGCTTGCCCTCCATAGGGTTAATTTTAGGCATCATCGGTTTAGCCATTGGCATTGCTTTTTTAGCTATTGGAGACTTTGTTGTTGGTTTAGATTTTGTTGGTTTCATTATGTTCACTTCCTTTTAATTGGATATTGAATAAAAGTTTCCAGAATTTTATTTTTTGTGGGTGATGATGTATATGTATCTGACTGTGAGGCGGGTAGGTCTTTATTGCTATCCCCCCCTGGGGTCTACGCTGTGCAGCATGTGAGCTAACCAAGCAGCAGGACGCTACATTATATAGATGATACTGTATGCTTGATGTGCTGTACCGTGTGGCTTGCCTTGCTCTTGCATGATGTACTATATAGATACTATGCTATACTGCTTTTGCAAGTTACTTAACTATACTATATTAGTCTATTATACAAAATGTTTATTTTGCGACAGTCGCTTATTGCCCTTTAATGGTTTACCTATGCCATTTATGCTCTTATAATAAGCTAATATGTTTTTGCAAGTTATATAATTGGTAATTTTAAGCTCTAATCTATCAATATAACGTCTTTTTTTGCAGGCAATGTATCTTGCTTGTGCAAATCATTAAGGTTGACTACGTTGACATTAATAGAGAAATCACCTGAAATATTTTGGTCTACCTCGATTTTGTCACGCCATTTAGCTGGTTGTCTATTCTTCAACCAGAATATTTGTGCTGTAGTATCCGGCTGAATGTGATCTATTGTAGGAACTACAACTGGTGCACCTTGAAATTGAAAGATTTTATCTGTCGTTTGGTCGTAGCCGATGGCTCTTTTATACAAACTTTTAACCACTCTTGTATCAGCTTCTATTCTTCCTTCTTTTATGGACTCAAAAAAATCTTGATGTTCTATCTTCCAATTGTTTACAGTTGTCTCTGTTGCATCGAAGTATTTAGCTAAGTCTGCATCAGTAGCACCCAACAAGCAATAATTATATGCAAGCTTTACATACTCATCTTTATATAATGTAGGTCTACCTTTTGCAGCTCCCATCCTCAATCACCTCTTATCAATATATATATTACTTTTGATTAAACTTGCTCTTTTAAATACTCTGTCCGGGCAAAATCATATGTAGCAACAGATATTATCTCTTGTTTTGTAAGCTTATCTTTTTTTGGTTGCCTTATATTATATCTATCTTTAGTCTCATCTATATTAGTAGTGTGTGATTGTCCATTAACGGATAATCGACTAATGGTTAAAATGGCTTGATTCTGCGGTTTATCATACACTAAATACTCATAGCCGCTAAATCTGCCTTTATGGTCGTGTTGTGCTGCTCTGCTGATATATCCTATATTGATTAACTCTTTTACTCCACTTTTAATTGATGCAATGCCATCCGTAAAATGGTTTTTTATCTCACTCTCGTAAACTTGCCAATCATCTGGCCTACTCATTAAATATAATAGTATGCCTTTTGCCTTTGCTGATAATCTGCCATCTAAAATAGCCTGGTTATCTATAATGGTAAACTGCTCATGCTGGCCCTTTTTAAATATCATATTATCACCGCCCTTAACCTAATGATTACATTATATACCTGTTTTTGCAACATGCAACAAATCCACGTATCCGCGTGCTTTTTTATACTTTTAAAATTATCTCTACTATTATATACACTTGTTTTTTGTAGTTGCGGTTTGTGCAACTTTAGCAAAAAAATAAAGCTATCCAATTAAGGATAACTTTAATATATGCTATTTACCTTGTAGTTGCTTTATATGTTCGTCTATGGCCTGCTGTTTACTTTTATCTCTTAGCTTTATTTCTTCCAGCAGCTTTTCTACAAATGGTTTCGTTTCCTCCCATTCTTTTTTTGCTCTTTCTATAAACCATTTGTGCTGCTCTTCTAATTCTACTGCTAAATTATGTTCTTTCATTCTTTTCACCCCCTTTCAATCTGCGCTGCACATCTTTTAAAGCTAAGTACATCAGCGCCAAATCCCTTGAATGATGTAACAATTCGTCTTTATCCATAAATGGCATGGTTTCTTCAAAATTAGCTACTGCTTCATCAATCAACCCATCTCCATGCTGATACTTTTCATCATGGTCGCTTAGATAATTTTCTCGCAATTGCTGTTCTAAATCATCCATTGTCTTTCTCCCCTTTCAGTCTCTCATCTATATCTATGCCATATACCTCTTTTACACGCGATTTTGTCATTTTGGTCGTTTGTTCGGAATGCGTAAACATGCCACCACAAATAGGACAATTTAATAACGGTTGTTCCACCTCACCAACATCCCAAGTATAATTACATCTGTTACAGCCCAGCTTTAAATTACTCATCCTTATCCCCTTTCAGCCTCTCTATCCGCTCCTCTATTGCTTTAATGATAAAAGTATTAAGGCTTTCGCTTTGTGCGGCTGCAATAGCCTTTAATTCGGTTCTGCTGCCTTTTGGTATGTTTATATTGATACGGTCATATTTGTTTTTGTTGTATCGGTTTACAGCTCTGATGTGCGCTGCTGTCTGTGTCATATAATCACCTCGATATGAGTATATCACATATTAAATCATATCTCAATGACATATTGTACAAAAATATCTTGTAAAGTTTGGCTATTATAATACTTGTATGTCATATCTCAATGATTTATACTTTAATCATACCAAAAAACGAATTGAAAGAGGTAAGAAAAATGATTGACAGGACAAACGGTAAAACAGAAGTAGCTAAAATCGTGTTAAGCGCATCAGATAAAATGGTAGAGATTACAAACGAAGCGGAAGAAGGATTTAAAATGAAATACTATATGATTATTAACAAGCAGAGGGTATATTTTGATTTTAACTATGCAGGCTTTAGGGACTCGCAAAAATATTTACTCGACCACGGAATTTCAAAGCGCAAATTACACATTGAATCATAACCACAAATCCAGTGAGCCTCCACAACAGTGGAAACAAAGCAAATACCGGTCAATAGCCCGAACAGCCGATTCGGGCCCACGCAAATAAATAAAACGGAGGCGCAGACAATGACATCATCACAATATCGCGAACTTCGCAACCATTTACAGTCAATAGCATGTACGGTCAGCATTTACACATCAGAATATCAGAACCTTTGCAAGCGCATTGGAATTGCTCACAATAAATCAACAAAACGATGAAAGAGGGCCGACAAAATGGAAAAGCAAATTTCTAAATTATTTAACGGCGCAACAGTAAGCGACATAATTATTAACGATGAGTTTGGATGTGTTACCGCAACAATAAATGGTGTAACAAATATGGACTGCGGATGGGTTGAAGATTACAAATAACCAACACAGTGAGCCGGCACTTAACCCGGCAGAAAGAGGGAAAAACGGCATGTTAAAATTTATGTGGAATGGTTTGAAAATTACAGGAGCAACTTTAAAAGACGACGTACTTTATAGGGCATTTTATAGCAAAGGGTCTTATACTAAAGAATCAAAATTACCAGAAGGAACAATCACAATCTACGCAAGAGATTATAAGGACTTCCCGAAGATTGACGGTTTGAACATTAAAAACGATAGTGACAGCATGACGGATTATTTTGAAACTGATAGAATTTATGTAGAACCCAGCAACAAGTTTTATATTCAAGTTTTAGAGGCTCACAGCAAACAGCAAGCACACAACGCCGCAACATGCAAAAAACGTACAGCTTAACCAATACGGTCAAGGGCTATCCAAAGCCCTGTAAAGAAAGAGGGATTCGAAAATGAACATGCAAGAAGCTATAGATTATGACAAGGCTATAATAGATAATGCGAAACAGTGGGCAAGAGGACGTAATTGTCAGCCACTTTATCAAGAAGACATTGCTATTATTGGTTCGTATGTTGGGATTAACATTCCTAAAGCGTTTTACAATTTTGAAATGACGGATAAACTTAATAGCTGTAAAGCTACAAGCTCATTTAAAGCTATTTTTAAAACGCTTGATATAATTCAGAAAAAACTTTTGGAAGGGAATTAAAATGAAAACAAATTTACATGAAAGAGCCCAAAAATTAGCTGAACGTTATAACCGTTTATACTCAAATTGCAAGGGGTTCGAGCGTATGACAAAAACTGATGCTTATATTAGGATTGAGCCAAAAATAGACCATGAATCACATTTAAACGCTTATTTTAATTAAATACTAAGCCCACCGCTCAATTATGAGTAGTGGGCTCTTGTTATTCCTTTTTTGCGTTAATTATTATAATTTGCTTTTCGTTTTTAGCTTTCCTTTGTTCTGCGGTTCCACGTGTCCTCCCACTTTAAAAGCTGACCGCAATTATAGCAATATCGGTCTTTATATGGGCTTATCCCGCTTGATGAACATATAGGGCAACGGCTTATAGGCAAATTTGAATAATTTAACAGGCCATCATCAACCGCTTTCGGCATTTGCTTTTCAAGGGCAGATATGGCTATATCTAAATAATCAGTAGGCTCGTTGTTTGCACGCCATTGTTTTTCCCTTCTAAGCCATTCTTTCGCTCTCTCCATATTGCTGCTCATTCTACTATCTCCTCTGTTGGCTCGTCTACAAAAGTACAATATCCCTCTATATAATCACAGCCACGCTCAAAAAAACTACAGATTGAACAGTCACCCTCACAACCATTTTTATTCATACTTTGCTTCTACCTCGTTTCGTAATCTCTCATAAATTGTTTTATGGCAGTTAATATATTTGTCACACCGAGACGCTATATTTTCGTTTATTTCTTCTTCGTTGTATTGGCAACATGGACCATTACGTCCGGTATCGTAACCGTCATATGAATAAACCGTATCGATTTCGGCGTTTTCGCATAAATAGCAATTCAATGAATCCGGATTTTTATAGCATTGAACTTCGTGATTTACAATGCCTTTTAACGTTCTTCGGATTTTTCCACAGTAATCGCATTTATAAACCGTTATTGTTTTCATTCCTTTTTTCCCTCTCTAAATTTACTCATTTCGCTATCTCCTTTACTATGTTATTTTTTTAGATCTTACATGTTTTACGGTTGCAACCGACACGCTAAACTTTTTAGCAATATATTTCAAGCTAATCCCCCTGTCTGCCATCCTCAATATCTCTTTGTCTCTTATTTTTTGTTTGCTTTTAAACATACTGCTCGTGACAATTATTTTTCGCACTACCCCGATACTCAAGCCTGTTTGTAAGATAATATCTTTTGTATCTATACCTTGATTGTAAAGCTCTAGCGCTATCCCTTTTTGTATCTTTTTTGCTTGTGTAACCCCTAATATGCCGTTGATATCGTTATATTGCAATCGGTAATCGCTCACGGTGTGAGGCATGAGGTTTAGCATCCCCTTAACTTGCACATTTGTTTTGTTACCCTCAAACAATTTAAAAGCTAACTGCCTATTAGACTGCCCTGGCTCGCGCTCTACCACGATTTTAGGCATTACTCCTATAAAGTAATCCCTTAGCAAGTCGCATGGTACACAGCACATAGGGACGTTATCTATACCCCTATATCCAACTAATTTACCTCTGCATTTATCACATTTAGGTGTTGATGTAAATATTATGTCATTGCTCATTTGTATGTACCCACAAAAGGGCTTTGCTACAATTAGGGCAATGCTTAACGTTATTATATTTGCCTATGTCCTTCAAACAACTTGGGCATTGCGGATAATAGCCATCCGAATTTATTATAATTTCTTTTGGAATTTGCTTAGAAAGTGCGGATATAGCAATACTAAAAGCTTCTTTTGTTTGCTTGTGCTGATAACACGCTGATTCTATTATTAAAATAGCTGTTTCGTTTTCCATTTTCATTCCTCCCATTTTAAAAGTTGTCCGCAATTAGGGCAGTACTTAGTTTTATAAAACCCAATATTTCTACAACCGCATTCAGGGCATTCTTCAACTGGCAACCCACTGTAATTCATAATTTTTATTAGCGGCTCTTTTGGTTTTTGCTTTTCTGAAACTTTAAGTAAAATATCAATCGCAACGCATTTTTCTTCACAAAACTTGTCATAATCGTTCCAAAATTCAGGGAATGCGCTCCTCATTCCTCTATCAGTTCGGGTAAAATCTTCTAATAATTCTATCGCCTTTTCAATTTCATTTTCCATTTTACACCTCACATTCCGGCGATATATTCGCCCATTTCTTCATCTGACATATTTTCGTAATCTGACAATTCTTTTTTGAGTTGTTTATTATCTTCGCGCAATTTTGTAACTATGCAATTTTCACATTGATGTGCTGTGCAATGAGTACATGGACTATATTTTTTCATTTTGCCCTCCATTATTTTAATTTCTGCTCATTGTGGTGGTTTTCTCAATGATAATGTGCAAAATTTAAAATCTCCAATTTTTGTAATCGTCTTGTATTGCAACATAAAACGGTATCAACTGTGGTATGATTTTTTGAATATATCCGCGCTCGTCAACATCAATGTCTATTATCCAACCGCCCATGTGAGCTGCTAAACCTTTTCCGCGCATGAAATTAGTCTGGGCGCAAAATGTAGCCGACTGGAAGCAGTGAACATTGCGATAAAATATATACTCAGCTTTATGATAGTGACCGACTGCAAATATATTGGGTTTTTCCCCTCCCGACATTGCATCAACATGTTTTTGTATTTTGTAACTTATTGCGTATGCACTGCCATCCCAGGGGTGACGCAGTTCCAATAAACAGTTAGGTGTAAGTTTTACGATTGCGCAGTCCTGCCCTAAATATTCCATGTCTGGGCGGTGGTCTGCTATTGTCAATCCTATATTGTAGCCACACCTTTTAATAACGCTTGAATCGTGGTTACCTATGATAAAGTGCGTTTTTATGCCCTCTATTTTAGGATAAACTCGGCATATTTCTTTTACATGATCATCTGCACCCTGTGTGTAGCATTCATATTGATGTCCTGGCCGCATCTGCTCGCCCTCGTCTATATCTCCGGTGTGGTAGACGTGCGTTATCCCCTGCCTCCGGCACTCGTCATAAAATTGATGCAGATATGTAAGTTGAGTAAATTTGCTGTTGATGTGAGTGTCGCCCATCAACCCGAAGCGGATACGCTGATTGCCTTTCCAATTTGTGTTATGTTCTGTCGGTTCAAAGTTCTGCACAATCTCAATTTTTACTTTTTTTTCGTCGGCAAAGTGTACGCTGTGTACGCTATTGTCAATCGTTTTTGCGTCCAATTTCGCATTCCTCCTTTTTTCTGTTCTTGCCTTATGGGATAGCCCGGTCATGCTGCGGTATTTGCTCCTCCACTGGCTGGGGGTTAAATTTAAACCGCATAAAGTCATTTCAAGTGCTACTCCTGCCCAGTGTATACATCCTTTTCTGATTGTTGAAGTATGTCTGGTGACTGCCTCAATTAATGCTTTTTTAACATCCTCCGTCATATTCGCACCACCGTTTCTAAACTCCCGCCGTTGTCTATGGCATCTAAAGCACGGTCAAGATTGTCCACAATGTCCATAATTTCATATGCTTCATCAAGAGTATCTACCGTATATTTTTTCAAGTTTTGCTTTGCCTCTTTTATAAGGCCGTAAACTGTTTTACTGCTCATTTTGTGCCTCAAAGCTATCTATAAATTTTTGTGCCATTGCCGCAACCTGGATAGCTTCGGATGCTGCATTTAAAGCAGTCTTTTTTAAATATTTGACATATTCTTCAGCACTTTTGTTATATTTAACGCAAGTCCATATTCCTCCGACATCGGTTCCAATATCATTTATTTCTTCTATCAGTTCCTCAACTTCTTCCAAAATTACTGCATAACCCTCGTGCGGACTATTGAATTTAGGGAATTTCTCGTAAGAGTTCTTAAGCTCTTCGACCGTTAATTTTGTAACCGCTTCAAGTAGTTTTTTCATTTTGCACCTCCAAAATTTGTATTATTATGTACGGCTCATACAATAGTTACAACTACCTTTGCAACATCACCATAATTTTTTAAAACTAATAAACTTGTAATTTGGCTGTCATCTTTGTATGCGTAACCACAAAGTGCATCTGCCACTGATTTTGCCACGTTATCGGCATCGGGCTTGATAATATGCGGATATATATTTATAATTTTCCTAACCCTTTTTGGTGCTGACTTTGGCAATTCAAAAAATGCTTCGATTTTCATTGCTACTTCGCCCTCAAACATGGTTCCCCCTGCTTGCATATACATCAACTTTACAAGATTTTCATAGTTTGCTGTTGCCTCTGGGGTGTATGTAGATACAAAATTACCCCGCTTTGCAAATCGTGGTCTACCTTTTGCAATAGGCTTTCCAAGTATTTCGAAAATCATTTCCCATCCCCCTTAAATCTTAAAACGTAAATCCCCAAACCCAATCCAATCGCCGCCGCAACCGCCATGTCATAGTTTATTAATATTACAGAGAGTATAAAAATAGCGGCGATTAGGATTAGGCAGGTTGCGGTTAGGAAGTCTAGAATTAGGTTAAGGTTTTTCATGGGTTTTGCTCTTTTCCAGTGCTTCACGGGCAGTTTTAAGATTGAAATATAGATTGTCTATTTCATGCCACGAACTATCAGCTGTGATATTGTAAAGGATTCTTACGGGATTTTCAGGATAAATTAAGTAACTTATAAAATGCGTGGTGCAAACCCTTTTCACAGATTTATTTTCTTTTTTTGGCCAATAATCCTTAATAAGATATATCCGCTGTCCACGCTGATACGACAGTTCCACAACTGTTTTCCCCACGCTATCCATCAAATCAGGCAGCATATTAAATATTGCGGCATTATCGCCCATCAGATAAGCGGATTGCATTTGTTTTAAAATTTCAGACATTTTCGGCACACTCCTTTTTCGTAATTTGGCGAATTGTTCTCTTATTCTTTAACTTTTCAGAGCGAATTAAATTTAGTTTTGCGTGTTGGCAATAATAACGGCGTCCAAATTTATCTTCCTGGGTAAGTTTTTTATGGATGTTGCTTTTCAATTGAGGCGCCGTCCTTTCGTTCACCATCCATACAGTAACCGTCACTGTTTGGGCCACCTGTACAGTAATCATCAATGCTAAAACTGCATAAACGACAATTATGTGTCATGATTTTTACGCACTCCCCGCACCGCACAATCTCAACCAGCTCCCCACTTTCAACTTTTCGGACTATGGCGGCAGCTTGTCTTAACGCCTCTCTGTCTTTATCAAGCCTTGTCACCGGGTATAAATCCTGCTTTTCAAGATTATCCGCTATTTCTTTATTTTTCATTATTTTTCTTTCCCTCATTTCTTGCCCCCTGTGAGGCTCTACAGTGCGTTTTAATATCTACCCCTAATCTTTATCGCTTTTGCTGTTTAAATCGCTCTACGGTCACGCTACACGCCTTTACAGTCATTTCAACAGGTTTCAAATTCCTAACACTTTACAAAGTTTTATAATTGCAGTGTCGTATTCGTCTGTTGTTTTCACTACGGCGGAAATTTGCTTTCTAAAATCCATATAGCAGTACCAATTAAAATTAAAATTCTTTATGTATTTTTCGGCTTCGTCAATAATATTCTCTACTGCCTCTTGTTGATTTTCCGCTGAATTCATTGTCGTAGTCAATCTTTTTATCCCCCTTTGCTTTAATATAATCACTTATCAAAAGTGGCCTGTGTGTCATGTGGCTACCATCAAAAATAAATTGCGCTTGTCCTAAACTACCACGCCTATTTTTAGCAACACTCACTGCCACAATATGCCGCTCCACATCCACATCCCAGATAAACATTATTTTGTTTGCGTTTTGCTCTAATTCGCCGCTGTCTCTTAAATTTATCATTGTCGGCTGTGCGGTGCCCTTACCAGCTTCTCGGTTCAATTGCGATAATGCAAGCACCGGCACTTTTAAATCATTCGCTAAATTTTTAAGCTCTCGGCTGATTGCTCCAACTTCTTGATTACGATTTTCGGATTTTTTGGAACTCTGCAAAAGCTGTAAGTAATCGACAATTATTAATCCTAAATTTTTAGTCATGCGACACTGGGCCCGAATTTGTGAAACTGTGATACTCGAATTATCCGATATGTTCAAGGGTAGCTTATAAACCGTGTCTACACCTTTTGCAATTTGAGCAATTTTTTCTTGATTGCCTTTTAAACTTTCGGAATCAATAAGATCGTCCATGCACACGCCGCTTTCATCTGCAACCATTCTTTCCATTAACTCGTTTTCTTCCATTTCACAGCTAAACACGTTTACGGTTTTGCCTTGCTTTGCAATATGTTTACCGATATTCAGGGCAAAGGCTGACTTTCCAACTGCAGGCCTTGCAGCTAATAAAATAAGATTGCCGCCCCACATACCCTTTAAAATCCTGTCAAGGTCTGCGTACCCTGTATCTACACGCATCTGTGCTTGGCTTTTAAATAAGTTAGTGTACCAGTCCATCGCAATGTCTTTTGCGGCTCTTAATCCTCTTCTGGCGGCTTTAACGGTAAAGTTATATGTATCTGCTTGCAACTTTTCTATTATCTCGTCTATGTTTTCGGCTGTGACTGTTTCCACTTCCGAAATTACTTGCTTAAATTTTCTGACTTTAGCATTTTTAGCAACAATCTCAGCGTATGCTTTTGTATTTGCTATAGATGGCACCATATCCGCAAGCCTTAAAAGATAGTTTTTTGCATCGTCAATTTGCAATTTTTCTGAAAGTGTCACAAAATCAACTGCACTATTTTTTGAATACATTTCAAGCATTGCAGTATAAATTTGCTGGTGCGGAACTGTGTAAAAATCCGATGCCGAAATAATATCTATTACTACCGGCAGGGCGTGAGGGGCATCTATTAAGATTGCCCCAAGTACACACATCTCTGCTTCAAGATTGATATCCGTGTTTATCCCTCCATTGTCAATTTCAATTTGTCGTACTTATCCCGAAGTGCTGAAGCTGATAAAATATTTTTTCTCCAAAAATCATCGTTTTCAGCAAAGAACATGACATCATATATTTTTTTAGGTGTTCGCTTGTCTATCCGTTCCATTAAATCAAACGTTCTTGCCCACGATTGATACTGTACTTCGTTCTGTTCTTTAGCTTCGGGGTTATTTATGTGTATCATTTCAGAAAGTTTAAGTGCCAACTTGTAAGAATTACTTTCATGTTCAAACGTAAATTTTAATTTCTTAGAATCGTCTGAACGTGAGTTCGGACAAGTATTATTTATAATACTATTATCTTTATCTATATCTAACTCTGTAGCGTTACCTTGCGTTACTGTAGCGTTACCGCTAACGTTACTATCTGCCAAAAGCTTTTTATTTTGTTTATACTTACTAACTCTTAGCCTTGTTTGTTCTCTTATTCTCTCTAATCCGTCAATGTTCTGATATTCACTCCAATTTTTAATGTAAATAACATCTTCAAATATTTCAATCATTTCAAACTTTTCTAAAACATTTAAAGCTAATTTAATAACATCAATCGAAAAATCAAATTGAATTGCAAGACCGTCAAGATTATAAGGAATTGTGTCGGTAAAATATAAAGCACCGCTTTTATTGCTTTCCCCTGCCTGTGCCAAAAGGAATACCCATATTAAAACAATGCTGTTGCCGTCTGGCATTTTACGGATTCGCTTTATTTTGTGGTTGCTCATTATGCTTGTATAAATCTTTATCCATTTAACTTCCGACATTTCTTTCCTCCTTGTGAATTGCTAAATGGCACTTTTGACACAAAGTAATTCCATTACTCATTTCATATCTAAGCAGTTCGTATTTTGAAAACGGCTTTATATGATGCACGTTCATTACTTTTTCTGAAACTCCACATTTTTGACATATATAACTATCTCTTACTAAAACTTCTTCTCTCCATTTTCTATATTTATAAGAAATTCTTTTCTTAGGCACTTCACCAATTCCGTTGTTTTCTTCCCAATGCGTTATCTCATAAACTCCATCAGAAATTGATTTTACAAATCCATTTGTTATGAGAACATTAACGTTTTTAATATCGCAACCGTTACTCTTACAAATCGAAAGTAAGTTGGTTATAATGCCTTTGTCTTTTGCCCTCATGCCTAAATCGTAGTAAAGCAATCTTGCTGAAATAGGCATGTCCAAAAAAGCGTCTGAATCTATAATTGTTTTTGCAAACATTCTGCGTTCTGCCGTAATTAATCACCTCTTATAATCCTCAAATTTTTCACATACTCTAAAAATGAATTTATTATTTACCCATCTTGCAAGTTGCTTTGTTAATTTTGGTGCTGTATCTTTGCTATAAATCATTACAAACGGGTCGTACCCTAATTCTTTTAATTTATAAATTCGCTCTAAATCCTGCTCATGCGTGCTGCCAAAATTAGTTAAAACGTATACCCTTAATCTGCGAAAATCCAATACGGTTTTAGCTTTAAAATATTGAAATTGTGATATTAAATCATCATTTGGATTATCCCATGCAAAATGAAGCATTTTAACTTTAATCTGGTTTATAAGGGTTATATTTGCATCGTTTATAAATCTAATATCAAGCCCCTGCGTAAAGTCTATCCACGCCTTACTATCAACAAGCTGTTGCAATAATCTTTCATGGTCTTTGCAAGCTAATAAGTTTGGATCTAAAAGTTTTATTTCTCTTTGCCCTTTCCAAAACTCATGAAGATCGGCAACGTGTACGCTCTTTCTGCCCTCTTTATCCGCAACAATACAAAACTTGCAACCTCTCGGGCAACCTCTTGTAAGGTACCCATATGCTTGTTGATATTGCGAATAAAGTCCATAGTCAGGGTAAAGATGTTCAATTTCTTCGGGCAAAATATCTTTATAATTGTGGTATCCGCTTCCTGCCCTTATAATATTGTCTGCCCTAATTAACGCACCATCTTCCGCATCAGCCGTAAAATCAAACACCTTTGAACAATAAACTAGGTCATATGTATTCAAATGATTTAACAGTTCAACGTGATCGCCTTTTGATTTGTGGTAAACTGATAATTTCATGGTTGCAAGGTTGGGGAAATTATGGTCATCATTCCACAAGCCAATTTTCATTTTTCATCCTTTCAGGGCAGTTTCCTGCCCATATTAAAGTAACCCTAATTTAATCAATATGAACGGTATGCTCGTTGTAAATCGTGTAATTGTTGCTTTTAATTTTTGTCTTTTTATAAAATTTTTGTAAGACTTTAGATAACTCGTTTTCAAGTTTGTGCTGTTGCTCTTTTGTTACAGATTCAAACAAATCGCCATCATATTCAGAAAGTTCTTCACCGTATTGTTCGTTGAAGTTATAAAATAAATCATCAGTATCAATATATGTAGGTAAACTAACGAGTTCAATTTGACCTATTTCAATATCTTGACCTTT
>QGNH01001273.1_pt1 | contig 40283 bp, 33 predicted proteins | sample 1735481 | NCBI WGS metagenome assembly QGNH01 (sample SAMN09239004, study PRJNA386568) | Viral metagenome, whole genome shotgun sequencing project. | reverse complement strand
CCGCGAGGATGCAGGATGAACCGGCGTCGGTTGATCAGGAAGGTGTCACTATTCAGCGCATCCCGCGCACTTTCCATCCCCTCAGTCCCATGCCCGCCCTCGACCGGCGAACCGTTCAGATCGGCGAAGCCAGCGCCAAACGCGCCGCTGCCAAACAGGAACGTGGTATAGACCGTGCCGTCAGTGGTGCCAGCACGGGAGGGGCACCCGTCATCCACGATGACGCGCCGCCCCTGGAAAGTCCGAATCTGCGCCTCGCCCTGGCTGTCCGGGATGAAGTCAATCAGGTCCAGCTTGCGTAGCGCCGCCTCAACCGCCGAGTGCATCCCGACAGCAACGAGCCGGTCGCCGCAGTCGCCCAGCTTCTGCGTCGCGTCCACGAAGGTCGCTCCGTTGAGCCGCGTCGAGGTGGTCTGAGCGGCGACACTCTCACTATGAATCGCCAGCAAATTGCCCGCCATGGAAGCCGCCCCGAACATGCCCTTGAGCGAGGAGATCAGCAGCTTCTGACTCTGCCGGCTCCAGTAGTCGCCCAGGAAGTTCGCCAGAGCCAGCGCCGGGTCATCCCCGGAAACAACCGTCGCCAGGTGGTTCCACGACCAGGCATTGCCGTCGTTGTGAATGCGCGCAATGTCCGCATCCGCCGTGATCTTCTGCGCCGTGAGCGGGCTCGAATCGCTGAGCGGCTGCCGGTCGCCGGTCACGTCATTCCAGTGCGGCATATTGACCTGCGTGCCACCCTGCGCGGCACGCGTGTCGTAATCCGCATTGCGGACCACGATGCCGGATTGAAACAAGTCCGATTTCTCCGCCGTTCGCTGCAAAACATAAGGCGCGAACTGCGCGGGAACGATGATGTCTGCCAATTGTGTCTTTGCCATAAACTAACTTGCGATCTTGACCCATCACGCCGCCGCCTTGAGGCGGGCAGCAAGCTGCGGGTCGGTTTTCTGTAATTTCATTTGCTCCGTCAGATTCCAGCTTTCCTTTCGGAATGGATTCCTGACGGACCGATTACCACTACCGACCCCACCGGAGCCGTTGCCGGCAGCACCGCTGCCCGCGTTCGATTCAAACAAGTGAGGAGCTTCCGAAACTTGCGTTTCGATCCACTCCTCTAAATTCATTGCCGACGCGCCGTCTTTGCCGACGCGCACCGTCTGACCGTCCGCCTCAAAAGCAGTCGGCACGCCACCCACGAGCCGGAACACGCTGCGTGCCCGGGACGTGATGTCAGGAATCGCAGTCGGCCTCAGCCCGCGCTTCGTCGCCGTGACGACGACGCCCTGGTCAATCTGGATGGTCACCAAGCGGCCGTTGAGTGCATCCCGCTCAGAAGTCAGCGCCGCAACCTGCTTCTCCAATTCGCCGCGAGCTGCTTTGACCCGCACCTCGATAACCTTTTCCGCTTCACCCGCCTTGAGTTGCTGCGCTTCCTCAAGCCGTTGCTTCTCCTCAGAGAGGCGGCGGACCTCGTCTGGGTCGATGCCCTCAAAGCGCTTCTTCAGTTCGTCGCGCTCCTTCATCAGCGTGACGTTGGTTGCGCGGAACTCCTCCACCTTGGCCTTGTCCGCCGCGCCCTCAGCATCCAGGACCCAAGCCCCATCACGCTCGACATAATGAGCTTCCAGCCCCGCCGGAATCTCATCCTTCGATTTGCATTTGAATTTCAGTGCCATAAATCAGTCAGTCCAGTTACGCCGCAACCGCCATGCCGGCAGCCGCTGCCGCCGCAGTGCCTTGCCCCGAGGCAGGCACCGGCGCTGCCTTCGCGCTTCCAATCAGCGCGGCCTCATCCTCATTCGTGCGACCATCCGGCAGAATCTCACCCTTGCGGAAAAGCTCGAACATCGTGTCCCGACTGATCGCGCCCGACTGCCAAGCGGCAACCACCGCCTGCAGTTCCAGGCTGTCCATCCCTTTCGTGCTGAAATCCGTATTCAACTGAATGAGCACCTCACCGCTGGTCACCGCGTCCGGCACCTCCTCAGTGGAGTTCCACCAATAAACCCAGCGAACAACATCAGTGAGCGACTCGCTAACGCTTGTCGCCAGACTGCTCAGAACGCTCTGCTCACCACCCTGCCGCAACTCGATTGCCTGGGCGGTCTCGCCAACCTTCTTTTGGTCCTCCAAAAGGCGCGAACCCAAAACCGCCATCGAGCGTTCATCCCGATCCATCGCCCGTTCAAAGGTAGTCAGCCCTTGCCCGGTGAACTCCAGAAAGCCAGCCGTCGCGCCCGGTGTCTCCGAAAACCAGGCCGTGCTGGATCCAATGCGCAAGCTCGACTCCTTGGGGAAGCCACTGACCCAAGCCGTTGGCAGCGCAGTAAAATGGAGGCCATGCTTGTAATCGGCATTGAGCCGGTAATGGTCCATGTTGATCGAAATTACATCGGTCAGCGGAAGCCGGTCCACATCCGGACGCGAATGCCGGGGACCATGGAACACAAACGGAATCAGCGGCAGCGGCCTGCCCAGCCGCAGCGGAGTGCGCGTCTCGACCAACTGCCATTCAGTCTTGGTTGCCTGCTTCTGGCCAGCCTTTGGCTGCCAGATGTCAACCTGGCAGTGGTAATCACGCCTGCCGCCGGCATCCGGCGCCACGTCACCCGCAACCAGGCTCAGAACCCGGATTTGCTCGACGGTTTCAGGCACGAACTCATCACCGCCAGAACCAACCACCGGGTTGGTGGCCGTCTCGCGCAACACAATGAGCGTCGGCACATTGCGCCCATTCACCCGCCCAACCTGCCAATTGATGATTTGCTCCGCCGAATACAGCGAGACGTAAGCCCGCTTTTCGACAACATCCTCCCAATCCACCAGCGAGCCGGCACGGCCAACGCCCATCACTTCCCACACCACATCTTTCGAGTACGCCGCCAGCGTTGTGCCGAGCATGTCGGCATCGTTCACGAAGCCAGCCAGGGCACGACCAACGCCGTCGCTCGACTCCGGCACCTTCACGAACGGCGGACGCCGGAAGATCAGGCCGACATAGCCCTCAGCCGTGCGGGCGGTGGCATTGAAAAACGATGCCCGTTTGCAATACGCCGTAAATTCATCATCGGTTTGCGAATCCAACCGCGGCAGGTATTTGACGCCCGCCGCCTTGACGGCGTCTTCACCCGACAACACATCCCGCGCCCTGGACCATTCCAGCGCGCTCGCGTCGTAGTCAGCATGTGTGCTATTAACGGGCACGACGCCACCATAGCACGCGTTTTTGGCCCGCCCTTCTGCCCCCGCGCACGCCCGGCGCACCCCGCTGCACGCCGCTGCGTGCCGCATCCGCACAGACGCAACTTTTTCGCCAATAAAATATTTGACAGATTTGCAACCAAGCCACCAAAGCCTCAGTGAGCCAGGAAATTTTTCTTTCAGAAAAATTCTTCCACCACCAGCACGCCCCAATTTCACGCCCGCCACCCGAACCGAACGCCGATCGGCGCAGGTCCGGTCGCAGCCACCCCCTCCACCCCCAGTGCTGCGCAATGGGGGTTCCGGGGGAGGCTGCTCCCTACGTTGCCCGCAATTCCACAACCGCCTGCTGGCGCGGGCGCAACCACGACGTACGAGCACGAGCGCACGGTCGCCGCAGTCCCCTCCACCCCCTTTGCTTCGCAACGGGGGTTCCGGGGACCTGCGGCTTGCGTCTGTGGCAGTTCAACCAGCCCACCGCTTCGCGCAATTGGATACGCCTCGCGCAACCCAACCGCCTCTGGCCTTCCAACGCGCTCCCGCTTCGCGACCACGAACGCGCATCCCGAAACCAGCATCGCGCCACGTCGAACGCGCTCCCGCTTCGCGCCGTCGAACACGCGTTGCCAATTCGGACGTCCGCGGAGCAGCCAGCGCGCCAGGCTCCCCTCCACCCTCAGCCTGTCACGCTGGCTGCTTCCGCTCGTTGCACGTCGAACGCCACACCGCTTCGCGACCACGAACGCACGCCGCGAATCCAACGCCAGCAGAACCACAACGCCCCCGGACCGCTTCGTTCGGGCGCGTTTACGATGCAGTAGTCGCGCCAGCCTCCCCTTAACCCCGCAGGCTGGCACGCCTACTGCAACAATTGGAATGCGCCCTGCCACTTCGCTCCGGAAAAGACAAAGTCAGTTAATGGACTCCTTCGGGCCGTCGGGCGTTTCGGGTTCTCCTACGCGTCCACCCCTGCCCGCGTCCCTACCGCCCTGAAAATGCTCTCTCAATAAAAAGTGTGAGAGAGCATTTTCAGGTCGGTAGGGCCGCTAGGCGTTGGCAGTTGCTGGTCGGCGTTCGTTGGGAGCGGTTTCAGTGTCGGGTTCTCGCTCTCTATCATTGGCGTGTCACATATCCAGTTCAGGTCTGGCGTGCGTTTGGCAGTCCGGAGCAGTTTCGTCCGCGTCTTCCGTGGTGGCAGCCGTTCGTCTGGCGTTGGCTCTCCAGCACAGGTTGGCTGGTTCGTGAGTAGTTCGTTGCGGTTCCGCTCCGCAACCTCCAGCGCGCCAATCAAACTCAACGCTCTCCAAACGCCGGACGCCTTGAAACACAAAGTCAGTTCGCTGGCTCTCGGAATCGCCTCACGCTCACAACGTTGAAGCGCGCAACCGGCGTACGTTCACTCTTATCGAACGCTGGTCGCCACGCGCGGTGCTGACGTTCGTGCCCGCCGGCGAGGCGCCGTTGCGGGCACCGGGCCGCGTCTCCTCTTATCGAACGTCACTCTCCGCGGCCCTCTCACTGCCCTCGCGCGCGATAACGCCCCTCCAGTTCGGATGTCGGTCCTGCATTCCAACGCCCTTGGTTATCGAACGTCCTACGCGCGCGAGGGCCAGCACCGGAAAGTCAGCGCTACGCGGGAATAGTACGATGCGCCGCTAACGCGGCCACGTTGGCGCGGCGACCGGAGGCTCGCTGTGCAGGTGCTCCTTGCGGCCAGTCCGCCGGCCAGCACAGCTCGCCAATTGGCCACCTCGCAGAATCGGTGGCCAGCGCCGCGCCAACGCCGAAGAAAGTCAGTCCTCTCCTCCTCTGGAGGAGAGAGGAGGCCCTTGGACCGCCAACACGGAGCCGCAGAAAACCAACGCCGTCAGTCTGCCGCCTGCTTCTGCCTGCTCCGCGCCAACGCCTGTCGTTCTCCAGAAGCCAGCCCGCCAGGCGACGCAGACGGCAGAGACACGCGACCCCCGCGCCCCTGGACGTTTTCCCCGGCCCGCCAAGAGCCGTGAGTTGCGCTCGCCGGGCGCTTAGACTCCGTCCGCTGGGCGTGGCAAGCCACCGCGCCAACTCACGGCACTTGGCGAGCCCCCGGGGCGCCTGACTCGCCGGCTTTTCACTGCGTTCCACTCCACTACGCTCCGGTCGGCCCCGTGCCCTCGCGCTCCCCCCACCGCGCCGCCGAAGGCAACAAACGCGGCGGCACTGCCCCCAAGCGCGGTGCCCGAAGCCTCCCTACGACTCCGTTGCGCTACACTGCGTGAAAACCGCCGAGACAGGCGAGTTCCCCGGCCAGCGCATCACCGGGCCTAGCTTCGGAAACGCTCGCAAGCTCGCTGGCCTCCGCTGCGGCCCGGTCATGCGCCGGCCCCCAATGTTAGTCTGGCATCTGGTCGGGCAGGCCAACTCGTCCCTGCTCCCCTTCCTCCTCAGCCTGCCCGTCCAGAAGCCAGAACAACGCGACCCCGCGCCCCAGGACACGATGGCTTTTCCCCGGCTGCGTGAGAGCGGTCAGCTTCTGCTCCGGCTACGATGCTCGTTCCTGCGCGTCTGTGCCTCCGCAGAACTGCCCGCCCTCACTCCGCCCCCAATGTCAGTCTCACCTCTGGCCGTCCGTGTTCCGCGCTGGGCCTACAGGCTTGCCCTGTCTCCCCTCAAGCCACGGCCCGGCGCTCCACACTCCCGGCCAGAAGTGAGAACAGCAAGGCCACGACCTTGGACCGCGCAGCCCTGCCCGACCAAGACCGCCGAGGTCGGGCAGAGCCGCGCTGTCCGGTAAAGTTAGCCAGGCCATTGCGGGCAAAGCTACGCGGCAAAGGTCCACGGGTTGCCGCTCCGCATTGCCCGCAAACGCCTGGAATCGCGGCCCATTACGATCCATCGAGCCGGACGGGAAAGACCCCGTCCGGCTCTCTGGGGCGCCACGGTAGCCAGCAAGGGAACAGCGGCAGACTCCAGCCTTCCAGCACACCCCTGCAGGAAGGCAGGAGACTGCCGCTGGGGGACCAATGCGAGGCGCGTCAAGCCACCGAACTCCGGGCCGACCGCCTCCACTCCGCTTTGCTCCGTTCCGGCTCTCGCTCGTGACTCCGGACCGCCCGAGCGCGGACCTCCGTCACGGCGAGTCGGCCCGGAGTTCGGCGGCCTCACGCGCAAACCCGGAAACGATCTTGGACCCGAAAAGGCAACTCCGGCCCGGAGCGCGCCAGATGGGGTTTCGCTTCGTGCGGGACAAATGGCATGAAGGACCGGCAAAACTTACGGTGCTCATTCTTGCGCGCCTGTGGTTTTGCCTTGCTAGTACCCCTCCAGCCACAAGAGCTGTTATACATAGTGCCGCACCGACCGCACCGGCACCCGCACGCAGGACCCCCGGTGCTGGCGGCACTAAGTATAACAGCGTCTTGTGGCCAGAGGGGCTGCTTCACTGTCACGAGCACTGCTTGCGGACGGCTGCCCCGAACCCTGCGCCCCCGCCGTCCACAGGCAGTGCTCGCGCCAGCTTGCAGGCATCCTTCATGCCATTTGCCCGCACTCCGCTGGTGGGGGAGAAGTTAGGCGCGGCAGGGGGACCAAGACCCTGCGCGCTGCACTTTCCCATTGGCACTACACGCCTTTGCTAACTTCCCACACTGTCCCAACAGCGACCAAGATTCCCCACTATACTCTTGCAATAACCCCTTCCCCGGTTAATAACTCCGCGAGAGTTTTATATGAATTTCGAAAATGCTGTGGGTATGGTGGTGGCCGGCATCTCGGTCGTATTCGCTGTTTCCGCAATCATCGGAGCTATGCGAGCAGGCGTACTTACCCGCCTCCGCCTCGGCAACTTCCTCGACATCCAAACGACCCAGATCGAGCGTCAGGAAGCCCGCGCAGTAGCAGAGGCATTAGCACACTCGCAAGAAGCGGTGCCATTCGAGACGGAGCAGCTCGCCCGATACTACGGGCAGATTTTGGCACAGTCCAAAATCAGCTTCTGGTTCAGCCTCATTTTTGCGTCCCTTGGTTTTGCGGTAATTATCGTGGCCGTTTTTCTTTACGCCAGCTCTCCCGCTGGAGCGACGGTGGCGCAGTTTGCAGCCGGAGTAGTCATGGATTCCGTTGCGGCCTTATTCTTTGTGCAGTCGCGGAACGCACAGAAGTCGATGGGGGAGTTTTTCGACAAGTTGCGCCGAGATCGCCAGCAACTCGAGTCGCGAAAGCTCTGCGAGAGCCTTGACAATAGCGTAGCTAGGGACGCGCTTAGAATCCAACTCTCCCTTCATTACGCAGAGGTGGCTACCGCTCCCGAGGTCGCCAAGTCCATTTTCAACACGGCCTTACCAAGAGCAGACGGCTTGGTGAAGGACGTCAGCACGGTCACTGTCCGGACCCCACCACCCGCCTTACTCTCAGATTGAAGGACACTGCCAATCTGCCGCTGACTCTTTCTGCTACAGCCCCCTCAATTTCCTCTGGGAAATTGACCGCAACTTCGTCGCCACCAGGTACCTGAGGCAGTCAGCCGGATCGTCCCCACCGACGCCGTCTTCATCCACATCGACCTTGAGCACATCCTCAGGCCGATTCGGATCATGCTGCAAGGACGGCAGGCACTCCACCAGCCGAGCGCAGCGCTCGTGAATGAACAGCCGAGCCGGGACGCCACCGGCCGCATCGCCCAGGCGATGCAGAATTTCAGCCCAGCCGTTCACCCGGTCAGTGTTCGCGCACCGCAGCGACACCCCGAGCCTCCCATACTGGGAAGCCACCGTGGAACCATCGCTCTGCCTCGAAAACACATCCGCCCCAGCCACAAACCGCTTGAGGTCCGGGATCTCCAACCTGCGGTTGGAGAAAGCATGCCGCCCAATCATCGCCTTAATGGCCGGCGCATGCCTCTGCGGCAGCCAGAGCCGCTCCGCATGTTCATCCACAATGAACATATTCCCATCCCCATCCAGGCACCCGAGCAGAACTACCGTGAAGTGGGTAAACCCGTAGTCCATCGCCGCGAACCACTCAACGGCCCGCGTGTCATCAAACGATGACACCACATGGATTTCCCGCCTCAGGGTCGTAAAAAACTGCCCTGCCGAAATGTCCCAATCCCCGTCCAGCCAGGCCCGCTTCTGCCAGCCCCTCAGCCCCTCCAGGACCTTGGTGTACTCCGGGTTGTTGAACTGGTTGTCCCGCACTCGCGCCGGAATGAAGCGCGTGTCAGCTTCCTTTCCTTGCTGGAAAGGAAGAATGAACCGCGCCCGGTACCAGGCATGCCCAATCCCTCCGGGATTGGTGGTCGAATAAATCCGAGGGCGCCAGTTCGGTTTCGACGTACGGCAGCACGTCGAAATGTCCTGATACTTCCGGCTCGAAAGCGTCGTCGCTTCTTCCACCGCGATAATGTCGTATTCCAACCCCAAATAGGCATCAATGTCCTTCTCCGCCTGAAAATGCCCGGCCACGATTTGCGAACCGTTCGAGAAGCGTAGCACCCCGCGATACGCCGAAAACTCATGCTTGAGCCCGGCAAACAGCCGCCGCCGCAGATCGTCCAGGTGTTCGAGGTTCGATTTCCCAACCCGGCGCAGCAGCAGACACTTGAGCCCCGGGACCCGCTGGGCGTCGTCGGCGCCGACCTGGGCCAGCAGCCAGTGCGACTTACCGCCCCCGCGGGCACCGCCGTAACCGATAGCGGTGGGCCCATCCGCCCGGTCGCACAGCCGAGCCGCGGCGGACGCGGCCAACTGCCGGGGCTGTAGCACCACGCCGGCCCGGACGAAATTCCCCATCTGGCCCGCCGGGCACCCCGCCTTCTGGCCTTCGGCCAGGTATTTCTCAAGCCCAGTCATACCCTCTCCGGCAGCGCCGGCCTTCCCTCTCCCTCTGGGAGAGGGCCAGGGTGAGGGGCGGCAGTTGCTTCCACGTCCACCACGCCCCCGTAAACCTTTCTGAGCGCGGCTTCCAATTCGATGCGAATTGGCCCGCCATCCTCCCCGGTGACCTCCGTCTTGTCGGTCGCCATCCCGGTGGCCAGCCGGCCCAGCTTGCTCGCCACTTCCAGCATCCGGGAAATGTCCGCCAGGTTGGCGTACACCTTTTCCCGGTCCATGAAGGCGGCCAGACCCCGCTTCGCGGCGGCGATGCACTTTTCGTGCATCTCCCATTCCTGCTCCCGGACCTCCTGCTGCCGTTTCAGCCATTCCGCCGACTTCCCACGCGCCAGCGCCTCAGTTGCCTCGCGCTCCACGGTCGCGAGGTATGCCGCTTGCGCCTGGACCCGCCCCGGCCAGTCGAACTTCGCGGACCAGCGTTTCAAAAGCTGTTTACTTTTGGCCAACTTTTGGGCCACCGCCGCCAGTGACCTTCCAGGCCCCAGGTTCAGATACACGGAGAACGCCTCAAACGCTCTCGCGCTTTCCTTCCGTTGCTGTTCAAACGCCTGTCCCATGACACTCCTTTCGCTCCATATTCCGCACCAGCTCTGCCCGCGTTTCGCTGACAGACTGCCCGCCCTTCCACCAGTGGAACCGTTCCGGACTCCCGAACGGGATAACCAGTGTGCCATCTGCCAGCAGATGCGGGAAAGCCGGCTTGTCCTCCCGGACGCTTCGGACGCCCCCCGCAGACTCCATTAGCTGCCCTTCGGGCTCTCCCGTCTCATTTGCCCCGCGCGTAACCAGTGGTAGGGGCGTCCGAGCCGTCCGAGAAAAGTCAATCAGCCCCTGGCCCGAGTCAGTTTCCCCCGTCCGAGGCGTCCGAACCCCAGTCCGCTCTCCGCATTCCCGGTCCCGCACCGCCAGACCCCCGTCCGAGCCGTCCGGCTTTGCCGGGCCTTGAGCAAGACTTTCAAATACCCGTCCGACCCGTCCGAGAAGCCCCGTCCTGATTGCGCCCCCGCCTTTCGCCACCGCTGGCCGCACCGCAATTCCCCGCTCAGCACGGTCCCCGACCAGGGCGAAAATCCGTTTCCGGTGTTCCCGGTCACCGGGGAAGACACAGCAGCCGAATTTACCATTAGGGTAAACTCGCAGATGCTCCCCAGCCTTGTCATGGCCACCTTCCGCGCAGGCCGGGCACCGCGCCCGCTTGGCGCCCCCAGACAATTCCACCACCTTTTCCAACCTCGTCAAATCCAGGCTCACTTGGTCCCCTCAGCTTCCTCGCCACCGGCCCGGAGCTTCACCCCGGAAAAGCCCCGCTGGTTCTTCCCGTTCCTTTTAACATCATGCCGTTTCGTCACCCCGAACAAATCGAGCATCAGTGTTTCAATCTTGTTCTGGACTTCCGTAATCGGCAGCGCTTGCCACTTCTTCTCCGGACAGTAGGCCGCGTAGTCCTCAACCAACTCGTTTACCGTCACGTCGCCCCGCGAGTCGGCCACCACCCGCTCTTGCAGGAAATACCGCAGGCTGTCGCTTTCGGCCAGCAGCGACTCAACCACCCCGCGCTGCCGCTCCGTCAGAACGAAATCCCCGCCCTCATCGGGGATTTCTGCTAGCACCTTCTGGACTCCCAGCAGCGCCCAGTTCAGAATCCCGCTCCCCTCAGTCCGCACCAGGTACGCGCCAAAGTCTGGAATCTTCTTTACCGGCGGCGGCGCTTCGTATCGCACGATCGTTACCCGCCGCTTCCACGCCCCAAGGTCGCCCTGGAGGCGCACCCTAAGCCGGGCGTTGGACGTGATCACCACGTTAAACACGCCTTGCACCTGGAAACAACCCGTGCCCCCCTTTTGTTCCGCGTCGAACCAGTCCCCGCCCACCAACCCCTTCAGGACCGCCGCACCCTTGGTGCTGAGGAAATCGGCTTCCACGTCCACGCCCACCAGCAGCGTCTTCTTGAGGTAGCGAAAAAGCTCAAACCGCTCCGCTAGATGCTTCGTCCGTAGTTGCGTAACGTTCACCATCCCGACCAGTCCCTGCATCACATTGGCAAGCTGCGTTTTGCCGCGCGCGGACTCCCCGTCCAGAATCAAAAGCCGTTGCGCGGGGTTGTACCCGAGCAGGAACATCCCCGCGAACTTCTGGAGAAGTTCCACGTCCTCAGGATGCACCGCCGGCACCACCAGCTCATTCAGGAACCGCTCGCACCTTGCGTTTTCGTCGAACGCAATCGGCGACCGGTTGCGCGACCGGAACTCCGGCGAGAACGGCCTCAACTCCGCTTCGCCCCCGTTGAAAACAATCATGCCATTGGCCAGGTGAATGACCCGCCGCCGCTCCGCAAATGCGCCCCGCCGCTCCACAATGCCGCGCAGGTGCGAAATGACGTTGTTGAGCGTGTTCGCCGTCCGCTTCTTCTGGAGGTCGAACACGTTCGACTGCCGCGACGCTTCCAGCATCCGGTTTGACATCTTCATCCGGATCACATCCACCGACTCGACCGCATAAAGCCCGGTATCCGCGTGATACTCATAAAAGGTCTTTTCATCCGGTTCATAAAGCAGCGTGTTTTCCGCCCCGTACAGCCCCGCCCAGTACCCCTCGTTGATGCTGGACACCGCCCCTTCCTCTTTCGTGTAGAACGGCTCCCCGTAAAGCTGCCTCAACTTCGCATCGTTGGCCCGCTCCCAGGGCAAACCCCACCCGTCAGGCCAGGCGATCTCCGCAAACGCCAGCACCAGCGGCGCGCTGTCGCGCACCAGTGTGTAGTCCATCCCTTTGGGATGCCGGCCGTAAATCGTTGAAAGCCGCCTGTCCGCCCGCCACTCGAAGTGTTTGTGGTCAGGGCTGCAGCTTTCCGGGAAGTCCCCGGCCATCCGCATCCACAGCATTCCGCCACGACTGCCGCGCGACCGCGTCGTTTCCGCCAGCTTCGGATTCACCGCCAGAAACGCGACCAGGTCCTCATCGGCATCGAAATCAATCGCGCACAACCCGCCCGACGCCTTGCCAAGGTAAACCGCGATATTCGCTTGCCCCGCTTGAAACAGTGCCCGATACGTCGGCGTCTTCGTGGACTCAGCAGACCGCTCGACATAAGTCGCCAGCGGCTTCTTCGTTCCCCACTTGCATGGGACGAAGAATACGTCCTCGCCCAACAGCGTGGTAAATCGCTCCAGCGGCGAAGCCGGGACGCCCGCGAGCTTTCCCGGCGAGCCACCCGCATTCTGTTGGCTACTGTCCATTGGCGATTGGCGATTCATTGCCTTCTTTGCGCTCTTTGCGTTCTTTCGCGGCTAATTCCATCCGCTTATTCCCCCTTCAACTTCCGCAGCACATCTTCCAGCCGAAACCGAATCAGCCGCCCCCTTAGTCGCAGACACGGGATCTCTCCCAGCGCAACCATCGTGTCCAGAGTCCGCAGTGAAACCCGCAGCACGGGCGCCAACTCCTTCCGCTTCCACAGCCGCTCCCCCGGCGCCGCCGCTGCGCTCGCCACTCCCTCTCCGCCCTGGGGAGAGGGCCGGGACGAGGTGTCGGGTCCGGTCCCTGACTTCTGACCTCCGACCTCTGACCTCATCCTTTTCACTTGGCCACCGCCTTCCCGCTGGCGACCGCCTCCAGGTCCGCCCGCCGAACCCGGAACGATCCCGGCAGGACCTCGACTTTGTCGAGCCTGCCCGCCCGAATCATCCGCCACAGCGTCGCTCGGCTGACGCCGAGCAACCTCGCCCCGGCACCCATGCCGACCAGCAGCGGCCCACTCGGGGCGACCGGGGCCGCTTCCACCTTCCCCTCCAGAATCCGGTCAACCATCGCTTGCTGCTCTGGCGTGGCTTGCAAAAACCGCAACAGCCGTTCGTTTGGATTATTCGTAGTCATAGCCCCTCACACGTCGAACAACTCAAATGCAGGTTTCCCAAGCGCCTCGGCGACTCGCCGCTTCATTTCCGGATCGGCCTGAGTGCGCCCCGTTTCGAGTCGAGAAACGTCGTGTTCCTCAACACCGAGCTTTTCCGCAAGCTGGCGCTGCGTCCATCCCCGTAAAACCCGCGCCGCTTTCAATCTGTAATTTGCTGCCATTTTCTGCGTCTTTCTTTCCACCGTGGCGAGACCATCCCGCCACTACGGAGGTCCCGGAAATTGCGGAATCGGGGCCAAAACGCGGGTTTGAACACACCTAACCTACGCCGCATGAGCCACTTGCAACTATTTCTGCCAATTGCGGAGATTATTGCGAAAAACTCGGAATTTGACTTGCCTCCAGCTCGCCAGAGCCTATAGTTAAGTTGTATTGGATGTCGGGATTAGAGTCCCGGTGCAAGCCGTAAGGCCTTCCAATGCATTGCGGCTCCGGACTATATCTGAATCGGAACCGTTTATTTAGAGGGCTCCTGCGGGAGCCCTTACTTTATTATTTTATGGATCGAGTCACCGTATTTGTGGATGCGGGCTACCTCTTTGCTCAAGGATCGGCCCTTCTCACCGGCAAAAAAACCCCACGAGGTGACGTAACGCTCAACCTCGATAAAATGCTCGACGCATTCGAGGAATTTGCCTGCCGCATCAGCAAACTTCCCCTGCTCCGCATTTACTGGTACGACGGAACCTCGACCGGGCCCTCACCGCAGCACGTCGCTCTCGCTTTCAAGCCGCGAGTCAAAGTGCGTCTCGGATTCGTCAACACCGCAGGCCAGCAAAAAGGCGTGGACTCCCTCATTGTGACCGACATGATCACCCTAGCTCGCAACCGCGTCATGTGCGACGCCGTGCTGTTGTCGGGCGACGAGGACATCCGAGTGGGCGTTCAACAGGCCCAGGAATTTGGCGTCCGCGTCCATCTCCTTGGCATTAGCCCGTGCCGTGGTAGCCAGTCTCTGTTTCTTCTACAAGAAGCCGACACAACCCACGAATGGACCAAAAAGGATATTACCGCCTTCCTCTCGCACAATCAAAGGCCCCTACAGACATCCCCGGCCACAGTTCCCGCAGCCCTTCCTCCAGGGGCCGCCAATCCACCCCCAGCCTCTCCAGCGACACTCGGCGATTTGGCCAAAGAAGCGGCCAACGAGGTTGACACAAACCTCCTCGACGGATTGGTTAAGAACTACGAATCCACGGGGCGACTTCCTCCAACGATAGACCGCCCGCTCATCGGGCGCGCGGGCAAATCCTTCGGGCAGCTAGACCCGATGCAAATAAGAGACCTCAGAAAAGCGTTCGTCGCCGCCATGAAACAGCGCTTGCCGTCAAAGTGACCCAGGACCACGACTACGCACCCTCCTCCTTGATCAGCTCGACCAACTCACCCTGGACGCTCGGCCAATTCTTCGCATTCTGGGACTGCAATGCCCCCAGAATCTGCCGCAGCAGCGCCGGGTAGTCCCGGCTGTCCGCCTGGCTGATCGTATCGAGCACGTCACCGACGGTCTCAGGATTCTCCGGCATGTCATTCGGCTCGCCGGACTGGACAGAGTCCTCCAGCCGCAATTTGATCTTCCGCCCGACCGCCTTCCGCCACTTCACCAGCCGAAACATGCGTTGATATTCCCGCCCCCTATCACCCCAACGCTCAACACGATCGCGCAGGCTCCGGTGCGGCATTTTCAAATGCTTCGCCGCCGCGTTCTGGTTTCCCAAAGCCATGATGCAGGCGAAAATCAGGACATCCCGCGCGTCCCCAGCAAGAACGAACTTCAAGTACCCGCCCGCAAGCAGGCCCTTCAGTTCTTCATTCTCCTTCCGCAGTTCGTATTTGTCCCTGGCGACCGCTTCGAGGTTTCTGTCCATCCGTTCCACCGTCTTCACCAACCCCTTGCCTTCCGCCAACCCCTGAATAAACCGGTCCAGAATCGGCTGGATGGAGCCCGTCGCCGCGAATCGCCCCGAGCCGGCCAGAGCCAGAGACAAGCATAGCGGCACGAAGACGCACCGCTGTCGCCGCAAAATTCCCTGCACCGTCGAAGTCTTATGCTGCTCAGTGGGCGCCAGCAGGATAAATGGCTCGCCCTGGCTGCCGACCAACCGTTCGAGCTCCGCGACGAAATCGCCCTCTGTCAGCCGCATCGTGAGAAAGACCGGCGACCGAGCCGGGCCGTAGGTCCCGACCGGCCAGGTCCCGCGCGCGCCGTCAACCACCGCGTTCTCATCCGGCGGCGCCTCGAAGCCCAAGGGCACCCGAATCGCATCGCAGAGCTTCCGCGTGTCCAACGCGTAAACCAGCACGTCCTTCGGTTCCAGCGGGATGCTCTCGCAATCGCGCGGCTCGCACCGGCACGCTGCCACCATCCGCATCGGCACCACTTCATGCCGGCAAGCGCAAGGCGGCCGATTCGTGCAGGGATACTCCGAAGCAAGCTCATCCGTGGAGCGCACAAAATCTCGGAAGTCCCCAAAATCCGCCCCCAGGACCTCTTGCCACTCCGCCAGCACACCCGCTGGAGTCGCGAACTGCTCAAGTCCCTTCCACAGTCCTGCTGGCTTCATCGTCATCGGTTTCCTCAATAATGAACCCCCGTTTCCTCAACCAGTCCTCCAGGAACACGCTGTCATCGTCACGCTCGTACTTCGCATGGTTCGAGGGCCGAATCGTCACGCTCCGCGCTATCTTACTATCGGCGAACTTCACGCTGAAAACCGCCCGTTGCAGATTCCATTCCTCCTTCAGTCGGTATCCCCGCTTTTCGAACGACGCAAAAAGGTCGGCGCCTTTGCGGACTTCCCGCTCGGCGTCCACCCCACGGCCCCACAAAATCTCAATCTCCCGCAGCCGAACCCATTCGATACCCTCGACATCCAGGCAGTTCATGGAGCTGGCCCCATCCCGCGCCAGCGGCTTCAGCGCGTACTTCCCATCACCAGGGAAGAAATTCTCATCTCCGAAAAGATAAGCCCCGAAGCACTTCCGATAAAGTTCCCGTTCGCCCTTGCTCCCAGCGTGGATTCGAATCTCCCCGCGCCCAGCGCCATACACCAAAATGTCATGCTGTTGCGGACGGTAAAACACGCTGCTCGGTTCACCCTGCTGCTCATGGGTGCCCTCTCGCCGGCACGGTTCCCCATGCCGCACCATGAACCAGCACTCGCCATCACGCGGATAAACCAACACACGACACCCGCGACCCCGCCGCTTCTTTTCGAACCACACATCCATCCGCGCTTCCATTGCGGTCAGCGTTTCCCGGCTGGGCAGCGTGAGCTCAGGCACCGGGTTCGCGTCAGTGACATAGGAGAGAAAGGACTTCGGCTGTGTCAGGTGGTACTCTGCATGGACCTCCAAAAACAGCGTGCTATCACGCAACCATACCCGCACCGCCAGGCCTGCGGGATCCACCTCGCTGTTGAGGCCAAGCTCAAGTCCGCGCCCCTCTGCTGCCTCTTGCAGCCTGTCCATCCCCTCAGGCGTGGCCATCTCGTGGATATTGAACAGAGCCTCTGCCATGTCCCGGGGCATGTCAGTGGCCGGTGTCATGAGGATCTCGGCCAGCTTTTCGCAATCCACCGCCCCCGCTTCTGCGGTCGCCGGCAGCGTGAGGCCCCGCCCTGCCAGAAACGCCGCGTAGGGCGACAAAAGCTCAATCAGAAATCCGTCGCCGATACGTCTTAGCGTGTCAGGATTGCTGAAACGCCGTAGTGCCATTGTTGCCATTGTCGTTCCTTCTGTCTGGTTAAGTCGCCAAGAATCAAAACGCGGTCCCACACCGCCCTCTTTCCAGGCTTATTCGGTAGCTAACTGTTCAGAACGTGCTGCGCCGGAAAGGGTAACATCTGGTACCCATGCGGGTCCCGAACCGACGGAAACCGGGTATCAATTTCGTGCAACGCCTTTACCCAATCCCCGTCACCATGTCTCTCCATAATCGCCTCGATGTGGCCGAGATGCTTCACAAGATGCACATACCCCGCATTCGGCGTCAGAAACTGAAAATTCTTGTGCTTCCGGTGGCCTTTTGGAGTTCTTGGATTCAGCTCCTGAAGCTTATCCAGCACCCCGCTCGGCAGTTTCTCATAAACAATGCGGTTCGTAATTTTGGCCACTTCCCAAGGGTGGTTCCTTTTATCATTCACCCTCCTTCCCCAGTCCCACCGTTTCAGCCGATAAATCTGGAAGTAGTAACTCTCCCCGAAGGTTTTTATCCAAGGTTGCAGCTCCTCGGCAATGTATTGGGCCAGCAGTTTCTGATACTCATCTCTTTGCTTTTGATAACCCGTTGCCTCATCAATCGCCGCGATGACACCAAGCTTTGCAAATGCACGCGTGATTATCTCCGCCTGGACCGCCAAATCCGACTGCCCCTCCAGCAGCACCCCCGCTTGCCGTGCCCTCAAATACATATCGCAAAGCTCGATCAGGTCGGTCCCCTCGAAACCCTGAGCGAGATTCCCATTATAGGGGAAGACGAAGACGGCGTCCTCCAGGGGTTTGTTTCTAAACTTCTCCGGCACGAATGGTTGAAGATTGTTGGCCTGCAGGTAGCGCGACAAACCGCCCTTCTTGTTGCCGGTCAGCAAGCCAACGATCTCCCGCTGGAAAATAACTCGCTTCCCATTGCTCAGAACCGCGCAAGGAACCTTTATTCCAGCGATCTCAAGCTGCCCCGAATTGAGAACTCTTAAGTTCCGCGCCCAGGCAGGCAGGGCGGGCGCGGTTGTCCCACCGCCCGCCACTTCTCCAGGAGCGTCCAGGAAGTCGCTGGCGGCCATCGGGATGCCCAGCGGCCCGGCACATTCAACGATTTTGCTGTGCCACCGCGCCGGGATGCTCCCCACCTTGGCCCAGTAAGAAACATTCGATTGTCGAATGCCAAGAGCGGTGGCAAGATTCTTCTGAGTCCCAAATTTAGCGATCACTGTTTCGGCTGTATTCATAATGCTCCCAGAACATACCAAAGAATTTGGTTTCGTCAACAAATATTTTGGTATTTCTTGCGACCTCTTTTTGCCTTCCGTTTTCGGCTTTCCTTGGCCCGTGGAGGCACCGCCGGCCTCCGCCCTGATCACTGATCACCGATAACGCCCCCCGTCTTCTGCCCCTGGCCTCAGCCTTCAACTCCTACCGGCTCCCGCACCCTCCACCCCGTCGCATGCACCAGCCGCCTTTCGGCTAAGGCCTCGTCGCCGCCTTCCACGCCTCCGGCACCGTACGCCGATCAGGCACGGTCCAAGTGCGCGTGCCCTTGTTGTCAAAATAGTCTGCCACTTCAGCACGGATGTAGGGAGGAAGACTATGCGGGTGATCGAGAAGGGTCGAAAGCGTCCGCACGTCATCGAGCGACAGCTCCTGCACCACATCGCGGGCGTTGCAAAGCAATTCGATTGTTTGCATCGTGCGCCGGTCAGCCGGGTTTACCGCATGGCTGAGGAAGTAGTCACGCACCTCCTGCTTGAGTTTCCAGAACTGCGGGAACACACGTTTGGCGACCAGAAGCTTCGCATTGATCGTGGCTAAGGACCCATCCGCGGTCCCCTGCAGCCATCCGCACCAGAGCCGCGCGACCTCCTCGTTAGTTCCTGCCGCTGCTGCCGCTCGCCCGAGTCCAGTGAGAGTCCCATGTTGCATGAACCCAAGCAGCTTCAACTCACTCTGTTGCTTGGAGTGCGCCGCACCTGGGTTTGCAAGCACTTCCCTCAACTTTCTGATGCTTCGCACATTGTTTCGGGCGTAGTCCATGTTCAGCAGCCCAATAGGGAGTTGAATCGTTGCAAAGACGTCCTCGATCGTATCCAGATCCTCAGGACCGACGGGCACCGGGGGTGCGCCCGTGGGAGCGGCGAGATCACGCCGCGTCCTCAGGCGCCCCTTGGCGCGTTGAGCCGCCGCAAGACGCCATTTCACCTCCATCTCGCGCAGCCGTGCCGGCGTGAACGCCTCGGTGCGGTGGTCAAAGAGACTGTTGAACCAGCTTTTCAACGTATCCAGGCCCACTTTTTCGTCGCTCAACACGCCGGCCTCAACACTCGTTGTGAAGGCTGAGATGCTCAGATTCGCGCTGCCGAGGAGGAACCGCGTTGGCCGGCCATTGCGGTCGTGCGCCAGATACACTTTGGGATGATAAACCACGTTACCGCAAAAATTCCGTATCTGGACGCCGCTTTTGATCGCCCGCTCCACCGCCGCTGGTTGCGTGATTCCCATCTGGTCGGTGCACACGATGCGCATCTTGGGAAGGCTTAGGCCGCTGGTGTGCCGACGAAAAAGTTCCCAGCCGCCGACTTGCAGATAACTCACTGCCAGCGAGAGCGTTTCCGCACCATCAACCAGTTCGCTCAGCGCCTCCTTGAAGGTTGTTGAGCCCGCGTGATCGTTCAGAATTATTTTCATTCAGCGATGAAGAGGTACTCGACTACCTCGTTGTTGTTGTCTCCGACCTTGTGAGCGTGGTTCCCGTGGTGATAGCGATGCGCCGATTCGTAAACCGTCACCTTCGACTTCTCGTTTTTCAGCATGTCAATCATCTCCCCTTTTCCTGGAATACAATTCGAGGAGTACGAAATGACGAGCGTAGATTTCCGGAAGTGCCGAAACAGTTTCTGGAATGCCCCACGTGCCCGCGCCTTCGTGGAAAAAGCCGTATCATAGGACCGCATCTTCTTCGTCGTAGTGTCCGTGATTTCGACCCCGTTCCAGTAGCGACAAAAACCCTCCACAAAATGGTAACGGCGCGTGTAGTCGCAGTCCGAAAACGGGCTTATATAGGGCGTGTCGATGTACACCAGATCAGCCAGGTCCGGTTGCAGATCGAACACGTCCAAGTTGAAGGCTCTATTCTGCTGGCCGTTCGAGAACACCGCGCGATTGAACGCCGTAACCGCGATGAGAAACTGCTCACTCATGGACAGCTTCAAATCAATCCGCTCATCCCAGCCCTTGTGCCCAGTGAAGGTGAACATCCCGCGTGGCCGCTTCTTCATGCAGGCGCGCGCCGCTGCGGCGAGCGCCATCGAAGCTTTTAACGGCGACCCCAATTCTTGGACATTCGCCCACAGGTTGTCGAGGAACTCACAATCCCTTTCGTTGAAGAACAAATCCTTGTAGGTGTCGCGCACGAATGTGGGAGCAGATCCGTTTGGCCGCACCAACTTGCCAACATCTTCCTCCGTCAGCATCGTCGAGTTGTTCTCGACCGTGGCACGGGCGGTGTGGAAGCAGAAATGCAAGAAGTCGTTTGCATAAACCCGGACGCCCGTCTGTTTGATGGCATAGCCAACGCACCCGGTTCCTGAGAGCGCATCCAGGGCGGAGCTGAATCTCAGGTTCGAGAGGTGCTTCAGGATAAATGGAAGCAGGCGCTGCTTGCTTCCCATGTATTTCGTCTCTGGGAATTCCGGCTCGGCTGAGGCAGTGAAGAAAGCTTGCGGACGTTTCGCAGCACCCGTGTTCGCAATAACAAGCTCAGAGACATTTCCGCGTCCTCCCGGCTTGCAGTTTATGAACCTCGGCGCGGAAACAACGTGAACGGAGAAGCCGGCGTATAGCTCGCGAGTTCTCGGATGCTCTGAGTTCGTTAGCACCACGCGGCAGCCTTTGGCATCCAGTTCGCGGAACACCCGCGCCAGTTCCACCTGGTCAGCATCGCGAAACTGGTCGGGCGTGTAGCGCTTGAAGTCCGAATAGACGGAAACCGGCAGATATGGCGGGTCGAAGTAGATGAAATCTCCACGGCGCGCTTCATCCATCGTCTTGCGGAAGTCCTGCGCTTCCAGTTGCGCACTCTGTAAGGCGCCAGAGGCGGCGAGCAGGTTGTCACGCGAGTAGAGGTTCGGGTTCTTATTCGAGCCAACCGGAGTGTTGAACTCACCCCTTGCGTTCACGCGCCAAAGGCCATTGAAGCACGTCTTGTTCAGAAAAATGGTGCGCGCGGCACGCGCCAGATCGCCTGTCAGGTCGTGCTGCTTGCGCACAGCGTAGAAATAAGCATCCCCCTCGGCGCGAAACGCAGCACTGTGTTCGTCTAGCAGCCTCATCAAGTCTTCGGGGCGGTCGCGCACGGCGCGATAGCAGTTAATGAGCTCTTTGTTGCTGTCGCGCAAGAACGGCCGCATGTCCGGGAAACGGTGCTTAAGATAGAAGAACACAGCGCCGCCGCCCAGGAACGGCTCGAAATAGCGGTCAATCTCGCGCGGCAAAAACTCCTCAAGTTGCCGCAGCAAACTCGCCTTGCCCCCCACCCACTTCAAAAACGGCTGCGCCTCCACGCCCTTCAGCACGACAAACGGCATCGCCAGTTGTTCGTCGCTCAGCTTGCCGTTCCCATCGGGCTTCCGAAGCGGCGGAGCGGGAATCTTCCGGCGGATTTTGTAGCGGGTTCTCGGATCGGATCTCTGATCCAGCCGCTTCTTCGAGGCGACTTTGGGCGAGGAGCGCTTCCGCCGGGCCAGTTCAGACATTCACAAGGATCGATCCCGCAATGCGAGGCAAGGATCAAGAACCAATTGCAAGCCGGGCCAGTTTGCTGCCCCTGCCCAGTCCCGACCCAGGGCCAAAAAAAGCTACAAATTATCTCCAATGTCGCACCCGAATAGCCTAAGCTGCTCTGGTAACTTGCCGTATATTTAGCAAGATTGTTAACAGGAAAACGTCATGAAATACATCATCACTCCACTAAATGAGGGACAGGAAATGAACTGCCATGTGAAAGCCGATGGCAGCAAGTCGGCGGTGATCACGAGAGCAGTCAGCATCGCGGCCACCCTGCAAACCGCGCTTCCTGGCAACAACATCACCTGCCGCGTTCGGCATGCTGGCCGCGGCTGGGAAATAACCGACGAAGCAGGTCCCAGCATAATCGTGACGGCCGCAGGTCAAACGACAGATGAATTATCCGGCACCGCCATGAGCCTACCCGCAGCACTCCCATCATCGGCTCAGTAGCCCGCTCACCCGCCAGAGCGCCGCCCGTGCAATGACCGCCGCCACCCAGCCCAGCCCACCCCAGCCGCCTCCGGGCAGGCACCTCAGCGGCGTGGTGCCGGCAATCCACAGTCACGATCCGATTCCCCAGAAGATTACCGCCTACCACGTCGCCACCACCGACGAGCATCACCGCTATCGCTCATGGGAGCATTGTTATGGCTACTTTAGAGCACGTACGCCCCAAGCCATCGCCGCCGATCGGGACCACGCTGCACTGCAACTCGCCTTCTACCTGGCGAGCTGGGGAATGTACCGCGGATCCAGCTTTCTCCTCCAACGCGCCTACACGGTCCACCTCGGGGTGATCGAGAAGCTTACCGAGCCGCCCTTCGCCGTCCTTTGGGAGCAGGAGTTTGGCGCAGGCCCAAACGATGCAGAACTCCTGCCCATCGTTCTCAACGCAGCAGAAGCCGTCCGGCAGGCATACAAGCCGTTTGCTCCAACAGCCGACTCGCGCCAGCCATCAGACACGCTCCTGACCAAGGTGCTTCTGGGGACCCTTGGCTGTCTGCCCGCCTGCGACCGCTATTTCATCGCCGGATTCAAGAACGCCGGCTTTACCTTCTCTTCGCTAAATACCAGGTCCGTCGCCTACATCCTCCGGTTCTGTCACGACAACCTCACCGCCCTCCGCGCCGAGCAGGCAAGGATCGAAAACATTGGTGGAATCCGCTACCCACTCATGAAGCTGGTGGACATGTACTTCTGGCAGATCGGCTACGAACACGGCAACCCGCACGCCGATCCGTAGCCGAAAGCTGCCAGACGCTTCTCCCACGCCCCCGCCACCGCAAATCCGCCGCCAAAGAGGGCCAGAAACGCAGATTGACGTCCATGCCGCTGGGCCATATCCTTCGGCAGGAATCAGCAGAGGACAAAGTATGGCCCGACACAAATCACTGGTCTCCCAGCACCCAAAAGACCGTCACAGGCAGTCGCGGCAGGGCTTTATCGTCCATCTCAACCAATCCTAAATCTATGCTCTGGACAACAAAGCAACAGTTTCACCCCTGGGACTTCGACAAAGAGACCGAGCTCGAATCGGCGATCACCGAGGTTCAAAATGACTTGTTCGGGGAATCTCGCTTTTACCTCGACGTCAAGAAGCTGATCGGTAAACCCGGCAAGACACAGAACATTCCGGATGGCTACCTAGTGGACCTTTCGAGCCACACTAGTCCGGTGCTGTATCTGGTCGAGGTCGAGCTGGCGAAGCACGACCCGCTGCGACATGTCGCGCAACAGCTCCTGAGCTTCTCGCTCTCCTTTAAGAGCACTCCCCAGAAAATGAAGGGCATCGTCAGGGGGACCCTGGAGAAAAGCCCGCAAACCCTGGCGCAATGCGAGCAGTACGCCAAGGCCAGCGGCTTTAATAACATCGACTATCTCCTTGAACAGATGATTTACCCCGAGACCGCGTTCCACGCCCTCGTTATCATCGATGAGCTTGAGGAGGAACTGGAAAGCATCCTCCTCAGTTCGCTGAGGTTTCCCGTCGAGAACTTAACGCTCCAGCGCTTCCGCTCCGCGGGCGGCAACATTGTCTATGAGTTTGAGCCCTTCCTCTACGATCTAAGCGTGCAGAGTGCAACTGAGGCCGCCGACGCAGGAAATACGCCCGCCATCGACCCGTCAGAAATCGACACCATCGTGGTGCCGGCGCGCGAGGAGGGCTTCAAAGAAACCTTCATTGGTGAGAACCGCTGGTATCAAATTCGCATTCACGCCAGCATGATTCAGAAGATTAAGCACATTGCTGCCTACCAGGTCGACCCCGTCAGCGCCATCACGCATGTCGCACCAGTGAAAAACATCCAGCGGTGGCAGGACACCAGCAAATACGTCCTGAATTTCGCCGCACCCGCCCAGCCCATTGGGCCCATCAAGCTAGTCCCCAAGCCCAAGGGTAAAGTTACAGCCCCCCAAGGCCCACGCTACACTTCCTACTCCCGGCTGGCCAAAGCAAAAACCCTGGACCAAGCATTCTGAGGAGCCGCAAAGCCCCCGAATCGGCCATGCCACTCGCTAAGGAAGAAGACCTGTCGTCCTCTAACCTATCCTGCGAGCTGCCCAAGTTCATCACAGATCACAACCAACAGCCAGGTGGCACACGCTCGCCCGCTCCAGATTTGCAATCCGATGCTAAAATCTACCGCTAAGGAGTCGTTTGAGCAGGGCTGGGTTGAGGATTGGCAGGGCAATAGAGGGATCCTGAAAACCAAGGCAAGTGAGGCGTGGTTCTTCGTCCGAGCGTACAACATGGAGCCGGAAGCCTGGGAATTACCGGTACGGGCGGGCGAGGAGGTTGCCTTCCAATGGGTTCACGAAGGAAGCCGCATGATCGTCACCAGGTGCGTTAGGCGCCGGTACTCCAGCCTTCCCGCTGAGTGGGCGGCTGAGCTCTGGCCGCCCCAGGTCGGGAGTTGGGCTCCGATTTCCCTCATCGGAAAAGGCGGCAACGGCGAAGTCTGGCGTGCCGCGAGCGGAGCCGGCGCCGAGGTTGCCGTCAAGTACCTCAAGCGCAGGACCGTCGAAGGGTATAAGAGGTTCCGCGCCGAAGTCGCCATTATGCAGAAACTAAAGGGCGTTGCGGGGATCCTTCCCATCATAGACTCCGGTCTCCCTCCAAGCCCATCGGGGGAGGCACCCCCTTGGTTTGCGATGCCTTTGGCACAACCGTTGCGTGAGAGCCCGGCGACCACCAGCCTGGAGAGTCTGGTCGAGGCGTTCTCCCAGATTGCCGCCACCCTTGCAGAACTCGCCCAGCGCGGCATTGCTCACCGCGACATCAAACCTGACAATCTCTTTTGGTTCGATAACCGCTCCGCCGTTGGCGACTTCGGACTCGTTGCTTTTCCCGGCAAAGAAGCACTCACAGCCCCCGGAAGGAAGCTGGGTCCCATGTATTATATCGCACCGGAAATGCTGAACGATCCAGATTCGGCAGACGGGCGTCCGGCGGACGTTTACTCCCTCGCCAAAACCCTGTGGGTGATGGCCACGGGCCAAACATACCCTCCGCCAGGAGAGCAGAGGGATTCTGTCTATCAGATGCGCCTCAGCACGTACGTCATTCACAGAAAAGCGCGCTATCTGGACAAACTAATCTCAAGTTGCACGCGTCACGACCCCGAGTCCCGCCCGGACATGGCGGCGGTGGCTGAGGAACTCAAGTCATGGTCCAAGCAGCGTCAACCGATTGCACCACCCCGGCCACGTCGCTTTTCCAAACGGGAACTCGCACGGGTCGGCGTACAGATCACTGATCCCCAGGGCATTGTAATGCACTGTTCACGCTGCGGCCAGGGCTGGTCACCAAATTTGCGCAGCGGAGGGAAATTGCCGCGAGGTTATTGGAAGTGTCCCAACCGTTGCAACTGGGACTAAACCCCGATTGCCTTTAGGGTTCAATTCCTCACGTCCTCTCTCCCAGTTCGACCGCCGACCTGTCCACCCTCAATTCCGGCCGCACGTCCCCCGTCGCCTCTAGCCCTAAGCGCGGGCAGCGCACCCGGAAGCGCTGCTTCCTCGCCAGGCAAACGCCTACGCCCTCGCTCTCACTCCTCAGGAATCCCTGGAATCATGAGCTCTACCTCTGCGCGGAAGGCTTCCCAAACCGCTTTAACTTGGTCCGGCGCGGTTTCGATGCTCTTACCTGCCTTTTCGATCAGAGCCCAGTAACGCGCCCGCGTTTCCCGCTCCAGCACCAAACAACGAGAGTTTAGCCCGCACACACGGATATGCCAACGCGCCGCAGGCGTGACACCGAAGAGTTGATGGGTGTCCGCCGCCTCAAAAATCTGCTCCCCGTAGTCCATCTCCTCACATGGGTTCAAAAAGCGAATTCCAGCACCCTCTTCTGCGGCAGTCGGCCAGTGTTGCCATTTCTTCCCATTGCAAAGCCTCGACGCCGGAAACAGGTTCCGGTAGTCCTGAATCGGATTATTCTTCTGCCGTGGGTCGAAATGGTCCACCTCCAACTCACCAGCCCGATCGGAGTGCTGCATTGAGTAAGCACACCTGCCCTGAAAGATCACCTTCAGAGAGGGCAGAACTTCCCTGTACTGATGTTGCTTGATTGGCTCGAAAGGCGCAGCGCCCCTAAGAACCCGCCCTCTCTTGTAAGCTGACATACTCACTTAAGACACGCGCCATCTTCTCCAGGATCAGATCCCGACGCGTCTGCAACTCCGCCTGCTCGGCGGTTGGTGCGTCGGACAAATCGTCGCGCCATCGGTCCAGATTCTCCAGACGGGCACTCTCTTCCGCAGAGATACTGCCCTGAGCCTCCTTGGAAGCAAGTCCTCGAAATTCCTCCTCCAATACATCCGTCCACGCACGAGGCGTCTCTGCAAGCACGGCTGTGGCGACCCCGCTTGCCGGAGTCCTCTGGAACAACGTCCGCACACCCAGCTCAGTGTAAAACGGGTGTTTAGGATCAAACCTTAACCCCGCTGGCCAGTGAGAAATCAACTCAAGATCGTTGATATTGACTGGCTTATCGAAGATACCCTCCGGAAAACGGGTGTGTGTTCTTCCACCACCACCTCCAGAAGCATGCAGTTTGCATAATCTGAAGGCAAACCGGTCGCATTCATCCTCAATCGTTTTCGTCCACGGAACACCGCTCCACGTCACTCGGCCACTACTCAGAAAGGCATCCAACTCTAGCATCAGGTGATAAATGTGGTGGGCGACGCATAGCGCCGCAAGGGACTTGCTCGCATCCTTATGTATGAATATCCGCGCCCTCACTCGGTCCATGTCGCCAGATGAGCCGAATCGTTCCCCAGCGCTGAACCGAGTGAAGAGCAGGCTGGTCTTCCCCGCCGTTTTCACCAAGATGCCAGGCTCGGCTATCACCACCACATGCAGCTCAACACGGTACCGCCAACAATACTCAGTCACCGCACGTATTGAATGGGCCATGATCGCCCCACTTGAATACGCGAAGACGTCCTCAGCCGCTGTTTCAGGCACCAGATTCACTATTCGACATCATAACAAAGGCACCATGCCTGTCCACAAGGATCCGACTTCTGCCATGCCTCCTTTCTCCCCAAACACCTGGCGTCAGCACCCGCACCTGGCCGGCAACATCTACCCCCCCTTTCCGCAGTCGAAACCTCCGCTTGACAAAGCACGCGTGCGCTTTAAGGCTGAAGTAAGTTCTTGCTCGCAATCCTAAAGAATCGCGATGGCTGAAAGCCCAACACCACAAAAGTCCTATGGACAGAACGCCGACGAGTTCTTGCGTACATTCTACGCTTCATTGGGTGCTCTTACGACACGGCAAAGGATCGCAGCACTTGAGCCGCAATTAGGAGGCCCCCCGCCAAATTACTACGCAATTGGGGGGCATCTGGACGACGAGATGAAGCTGACCTGTCTGGAGTATGAGTTTTTGGAACAAAAGGGCCTGTTGCCTTTGGACCCAGGTTGAGTTCTAGCCATATTCGCTCGCTAAATCTTCTCTAACAGCTTTTGCAAGCGCTCCCGCAGAACCTTCGGTTTGGTCTGTTTCAGAAGCTCCCGCATTTCGTCTTTGGGCGACTTTTGGCCGTTCGTCAACAGCTTAGGCATGGCCGATTGCAGCGCCTTCCGGAAATCCTCGCGCCCAGGCTGAAAGTAATGCTTCAAAACGATGTCCGTCGTTTTGTGCCCGGTGACCTTTTGCACCAGTTCCAGCGGCACGCCCGCAGTCAGCGCCAGCGTAACCCATGTAACGCGGAAGCTGTGGAAATCCCGCACGGAGGCCCGCCGCAACCCGCCCCTGCGTTCCGCATGAATGTCGCCGCGGTGTGCCACGGCGCCGTTGCCCTCGACTACGACCACCGCCAGCGCGGCGCCGTCTCCCTCTCCGGCCTGCTTCCCGCCCTCAACACTCAACTCCGAACCCTCAACCTCCTCAGCCGCCTCATCCTTGAACCCGGCCGCAGCGAACACCTTGCGCACCCGCCATGTGATCCCGTCCGGGTTGTCCAAATACATCCGCGCCTGCTCAGGGAAAACGTAGCCCTTGCCAGTGCTTTCCTGCTTTGACAGCTCATCAAACAGGAGCGGGAAAATCGGAATGTCCACCGTCTGGCCCGTCTTCGCCGTCTTCACCGTGATGAACCGCTTGGCCAGGTCCACGTCCTTCCATTCCAGCAAGCAGCAATCGCCCCGGCGCATCGCCGTGCAAACACCGGTCACCAGCACGGGCCGGACGAAATCGTCATCATGGGCAGCGTCCAGAATCGCCTTGAGCTCTTCCGGCGTGAATGGCTTGCGGAACACCGTTTCCGTCTCGCGAGTCGGCACCCCCGAAAACGGGTTGATGCTCCCCGCCGGCAGTAGGTGTTGGAACGTCGCCCGGAGCAGGACCAGCGTGTCATTCCAGGTCTTGGCGGTCACCCCGCGCTTTTCTTCCGCGTTCAGGAAAGCCCGCGCCGCCGTCCGCGTCACGTGCGCAATCTCCTCAGCCTTGGCGTTCTGGCCCCGCACGAAGGCCGCAAACTGGGCCAGCCTGGACATGCACTGCTTGGCGTAGCGCTCGTCTGGCGTCCGTTTACGCGCAATCTTGCCCCATTCTGTGGGCAGTTCGGAAAGCTTCACCGACTTGATTTGCTCCCCCGTCTTGATCTCATAAAGCTTCTCGACCAGCCGTTCCGAAGACCGTTGCGACCGCGCCTCCTCGACGATGGCTTCCAGCTTGGCCAGGGCGGTAGCCCGCGACCGCTCAAACGCGCCGTCGCCTTCATCCCGGAGCGACAGCGACGCCGGGGGATTGCCGGCGACCTTCACGTCCAGATTGAGGTAATGTTTCCTGCCGTTGATTTCGTAGCGGCCGTACCAAGTATCGCGAATCCGCCCATCCCGCTGAGTTTTCAATTCGACTGGCATCTGATTTCCTTTCGTTGTTACGTTGTGCAACCGTTTGAACCCTAACGAACGCTGACAACAATAGAAAACCACACAACCGCCCACACATCAAGAGAAAAATGCAATTATTTGCAGATATTTCAGGGAATCCGAGAAACTCTTTCAGGCTCATAACCTGAAGGTCGCTGGTTCAAATCCAGCCCCCGCAACCAATTTGCCCCCTGCAACTTAAGCCATTGCAGGGGGTTTTCTCATTTCGCCCCAACCCGAGCTAAAGCCCATGGGAACCCATGAAAAGCCATAAAACCTGAAAAAATCTGGCTACAATCTTGCTACAGAACCTGACGCTCTCGGGCCGTTTCTCACTGCGTTGGCTTACCGCCAAAACGCGCACGCTCCGCTCCCCGGTGGAGTTCCGCAGGCCGAGGATAAATGAGGTCCAGCCTTAAGAACGGCTTTCACTGGTCAGTGGTGAGGGTCATCGAAAATGCTTGAGCTCCGAAGCTTTTGCACCGCCTGATCGCAATCCTGGGTGTCGAACCGCACGAAGCGGCCCTGCTTGATGTAAGGCAAAACCTGCCGGCGCATCATGGTTGTAATGGTGCGCACGCTGCACTTAAAATGTGCCGCGATTTCGCGCTTCGTCTTCCAATGGATGATCTGATGCGAATGGTTGTCATTATTCATGGATTCTTAGTTTGGCGCGCGTTCAAACAAACTCATGAGATGCAGGCTTGCTTTCAGTTCCCCCGCCGCATCCTCAATCTTTCGGAAGCGTTGAGGTCCTTTTCGACCCCAAATATGGCTGCGGCTTTGAGCGCCGGAGCAGGCTCCATGTAGCCGAATGGACTTCTGCGTCGGTTCGATGGCAACGGTTTCCCAGTTCGTTTCAGACGCTTCGCCTCGCGCCTCCATCTGTGAGGGCTGTTTTCAGACTCAAACAAGGTCGCCCCAGCCTTCTGATAAGGTCAGGCGGTCATACAAAAATGCCCTGGTTCTAAGCCCGATCCTGCGTGTCGTCACAAGGGCCCCAGTGCCGCGGCATCGGAATCGCAACGCCGGTTCGATTCCGCCGCAGCCAGACTCCACAATGTGCTAGTGAAAACAGGGCTTTCTCACTACCGCCTTCGGCTAGTCCTGAGAAGTCACCACAGCAGTCACAAACGGCAGAAGGCGATGCCGCCAATGACATGGAGCCTGGTTGGCTTCTGGGGCCCCGGCATGGGCGGACGTTCTACTTCGATGGCAGAGGGGGCCTCGATAGCGGCAAGCCCGCCCGCAGCTATTTGCCAGAGGGAGTGACTACTACGATCATGAAGGAGCCTGGCTTTGGACGTGCACGGTCTGGACGACCTGGAATTTCCCGGGCGCCGTCTGCCGGGCAACGGTCAAGGTACCGTCACCGCAACTGGCAAAAGCCTCACCGTCGAACTTCGTGGCGTCGAGGCCTGCACCAATCGGGAGATCGGCCAGGATCTTGCCATCATCCGCACTCATGACGATCAGCTTCTGCGGCTTTCGGCAACCGATGAACAGGTGGCGTCGCGCGAGATCCATCGACATGCCGACCGGGGAGCCACCGGGGGCAGTGGGCCATTCGTTAACGACCTTCATCGTCTTGGTGTCCACAACGGCAACCTGATCTTTGTCCACGAGGTTGATGTATGCCTTCCCCTGCCCATCGGCCGCAAGAAACTCCGGCTTTCCCCCAAGCTCAACCGCCGGGTCCGATTTACCCGCCGCCGGGTCCAGGTCCGGCGAGATGGGAATCAATACACCTGCGTCCCCGCATACGACCAAGACCTTGCCACTGGCCGGGTCGTAGATAACCCCATCGGCATCATCAGCAGCCTTGACCTTCCCGAGCACGGCGTAAGTCTTCAAGTCAAAGACGGTGGCCGAGGCATCCGTGCCATCGGTGATGAACCCGCGGCCGGCGCTGGGAACGATGGCCACACCGTGGTTGCGCTTCTGGCCGGGGATGTCCGCCACAGTTTTGCCGGTGTCTTGATCGCCGGGAAGCACCCTAGTTTACCTGTAGTTCCGCTGGTTCGCATCTCGCCAACGGCGGTCCGTATCGCCGGCTGGGGCCGATGCGGCTGTGGGCCCGGTTTCTCGAACGTGATTTCCATCACCGTGCCAGAATTGTCCACCTTGACTATCGCCGTCTTTTCGTTGATTTGCAGAACCTCTATCGTCCCGTCTCGTTGGCCTTCGGACAGAATGCAGGATTGTTCCTTGGCCGGTTGTGGTGGCTTAGAAGGAATTGGACTTTGGCAAAGTCAAAATAAACGGCAAGTCCATTCGCCGGGGTTTGCAAACGACGGTTTGGATAAGCGCCCTCATTCGGGTGGCGCACCGGCGCTCCCTCCTGTAGAATCCCCTCATGCCGCGCGTGGGACAACCCGGCCTCAAAAAAAGCCAGAAGCCTCTTTGGGCAACACGCTGCTATCCCAACGCTGGAAATGAAACTATGAATCGAGTCTGGCCCCCCTGAGCGATGAAATTTGGCCCACTAACCAGACTGGAGCGCAACACCCACCGCGTGGGCGAGATACTGGCCGTCCTTGCGAAGTACGGATTGGCCGACTGGTTCAAGGGCTGGCATGTCTCGTGGATCCAGGACCGGATTCAGACGTTTGACGGGCAACATATTCCCGATCTGAAGCTGGAGGAGCGCGTCCGGCTGGCCTTCACGGAGCTGGGCACGACTTTCATCAAGCTGGGCCAGGTGCTAAGCACGCGGCCCGACCTGGTGGGGCCAGAGTTGGCCATGGAATTGGCACACCTGCAGACGTCCACCCCAGCCGACTCGCCCGACACCGTGCGGGCGGCATTGGAGGCGGAGTTTGGCCGGGCGCCGGACGCGCTATTCGCCGAATTCGACTACGTGCCGCTCGCCTCGGCTTCGATTGCCCAGGTCCATCGCGCCCGGTTGCACACGGGCGAGGAGGTCGTGGTCAAGATTCAGCACGCAGGCATCGCCGACAAGATTCTGCCGGACCTCGACATTGTAGCGGGGCTGGCCGAGCTGGCGGAAAAGCACTCGCAGCAAGTTCGGCCGTATCAGCCCAGCGGGGTGGTTCGCCAGTTCCGCCGCACTTTGCTCCGCGAGCTGGACTTCACCGTGGAGCGCCGCAACCTGGAGGAATTCGCCGCTCATTTCGCACAGGACGATACGGTCCATTTCCCGCGCCCCTATCCGGAGTTCTGCACGCGCCGGGTGCTGACGATGGAACGCCTGGACGGCATTATCGGCTCGGACTCGGCGGCACTGGCCGCATCAGACGCCGATTTGAACGAGTTCGCCCGGCGCGGCGCGAACATGTATCTGCAAATGATCTTCCGCGACGCCTTTTACCACGCCGATCCGCATCCCGGGAACCTGATGCTCCTGCCGGGCGGCGTGGTGGGGGTGCTGGATTGCGGGATGATTGGACGGTTGGATGAAGAGCTGGCGGAAGCCATCGAGGACATGCTCATGGCGGTGGTGAACCCGACCTCGACCGACCTCGCGGAAGTGCTCCTGCGCCTCGGCTCGGCGCCGCCCGGCACGCCGCGCGACCAATTGCGGGCGGACGTCACGGACTTTGTCGCCGACTATACCGGCCAGTCCATCCAGGACATGGACCTCAGCGGCGCGCTGAACAGCCTGCTGGAAATCATCCGGCGCTACAACATCACGCTCCCGCCGCCTCTCTCGCTGCTGCTGCGGACGCTGGTCGAGCTGGAAGGAACGGCCCAGCAATTGAGCCCGGCCTTCAGCTTGGCCGAGGTGATTCGTCCCTTCTACACCTCCATGATCCGCCGCCGGCTTTCGCCGCGCCGCATCCTCGGCCGGCTCCAGCACGCCTATCGCGACTGGGAACGGCTGGTGGAGGCCCTCCCCCGCGATCTCGGCGACGTGCTCAAGCGCGTGCGCGACGGCACCTTCTCCGTCCACCTCGACCACCGGCATCTGGACCCGGTCATCAACCGTCTGGTGCTGGGAGTGATGACTTCGGCGCTCATCGTAAGCTCCTCCCTGCTTTGGAGCATGAAGGCGCCGCCCGTGCTTGCGGGCGTGTCGGTCTTTGGCGGAGCGGGCTACCTAGTGGCGATCTATCTCGGCTGGCGACTGCTGCGCGCTATCAAGAAGTCCGGGGATATCAGCTCGAAGAAGTAGGATCTGCCGGACCCTAATGCAAGCTACCCAGAGGGAATTCCTGGCGGTTGCCATCTTCTGCCTGACTTACCTGCTCATCAGCGGGCGGCAGTTGAAGATTCTGCCGCTGAACCGCCCGGCCGCGGCGTTGCTGGGCGCAGTGCTGATGGTCGGCTGCCGCGTGATGACGCCGCAAGAGGCCTACCGCTCGGTGGATTACGACACGCTTGTGCTACTGCTCGGGATGATGATCATCTCGGCCTATCTCTTCCTCGCCGGGTTCTTCGACTGGGCGGCGGATGCGATCCTGCGATACGCCCGGACACCTAAGGCGCTGTTGCTCTACCTCGTGGCAACCTCGGGGGCATTATCGGCACTGCTGGTGAACGACTCCATATGCCTGATGTTGACGCCGCTGGTGGTGGCCGTCATGGTGCGAGGCGGGCTTCCCCTGAGGCCCTATCTGCTGGCGCTGGCGATGAGCGCGAACCTCGGCAGCGTAGCCACACTCGTGGGCAACCCGCAGAATATGATCATCGGCCATATGTCGCGGATTCCGTTCCTGCGCTTCTCCGCCTCGCTGCTGCCCGTGGCTGCCGCCGGCCTGGCGCTAGAATATGCGGTCCTGCGAATCGGCTTCCGCAAGGTGCTCGCCCAGGCGGTCATTCACCGCCCAGAGACGCAGCCTCGCCCCCTGAACCGCGGCCTGTTGACGCTGGCCTTCTCGGCCCTGGCGCTGGTATTCGCCGGCTTTGTGGCGGGGCTGGACTTGTCCTGGACAGCCCTGGCGGGCGGCGCGCTGCTCATGGTGCTGGCGCGGCGCGATACCCATGAAGTGCTCAAGGTAGTGGACTGGCATTTGCTGCTCTTCTTCGCGGCCTTGTTCATCGTGGTCGAGGGCCTAAGCGGCACAGGCTTGCCGGACCAGGTTTATCATCACGTGCACGGCCTTTTGGGCACATCGGTGGCAACTCAGGCGTGGAACTTCGCTTGGCTTTCGGTCATCGGCTCCAACGTGTTCTCGAACGTCCCATTCGTGCTCGTGGCCGGCAAATGGATCAGCAACTTCGCCGACCCCGAGTTGATGTGGAAAGTCATGGCCCTGGCCACCACGCTCGCCGGCAACCTCACCATTCTCGGTTCGGTCGCTAACATCATCGTCGTCGAATCCGCCCGCAAGCACATCCAGTTCGGCTTCTGGGATTACGCGCGGTACGGCATTCCCGTGACGATTCTGACGACAGTGGCGGGGATGATCATCCTGCTGCTCCTTCACTAAGCCGACGGCTAGTTATCCGACCAAAGCTTCATGGCGCTTTGGACGCGAAGATAGTCGGTCATTTGATCGCCGGTGGGGGGCTGCCCCAGGTAAAACAAGGTCATGGGGGTTTTCCAGCGCCACCGTTCGGCGTGGCCGTCGGCAAAGGATAAGCAGCCGCCTTGATTGTGACGGTCGGCGGGCATATCGAACCACATCGGGGGCCAGTAAGAAGCGCCCGCGGGATTCCCGAACTGCGAGTCGAACAGCGTATCCGGGTGTTCGTCAATGAACACAAAAAGCTGACTGGGAACGGGACGCCGGATCTCGGTGAACCGCTTCCAACAGGGAATATCCGAGAGGCCCGGCATGCCCAGGGCTGTCAGGTACTCGGGGTAACCATTGGCGGATTGGCTCATGTTGTAGCTGCGATTGCGAAGTTGCGTGGTCGGCTGGCCGCCGGCCGTATCCACAGTGGACTTGTCCGCTGGGCAATGGTAAATGGCGACCGAAGTATTGTACTGGAAGAGAACGCCGCTCCGCAGGTCCACGGTGTTGGTGTCGGTGCGTGCGTGGTCCGGGCACCAGGAGATGTTGGACGAGGCGATTCCGCCGCCCATGTACATCACGGAATCATTGGGGGGAAGCAGATCCTGGTTATCAACCGCATAGAGGTGCCAGCAAGTCTCTAACTGCTTGAGGTTGTTCAAGCAGCCGATAGTCCAAGCCTTCTCCTTTGCGCGGGCCAACGCCGGGAGAAGGAGTGCCGCCAGGATGACAATAATGGCGATAACGACCAGCAGCTCGATCAACGTAAACGCGGAGAAAGGTGCGCCCCGGGGCGCTTCCGGAAACGCAACGGGGTTCGTTTTTGCGCGCGCGGTTAGATGCGCGAACGATTTCATGCAGCAACGGCAGTTGGACCAGTGCATAAAACCATAGCAGCATTGGCACAGGCTGGCGAACGGAAAGGGGAGGCGGAAGCGCCGAGACGCCTCAGTAGGTAAGCATTTCCAGCAACTCCAAACCGTGGCTGCCAAGCTCCCAGTGCGCACCACGTTTAACGACCAGGCGGCGGGCCGGGTTCTTGTGATACTCTGCTTCGTTGACGGAGAGGAGCTGGAACTTGGCGTTGCCTTTGATCTCGGCTGCGGAACGCGGGATCAGCTCGAAGGCGACGCCGTTGAAGTTAAGGGCCATTTCGTATCCAGCCACCCCGTCTTTCTGAGCGATGGGGTTTGGATGGACCAACAAGCTGTAGCGCCTAAGCCATGGGAAGTCTGTTTTGCGGACGACAACGCGGCAAAGCTCGGTCTGGTGCTGGAGGAACCCGAGCAGGCTGAACTTCGAGGAAGGGTCGTGCGCCTGCACCAGAATGGGGCGCGGGTCAATGCCGAGCAGGTTCTGGCCGTTCCACTCGCCATGATCGTTGCGCTGACCAGCCAGGGCTTGTTTATGCCAGCTTGCGTAGCGGTCATTAACCAGCAGGTTCAACTCGAAATGGACGTGCGCGCGTTCCTTGGAGATGCCTTCATGGGTGTTGGCGGTGCGGCCCATAACCGCGATCGGCTCACCCGCCTTCACCTTTTGGCCGATCTTCAGCCCTTGCCGGACTTCATGGAGGTGGGCATAGAGGGAGTAAATCTCCAACCCCTCGACTTCGTGGCGCACCACGACGTAGCTGCCGTAGTTGGAGAGGGAAGGTCGCGTGTTGATATAGACGACCGTGCCGTCGGCCGTGGCCAGGACCGGGTCGGTGGGTTCGCCATGCTTGTCGCGCTGGAGGCAGCGGATATCCAGGCCTTCGTGCATCTGCCAGCCATCGGTGCGCACGCAGCCGAAGGTGCCGGTCGTCCACGGCTTGCCGACAGTGCCGACGAAGTATTTCTCCTCGCCGTTCTTCTCGAAGAGAGCGTGGTTGGCGGTGGGAGGTTGAAACTGTGACCGGGCAGCCAAAGCGACGAGGCAACACGGGAACACCAACGTCCGCCAGGCGCGGGGAATTGACATTACCATTCGTTCTTCTTCTTAACTTCCCGGCCAATGTTGTTCAGGCCAAGGACAAGCTGGTCGGCTTCCTCGCGCGTGGCATCGGGGGTGAAAACAAACACGCCATCACTGATCCGGCGGGAGATAATCGGCGCCGCCAGCCAGCGTTTTTCCTTCAACTGCTTGCCAAACTCACAATAGATGGCAAACCGCAGGCCCCTGCTGTCAACGGAATGCTGCTCCAGGATCCAGGTCCCCTGCTGATCAAACTGGAGGCGAATGGCGAAGCCGCCCACAACGTCCTCGACCTGGGCCTCCGTTATGTTCAACTCGGTCAGGATCGGCTCCTTCTGCACGTTCACCATAAAGGGGTGCTGGCGATAAATCGGCACGCGCTCGCTTGGGTTTGAGGCGTCCGCGTGCGTCTCGAGGTGGACGCTCAATTTGCTGGGCTGATGCTTGCGTTTGCGCGCTTCGGTCTGGCAGCCGGCGGCCAGCACCGCCGCCAGCGGCAGCGCCACGCACAAATAGAGATTGAATCGCAGCCAGCGAATCTTCATATTGCGCCAAAACAACCGTAATGCGTTGGCGAAGTAAAGAGCGATATGAGCAAGCAATACAATAAAGGTCAGAAACGGCAACGGCGGCAGGCCTATCTGAAGCGCAAGAAGCAAGCCGCCAAGCCCAAGGCGCCGGCTGTGCTCGCGCCTGCCGCACCAGCGACGCCCGCACCAAGGGCTGCTCCGGCTGCTGCTGAGCCTCCCGCGCCCTCCGCGCCCGCCCCCGAGGCTGGCACCTGAAGGCTTGCCTGTTTGAACGGTCTAAGACCACCCGTTGCGGGTGGTCTTTTTTTCGATCACGCGCGTCGGAGAACTTATTCACTGTGGCCATGGCGGCGGAGCTTGTCCTGTGAATAACCGCGCGGCTGGGAGCAGGAAATCCCCAATTTTATTGGGCCGAATACGTTGTTCACAGGCTATCCACAGCCCTCTTGCGGTGAATAAGCTGTGCATAAGAATTCATTGTCAGGCGGATGTACTATGATAAGCTGTTCCCAGTTCATTGAAAGAACTGAGATGGGCGGCAGCAGTCAACAGATTGAGGCTGCACGTCTCAAGGATAATCCCCGGTAACTGGGGAAAGGTTAAGTCAGGCTGGTTGGTTTAGCCCCTCTTAAGCCGCGTCGAAAGGCGCGGGAGCGGAGGCAGGATTCACCAGTTCCTCTGGCGGCGTTCGCGCGCCGTCAGTAACGCGAAAGACGGAACTGAACGGTGAGGGGTGATTAGAAGCCACTCCGAATCGGGTTAAGTAGCTCGGGAAAGTTTCGAGCCTGAGCGAATCGCAGTTACCCAGAGGGTATTCGGTTGCTACTGTGCATCAGCACGGGCAGGCCGCTCTGGCGGTCTCCGGAAGGAGGTCAGCCAAAAGAAAGACGCTGAAAGGCGGGACAAAGTGAGCGCTTGATCCGGGAAGGACACGCGGTCTCGGCAGGACCCGTGAAAACCTTCCGAAGCGTAGGCGATGCTAAAAACGGCACCGCCGACCTATGGACGAAAGGCAACCTGAGAGTTAAGAGGCGAGACCCATGGCACCGGGCAAACGCGCTGCCAAAAGCAGCGGCTGACCCGGCGCTAAGTGGTGAAGACGCGGAGATGAAGAAATAGACGTGTCTTAACCTGGTTCGCAAGCTGGTGTCGCAACCACCAGCCCAAGCGAGCTGAAAAGCCTCACTCGATAATCCAGCAGCCGTAAGATGCTGGACGGCCCTGCTACGAGGCCGAAGACTCCGCTTGCCGTGGAGAATGGCGTCGGGAAGCTGGCAGCCAATTAGGCGCCTAATGCCAGCATGGGAAAGAGAGCATGGCGAACTCCCATCCCCCATTTAGTCCCTGTCTGGCCGCAAGGCCGGGCAGGGACTTTATGTTTCCATTGATCTTTCCACTTGCACGGAGATGCGACTCGGCGGAGGTTAGCCAATCCTGGACTGAACGTTAACCAACATACCTGAAGAATCATATGGGACGCATCTACAATGACATCGTCGAGACGGTTGGACACACCCCCCTCGTTCGCTTAAACCGCATCACCGCCGGACTGCCGGCCACTGTGCTGCTGAAGTGCGAGTTCTTCAATCCGCTGGGCAGCGTCAAAGACCGCATCGGCATGTCCATGATTGAAGCCGCGGAGAAGAGCGGCGTGCTCAAGAAGGACACAGTGATCATTGAGCCCACGAGCGGGAATACCGGCATCGCCCTGGCGTTCGTCGCGGCGGCCAAGGGCTACCAGCTTATCCTGACCATGCCGGAGACGATGTCGCTGGAGCGGCGCACCTTGCTGGCCATGCTCGGCGCCAAACTCGTCCTCACGCCCGGCACGGAAGGCATGAAGGGGGCCATTTCCAAGGCGGAGCAGTTGGCCAAAGACACCCCGGGCGCCTGGATTCCCCAGCAGTTCGACAATCCGGCCAATCCGGAAATCCATCGCCGCACTACCGCCGAAGAAATCTGGGCGGACACTGATGGCAAAGTGGATATTCTGGTCTCCGCTGTCGGCACCGGCGGGACCATCACCGGCTGCTGTGAAGTAATCAAGCCGCGCAAGCCGTCCTTCCAAGCCATCGCCGTCGAACCCAAGGATTCGCCGGTCATCTCGCAGACCCTGGCTGGACAGCCGCTTAAGCCCGGCCCCCACAAGATTCAAGGCACAGGGGCCGGCTTTATCCCCAAGAATCTCCACTTGAAGGACTCCAAGGGCAATTCGCAGATCACCGAGTGCATCCAGGTGACGAATGACGATTCGTTCGCCATGGCGCGGCGGCTCGCGAAGGAGGAAGGCATCCTGGCCGGCATCTCCTCGGGCGCGAACGTCTGGGCGGCCATCGAAGTCGCCAAGCGCCCGGAAAACAAAGGCAAGATGATCGTTACGATTGCCTGTTCCACGGGCGAGCGCTATCTCAGCACCCCGCTGGCGGCCGAAGCCCGTGCCCAGGTGGGCGGGTAGCGACGGGTGCCCTCGCGTGCCGCAGGGGGCGGCACCCCTGCCAACCGGCGATCCAGATGACCCACGTTCGTGGGGGCAACACCCCGGTTACGGGTAGCGGCACCACTCCGCCCTGCGCGTCAAATTAAATGAAAATAGTTGTTGCGCCTTCCTGCATTAGCCGCTAGTTATTAGGTGTATCGAAGGTCAGTTAGCTGCGTTTGATGGTTAAGATGGCTAAGAGCCGACGCAGCCGCTTCCCAAACATTCAACATTCATTAGTGTTTTTCGGGGACTAGTTCAGAGGAACCTTCGAGACCACGCTAGTAATATGAACACAGCTACCAAAAGCAACAACAGCAACACAGCGACCGCCGAGCAAGGCGCGGGCTACCTGGAAATCTCCGAGAAAGGCTTCGGCTTCCTGCGGACAGCCGAGAACCATTTCCACCCCAAACCCTCCGACATCTTCGTCACGCCGGACACCATCAAGAAGAACTTCCTGCGCGAAGGCAGCTACGTGGTCGGCCCCACCCAGCCGCCGCACCGCGGCAATAGCCCCCAACTCAAGGGCGTGGAAAAGGTCAACGAGATGCCCTTCGAGGACTACACCAAGTCCGTCCGCTTCGAGAACCTGACCACCATTGACCCCATCGAGAAGTTCAGGCTCGAAACCACCCCCGACCTCATCGAGACGCGCGTGATTGACATGGTCACGCCCATCGGCAAGGGCACGCGCGGCTTGATTGTTGCCTCCCCGCGCACGGGCAAGACCACCATTCTCAAGCAGATCGCCAACGCGGTCACCGCCAATCATCCCGAAGTCTATGCCCTGGTCCTGCTCATTGACGAGCGCCCGGAGGAAGTCACCGACTTCCAGCGCTCCGTGAAGGCGGAGGTCGTAGCCTCCTCCAACGACCAGGACCTGGAAACCCACGTGCGGCTCTCGCGCTTCATGATCGAGCGCTGCCGCCGCATGGTCGAGGCCGGCAAAGATGTATTCGTGCTGCTGGACTCCATCACCCGCGTCGCCCGCGCCTATAACAGCGTGCATGGCGGCAGCGGTCGCAC
>QGNH01000594.1_pt2 | contig 40338 bp, 47 predicted proteins | sample 1735481 | NCBI WGS metagenome assembly QGNH01 (sample SAMN09239004, study PRJNA386568) | Viral metagenome, whole genome shotgun sequencing project. | reverse complement strand
GCGGAGATCCGCGGCCACCGCCGCACGTACATCGGCGCGCTGCCCGGCAAGATCATCCAGAGCCTGAAGAAGGCAGGATCGAACAACCCGGTGTTTCTGCTCGACGAGGTCGACAAGATGTCGACCGACTTCCGGGGCGATCCGTCGGCGGCGCTGCTCGAGGTGCTCGACCCGGAGCAGAACTCGGCGTTCAACGATCACTACCTCGATCTCGACTACGATCTCTCCGACGTCATGTTCATTACCACGGCGAACTCGCTGCATTCGATCCCGGTGCCGCTGCAGGACCGCATGGAGATCATCCAGCTGCCCGGCTACACCGAGTGGGAGAAGCTGTCGATCGCCGAGCAGTACCTGGTGCCCAAGCAGAAAGAGGCCAACGGCGTTCAGGACGTCGACATCGAGCTCGGCGAGGGCGCGATCCGCACGGTCATCCATCACTACACGAAGGAAGCGGGCGTGCGAAACCTGGAGCGCGAGCTTTCGACGATCATGCGCAAGATCGCCAAGGACGTGGTCAAGCTGGGCAAGCAGACCAAGTTCCGCGTGATCCCTGCGAACGTGCCCAAGTTTCTCGGCGTGCACAAGTTCCGCTCGGGCAAGCCCGAGGAGAAGGACGAGATCGGCCTGTGCAACGGGCTGGCGGTCACCATGCACGGTGGCGACATCCTGCCGTCGGAGGTGACGGTCATGCCGGGCAAGGGCAAGCTGGTGCTGACCGGCAAGCTGGGCGACGTGATGCAGGAGTCCGCGCAGGCGGCCATGAGCTACATCCGCTCGCGCGCCGAGTCGCTCGGGCTCGAGCGCGAGTTCTACTCCAAGGTCGATACGCACATCCACTTCCCAGAAGGCGCGATCCCCAAGGATGGCCCGTCGGCAGGCGTGACCATGGCGACGGCGCTGTGCTCGGCGCTCTTGCGTGTGCCGGTGCGGCGCGATGTGGCCATGACCGGCGAGATCACGCTGCGCGGGCGCGTGCTGCCGATCGGCGGGCTCAAGGACAAGGTGCTGGCCGCCCACCGGGCCGACATCTTCACGGTCATCATCCCCAAGGAAAACCGCAAGGACCTGAAGGACATCCCCAAGAAGGTGCTCAAGGTCATGAAGATCATCGCGGTCGAGCACATGGACGAGGTGCTGCGGGCGGCGCTCAAGATCGAGCACCCCGAGACCTTCCTGCGCGAGCCGAGCCAGGCGGTCGACTGGCGCCAGCAGCCGACGCTGCCCGGCCCCGAGCGTGCGACCGCGACCCCGACCCCGACCGTGATCACCAACGAGCCTGCCGGCTCGACGCCCACCCACTAGCCTTTTCGCCAATTCCGGTTGACACCTCCCGGCCGACACAGTAGAAAACACAGGCTTTCGACGGCCGGAACCCGGCCAAAACGGGCGCATAGCTCAGCGGTAGAGCACTGGCCTTACAAGCCGGGTGTCGCAGGTTCAAACCCTGCTGCGCCCACCGTCGCAGGTGAAGGCAGTTTCATTGGGGTGGTAGTTAAGTCGGTTATAACGCCGGCCTGTCACGCCGGAGGGCGCGGGTTCGAGTCCCGTCCACCCCGCAGATAACGTGTTGAAAGGCCAGGAGAAATCCTGGCCTTTCGCATTTGTGGCCACCCTGTGGCCACGCCGAACCGCCGCGTGGCCACGTTTCCATCTACGCGCTCGCCTCTTGGACGTGCGCCGGCCCGAAGGGAACCGAGCTGCGCGCGCCCAGCATGCGGATGATGCGCCGGTCTGGATCCGATTCCTGCCCCGCCGCTTGAAGCATCTCAGGCGTCAGGGGCCGCAGGTGGTCGCTGGCGACGTGCACGTAGAGCATCGTCTCGTCGATCCTGCGGTGGCCCATCCAGGCTTGCAGCCGCCACGGGTTGACCCCGAACAGCGCGGCGTGCGTTCCGAAGGTGTGCCGTAGCGCATGCCATCCGCGCTCCGGCAGTCCCGCACGGCGGCAGATCCGATTGATGGCTTTGCAGCACTGGCCATCGGTCTTCTGCGTCCCGTCCAGGTTGCGAACGATGAACCCGGTCCTCACGTGATCGAGGCGCTTGAGCGCCTGGATCAAGGTGGGGCTCATGGGAACGGTTCGTCGCTTGCCACTCTTCGGCGTGCCGGTGACGTTCTTCCGCGTTTGCTGGTTGACCGTGATCGTACCGGCTACCAGATCCACGTCTTCGCGCCACCTGAGCGCCTTGATCTCGCCCACCCGTAGGCCAGATTCACCCGCCAGGCAGACGGCCACGTACCAGACCGCATCTTCCCGGTCGCGCGCCGCTCCTAAGATCCGAGCGTACTGCTCGAACTCCCAGAACTCGATGTCGGGGCGCTCCCACTTCAGAAGCCCCACCCGCGGTGCGCTCGGGATCACCTTGGCCGTCTCCGCGTAGCGAAGAGCCTTGCTCAGAACGGCCAGGATGTTGTTGATGCGCTTGCGGCCGAGCTTGCGCGGTTGCTTCAGGCTCTTCACTCCCCAGCGCCCGGCCATCGCCGTCTTGTCCTTCAACTCGGCGCGGAACCGGGCGATGGCAGCCACGTCAATGTCGTCCACCCGGACGCTGCCGAACGCAGGCTCCAGGTGGGTCCTGAAGATCGATCGCTTGGACTCGACCTCGCTGGGCTTGTTCTCCCTCGATACGACGTGCTCGTACCAGAACCGGCCATTGAACCATTCGCTGAAAGTCGGAACCTCCTTCCTGATGGGCCGAGGGTCGATCACACGAAGAATCGACTGGCGCTCGTCTGCAAGCGCCGCCTCCTTCGTGTTGATCTGTGGTGTCCCTCGCATCCTCTGGTTTTCTCCATTGGGAAGGCGAATCATCTTTCGCCATCTCCATTTTCCGTCCCGATAGTCCCTATATGCGGGCATTGTTAGTCTTCCCGCCTTGCCAGAACGCGACCTCCAGCCCGGAGCGTAGCACCGGAGGGCGCACCCGCGCAACCGGCCGTGTGCGGTACGTCACCGACGGGAAACACGACGGAATGAGGCACGCGCAGGGTGTTGCGGATCCGCAGTGCCGGCAGCTCCCCGGCGGCGATCGCGCGGTACACGGTCTTTAGGTCCACGCCGAGAATGGACGCGGTTTCCTTCACCGAATAATACTGTTTTTGTATCAGTACATTGTCGTGCTTCGGAAGGCCGGTCGTCATGGCGGGCACTCCACTGACGGCGTTGCCGACGGAACGGACCATCCGCTCCGTCGGCAACGCTCGCGGACCATCGACGCCTGGGACTTGGGACTGCGGGAGATCTAGTTTCGGGAGGCCAGCGTCGACCGGAGCGCTTCCAGCGGTTCGTCGAGAGCCGAGCCCTCGCAGACGTCCGGACGCCCGACGAAGGTGACGGTGTGGTGCGGAACCTCGAGCCGGCTGAGCGGGAACTGGTACACGGCGCCGTTGGGCGCGTGGATGAACATGCGCTCCGAGGCCGGTCCGAGAAGGGCGAAGCGCGCCTCGTCGGGGATGAGGAGCGAGATCTGGCTGCGGCCGTTCGGCCCGGCGATGCGCTCCAGGGCGGCGAGCGCCTCGGCCAGGTTCTCGATGATTTCACGAAGCGTGGAAGGCAGGATGTCGTTCATCATTCTCTCCTCTGATGTTGAGCCGCGCGAGCGGCCGCAGTAACGGAACTGGTATCGCCGGGTTCGGAGACCCGTCGCGCGACGACCGCGCGGATCTCGTGGTAGTCGGGCAGCTGCAGCTCGGCCTTCGTCTTGAGCTGGTTCCACTGTTTCTCCGGGATGAGCCGCTTGCCGCGCTCCCAGTTGCTGACCGAGCCGCGAGCCTTGAGCCCAACCGACTCGGCCAGAAATTCCTGCTTCACGCCGAGAGCGACGCGTGCCCGGTAGATGTGGCGGCCCAACTCGACCGCCAACGACCGCTCCAAGGTCCCGTAACCCGGATTCATGCGAGGGCCTCATCGCCATCGCGATCCGACTGGCGAGGAAGCTCGGCGGCGTTCGAGTAGCCGCAGTTCTCGCACTCGAACACGCCCCACCTGTCGACGCGTCCCTCGCCGTCTTCGCACTCGGGGCATCGCGTGCGGACCCCCGCGCGCGCCACGTACGCGGTCGCGCGCTGCCGGCGGTAGTACCCGCCGCGGTCGTCGAGCACCTGGTCGGCGATGAGGCGTTCCAGTTCTTGCGACTCCCGCTGGTCGTCGACCACCTCGCCAACGAGGTCGATGCTGGTGATCGGGTCTTCGAAGAGCAGGGCCTGGTTCGGTGAAACTGGAGCAATCTCCTGAGCGAGCATTTCAATCACCACCCGGTTTCAGGTCACGGAAAGTGCGCCAACGAAGGGGTGTTGCTGGAATGCGCCGAAGATACTGATTGCCTGTTCAGGCCGCAAGAGAGAAAGCGCGACTTTCGCGCTTCATCTTCGATGATCGCGCGGAGACTGAGCTTTCTTGAAGGGGTGCTAGCGGGGGAGGTAGGTGCCGACGTGACTGCCGAGGATCTCGACGTTCGAGTCCATCCCGACGGGGAACTGTTTCGGGATCACCGACGCCAGTTGCCCCTTCTCAAAGAGACGAAGGAAGACCGTCCCCGACGGCTTGTGCAGCGCCAGGACGAGCTCTCCTTCGCGCGCTGGGCGGCGACCTTTGGCGAAATCGAGGATTGAGCGGCTCGGATAACCGACGTCCGCCAGGTGGTCGCCACCGATGGTCAGATACAACCGGGGCTGCGCCATGAGCTCTTCGACGCTGCCGTGGAGGTTGATCCGCTCGTTGAACTGCTCGGTGCCGGTCACGTACTCGAGGATGTGCGGCCCTGGTTCGTGCAGGCGATCGATCTGATCTAGGGTTTCTTTCCAGCGCACGTTCTTCGACAGGATCTCCCGTAGGCCGGGGATCTCGGTCACGTCCACGTCGAGCGCCTTCGTGAAGAGCAGGACGTGTTCGAACATGTAGCGGCTCTGGTTCGTCTCGAGCCGCTCGATTGCGTGGCGGCTGAGTGAGGTTCCCGGCCGCGTCTCTTCGATGTACTCGGCGAGCTGGCGGACCGTGAGGCCCTTCTCCTCGCGCTTGCGGCGAAACAGGGCACCGAGCGTCGCGTTGAAGCTCTCCTCCAAGATCTGGCGACGCCGCGGCTGACCGTCCTCGTCGTCGGAGCGAATCTCTTCGAGGCGTTCGGCAACCGCCTGCTCGACCGGGCGACGCTGCGGGCCGGCCTCGTCGCTTCGCGTTCGTTTGGGGGCCGGCTTGGGATTCTTCATTGGTTTCATTCCTCTCGAAGCTGAAGCGCGAAAGTCGCAACCAAAAGCGCGATCCTCGCTTGCCACTACGAAATCCATGAACACTCTACGGGTACTCATGAAGCGGCCAGCGGTCAAGACGTTTTTCGCACATAGCCTTACAGAAGGCAGCGGTCGGCAGGTCGTGCTGGCCCCCGCATGCGACCTGCGGCCCCATCCCGAGAACGAGCGAGTCTTCGGCCGGCCGTCGGAAGCGGTCTACGCCAGCGTTCGTCAGAGCATTCGCGAAAACGGCGTCCTTGAGCCGCTCGACGTCGTCCCGGTGGGCGCGAGACAGAATCCGCTTTGCGTCGTCAACGGCAACATGCGGCTCGAGATCGCGATGGAGCTGGGAATCGAGGAGCTGCCGGTCCTCTTCCACGAGGAGCTTCTGTCCCATACCGATCAGATCGTCTTCATGGTCGAGTCAGCCAAGCGGAAGGCCTACGACCAGCGGCAACGTGCGCACCAGGAGCAGATCCTCCGCGAGACCATCGTGGCTGCGCCCAACGATTGGAAGATTGCGTACAACGCGCGCCGCGAGAACGAAGTGGTCGCCCGCGCCACCGGCGCGACGGTCTACTCGGTCAAGCAGCGCAAGCGCGTCTTCTTCGGCAAGACCACGACGGAGACGCTGAAGAATGCCGTGGTCGGCAATCGCGTCCGTCTCGCCGAAGCCGTCAAGCTTATCCAGTCCGCCGAGGAGACCCACGGCGAGGGCACCGACCAGGCGCGCCTGGCGGTCGACGACGCTGTGCGCGAGCGGAGCCGCAAGCGCAGGCGCCGAGGTCCACGTCTGCCGAACTTCGCCACGGATGCGCCGCCCAAGCCGCACAGCACCTTCTGGACAGAGGTGAAGCAGCTGGTCCTCAAATGGGCAGTTCAGCAAGCCGGCAGGGACGTCGCAGGCCTGAGCGACATGATGCTGCACGTGGCCATCTCCGACTGCGCCGCCGATGTGCGCGCCGCCATCGACGAGCTGAGGCGCAAGGCTGAGAAACAGGCCAAAACCGCTGCCCGTTTCGCGAGCGTCACGCCGACGGATCGCCTCAATCGAATCAACCGGCTTCTGGGCGAGCTCGGCGTGTCGCCGGCCCGGCGCGGGCAGCCGGTCGAGATCGCGCCGATCAAGAAGGCGCACAAGCGGCTCGCCCGCCAGTACCACCCGGACTTCACCGCGAATGATCCGACGCGGACCAAGAAGTTCGTCGAGAAGCAGGCCGTCTACAAGGAGCTGATGGGCCTCGTCGAGGCCCACAACGACACATTCAATAGCGCCGCGTGCGCATAGGGAGAAGCCATGACCGCAATGAACGAGGAAGCCACGAAGATCATCGTTAGTCCCCGGCAGTTTCCCTTGGTGAGCGACCACGGCATCGGCCAGCGCATCGCGTCGCTGCTCGATTGGGCGGCACGCATCGCACCGGGTCAGCCGCTCAGCTACGCAGAGATCGCGCAAGCGGTGTTGGGGCTCCGGTTTCGACTCGGCGGCTCTTCGGATCTGACGCTGGCGATCCGCGAGGACGTGTACGGCTGTCGGGATCGCTTGGCGACCAAGTTCAGCCGGGCGTTGATCACGGACGGCAATACGGCCCGTGCGAGCGTCGACGGTGCCGAGGCATTCCGGTTCCGCCTCGTGCGTGACGTATCGAAGCTCCAGGGCGGCCTGACCAAGATGCTGCAGACGCGTCAGGTGATCACAGCCCAAGGGCTCGACCCGCTGGACTTCCCCGGCTTCGCCGCGTTCTGTGGCCTCACGGACCACGAAATGACCGAGGAGCTGGGGCCGTCGCTCGGGCGCCTGTTGCGAGCGCTCGACCACGTCGACCTCTCGACCGGCGAGATCAGGTCGCCAGGCGAGAGGGCGGCAGCGGCGGGGCGTCTGCTCAACTGAATGAATCCGTGGACGCGTGCGGACGACAACTGGCTTTGGTTCCACGGAATCGAGCCAGTTGCCGTCCTCGCCGAAAGGCTGGGCAGGACCGAGAAGGCCATCCAACGCCGCATGGAGCGCCTCGGTATCCGACGGCGGGTCAAGGACACTTGGTCCGTCGCCGACGCAGCGGCCCATGCAGGCGTCCATCCGGACGTCGTCAGGCGCATTTCGAAGGAGTTGGGACAACGCTGGAAGTCGAATCGGAAGAGAGGATCAGGCGTTCGCTACTACCTGAGCGAGGACCAGGTGCGGGCGATCGTCGAGCGACTGAAACAGGAATGGAACGGGACCGCTCATGCGCGACTCGGTTGTAGAGAGTACATGGCGATTGGCGACACGAACCTGCTTTCTGCTCGGAGAGTGATCTTATGAAGACCAGTCCGTTCGCGTGCATCAAGATGTTCGAACTGCGCACCGATCTTTTCACCAAGGTCGTGGTCGAGGTATCGGCGAAGTCTTCGGGGCGGTTCAACCCGCGCTACGCCGCGTTTCGCGAATACCGGGCCCACGACGGGACCATCCGGCGCACGCCGTACCTGGGCGAGCGCGAGATGAAGCTCGTGCCGGGTTTGCTCAAGCAGGCCGCCGACCATGTCGACGTACTCAAGCGTGAGCGAATGTCGACGCCGGCGCCGAAGGGCGAAACGCCGATCGTCGAGGCCGAGTCCGAGATTCGTTCCGAAGGCTCGCTCGAAGCCGCGTAGTTGGAACGAATGGGGTGGGGCGGAGGTGGTTGGTCCGCCTCACCCCAGTTCGCTGTCCAAGCCTAACGCGAGATGGTCGGCCGTCTAGTAGTCGCATGGAATGCTGCCGCCGCCGCGCGCCACGACGGAAGCGCATCACGGCGGTTTGCACCGGGCGGCGCTAGAGCCACTGCCGACATCACGTCCACCTGCCCCCTCAGACGCATCACCGCCTTGCCCCCGAAAGCGAAAACCGGGCGTCCTGGCAACAGCCTAAGCTGCTGGGCGAGATAGTCGGTGACACAGGCGCGCCAAACTGGTGCCTCAATGGGGCCCGTCGTGATCTTAGCCGAGCACAGCACCGATTCGGTGATCCACACACGTCGCAGCTGGGCGTCGAGGTCGTGCTTCAACTGGGGCCAGAACAGATCCAGCGCTTGGCGAACGTTTCTATGAAACGCTGACGAATGGCTGGCGAGCGCGCCACGCGCAACGCCGCAGGCTTTCTCCATGTAGCGGTCGGCATCGCCGTGCTCGTCATACTGCTCGCCATCACGGGGATTGCCGGGCTCGGCGATGACAAATACTGCCTCGATTTCGTCGAGCGATCCGATTGCCCCAATGAAGCCGCGTGGCACATGCCCAGTCGCTGGCTGCCACTGCATTGCAGCGCATTCGCTGTCAAAGTGCCCGCATCGGTAGGCTCGACGCATCGATGCCCGAAGCTCGGGGCACGGCAGATAGGACGTCATGTTGCCAGCGTATCGCCCGAGAGCGACGGTCGGCAACCCTCAAGCCGAAACCTCTCTTCCCATGCCATCTCAAGCCGCCTTCTTGTGCGTCACGGGACGCTGACGCGCCTCACCGCTGAACGAAAACGCGGCGAGCAGCTCGCCGTACAACTCGAGTTCTACGTCGGGGCGCGCTTCCGACTGCTGACGGCCCCCGCCCTTCTCGCGACGAACTTGCTCGGGGGTCCAGTGGGTGATGCGACCGACATCGGCGAGGAGGGCGTGGTCGTATCTGGTTCCGTAGCGTGCCCACGCCGCCTGCGCGCCGATCGCCTTGGCCATTCCCACATCCCGCACCAGGCTGTCGCCAACGTATAGGGTGTGTTCGGGCGAGATTCCATAGTCGCGACAGATCGTCATGAGCACGCGCGGGCTCGGTTTTCGCTCTGTGTGCGCCAGCGATCGAACCTTGCACGAAACGTCGTCGAGGGACTCCCATCGAGCCAGCCTTGGGTGACCATGCTCCTCACCCTCCGGCGCGTATACGTTGTCGAACAACGCGTCGAGCCCGAGCCACTTCAGACGGTAGGCGGCATTCACCGCATGCGCATCCGTGTGTGCGACGACGATCGCGCCAGATTGCGCTACCTGTTCGAGGGTCTCCCTCACGCTCGAGTAGAGCGAGAGTGTCTGCTTGCGGGTCCGATTGAACGCGTGGAAGGCTCTGTCAAGGCGCTGAGCGCGCTCGATGCGAGTGAGCCTGGGAAACGCCAGCTTTGCCGCGTCGGTATCGAGGAGAGCGAAGGGATGCTCAGTGTTGTTGAAGCGCCGGTGAACCCGCTGAACGTCGTCGAGAAGATCCTCGACCGGGATGTACATGATCTCGGCCGCGACTCGGATCATCTCGTAGTACGAGCGCGCGAAGTAGCTGACCCAGTCGTAGAGCGTGTTGTCGAGGTCGGTGACGAAGAGCCGAATTTCGGGTTTACGCGGCATGCTCGACCTCCTCATTGATGGGAGCGCCAATGCGGGCGGTCCACGGGAGCAGCTCGCAAACGAACGAAGCGGCCTTCCGGTGTCCGCCGCCCCCGAACTTGACGGCGATCTCCGATACGTCGACCGTACCCGTCGAGCGCAGGCTGACGATGTAGACTCTCCGCCTGCCGTCCCAGGTCCAGGTGATCCCGATGGACGCCTGGGCGGCCAGCTCGTCGCCGACTTCGGAGTGAAACGCGGTCGCGTTCGTTGCGAGTGCGGAGGCTCCTTCGATACTCACGGGTTCGGCGGACCGCGCCATGCGCGTGACGTGCTGCCGCTCCAACCGCACGAGGGCCGCGCCCTCAGCGACCAGGTTCGCGTACTCCGCCTCCCAGTTCTCATAGATCGTCTTGAGCAGCCGGAAGTCTCGATGCGCGCCGCGGGCCGCGAGTGCGGCGGAGACCTGGCGGCTGTTCGGTAGCTGCCAGCGCCAGAGGTCGCGATCCTCAATGTAGCGGATGAGATCAGGGATTGAGCCGCCGATCAACTCCCGCCAGGCCAACGCCGCGCCCGATCGATCTACTTCGATCACGAATCCGGGAATACCGGCCAGGCGTTCAGCGGCCGTCTTGTGGTGATCGATCACGAGCACGTGGAGCGCGGCGCGCTGCAGCCGCTCGATCACTTCGCGTGAATACGAGAAATCGAGGATGCATACGATCCGACCCCGCACCTCGGCGTCCGTTGGCGGAACGGGATCGACGTGAACGGCGGGTCGATATTCGGCGTCCTCGCCGAAGACAAGATAGGCCGCGAGGGCGGCACCTGCGCCATCGGCGCAGCCACCGTGATAGATGACGAGGGGTCGATGGAGATTGTTTGCCATGAGTTGAGTTCTATCTGGCGGGTGTGACAATTCCTGCCCGGCAGCCCGCGCGGAAGACCGTAAGTCGCTGCGTTGACTATAGATTTCTAGCGCGAGCTGCCGGACCGCCGGAGAGCTTCAGTCGAAAGCCTTGTTGGCGTCCACGTCCAGGCCAGCGTTCTTCATGGCCTGCACCAGCTGGAGCCGCACGTCGGCCACCTTCTCGAACGGGATGTAGAGAAGGCCCAAGAGATCTGACGGCAGCTCGACGCCCTCCCGGTAGAGAACGGCGATCCGCCGGCGGCCGAGGATGCCGAGGAACAGGCCGAGCTCGATGAGCACGTTCATTCGAGCGCGCGGCTTCTTCTCCTCGGGGCGCCCGACGAGGTGCCCCTCGTCATCCCCGGTGAGCAGCGCGATCGCATAGTCGGCCCTGAGTGCGTGATGTTCGATCTGCTCGATGATGGTGCGGCCGGCATGATCCTGCTCGGACAGGACGATTGGGGTGAGGCCGAGCTTGAGCAAGAACGCAGCCAGGGCATCCTTGGCCGGATCCCGGCCGTGAAGGATGAACACGCAGCGCCGCTTCGGGCGCGCGCGTCGGGATGACTTGCGGGCGTTCGTCATATGCGCACTCCTGTGATGAAAATTGGAGGTGCGCCGAATCCTGGACCTTCAGTTACCTATTCAGGCCGATGACTTTGGACGTCCGAGCTACTGAGGACACTGCGAACCCGGGAAGCAAACCGATGACCCGCCGACAGCGCAACAGAGGTACCCAGGGCGACACGCATCCGACTGCGCGCACTGCTGCATGCACAACTCCGTGGCCAAGCCGCCTGACGGTGTGTTGAGCGCAATCTTTCCGCATGCGCTCCCGGCGGGGCAGCCGCCGTCGCACGCCTTCGTGCAGGAGCCATCCGGGAACGGCAGAAAGCTCTCGCAGATAAGGCCGCTCACACAGTCCTGCGCACTGCCGCATATCGCCCCGACGCCTCCGACCGGGAAATCCTTTACTCCGCAGGCGCCGTTGATGCAGGCGATCCTGTGCCGCGAGCCATCGACCATCGATCGGTCCACGGAGAACGGAGGACATGAGTCCTTGCAGGTCCGGGCCTTCCCGCAGCTCTTTTCCTCCCATGCCGACTCGATGTTGCCAACCTCGGTCGTCGCCGCGAGCGAGTAGATGGCTTCGCATCGATCAACGGGTCCACATTCGTTGTTGAGAGCCGAGCCTTCGCAATCGTTGTCGACGTGGCACGCTTGGTTTTGGGAGAGGATCGTTTGCATTGACGCCTGCAACTCGTCACAGCTTTGGCGCGTGGGATCCCCGATCGAGATGGGCCGGTTGGTGCCGCCGTCCTCGGCGATCGGCACGCCACCATTGTTGCAGGCGACCGAAAGAGCCACCGACAGCAACAGAATAGGTTGAAGGCAGAGCTTCATTTGATTCTCCCCAGCGCAACCGTTGAAGGCGTGGCCGCTATAGCACAGGCGGTCGGCAGTGGTCGAACCAATTCGGTTTCCCCGTCGGTGGCAGTGGTCGAACCAGTTCCTAGTCATGGGTCGCGGGCCACCCATGATCCCCGGTTAGCGGATGGGAAGCTGGACCTGACGAATGCCGATAAGGCGCTTGGAAATGGCGACCAATTGCTCGCCCATCGCTCCGATTTGGCCCAACTCCCCACGAGAGTATGGCTGCGCGACTAAGTCGCGCTCTGGATCCCAGAGTGGTCTCGTCGAATGCGAGAACCTCTCCTGGCCCACAACGAGACACCTGATTTGTTTCATCTGGATCGACGCAGGTGTGTCAGGAACAAACTGCGTCGCCGCGCTCTTCGCGAGCCCGAGTAGGGAGACAGACACCGTCACGTCAACCGGACCGAAGTCCTTCCCGAGCTGTACATAGAAATCAGAGTCATTCACCCTGGCGGGCGCTCTTGGGAGCGCTCCGGACCCCGATACTGACCACGCGTACGTGGGCTTGTCGCCGGCAGGAACTCCCACCACCGCCGCCGAGAATTGGGCAACGCCACCGGGGACGGCGCCTGCGACGCCACAACTGTCGCGCACGGTCTTGACGCTGAGGCCATAGTCAAAGGGCTCGGGTTGCATGTCGCTCTTGTCCTGTACGAACAGGAATGAGGGGCCAGCGCCGAAGACGTCGTTGCAGTTCTCGCCGCCGTGCAATTGAAGCACCGCCGGAAACTCCGGGTCGCCACACGGAGCATTTCGGTCCAGAGAGGGCAGCGGCTCCTGGTGCTCGAAATGAGCGACGTACCAGAACACGACATCCTTGGCCGCAACGCCCTCGCCCTCGTTGAAGCCCAACTCGATGCTCCCGTTCGTGTGGTCGGTGCCCCACGGGGCTTCCTCGTTTGGGTGATAGAGCCGCACGGAGACATCTCGATTTGAGAACGAGTCAGATTCTCCGTCGTCGCGGCCATTCACATGCCCGGGCAGCACCCAAGCGCCGTGTCCCGTCTTTTCGTTACGCACCAGCCACATCCGGTTCCTGGCGGGATCCTTCAATGCATCGATCTCCGTCCGGTAGAGGCTGAGGCCGGGTCCCCAGCCCTTGTCGGGCGGGGGCTCGTCGGGATACACGCTGTCATCGTGAACATAGGCCGAGTTGTTCCAGGATTCGCCTACATCGAAGTCGATTCGCCAGTACGGATGATGGCGATGGGTTGCGTGCGGACACTGCTCGCCCTTTGAGTACATGCGCGCGAGCATCTGTCCATGGTCGCTGAAATACCACGCCTGGTAGATGAGGTAGTTCCCCTCGTTGCCCACGATACCTATCTCGAGCCACTGGTCATCGCCGACCGCAAACGTTCGCAGACAGACCTTCTGACCACACCAGTTTGTACTCGCCGACACAACGCCGGTCTGCGGATGGTCAGCGCCGCGTGGTAGGAGGTTGTCCCAGGTCAACATGTCCGAGAACGGCGATTCGTGGCAGCTCCCCGGCGCGTAGTCGACCCGCATGGTTGGAAAGCTCGCCTTGTAGATCACGAGCTCGCCCTTGCGAGTGACGTTGTGCAACTCCAGGCCAGCATGAGCATAGACGCCGAAATCAAACTCCCACCCGTTCCACGGCGGCAGATGCCAGTCCGCTCGTGCGGGTCCTCCGATGCTGACGACGAACAGCCACGCCAGCGCAGCGGCGATGAGACGCAGTCGCGACATGTTCAGTTCCTCACTCTGCCGGCGGGACCGGCGGAAAGAACTCTCTGTTGGGTGAGATCAACGGTCGCCGAATAGCTCGGCGTCGAGCCGAGATCCTTCCCGAACGTCACGTAGACGAGGCGATGGCCGTATCCGTTGGCACCTTCTGGCGGCACAGTCAGAATGGCGCCCGCCACCAGGTGCCCAACGTTCTTCAGCCGACGATCCGCTCGAGCCAGCTTGATCGCGGCCTTAGAGTCGGCCGCGCCTGAGTGAGGCGAAGATCCCGTCTTTGAGTCGAGCCCGAGGACCTGGAAGCCCTGCGTCCAGACCTGGACCGTTGCGTTGTTCGAGTAGCTAAAGAAAATCACTGCAGTCAGGGGCCCCAGTGCGTGGTTGGGCGTGGTGTTCTTCGGCGGCATCAACTCGTCAATTCCCACCAGCGCGTATCGATCTCCGAGCATTGGGCGAATCTGTGGGTCTTGCTGCAGAGTCCGAGGAATGTGATCACGCAGTTCCTTCGTCAGCGAGCCCGGGTTCTCGGGGCCAAGCGGGAGGATCGTCTCGTTTCGGCGACCCTCCGGTCGCGGTGGCCAAGTCGTCTCCAGCCCCGTGAATCGCAGCGTAGGGAAGGCCGGGGTCTTGGACATGACGGCTGCGGCGTGGTTGTTGTGGCGGAGCCCAGCGGCCCAGGTCGTGGGAACGCGCGAGTCACAGCCCACGCTAGATATCGTCCACATGAGGAGAGACAGAAAGATTCGCGTCGAACGCATTACGCAGTCTCCTTGCGAGAACGGAAGTAGAAGTAAACGGCGGCGGCGGCGGCCAAGACGAACACAACGCCCCCCGAACCGACCACGACCACGCGGCGGATGAGCCGGTCTCCTGCGGCAAACACCTTGTCGACGTTGGTCGCCCACTTCACGGGGTCGTGTTTCGTGAGGTGAAGCAGCGACGCGCGATCCTGATGCAAGGCGTTGACAAACTGCGGCCAGGATCTGAGTTGCAGACCCTGTGCCTGCAACGCGCGCAGGATCTGTCTGGAGGCGCCAGAACCGATCGCGAACTCGAACCGCACCATGCGCCAGAAAAATTCGCTGCGGACCGGAAACAGCGACGGGAAGTCTTTCTGTAGCCTGTCCGCCATGCGCCGGAACATCTCGACTCCTGCCCAGATGCTGTAGGCCGGCTCGAACATGCGATTGTGGTCGAAGCCCATCTGCTTCGAGGTGCCCGGGTGGATCTGCATCAACCCGCGTTCGTCGAGCGAAGTGTGGTCGTCCGGCCTGCCGCCCGACTCCACCTGGATGTGGCCGAGTAGCATCGCCAGTGGGACGTCCGAGCCCGCCAACTTGGCGACGATGGGCGCATAGAGCGACACCCACGCCGCCATCACTTCACCTTGGGCCGGGGGTCGAGCTTTCGCAGGATCGCGCGGGCCGCGTCGTTTACCTCGGCCATCTTGTCGGCGTCACCCGCGGGCAGATCGGGGTGATACACCTTGGCGAGCTCCCGCAGGCGGCGCTTCACGTCGGCCCTGGTCGCTGTGGCCTTGATACCCAGCACCCGATACGGATCCAACGGACGGAAGCAGGGTGGCGGGATATCGGCGTCGTCGCCAACGAAGCCCCGGCGCCGCCCGCGAAAGTACCGGGCCAATATGCGAGTAATGAGGACTTCACCCTTCTGATAGAGGAACTCGGCCAACTCAGGTGTCAGGAGCGGACGCAGCTCCTCGACGTGAATGGCAGGGTGATTCATGTCGGCTCTCCTACGGTCGAAAGAAAGAGATGTGAATGACCGAATGATTGCGCGAGTTCTGAAAACCTGATTCAGTACGCGCTCAAGATGCCCAGACCTCGAAAGAACGATCCCACCGCACTGATCGCTCCGATCCTCGCGCAGTTCGCCGAACGGGTCGGGGCGGCAATCGAGAAGTTCACGACCGCCCGCATCACCAAATCAGTCCGCAGTGCGTTGGCAGGGCGCGCGGCCGGGACACGCCGTCGACGTCGCCGCGCCGTCATCAGCTGCTACTACCCCTACTGCCGAAATGTCGCGGCGCCTCGGTTTGGCATGTTCTGCGCCGCTGAGCACAAGGGGCTCTCGAAGGCCGAGAAGTTGAAGTATCGCGCAAAGCACAACCGCGCCTGAACGGGCTGGTCGCTCTGAAACAGTCAGGGAGCGCTCACAGGTAGACCGTTCCGTAGATTGGTCGCAGTTTTCGGAAGTACCACTCAATCAGTTCCTTGCGCTCGAGCTCCGTCGGCTCCTCGTGGAACAGCGGACCCTCGTCCCCGAGATCTCGATGGTCATCGTGCGAGCACGAAGCGGCGCCGTCGCAGACGTACCCCTGGTCGGGGTGAGTCAGGGTTACGGTCGGCATGCGCGCGTCATCCTGCGCCTGTCGAACGATCTCGAAGGCGCGTTTCATCGGCATCGAATAGCCCTCGGTCTCGTGCCATACGCTGTCTTCGAATGGGCCGTAGTACCCGTCGACGACGATCCTGCTCAGGGCGCGTCGAAGTGTCTCCACTTTCACCCCGGCCCCCTTGGCGAAGGCACGCTCGACCTCGTTCTTGATCTCGCTCGTCTCCTGCCAGCCCTCGAATGGGGCGAAGGGATCATCGCGCCACACGACGGCTACTCCTCATCGGACGGACGTTCAAGCCGGTAGACGACCTCGGCCCACCCGTCGCCGACGTAGATGTACGCGTGCGGGTCGCCAGGCTCGGAATCGCAGAGCGGGCAGCGCGCGTCCTCTACGCGATCAGGACTGAGCGGGCACTCCGTCTCACCGCTCGACGCGTACGTTGCTCGCCGCTCCCAGATACCCTCATCGTCGATCAGTTCCTCGGGTGGGCTGCCATAGACGAAGTAACCGACTACCGTTCGATACGAGACATTGCCGTCGTAGAGGTCCGGGTAGTCGCGGCGGACGTAGTCCGGAACCTCATCGTAGTTGTAGGCGAAGCCTCCCCAGGCCTCGTCGTTCAACTCGCCTCCGGTGAGGCCAAACACCCACTCGACCTGCTCCCGCTCAGGGTCGTGCTTACGAGGCATTCTGCGCTCCTTGGTTGGGGAGTCGCGTCGCGCCGTCAGCGGTGCTTCACCTGCGGATCGTATTCAGAAGCAGAGTCTGCGCCATTCTGTCGAATTCATCGCGCGTCGGGCCCAACCGTGGTTTTCGCCTTGGCCAGCCGTCCCTGAGCATCAAATTCGGCAACCACGGTTCCTGTCTTGGGGCGCTTCGCGATCAACTGTTTCTCGTGCATCTCGACGGAGAAGCCACGCGCGCGAAGATATGCTTCATAGGCGCGACGGTGATCGTTGATCGGAAAGCTGCTCACAAGCGCGTTGAACGTGTTGATCACGTGCACCGCATCAGGCTCCGGGAGTGGCGGTACTTTCGCGTCATCGATGAGAAAGACGACCAGTTGGCCTGGACTGGTCCCCAGATAGAACGCCTTCGCGTCTACGAGCCCAGCCGCGGCCATCGCTATTTCCGGTACCCGCGCGCGCGGGACCTTCAAGAGTGGCGCCTTGAATGCTTCCACGTCGCTCGTTTCACCCTGTCTACGAAGCCGCTCAGCTGCAACGAGCAGTGACGCTGGAATGTTCGATTCCCGATTCGCCCAGGCCCACATCCAAGTGCTGTCCTCGTCCGCGTATGACCCGATGATTTGAGCGTGATAGCGGTGCTTCTCATCAAACGACAGCAGGCCAGTGTCCATGTCGTAGTGCCAAGGCGAAGCGGCCAGAGCCGACATGAACTGATTCTGACGTTCAGCGGTTATGCCGCCGTTCAGCACGAGGAACTCTTCAATATTCATCCGCTTCGTTGCTCCAGGCCCCATCGTCCCTTGCGCCTGGGCCACATGAGAACTCAGGACGAACAATCCAGCCCACAAGATGAGGGTTGGCTTCCGAGTGAGATCCATTCCCGGAACATACCTCACCGTCGCTCTGCGTAGTCTGCCTCCCTCTGGAGCCGGATCCTATGCATCGAGCAACTGGCCGTCCTTCAGCCCGAAGCGCCAATGGCAGTAGTCGCATCGAAAGGGCTCGTCGATGCTCAGCCGGCCGCGATCATCAACGTGAAACCTCTTGTTCCCCTGCGTGATCAGTCCGAACTGCGCGCAGCGCGGGCAGACCGTGTGTAGCGCCCCGAGACCGGGCACGTCCTCGTAGAGGTCCCACTCCGCGCGGATGCCCTTGTAGGTCACGATGGGATGGCTCTTCGCACGTGCGTCCGCGCCGATGGCCGGCGCCGCAAGGGCGGCGGCGGTCATGGTTCCTGCCTCGTCTCGTGCGGCTTTCGACCGAGGACGTAGGCCAGCGCCCCGGCAGCGATGGCAACGCCCGAGATCAGAAGCAAGCCCTTGGCCGGCGACGCGACGGGGCCGCCCGGCGCCGTCGCGGATTCCGCCTGAAACCCACCCGGCCCCGGTGTCATCGGATTTGGCGGCATCCGTTCCTGTCGCGGCCGAGCGGGCCGTGGCCTTTCCGAGGAACTGCGCGCCGAGTGCGACTTCGGTGCGCGTGCCGCGGTTGGTTGCTTCGTCGGCTTCGGCGACGGACCAGGCGGGGCGTCGTGAATCGGAACGGTCCGACCATCGACTACGTGAAAATTGGGCCCCGGATCGGGACCGTACGGGACGTCGCTCGGTGCAACGGGAGCAGACGGATCCTGGTGTGGCGCCGGCGATGACGCCGCCGGGGGTGCATCGTCACCGACGGAAGTCTTGTAGTAGCGAGACACGTGTCCTCCTTGGATTGCTCAGCGCGCGGATGCGCGACCGATCAAGAATGCGAGCGCCAGGATGCCGGCCGGGATCGCGTAGGTGGCCAGTGGATGCTTCCGATAGAACAGGTACGCCTTCATCGGCGTCCTCAGGTCCGAGATCTTGAACGTCGACGGCGTGCGTGGATCAAGCGCGCCGCCAGGCTGCCTCTCGACGGAGATGATCTCAGTCGCCAGCCCAATCATGTCGCCTAGATCTGGGTCGGTTCTCTGGGCGCCGGTCTTGATCGCCGTCAGAAATGTGTCCTGCCAGCCCGGCGCTCCCAGTCCCCGAAGAGCGGGCGCAGCTTTGATGAAGTACATCGTCGCTCCTCTTCGAGCAAAAGGAAGGCGCGCACAGGATCGACCCGTGCGCGCCCTCCCAAGGGACTAGCTCGCCGTCTTCGACGCGAAGATCGCCGTCGGGACGACGTACCCACGAATCATCGCGCCCACATGATCGATCGGGAGCGTTGGCGAATTCACCACCGTGTATGCCAGCCGGACGGTTTGCCCCTCTCGGGCGCGGATGAACATGTGCGGCTGCCGGTCCGTTCCGCCGATGACCTTGCCGAGCGAGGTGAAGACCGATCCCTGAATCGTCTGCTGATTGGGCGCACCAACCGGCGCGTCGAGCTCGGCGTAGATGTCGAACGGCGCTCGATCGTCGATGAGGAGGTGCAGCGTCACGTAGCCGGCCAGTTGCCGCGCCTCGATCGGGAGCTGGTTGCCCGGAAAGAGCGGATCGGGGGTCTGGGCGTAGAACTCCACGTCGGAAATGAGCAGCGTCTGGGCGCTGCCCACCTCCAGGCTGAGGATCGTGCCGCTGCCGTCTGCCGCCTGGGCCGTCGGCCGGAACCGTCCGCGCGCCTCCCGGGAGAGGTAGCTCACCTCGCCCGAAGGGAGATCCGAGTAGAGAGTGTCCACCAACCGGGCAATCGAGCCGGCCGGGTACGCCCCGGACGCGGGCGTCGCGGCCGGCGCGACCAACGGCTGGGCGCACGACTGCGTCGGGGTCGCGCAGCCAGCGAACTGCTGTGCGATTCCGGCCGGGGCCGAACAAGGCTGCGCCCCCGGTTGGCTGACGGAGACTCCGACGCCGAAGCCTCCGAAGACGCGGCGCCCGAACATTAGGAGGTCATCCCCGGGCGAACGCCCAGCGCCTTGTAGCCCCAGAACGTGAACTTGAGCAGGCCCGCCGCCGTGACCGGCCGGATCGGGGTGACGCTCACCGTCACGGTCGAGTTGGTCTGGAACACGCCGGGCACCGGCAGAAACGCCGGCTGGCCGTTCACCGAGTAGAGGAAGCTCGAGGGCACCGGCTTGTCCTGCCAGTTGCGATCCGAGTTGCCGTCGGAGATCTCGAACTCGAAGTCGATGGTATCGGGCCGAGGCGGATTGGCGAAGTTGAAGCTGGCCGCCGCGCGGATGTACAGCTCCTCGGACGACGGCGGCATCCACCGGCCCGCGTACGCACGCCGCGCCAGCTCCGCCCGCGGCCGCATCGGTCCCAACTGCGCACCAGGTGAGCCAGGCGAGCGAGGCCTATGCGAATGCCTCCAACACGGCGGCCGCGACCTACGCGAAGCTGAACCACGCGAAGGAGAAACTGAACGCTTTCTACGACAAGGTGGGCGAGCCTCCCGTCCCGCCCGAGCACGCGGCCGAAGCAAAGCAGCTGGTCGCTGAGGCGAACAAGCTGGCGGCGGAGTACGGCAAGGCCGACAAGGCGCAGAACGAAGCAGCGAAGTACCTGGGCGAGATCGAGGACGCGCACATCCACGGGAAGCCCTACACATCCCCGGCCGAGATGGGCGCGGCGCTCCCGCCCCCCGGTAAGAAGGGGAAGCAGGGCGAAGGCGGCGGTCCAAAGAAGGGCGGGAAGTTCTTCGAGGTGAAGCCGTCGTTCGACCTCGTGGACGCGAAAGCAATCAGGGAGATCAAAGAGTCGCAGCTCTTCTGGGTCGGGAAGCACACAGCGAACGGCTCGATCCTCTCCGGCCAGATCTCGAAGCAGGCGATGGACATCGTCAACTCCGGGATGGACCGCGGAGACGCGGCGAAGATCTTCTCCGACAAGATGGCGGCGCAGTTTGGCTATGACCCCAACGCGCCGACGAACAACCCCACCGGCGGGCTGGAGATCCCAAACGCCTGGCGCGGCTCGTCGATGTCCTACTTCGAGATGCTCGGCGCGAACGCGGTCACGACCGCGCGCAACACCGGCCACATCCGAAGCTTCCAACAAATCGGGATCACCGAATACGCGATCGTGAACCCCGAGGATGAGCGGACCTGTCCGTCGTGTCGCTTCATGGCGGGGAAGCACTTCGAGACGGAAAGCGCGGTCAAGCGCCAGGAATCAATCCTCGACCAGGAGGACCCCGAGAAGATCAAAGACCTCCACCCGTGGGACAAGAAGAAGGAGATCCTCTCGAAGAGCGGCGCGAGCGAGAAGGACGGCCACGTCTCGAAGGAGGACTCCAAGAAGCTCGAGGCGGCTGGCTTCAGCTACCCGCCCTACCACGGGCGGTGCCGCTGCTCGGTGGACATCACCGAGTCCGCGGAGGTGCTCTACACGCCCGAGCCCGCGAAGCCCGCGTCCGAGGTGATCCCGGTCGCACCTCCAGCGCCTCCTGTTCTGGTCCAAGCGCCGGTGGTCCTAGCTCCGCCGTCTCCGCCGTTCGTTGCACCCGTCGTGGTGACACCTCCGCCGGTGGTGCCGCAAGGCCTCCCGGCGACGTTCCCCTGGAAGGAGAACCAGCTTCGGCTGACCGGCGAGAAGCTCGGCGGGATGCACACGAAGCACGTCTACGAGGACCCGAGCGGAAACCAGTGGATCTTCAAACCACAGGAGGATTTCCGCGCCAAGGGCGACACGATGGCGCACGACATTCAGAAGCTCCTCGGGATGGAGACGAACGACGTCTACCTGGTGAACATCGGGGGGCGCGTCGGTTCCATCCAGAGCCGCTTCAAAGATGTTCAGACCGAGATCAAATCGCTGGCGACAACCGCGCTCACGCCCGCGCAAGTCGAGGCGGTTCAGAAGGAACACGTCTTCGACTGGCTGATCTCACAGCACGACACGCACAGCGAGAACATCCTGGTCTTGAAGAACGGCGAGCTCCGCGGCATCGACAAGGGGCAGACGTTCCGCTTCTTCGGGCTCGACCGCTTTGATCTCAGCTACGGCAAACCAGGCGAGCCCAATGGGACCGGGACCCTCTACCACACGATCTTCAATGAGTACGCGAAGGGGAAGGACATCAAGGTCCAACCGCTCGCTGCGCTCGATCCGTTCCTGAAGAAGATCGAGTCCATCCCAGACGCGGCGTTCAGGAAGACGATCGACGCCTACGCGACGGCAGCGTGGGACGCTGGGCAGAAGAACCCGAGCATGAAGGCGGCGAGCTGGATGGGCCGCTTCAAGTCGAAGGACGAGTTCCTCGACGCGGTGGTGGCGCGGAAGCAGAACATCCGCGAGACGGTGACCGGCTTCTACGCGGACCTCGAGAAGCAGCGCAACAAGGCGCTGGGCATCAAGGCGCCGCGTAAACCGCGCAAGCCGAAGGCGACGCCAGAGGTCTTCCCGGAGAAGCCCGCCGAGAAACCGCCGGAGGGGGCGTTCAGCAAGAAGACCTGGAAGGAACACATCAGCGACGCTATCGCGGGCAAGTGGCAAGGGACCCACAGCTTCGGTCGATATGACCGCCGTCAAGAAGGCCCACTCGACAATCGCCAAGGCGCGTGCCGACGTGAAGGCCGCGTTCGACGCGCTCCCCGAGGAGGTCCGCAAGGACATGGCCACCGCCATCCGCTCGGGCAAGCCCGAGATGAAGGCCGCGGTCCCCACCGACATGGCGGCCATGTGCCAGGCCCTGATGCAACAGATTCAGGAGCTGATGCAGATGGAGCAGGCCGAGGCCGAGACCGAAGGCAACGAGGCTGGCGCCGAGCGCGGCGAGGCCGGAGCGGAGGGCTCGGAAGTCGCCGCGTCAATCCAGGACGCGAAGGGCAAGCTCCCGCCGTGGCTGAAGCCGGGCGGCGGCAAGCCCGACGCGAAGGACGAAGAGAAGGCGCTCGAGAAGGCTGGAAAGAAGATGTCCGCCGTCCGTCTCGACGCCTTGAAGGGTTCCGTCGTCCCCCTGATGAACCTGATCAAGGAAGTCGATCCGATGGGCTTCCTCGAGATGTTCACCGGGAACGGCTGGGGCCCGGACTCATTCCACGTTCCACCCAACAACGGCGCCCAGCTTCCCAACGGAAGCGCCCAAGCGCCCGTCAACACCCCCTCCGCGATCCCCGTCGGGAAGTCGCTCGAGGAGACCGTGGCGGCGGCGGTCAAGCCGCTGGCCGACAAGGTGGCCGAAGTGGCCAAGCAACTCAACGACGCGAAGGGGGTCTCGAAGACCGTCGAGGCCGAGAACACGGACACGCCGCAACCCGCGAAGAAGAGCTTCTGGAGCGGCGTGCTCTAGGGACTTAGCCGAGGCGTCAGCGCGCAACGGTCAACGCGAGAACAAAGAGGGAGACGGAAATGACGAACGAAGAGCTGGTAAGGAAGGCGGTCATCGCGACCGATGCGCTGGCATCCCAGGGCAAGCTGAACACCGCGCAGTCGGACAAGTTCATCGACTACGTGATCGACGTGACCGGGCTGAAGAACAACGCCCGCGTCGTGCGGTTCCGCAACGAGGACCTGAACATCGACAAGATCGGCGTGGGCAAGCGCGTGGCGATGCCCGCCGCGGAAGCAACGGCGCCCACGGGGCGACGCGGCGTCAGCACGTCGAAGATCAACCTGAAGCCCAGCGAGATCATCGTTCCCTTCGAGATCTCGGACACCTTCTCCGAGATCAACTTGGAGGGGATGGCCGTGGAGGACCACATCGTCAAGATGATGGCCACCCAGCTCGCCAACGACTTGGAGACCCTCTACATCGAGGGCGACAAGCTCGGCACAGCTGCGATCGAAGGTGACATCGTGGACGGCGGGTCCTCCACCCAGTACGTGAAGGACAGCTACCTGGCCCTCGTGGACGGCTGGCTGAAGCTCGCGCGCTCCGCGCACGTCGTGGACGCCCAGGGCGCGAATGTCGGATCGTCGCTGTTCAGCCAGGCGCTGAACGCGCTCCCAGCGAAGTTCAAGCGCAACCGGGCGGACCTCCGCTTCATCACCTCGCTGGACCTCGAGCAGAACTACCGCGAGAAGGTCTCGACCCGCGCCACCATCGGCGGGGACCAGGCCTTGAACGCCCAGCTGAACATGACGCCGTTCGGCGCGCCGCTCGTGCCGTTCCCGCTGTTCCCGTTCAAGCCGCGCATCGTTGAGCACGTCGTGCTCAACAGCACCACTCCGGTAGCGCTGCTCCACACCCCGGTCGTGTCGGGCTCGGAGGCCGTCCTGGCTTCGACGCTGGCAGGCACCCCCACCACGAAGTACGTCAAGGACACGGACTACACCATCGACTACGCGCTGGGAACGATCGCGCGCATCGGTGGCGGGGCGATCTCCGACGGAGCCACCGTGAAGGTGACCTACCAGGCGAACCCCCAGATCCTCCTGACGCACGCGCAGAACCTGATCGTGGCGATCGGCCGCGACATCAGAATCGAGAAGGACCGGGACATCTTCAAGCGGGTGAACCAGTACGTCATCACCTGCAAGGTCGATGTTCAGTACGAGGAGACCGACGCCATCGCCCTCGTTCGCAACATCGGGACCGGCGTCTAAACACCAGTTCTGAACCGTCGAGCCTCGGCCACATCGCGCGGGGCTCGACGTCAACCCCTTGCCATATTTGGCCCAGGAGGCACAAATGGCCCGCCGTTGGACAGCAACACTCGTAGGCTCGATGACCTACCGCATGGGGACGCGAGAGTTCTTCCGCGATCGTCCCGAGACCATCACCGACGCTCGCGAGGCGGACTACCTGAAGACGATGGCAGACTTCCGCGTCGTCGAGGTCGTGGACACCACGGCGCCCGCACCGAAGAAAGCGGCCACTCCCGCCCCGGCTGCGGAGCCCGAAGAGCCCGAGGACGAGGAGCAGGAAGAGGAGACCGAGGAAGAGACCGAGGAGCCCGCACCCAAGGCTGCCACCCCGCGCCCCCTCCAGGCCCCCGCCGCGAAGAAAGCCTTCCCCAAGAAGAAGGCGTGACGCCATGCCGCTGGTCACGCTGAAGCCGGGCTCGCACCCGGTGGACGTCGAAGGCTTCCCGGACGGCGCCCTGTCGCTCTACTCGGGCACCTACCGCGAGGTCTCCACCGAGGAGCTGGAGAAGATCCGATCGCACCCTGGCCTGGCTGACCAGCTCGTCGTGTTCCCGGACATCGCGCCACCGGCGCCCGCCCAGACTCCGGCCGCACCCACCACGGCGGCCCAGGAACAGGAACCCGAGCCGCTTCCTCCGGCCCCGACTGCGCCACCGACGCCCCAAGGACAGCGGAAAAACAGGCGCACCTGAGACCATCGCCGATGGTCAAGGTCAACCTGGCCGCCGGGAAGACACCCACCCGGTCCTCCGGGCGCGCGCCGTGGACGAGTTCTACCGCTTCTTCCTCCGCGACGAGTTTCAGATGACCACCACGCCGTCGGCTCAAGGCCTCCACACCGCCACCGGCACCTTCGAGGTGGTGGACGTCCTGGCCTGGAAGCGCCCGGCCGTGACGGCGCACGCGGTCACGAGCATGAAGTTCGTCGGCGACGCCGACGTGATCGCCACAAGGGATACTGTACAGCCCCCTCTTGGTATTCCCCCGCTTTAGGTTTTGCCGTAACATCTTCACCGTAAGAACCTGGTGACGCCGTGCCCACTTGTGGGGGTTCTTTTGACCCCTCGAGAAAGCGCGGAGGTCTACCCAGAGACCTCTTTGGAAGGAGTCATAGATGGCCCAGCGTCGTTTCGGTCCAACCTTGGGGGCGGGTGTCGTCGTCATCGAGAAGGAAGCGGAGAAGATTCTCGAGGCGGCGGCCCTTGGCGTCACAGGCTACGTGGGCATCCTCGAGCGGGGCGATACCGGGAAACTCCTCCAGACGTTCAGCAAGAAGGGCATGACCGCCAAGATCGGCGGACGCATCGAGGAGTCCGCGGTTCCCGATTGCGGGATCGATTTCTGGGACCACTCGAACGGGGCCGGGGAGCTGCACTTCGTCCGCGTTACCGATGGAACCGAGCGCAAGGCGGAGATCACGCTGTGGTCGCGCGAGGCCTCTCCGGTCCAGGTAGCGAAGCTCCGCGCGCACAACGGCGGCCGCTGGGGCGGACGGCTCCAGGCGATCGTCGGCGAAATGACGCTGGTCAGCACCGACCTCACCCAGACCACGCTCGCGACTGGGAAGACCTTCCTCGTGGACGAGTGGAAGGGCGCGAAGCTCACGCTCGACGCGGTAGGTGCGAAGTCCTACGAGGTGGTGAGCAACACGGCACTGGGCGTCCTCACCGTCAAGTCCGACTCGAAGATGGTCAGCAACATCACGCTGTCGTGCTTCGTGAAGCCGTCGGCCTACGCCAACCTCTTCCTGACGCCCGTGGCAAAGGCCTATCGCCCCGACGCGAGCGGCTGGTCTTCTCCGTACACGTCGGTTCAGCTCTACTTCAACAACAACTCCACGCCGTCGCTGGGTGGGCTGGTCAACATCGCAGGAGTTCAGCAAGCGGTTCCGATCGCGAGCAACGTGTTGAAGGCGGCGGGCCAGTGGAACCACGTCGGCCTGACCTACGACGGCACCACGATCAAGCTCTACGCGAACGGTGTTCTGGTTTCGACGAAGGCCCAGACGGGGAACATCGACTGGGGAACGCATGGGCCGTGGTGGATCGGCGGGAATATCTCCGACACGGAGACCCTGACCGGCGTAGTCGAAGAGGTTCGCCTGGCCAACGTCGTGAGGAACGCTGACTGGTTCGCCCAGGTCTCAGCCAACGGTCTCTCGGTGAATCAGCCCGCGGATCTGGAGGTATTGGATCTGGCCAGCGGTGGGAACTTCCACGGCGCGGGTGGCCTTGAGGAACAGCTCCAGCTCGCCAGTGCGCTGAAGGCGTCCGGCAAGCTCGGGCTTCAAGAGAGCCTTGGCGGCGGCGCGGTGGGCGTGCCTCTCGACTTCCGCCGTTTGAACACAGGGCTTCAGTAAGGGAGACCGATCATGCTCGTTCGTCAAAGCACAACGCCCCGCGTCCCGGTCCGGCTGATGACCTCGCTCGGCGCGCCCGTCACTGGGGTTATTCCCGGCGATATCGCGGGCGGGCTCTTCTCCGTGATCAAGTCGGACGGGACCGTAGTGGACATCGGAGCGACTGGCGGAACTTTCTTCGAGGTGGACTCCGTGAAAGCGCCGGGCCTCTACCACCTTCTCCTGACCGCGGCCTCCACGAACCTCGTAGGCACGCTTCAGTGGGTGCTGCGCCCGACCGCTACCCAGTTCGTTGCGGCGGTAGGCGACGGCGCTGTGGAGAACATCACCGACACGCTCGCCGCGGTGAAGGGCCAGACCGACCTACTCCCCGCGAGCCCCGCGAACGAGGTCACGGTGGCAGCCGTGAAGGCGAAGACGGATACGCTTCCGGCGAGCCCCGCGAACGAGGTCACGGTGGCAGCCGTGAAGGCGAAGACGGACAACCTTCCGGGCGACCCGGCTGACCAGTCGGACCTCTCGGCTCTCCTCGGCGCGATCGAGGGCTCCGGTTTCGACACAGCGATCGAGAGCCTCGTGGCGACCCACACCAACCTCCTGGCGATCAAGGCGAAGACCGACTTGATCCCCGCTACACCGGCGAGCCAGAGCGATGTGAACGCGATCCCTGGCGCGGTCTGGGATCAGCCGCGCAGCGCGCACGTCACGGCGAACACCTTCGGCGAGCTGATGCGCCTCCTGAAGCAAGTCTTCAGCGGGCGTTGCAAGGTCAGCGAGGCGTCGGGAGTCTTCACGATCTACCAGGAGGACGGGACGACCGCGCTCCAGATCCAGAACCTGAAGGACGTGGCGAACAACCCAGCCGGACTCGGGGCCGTAGAGAGGACGGCAGCGCTCTAAGATGCTCCCGCTGATCCCACTTGGCGGGCCACTCGGCCCGCTCGGCTTCGGAGTCTCCGGCGCAGAGGCTGGCGACGAGGCGCGGGAGTCTGACTTCCTCGAAGAGGGCGTCCCGCACATCTATCCGATGCTGATCAAACCCATCCGTGATCTCGATCGCACGGATGGGAAGCTCCTCGTGAAGCGCTTCCTCGACCGGCCCGATCACCAGTGGGGCCTGACTCTCGACCGCATTCGCTCGCTGAAGGACACCGACAAACCGGAAACCTGTCGCGCAGATCTCCTCCAGTACCTGAAGAACCAGGTGGGTTTCACGTCGGAGCTGGACTTCATCACAAGCCGACTCGACACGGCGACACTCCGCAAGCTGATCAAGGTGGCTGTCCCACTGTGGAAGCGGCGCGCCACCGAAGAGGGTTTGGCAGAGTGGATCCGTCTGCTCACCGGGCGCGCGGTCCTCTTCTTCGATTGGTTCGACTTCAGATGGATCCTCGGCGAGACCCAGGTCGGCTACGACCAGGAAGGGAACGACTCCTGGCTGATCGGCGGCGAGGTCTCCACGTTCGACGAGTTCACGTCGAACCTTCACGTCATGGACGCGGGCAACCTCGATCGCCAGCTCCTCCTCGACCTTGACCGTTCCAGCGGAGACTACCTACCAGGCCACGACCGGCTCCGGCTTCCTGATGAAGTTCGGCGCGAACGATGCGCGCCTCCAGGGCATCAGAATTCCGCCGAGCGCGGTGGTCTTCTCCGTCGGTCTCGAGACGGCCGAGATCGACGAGGGCGTGGAGACCAACCCGCGCACCGGCGAGCTGGAGTATCGGAAGATCACCGAGGCGATCGGGCGCAAGCGCGCGCCCACGAGCGTCACCTACTCGAGTCCGACGCTTTCGATGGTGGTGGACAGCCTCTTCGATGGCGCGGGCCCGACACCGAAGGACCACACGGGACGCAAGGTCCGCGTGTGGCTGAAGTCCACCCAAGACGGCGGGCTCGTCGGACCGAAATCCTCGATCGAGGCGGTGGCCTTCGAGGAGCTGACGGTCTCCTACGTGGGCAACAACAAGATCACGCTGGCGGGCAAGCTTGGCCAGGACACCGGGACCCCGTCCACCACGGCGTCCGACTACTGGGTCCAGATCGTCGGGCCGACGGTCACGACCAAGACGGTGGAGGATCTGATCTCAACCTCGGGCGCGGTCTTCCTCGCGGAGGTGACCGGAGTGGGCGGAGTGGGCGGCGTCATCCCTGGCGGCAACATCGCCACGGCGGCCCAGCGCATCATCGCCTTCTCGCTCGCGGACACATCCGACGTGCTCCGGCGCGACTCGCACGGCTTTGTGAAGGTGCGCGTCAAGGCTGACGCGAGCGACGCCGAGGAGCCCCAGCTCGAAGTCCAGAACTTCGCCGGGACCACCGTCTTCAAGGTGGACGAGGACGGCGACATCACGGCGGTGTCGGTGACGGCTTCGCCTGGTGGCTCCACGAACCAGGTTGGCGTCACCGGGACCGGCGGACTCACCAACGGGATCGGCGTCCTCGGCAACGGCTCGGGGACCGGGAGCGGCGTCAAGGGCGCGGGCGGCGGCTCGGCGGCCACCGGCGTCGAAGGAGTCGGCGGCTCCGCTGGCTACGGCCTGAAGGGAACCGGCGGCTCCGCGGGCGGAACGGTGGCGGCTGGCGTGCGCGGCAACGGCGGCGCGGGCGGGAGCTACGGCGTCGATGGCGCGGGGACCACGAGCTTCCCCGGCGTGCGTGGCGTCGGCGGCTCCAGCGGCTCGGGCGTCGAGGGCTATGGCGGCGGCGGGAACGCGAACGGCGTGGTGGGCGCGGGCGCTGGCTCGGGCGCTGGCATCTTGGGCCAAGGCGGCCCGACGAACGGCTACGGCGTCAAGGGTCAAGGCATCGCCTCCGGCTACGGCGTCTACGGCGTGAGCGACACGAGCGGCGGCGCCCCTGGCGTGCGCGGCGAAGGCGGGATCGGAAGCAACGGCGACGGCGTGTCTGGCCAGGGCGACGGAGTCGGAGCTGGCGGCTACTTCGTGTGCGGCACCGGGCGAAAGGCGATCGACCTCACCGGGACGATTGATCTGGCCGAGGAGTCGAGCGAGCCAAGCACCCCAGGCGCGAACAAGGCGCGGCTGTATCTCCGCGACGACGGAAGCGGCTACTCGCAACTCGCGATCAAGTGGCCTGACGGATCGATCACCACGATCGCGACACAGGTCTAGGGAGACGACGATGCTCTACAACATGAAGTGCCCCATCTGCTCCGCGAAAGTCGGGGAGCAGGAGTTCGAGGACGAGAACATCCCCGACGACGACCCACGGCTGATCGGCTCGGCCCACTGTGCATCGCACGATACGATCGCGCCTCCCGCGGCGGCCCACGACTTCGTTCCGACGCACGGCCCCGTGGGGACCGCGGTCATGTTCCCACAGCGAACGACGGACACGGTGGTGGAGTTCGGAGCCATCGCAGCCGACAACCCGCGCATGGTGGACGGCGCGCTCGTCGTGGACGTTCCCGCCGGAGCGACCACCGGAGACATCAACATCACGCCGCCTGGGATCGCGCGCGGCGCCCTCGGCACCTTCACGGTGGAGTAACCGATGCTACGAGGAAGCGGAATCATCGAAGCGCTGATCGGCTCCTACGCGAGCCGCGACTATGGTGATCTCGGATCGTCCTACATCTACACGGCCGGTTCCTACAACGAGGGACGAGACGCGGTCTACGCGGACCTGACCGTCAACTCCGGCGCGCTGATCCGAACCAACTGCTTCAAGACCTTCGTCCTCGGGACCATGACCGTCAACGGTGTGTGGCACAACGAGGGCAACGACGGCGCGAACGGCGGCCCGTCGTCCGCTGGCGGTGCTGGGCTCACGCTCACGGGGCGGACGCTTCGCGGGAGTGGTAGCGGCGCTCCTGGGACGGCCCACTTCGGAGCGACGGGCGCGAACGCTTCCGACCCAGACGGCGGCCAGTTCTTCGGCGGTGGCGGCGCGGGCGGTGGTGGCGGTGGCGGCGGCTCGGGCTTCGGCGCGATCGGTGGCACCTCCGGCGGTGGCAACGCTGGTCCTGGGGGCACCGGCGGAAACGGCGCGCTGAACACGAGCGACATCGCTGGCTTTGGCGGCATCAACGGCCTGATGCAGATCCTCACCGGCTATCAGTTCGGAAGCGTCGGCACGTCGTCGGTGACCTTGCGCCCGATGGGCGGCGGACTCGGCGGCGGCGCGGGCGGCGGAGGCGGGAACGGTTCCTACGGTGGCGCGGGCGGCGGCGGCGGCGGCGTGATGCTCCTGATCGTCAACCGACTGATCATCAACTCCGGCGGGCGTGTGAGCGTTGCTGGTGGCAAGGGCGGGAACGGGACCCTCTCCAACCCCGCCGCGGGCGGCGGTGGCGGCGGTGGCGGTGGAGGACTTCTCCTCGTCGCCTATGGAAGCATCGGCGGCACGCTCGGAGAGGCCGGACTTCTGGCCACCGGCGGCGCGGCCGGAACCAGCCCGAACGGCTTCGGCTACGGCGGCGTGGGCGCGGCTGGCCGCATCATGAAGTGGCGTCTATGAACGAGGAAGAGATCAACGAGTATCTCCACAAGGCGGCCAACGGGGAGATCAAGCTCGAGGGTCTGGAGGCGGACATCCTCGCCGACTTCCGGGAGGAGATGATGAACCTCGATCTGGCGTGCGCGAAGGCGCGCTCACTCGAGGCCGAGTGGAACAAGCAGGACCAGATCGCCCGCACGGCGCGCGGAAAGATCGCCACGCTCGGTTCGCTCCTCGCCAAAACGGAGAGACGGCGACGAGCGTCTTCGGGAGGCGGCGAAGGGGAAGGCGAAGTCCAACTTCGAGGGGTGACTCCGATCCACTCCAAGGGGTAGAGTTATACCCATGATCCTCTCGCCCGCCTGGCTCGCGCGCGCCTGCAAGCTAAACCCCATCTTCCAGAGCAAGCTCCGTTTCGTCATCCGCCCAGGCTGGCCCACCAGCGTCTCCTCGCCGGAGTTCGCCGAGATGGTCGCTAGCTTTCAGAAGGAAGCAGGCCTCGACCCGGTGGACGGCGTTCTGGGTCCTGTGACCCTCGCGAAGGTGAACGGCGATGTTCTCTCGCCCCCGGCGGCTGGCGGCGAGCTGATCGTGGACGGCTCGCCCCTCCAGGTTCCGTTCCCAGTGGTCACCTGGAAAGACCCGGCGGGGCTGTCGTTCTACCTCCCGGAGACGAAGACCTTCTGGGCCACGCGTCGCAACGTTCCCGCGAAGGTGAACCTCTTCGTCCTCCACTGGGACGGCTGCACCAGCTCGCGCCAGTGCTACCAGGTCCTCGTCGAACGCCACCTGTCCGTCCACCTGATGCTCGACGCGGACGGAACTGTTTTCCAGGCACTCGACCTCGCGACAGCGAAGGCCTACCACGCCAGCGTCGTCAACGAGCGATCGGTGGGCGTCGAGATCTGCAACCCCGTTACTCCCTCGAGGAACCGCTACTGCTCCCCGCCGCGCGCGGTCATCGCCGACAAGGGTGTGAACGGTTCACACGACGCGGCCCACCTCGACTTCTACGATGTCCAGAAGGAGCGCGTGGTGCAGCTCGCCAACGCGCTTGCTGAAATTTTCGGCATCCCGAAGGTTCTTCCGCGTGCGCCGCGGTGGAAGTCCCACCTCCCCGGGGAGCCCGATCCGGCCGGGTCCGTCATCCGCCGCACCCTCGAAGATGTGCAAGGGTTCGCGGGGGTGTGTGGCCACTTTCACGTCAGTGACCAGAAGGACGATCCCGGGAACACCCTTTGGGATGGACTCTCCGTGGCCGGATGGGGGTAAAATAGAACCCACAACGGAGGTCTTCCATGCTCCTCGTTTTCCTCGCGCTGCAAGCCGCGGCCGCGCCGATACCCCCTGTGCTACCCCCAAGCCCGGACGATGGGGTCCAGAAGTTCGCCCAGATGATCCTGGACGCCATCAACACAGGCAACTGGAAGGCGGTGGCTGCCCTCGTCCTGATCGGGGTGGTCTGGTGTCTCCGCAAGTTCGGATCACGCCTCCCAGCACCGCTCGGACCCCTTCTCGCTTCTGATCGCGGCGGCGTTGCCATCGCGCTCTTGACCTCGAGTGTTGGCGCGGCCTCGACCGCGCTGCTCGCGCACCAATCGATCACCATGACGCTGATGATCTCGGCGCTCGTGACCGGCGCGCTGGCCTCGGGCATCTTCCACATGACCGGGAACGTCGTGAAGCCTGGGCTGCGCGGCGGCGCAGATCCAGAACGACTTCTCCAAGAACCCGACGGCCACGCCCCAGGAGTACGAGCAGCACAAGGCCTTCAAGGAATGCTTCGAGGCATGGAAGAGGAAGAACAACCTGTCCGGCGTGAAGTTCCAGCTCGACGGGAGGCCAGTCTCGTGAACCCCGCCACACAGTCGAAGTCCCGCTTCAAGGAGATCATCGGCAAGGCGCGCCATACGCACGGCTGGAAGCGCGGCCTGAAGCACGACGAGGACAAGATCCTCCAGGTCTCGTGGACCCAGAGGCTCCGACTCCCACGCAAAGGCTCGCTGAGGGACACGTTCAAGATGCCCCGCGTGGAGGACCAGGGAGAGATCGGGAGCTGCACCGCGAACGCCACCACCGACGCGCTGGAGTTTCTCCGGCTGAAGGCGGGCCTCTCGGCGGAGCAACTGTCCCGGCTCTTCCTCTACTACTGCTCGCGCAAGTTCGAGGGCATCCCAGCCACTGAGGATTCGGGGTGTCAAATCCCGGACGTGATGAAGGTGGCGCGGAAGATCGGCGTATGCCTCGAGTCGCTGTGGCCCTACGACCCGAAGAAGTTCAGCGACGCGCCCCCGTCCGAGTTGATGACCAACGCGGCGAAGTACCAGATCCTCTACTACTTCCGCTGTAACTCGGTGCAGGCAATCGCGTCGTCGATCGTTCAGGGTTTCCCCGTCGTGATCGGCTTCGACTGCCCCACGAATATGTTCACCAACGAGGTGAACAAGAGCGGGAAGATCCCACTCCCCGACTCCGAGGGCTTCGATGGGGGCCACTGTGTCGAGGTGACCGGCTTCGACTTCGGCGCCGAGGACCTCGAGATCAAGAACAGTTGGTCCGAGGACTGGGGCGAAGGTGGCTACGGGCGCATCCCGATGATCTACCAAAAGAAGGGCTGGCTCGACGATGCAATGAGCGTCCGCCTGGTGGAGATCGACGCCGCGGCGCAAAAGAAGGCCGCGTGACCGCGCGACTCGCGACTCTGGCTCTCCTCCTGGTGGGTTGTCCCAAGCCCCCACCTACTCCCGTGTCCCCGGTGACGGCGGACCTCGCGGACCTCGCGCTACGCGCGCCCGACCTCGCCGAGGGGCAGCCCCCGCGCGACTGTCCCGCGGGCCTCACCATCGCGCCAGAGGACACTTGTGAAGGGCTCCAGCTCGGCGCGATGGGCGACGTCACCATGCCGTGCGTGAACTGCCCAGGGGGCGGCGGGTGCATCCACCGGGAGGCGCAAGTCTACTGCGCGCGCGGCGGGTGCTTGAACGATCGGGCCTGCAAGTCAGACCCGGAGTTCCGCCCCGCGCTCCGCAACGGCAGCAAGAAGGCCAAGAAGAAACCGGGGGGCCAATGATCAAGCCGGTGGCGATGTTGAGCAGCGTGGCGGCCCTCCTCACCGTGGCGGCGGGCGACGTCGCACCAGCAACGGGGGCCAGCACGATGGACGTGCTGGCGCTGCTCCGGGAGTTCGGCTTCCCGATCTTCGTCGCCGTCTGGTTCATGTGGCGGCTGGAGAAACGGCTCGACCGCTACACCGAGCAGATCGAGAAGCTCCACATCGTCGTCACCGTCATGGCCAAGACGATCGACGCGAAGATCTTCGAGGAGGGGCGCTAGTGACGATCATCATCTCATCGGTGCTGATGCTGGTGCTCTTCGGAGGCATCGTGGTGGTTGAACGTCGCCACGCCCGGAGATCGAAGGAGTTCATCGAGAGGTCGGAGACGATGATCGCCGACCTCGCCGGGCGCGCGGAGGAACGCTACCGCGCGAAGTACGGTCGCGATCCGACGGGGAAGATCCAGACGCTCGCGTTCCGCCGGAAATCTTCCCCATGACCGTGTTTCTAATCGCGCTGTCGGTCGCGCTTGCCGCGGCCTGGGTGCCCATTCTTCTGAAGTTCATCCGCTCGTGGCGCGCGAGAAGGAACCCGGTGAGCCTTGCCATCTGTGGGGCAATCCTACTTTCGATCTACTCCAACATCCTCGCCATCGCCGTCTTCGCCTTCGATGGGAACGCGACCACGGCGGCCATCGCCACGCACGTCTTCAACGGCATGGTGTGCGTGAACTTCTACTTCGCCTTCCTGTGGGCGTCGCGCAAGTTCTCGGACGACCGAAGACCTCCGGCGCCGAGCCCACCCAATAGCTGATTTTTTGGCCACGCTGAGACCAGGCCCCCTTCTTCTGGGGGATGGTCAAGATCTCCGTCCATAACGACTTCGCGACCTTTCCGGCTGACACCCCGCCGGAGATCGTGAAGCGGCTCGACCGCCTGACCGCCTACGAGGTGGAGGGGAAGCAGTACGTCGAGGCCTTCAAGAAGCACTACTGGGACGGCAAGGAGCACCTGATCAAGCTGTCGCGGCGGCTGGGCTGCTATCAGCTCCCGATGGGAGTGCTGGCGGACGTGGTGCGCGCGGGACTGGACGTCGATTTCGAGGACCTCCGACGCCGACCCAGCGAGCGGCGCGCGTTGCAGTGGATAGGCCACGAGCCCCGCGACTACCAGCGCGATGCGGTGGCGGCGGCGCTGAAGGACCGCGGCATCCTCACTGGCCGGGGCCTGCTCCACCTCCCCATCCGCGCGGGGAAGACGCTGATCGCGGCGAAGCTGATCCAGGAGACTGGGCTCCGCACGCTCTTCACTGTGCCTTCGGATCTCCTGCTCCACCAGACCGTCGCCAGCTTCCAGGAAAGCATCGCGGACGCGCCTGTGGGTCTCGTAGGCGGTGGCGAATGGCGGCCCGACTGGATCACCGTGGCGACCGTCCAGACGCTCCTGGCGCGCCCGGAAAAAGCCTCCGAGTTGCTGCGCGGCGTGGACCTCCTCATCATGGACGAGGGCCACCACCTCGAGGCCCCGGAGTGGCGGAAGCCCATCCTCGCGTCGGATGCCTTCTACAAGCTCGGCCTGTCGGCGACCATCTGGATTAACCCCGAAGAGGAGAGCGAGCGCGGCGCCATCTGGCTGAAGGCGGCGACGGGGCCGATCCTCCACAAGGTCTCGATGAAGCGGCTGATGGACGAGGGTCACCTGGTGCCCCCTATCATCGACGTCTACCCCATCGAAAAGCCCGACGGCTTCCCCGCGCGCGCGAGCTTCGCAAAGGCCTACAAGTTCCTGGTGGCGGAGTCCGAGTATCGTAACAGCGCCATAGCCGACCTCGCCGAGGGCGCAGCGATAGCGGGCTTCCGCGTGCTGATCGACACCGGACGCTTGGCGCAGATGACCCGGCTCCGCGAGATGCTCCGCGCGCGCGGCTTCGAGTGTGAGGCCATCCACGGCAAGACGCCGAGCAAGAAGAGGCGCGAGATCTTGCTTGAGTTCCGCGCGAACAAGATCCAGATCCTCGTCGGAACCATCCTCGGTGAGGGCGTGGACATCCCGGAACTGGAGGTGGTGATCAACGCCGAGGCGATGAAGAGCAAGACGGCGGTGATCCAGCGGATGCGGAACCTGACCGAGTGCGCGGGCAAGACGCGCGCGCACATGATCGACTTCGCCGACGCGACCCACCCGATCCTCGCACGCCACAGCGCGGCGCGGCTTGCGCTCTACAAGGGGATCCGCGGCTTCACCGTCCGCTCCGGGAAGCGCGACGATGGGATACAGAAGTTCCTCTTTCGGGTTGACGCCCCATGAGCCTAGGGGATAGAAGAGAACCTCGTTTGCGAGACCGGCGCCGAGGGGCTTGCCCGCCCCCATCGCCGGGGATACACAACCAATCGGCACGAGTAGAGCAGCTCACCCCTTTGGGGGCGGTTCCAACGGAAGCTTGGCCTTCGGGAGTCTTTCCTGGTTGTGACCCCGTTATGGCCGGGCAAGGCTTCCGAAGGTTCCGCCCCCAAGTCTTTTTGGTGGTGGTGTAGATGCCTCGTCCGTCGAACGCGCTGAAGCGAACCTATCGCAAGCTCCGCGCGCTTCCACCCGAGACCCTCGCCTTCTCGAAGGAAACCCTCGCCCGGCTCCTCGGCATCAGCCGCGCGCAGCTGTGGCGCGACCTCCGCGCCCTCGAGCAGCGCGGCGCGATCGAACCCCTCCGCCACATGGACCGCGCCGAGCTGGGCGTAGCTTGCAGAGCTAGCACGGCGATCATCTTGAGACCGCTCTTCCTTGTCGAAGAGCGCGATGCCCGTGGGATAGTCTCACTATCCGCTGCGCGTAGTCTCGCTACGTCGGCCGTCGGTGGTTCAACAGCGACGGCAAACAGCGGCTGCGCCGCGCCAGCGCCTAGTCTCGCTACGACCGAAAATCGTAGTCTCACCACGTCCGCGCCTCGGGCAGTTCGGCCGCGAGTCGCAACTGAGACTACAGGTGTCATAGCTAACAGCGTGAATCCAAAACCCAAGACGGTTTTTGGCGAGACTACAAGACCTCGTGCGTTAGGCGATCCGCGTAGCGAGACTACAGAAAGCGGATCTAAGTCATCGAATTGTAATAATAAAATAGGTTTTAGTGAGATTGGGAAGACTGGCCCCCTTCCTCCCTCTCCTTTCTCCCCCCTTATCTATCCCCCCTCTGATCCTCTCCCTCCATCCCCACGCCGTGCGGGCGCGTCGCTTCGCTCCGCGTCCTCGGCTAGGGCGGTTTCGGAAGAAGCGTCTCCCGGAAAGGTTGGCGCGACATCGACGAAGAAGAGCCACAAGAAGAAACGCCCATCCCGGGATGCGATCAAGGTCTCCGACGCGAAGAGAAGAGTTCCCGGGATCGGATTCGTCCTCCCCCGGCAAGTGAACCTCCTCGCCTCCCGGGGAAAGCTGACCGCGGCGCAGATGCAGAAGATCGCCAACATGCGTTCCCCCCACCACGAGGAGGCGCTTCTCCTCGGCATGATCGATCACTTCCTCGCGCACTACACCGTCGAGTGGGCGGAGGCGATGAAGAAGTCCACGAAGACAGCGAAGCGTTGGGTGGGGAGTCCGAAGCACTGGCCCGCGCTTCGCAAGATCGCGGCGAACATCATCGAACTGGGCGTCCCCGTCGAGAAGTTCCTCAAGATCGCGGCGGAGGTGAAGCCGAAGACGTTGAAGATCTCGACGCTGCAACACCTCGCTGGCCCGATGTTCTTCGAGCGCGTCGTGAATTGGGCAGCTCCCGACGAGCGCGTGGAGAAGAACAACGGCTACCCCGAAGGATTCGAGCTGGTGAAGTACGGCCCGGGGGAGCTGAAGGCGCAGACGCGCGCGATGGAAGAGGACCCGACCTACAACGACGTTCCCGGCGAGGACCTCGAAGACGCGCTAGCGCGCCTCGACGCCTACGAGTGCAAGAAGGGCGCGCGGGGTTAGGCCATGGATCGTACCGCGATGGAGCGCGGCCTTCTGCACAAGGCCCTGACCGACGACGTGACGATGGCCTACGCTGTCGGGAAGCTCGGCGGCTACCGCTGGACCGAGCCCGAGCTGGGCTGGATCTGGGAGCAAGCGAAGCGCTACCACGAGGACTCCGGTGAGGCGCCGACGAAGACGATCCTGAAGCGGGAGATCGTCGTCCTGCCCGACGAGAACAGCATCCCACTCCTCGAGAAGGTCCTCCAGGTGTTCAGCGCGCCGCGCGAGCCGCGTCCGAAGGCGGCGCTTCTCTCACTCTTGAAGGCCTCGCGTAGCCAGACCGTTTTCGAGGGCATCGAGCGCGCGAGCGACCGCTTCTCGAAGGGCGACGACGAGGGCGCGATCATTGCCATCGAGTCAGCGGTGAAGAGTCGCGAGGCCAAGCCAGGCCCCCAGGCGGAGAAGGCCATCCCGCGCACGATGGCATCCTCCGCACGAAGTCCACGAAGCTCCAAACCCAACTCGAAGGGCTCGGTGACACCACGAGCCACGATCAGCACCTGGCCGCGCAACTCGAGCGGCTGGGCGAGGTGAAGAAGAAGCTGGCGCGGCGAGCGAAGGCCGAACAGCTCGTGGGCCAGGTCGCGGAGGTCCTCGAAGGCTACGACGAGAAGCGAAAGGAGCTGAAGGACAGCCTTGCCGAGCGCGAGGGGCTACGCGGCAAGGTGCAGTGCATCTATTTTGACCCGCCCTACGGCATCAAGTTCAACAGCAACTTTCAGTGGAGCACGACCAGCCGCGACGTGAAAGACGGCAACACCGGCCACATCACTCGTGAGCCAGAGCAGGTGAAAGCGTTCCGCGACACCTGGCGCGACGGCATCCACAGCTACCTAACCTATCTGCGCGACCGGCTGACTGTGGCGCGGGACCTACTCGCGGATTCGGGCTCGATCTTTGTGCAGATTGGACATGAGAATGTTCATCGCGTGCGGGCACTGCTGGACGAGGTCTTCGGTGTAGAAAATGTCATCACCGAAATTGTCGTAAAGAAGAAGGGAAGCCAAAAGTCCTCCCTTCTCGATCCCGTCAATGACTTCATTCTTTGGTATTCGAGATCGCCGCGTCACACCGGGGTGAGCAAATTTCGGGCGCTCTTTGAAGAGCGCGCGCTTGACTCCGATACGGTGGATGAATTTTCTCGGGCTGAATTGCCATCAGGAGATGTGGTCAACCTGAAGGCATACACGACTCCCAGCGGCGAATCGATTGACTTCCGGGCGTATCCGCGACGAATTGAGCAGGAATTTCCTGGGGCTCGCTTGTTCAGACCGTGGCCGATAACAAACGGTGGTGACCGAGCGAATCAGATGGACCCTATTAACTTTCGGGGAACTATGATGAGTCCGCCGAAAGGGAACTGTTGGCGTCATACCTCGCGCCCACAAGACTCAGGATTTAGCGGGATGCAACGACTTCTCGCTGCGGAACGGATGGTTCGCTCGCGGACAGCCCTCGATTTCAAACGGTACTTGGACGATTTTCCGTTCAAGGGCATCTCCAACTGGTGGGATGGCCTTGGTGGGGCACCAGACCAGGTCTATGTCGTTCAGACGAACGAGCGCATTGTCGAACGATGCCTGCTGATGGCAACGGATCCCGGTGACCTCGTCCTCGATCCAACCTGTGGTTCTGGCACGACCGCCACTGTTGCCGAACAGTGGGGGCGACGATGGATCACGATTGATACGTCGCGCGTAGCCCTGGCGCTTGCCCGCGCCCGCATCATGGGTACCCGATATCCGTTCTACATCTTGGCTGATTCGCGCGAAGGTCAGGTTAAGGAGGGTGAGGTCAGCCACACGCCACCGTCCACTCAGCCAACGCATGGCAACATTCGCCATGGCTTCGTCTATAAGCGGTCGCCTTATATAACGTCGGGCGTCATTGCCAACAATGCCGAAGTCGATGTGATATTCGACAGGTGGCAACCCATACTGGAGCCGCTACGCGCGTCGCTGAACACCGCATTGAAAAGGAAATGGCAAGACTGGGAGATCCCACGAGAGGCGGACTCTGCGTGGTCAGCGTCCGCCAAAAAGCTGCATGTTGACTGGTGGAAGGCGCGACTTTCCCGTCAGAAAGAGATCGACGCGTCTATCGCTGCAAAAGCTGAGTCTGAATTCCTCTACGACAAGCCCTACGAAGACAAGAAGACCGTTCGCGTAGCCGGACCGTTCACGGTGGAGAGTCTGTCACCTCATCGGGTACTCGGGGTCGATGAGAACGATGAACTGATCGACCACATGGCGGAGCCTGGCGCCGCCTATGGTGAGAAGCAGACGTTTCCACAGATGATCTTGGAGAACCTCAAGAC